>JAABUN010005647.1_pt1 | contig 15273 bp, 7 predicted proteins | sample 5559311 | NCBI WGS metagenome assembly JAABUN01 (sample SAMN10711877, study PRJNA513370) | rock metagenome | isolation source: Antarctica rocks | place: Antarctica: Victoria Land, Siegfried Peak sud | reverse complement strand
CTTAAAGCAAGAAAAAAGCAGTTGGCATCCCAAGCTTCTAATGAAGTTAATACGGGCTCACCAACCGCTGATGCAAACATATAAAAAAGTTTGCAAAATATTTGGATTTTAACGGTATAACTCCGTGTTTTGTCCTCTGGCTGTTCTCTGCGTTAAAAAAAACCCTTTAACTCGATACGTAACTTCATACTTAACTTAGCACTAGTGTTGTGTCAAACATAAGATGCCTATAATGATTGCTATCAGCCATCAGCTATCAGCAGATCACTGTCTGCCAGGTTTCCTCCTGATAACTGATAGCCATCTAACAGTGTTTATGCCAGCAAAGCCTGCAAAACAGTCAGTGTTTTCATCGTGCCAAAATCTTCTATATGTAAAGAATAAAAGCTCTGGTAAGCAAGTAATAAGCTCCTGCGAAATTCATGATTAAGTTTTATCTGATCAAGTTCGTAGGGCTGCATAACTTTCAAGAGTATCGAAGTTATATAACTGTATTGCCCTTCAAGAAAGTGTGGATGCATCGGACGTTCCTGTACAAAATTCCCATCCTGCAGGTCAAGAATATTATTTTGATCTGAAAAATTATTACTGAGCCTGAATCCAAAAAACGAAGTAAGATGAAGTGCGAAAAACATTGAAAAATTAGCCACTACGCTATCTTCGGCTTTGTCAAGGTGAAGAAACGCATCTTCAATAAAATAAAATAAAGATGCATTGGCTTCAGGCTGCTTAATAGTTTTTTGCAATAGTTCAACCATAAACAACGCAACAGAATTCCTTATCACATCAGTAAGAATATTCTGGTATAAATAACTCCATTTAAATTCTTTGATTCGCTGCAGGTTCTTTAATTCATTGTGATATATAACCAGATCAAGAATAGCGGAAGGTTGAAAAAGATTTGCCTTCCCCGGACCCTTTTTTGTATAGGTTCTTACACCGTTCACTATATAAGATTGCAGGCCGAACATTTCAGTATAGATGCTAACTATCAAACTGGTTTCACCATACTTAACGCTTCTTAATACTATGCCTTTGGTTTTGAAGATCATTGGGCTATCAGCTATCAGCCGTCAGCTTTCAGCTTTCAGCGTTTTAAATAATTTTTATTCGTGAATCACGGCGGTACTTATTTAGTTACGATCGTTTTAGCAACAATTATTTCAGCGAGTGATACTTTCCTCCTGACGGCTGATAGCTGACGGCTGATAGCAGAAACTTACTTCCCTATAAAAACAATTTTAGTAACTACTTTTTCTTTTCTTGAATCATCACTTACAAGCACCAAGTAAATACCTGTCGATATCTTTCTTCCCCGGTAATCAAGCCCGTTCCATACTGCCTGACCACCGTTTGACCTTGACTGATAAACTAACCTTCCGTCAAGTTCTGTAATCTTAATAATGGCATTATTAACCAGGCCCCTGATAGCTATGCTTCCAATATATCCTGGTGGAACAGGATTGGGGAATACTATCACATTTTCATTGGTTGTACTTCCCTCTGTTGCTGTACTTCTGTATGAACAAATCCCCTGAGCTGTTGCAAAAAATACTTCACCTGTTTTATCATCAATCGCAATCTTCTTTACATCATTATTTAACAGCGGGCTATTGTCTTGTTTAAAGTGATAAATTGTTTTGTTACCATCCGGACTTATTAACCAAACCCCATTTTTTGTTCCAATCCATTTACGGTCCGCACCATCTACAGCTATAGCCTGAACCTGTTCATCCCTGAATAAATAACCTGCAAAATTATCCTGCTGTACAATTGGCAAAATAGCTTCGCATTTCTGTATGCTGAATACATCCTGAGCGCAATGAATTATTCCGATTCCTTTTACGGTTCCTACCCATATAAATCCATTCTTATCTTTGGCAATACATAACACGTTATTGTCAGGTAAATTTCCATTTCCCGTTCCTGAACGAAAATATTTCCACCTGTCATCTCCAGGATTGTCAATGGTAGTGCCATGATTGAAACAAAACAACCCGTTACCATTTGGTGAAACGATCCACTTCTGGTTATAATCATCTATCACTATTTGTGTAACAGCGTTATCAGAATGTAGATACGGTGCTATAAAATTTTTCCAGGTATTATCAGCTTTAAGAACAGCCAGGTTTTGTGCAGCGCCATAATTTGCTATCCATAAATTTCTGTCGTTATCTAGTGCAAGTCCGGACACACGGTAACGGTCAGGGTCTGCAAGGGAAGATTGTACAGGCGAATTTTTATTTAATAATTTTATAGAATGATCCGCTTTTAATTGAAGCAATCCTCCTCCAAATGAACCAGCCCAAATTGTATTATCAGCAGGATCTATTACAACCGTAACAAGATCATACAAACTATCGAAAACAGGATAATTCATTCCGTTATAATTGCTCCATTCATTATCCTGGAATTGAAAGAGCCCGTTTGTGTTAAAAGTATTATTCCAGTTTAAAGCAACAGTTCCTGAAGCAACCCATAATGACCCATTCTGAACAGCCATTTCACCGGTTGCCACTGATAGCGGTGAGTTGGGCTGATACCGCGTTATATTATTACTTGATACTTTTACCAGTCCTGTTTGCATGTCGGCGATCCAGTTATCTTCTCCTGCAATAATTGCCTGTTGTGGATTAATGATCTTATCTGGTTCCAATAGCACTTTGTTTACTGATCCATCAGCATTTAAAATTACAATCCTGCTATCAGATCCAAACTGTTGTTGTGCCAAGACCAACTTTCCTGAAGAAGAAGATGCATGTATTATTTTATAATCGCTTCTAAATAATAATGTCCATACGTTACCATTCAAAACAAATAAGGAATCGTTTTTTTGAACGATGATCTTATCCTGTACTTTGAGAACCTGCTGACAGGCGCCTGCCGGCAAACCATTAGCACCACTTAATTTTTTCCAGTTTCTGTAATCAGCAAGATTTGTATTGTCTGTGGTGGCAGTTTTTAATCCTTCATCAGTGGCGGCATAAAAAAGATTAGCATTAACTACAAAGCCATTAACTTTAACCAGGCTGCCTGAATCTCCAATAAGATAAGTGTCCTTTATTTCATATTTATTTTCATCAATTACTACTATTCCGAAGCCGGTAGATACATAAGCCTTGTCTCTATCACAAAAAATACTGTAAATTTTTTTATCTCCGGATATTGCCTTTAGTTGAAGCGCATTGATATTATAAATTTTGTTTTTGAAAACTATATCAATATTACTGTTCAGGTAACCTATTACCAATTTACCCGACTGATCATCTAACCCAATGCTACTGATTCCAACTTCATGCAATCCATTCATTTTACTTAACCTTTCAATATTGTTATCACGGAAGTTAATGGAAAACAAAGCATAAGGTGTAGCACAGAATATTTTTTCTGTAGTTGCTACGATCATTGCAGCCTTTTGATAAGGCAGATGCTCCCGCCAATTCCCTACCAGTATCTGCGACAAAACTATGTTGACTAAACAACATGAAATAATAAGGCAGGCAAACCCTTTCAAATACATATATTCTTAAAGTTTACTGGGATAAGAATTGATAAAAATAACTTCTCCATCACAAACAAAATTAAGTTTCTTTGCTACGGCTTTAAACAAAAGCACTATTTATTAAATGTAAATCTGTATACAGCATGTGGGAAAGCACCGGCAGGTTCGTTTTAAAGTTTAGAATAGTTTTATTACTGGTTTTAGCCGTAACCACAGCTTTTATGGCATGGCATGCCAGTAAAGTGGAATTAAGCAATGAATTTGCCAGGGCCATTCCTCTTGATAATATAAAATACATACAGTATCAATCATTCAAAAAGAAATTTGGTGAAGATGGAAACCTGATGGTGGTTGGAATGCAAACCGATCATCTTTTTACAGACAGCATATTTAATGATTACAAGAGTTTAAATGAAACATTCAAACGTGTAGACGGAATTGAAGATGTGCTGAGTGTTACCGCCGCTATAAATCTGGCAAAAAATGACAGCACTGAAAAGCTGGTTCCAACGCCAATCTTTCCTCCAGGAAACCTGGATCAAAGAACCATTGACAGTAGCTCGGAGATTTTTAAAAAACTTCCTTTTTATTACGGTCTCCTGTACAACCCTCAAACGCGGAGTTACCTGACTGCACTGCGTTTCAATAAAGACGTAATGAACTCCACCAAACGCAATGTTGTAGTTAACGATGTGGTTAATGCCGGGGAAGCATTCGGCATCAAACATAATATCAGCATGCACTACAGCGGGTTACCACTTATCAGGACAAACATAGCGATCAAGATCGCCAATGAGATGAAATGGTTTTTGTTGGGTTCACTTGTTTTATCTGCAGTTATCCTGCTATTGTTTTTCCGAAGCTTCAGTACTATGGTATTGTCTCTTGCAGTTGTTATCACCGGAGTTATCTGGAGTTTTGGCACACTGCATTTATTTGGCTATAAGATCACTTTACTAACTGCTTTGATACCACCATTAATTGTAGTGATCGGTATCCCGAACTGCATATATTTTTTGAACAAGTATCACTTATCGTATAAAGAAACGCAAAATAAAAATCAGGCTTTGATTGAAATGGTTAGTAAAATGGGCATCGTTACATTGTTTTGTAATATTGCGGCAGCCATCGGGTTTGCTGTTTTCGCCCTTACCAAAAGTGTTGTTTTACAGGAATTCGGAAGGGTAGCAGGAATCAACATTATGGTGATCTTCTTCATTTCATTTATATTGATTCCATCCGTATTAAGCTATCTTCCTTCACCCAGGGAACAGCATACCCGTTATCTCGACAATAAATGGCTGAGGTCAATTTTAGATACACTGGAGATCTGGTCATTAAATCATCGTAAACTTATTTACCTGTCCACACTTGTGGTGCTCGTTTTTGCTGTGATGGGAATTTTCAGGCTTCGTTCTGAAGGATTTATTGTTGATGACTTACCTAAGACTGATAAGATTTATACCGATATGAAATTCTTTGAACATCATTTTAAAGGGGTGATGCCACTAGAAATACTGGTGGATACCAAACGAAGGAACGGGCTTCGGATCAACACCCTGCAAACATTCGAGCATATAGATTCTCTTTCAAAATATATTGCTGAACAACCTGAAATGTCCAGACCACTCTCTGTAGTTGAAGGGATGAAGTTTGCCAGGCAGGCTTATTTTGATGGAGACAGCAGTAATTATGGGTTACCCAACAGCTCAGACCTTGTATTCCTTGCAGGATATCTTAATTCAAAAAGTGATAGTACGAAAGGTGGCAATAATAGTTTCATGAAACTTGTCAGTTCCTTTATGGATACCAGTAAGCAATATGCACGGATAAGCATCAATATGGCGGATGTAGGAAGTAAACGATTGCCGCAAATTCTCGACACGTTGCAAAAAAAAGCAAATCAATATTTCGATAGTTCCAGGTATACGATCCTATTCACTGGTACAAGTGTTACGTTTCTTGAAGGGAGTGCTTTTATTATTCATGGCTTAAAAGAAAGCATTCTTTGGGCATTTCTTCTTATTGCTTTGTGTATGCTCTACCTTTTTAAGTCTTTCAAAATACTGATCTGTTCATTGATACCTAATATAATCCCGTTGGTAATAACGGCAGGGGTTATGGGCTGGGCAGGGGTGCGGCTTAAACCCTCTACTGTACTTATTTTCAGTGTTGCGTTAGGAATTGCCATCGATATTACTATTCGCTTTTTAGTCAATTATAAGCAGGTTAAAAAAAATAATGACAAGGAAGTTAAGCAGGTTGTTACAGATACCATTCATACTACCGGCATCAGCATTATTTACACCTCCCTTGTTTTAATTGCCGGCTTTATAATTTTTGTATTTAGTGGTTTTGGGGGAACGCAATCTCTGGGATGGCTTACATCACTAACTTTGGTGGTTGCTACAGTTACTAATTTAACGCTACTTCCTGCTCTGCTTATATCCCTGAACAATAAAAATTGACCTTTAGAAATAATATACGAGTTGTATTTTATCCGCCAGGCAGCTTTTTCAGATAATGAATGTCTAATAATGTGCTACCCGGCAGCATCGTTTATATTAATTTTGGTAGCACAATCAAAAATTAACATACATGAGAAAAATTTTACTGCTCATGCTTGGAATTGTTCTTTTTACATACCAGCTCCAGGCTCAAACCCGTACTCTTTCCGGAAAAATAACAGATGCGAATGGGAATCCGGTGCCCAATGCAAGTATAATAATCAAAGGCACCCGAACAGGAACCACCAGTAATGCAGAAGGTAAATATTCCCTGAGTGTTCCCAGTCAGGCCAGGGTACTTGTATTTTCTTCTATAAATTTAGGACAGTTAGAAGCCACAATAGGTAATCAAACAAACATTGATGTATCACTTACAGCCGAGGACAAGAGTTTACAAGAAGTTGTTGTCGTTGGGTATGGCACTCAAAAAAGGGGTGATCCTACCGCATCAGTTGCAACCATAAATGCTAAACAATTAGCTGATAAACCCGTTCAAAGCTTCGACCAGGCGCTAAGCGGTAAAGCTCCTGGATTGAATGTAATTCAACCTAATGGCGTTTTGAATAATCCTCCTGTAATCAGGATCAGGGGGTTTAACTCAATAACGGGAACTTCTTCTCCTCTTATTGTTGTTGACGGGATGGTTATTTATTCCTCAGATATTACTGTTTCTACAAATAGTTCGGCTAATAATCCCCTTGGTGACATTAACCCTGCTGATATTGAAAGCATCTCCGTATTGAAAGATGCTGCAGCTACAGCAGTTTACGGCTCAAGAGCTGCTAACGGCGTACTTATTATCACAACAAAAAAAGGTAAAAAAGGCAAAGCCCGGATAAATTATGATACCTATGCCGGCTGGACATCACCTTATAAATTATTCGACGTACTCAATGCACAACAATATGTAGAATTAAAAAACGAAGCAAGAGCTAATAGAAATCTTACCCCGGCTTATTTTTTAGACACCCTTAATGGTGTGCCTGTTGATACCAAATGGAGTGATTATATATATCGCACAGGATTTCAGCAGAATCATAGTTTTAATGTAAGCGGTGCAAATGATGACACCAGGTATTATATGTCCGTTGGTTATAGTAAGCAGCAGGGAATGATTGTAAATAACGATTTTGAAAGAAAGCAGATAAGGCTAAGTATTGATCAGAAAGTAAATAACTGGTTGAATATTGGAACTAATATGAATTTTACCCGGAGCTCCAATTTTTCTCCTAACACTGGATCGGGGCCAAATGGCGGAGCATTTAATACTTCAGGAGCAGCGCGTCTTGCTTTTGTAACTGCACCTGTGGTAGGCCCCTACCTGGCAGATGGCAGCTATAATTTAAAGCTTCCGTTAAGTGATAACCAAATGGGAAGAGGGAAGAATCTGGACCAGACTGGTTTTACAAACCCTGTTATTTTAAATGATCTGAATAGTCTTTCTTCCTCATCTGACCATCTGGTAGGGACAATATTTGCGGAAGTTTCGCTTTTCAAAGGATTGAGATTTAAAACTCAGTATGGAGTTGATTACCTGATAGCGGAAAATAAGTCTTTCTTAAACCCTATTCATGGGGATGGGTTGCAAACTGCCGCTGCTACCGATGATGGCACAGCCTCAAACGATATAGGAAAATACAATCGTTGGGTATTTACCAATCAGTTAACCTATGATAATACCTTTTGGGTTAAACATTCATTAAATGCGGTTGTAGCTGCCGAACAGCAATCTTCCAAAACTGACAGATGGAGCGCTAAGCGTTCAGGCGTATCCGATCCATTTTATAACGAATTTCAGGGTGGATATACTTTAAACGATAATCCTCCAAATAATCTACTGAGCGAAAATTATCTTTTATCCTACCTAGGACGAATAAGTTATGACTTTGATAAGCGTTATTTTTTAACTGTCAGTTTAAGAAGAGATGCGTATTCAGGCTATTCACCTAAAAATATTGCAGGCAAGTGGGGAACGTTTCCCGGTGTTGCAATAGGTTATAGCCTTTCAAAGGAAAAGTTCTGGAAAAACGCTGCTATCAGTAATGTTATAAGTGATTTGCGTGTAAGGGCCAGTTATGGTAAGGTGGGTAATATTGCTACAGGAGATTTCCAGGCGATTTCTACTTATGCCTCTGGTTTATATGGCACTTATTCTACTCTTGGATTTAATAATGCTGGTAATCCTGACCTCAAATGGGAAACAAGTAAAAAAACCGATGTAGGGATGTCTTTTGGTTTGTTTAATGGCCGGTTTAATGGAGAGGTTACCTACTATAATAATAATGTAGACAATATTGTTTTAAATGTACCCACCGCTGCATCATTAGGACTTCCTGGTAATACCATCCTCAAAAACGTTGGTAGAATGTATAACCGTGGAATTGAAATTAATTTAAATGGAGGTATTATTCAAAACCGTGAATTTACATGGAATGCATCTTTTAATATCACTACTCTTGCCAATAAGGTCACCGAACTTGCACCCGGTGTTAATGAAATTGTAGGACAAACAGGCGGCCTTGAAAACACCAATCTTACCCGTCCGGGATATTCAATAGGAAGTTTTTACACAGTTAGATCCGCTGGCGTTAACCCGGCAAATGGCGACAGGATTTTCATAAAAAGAGATGGCACAAAAGTTCAGTTTGACTTAAATAAACGGTACAGCCTTTTAGACGGAACGCCTATTAAAGACCTGGTCTTTAACGATGAGGCTGTAATAATCGGTCAGGCTTTGCCTAAGCTTTATGGTGGATTCACCAATAATTTTACCTACAAAGGGCTTGATTTGAATGTAGACCTTTTCTTCAATATTGGAAACTACGTTTACAATGGGTCAAAGGCAGGACTTAGAGACCAGCGCTTTTGGAACAACAGTGTAGAAGTGTATAACAACAGGTGGAAAAAAGCCGGAGACATAACAAATATCCCCCGGGTGGTTTTTACAGATAATATTTCTAATGGCTCTGCTTATGCAATATCAGAGAATATTGAAAAAGGTGATTTCTTGAAATTTCGCAATATTTCAATCGGCTATACTTTAAAAGATCCAAAACTTGAGGCTGCTGGCTTTAATAATATCAGGTTTTATGTGCAGGTTCAAAATGCAGTAACAATTACAAGCTATACAGGCATAGACCCTGAAATTTCCTCAAATGGTAACTCAAATATTGCTCCGGGAGTAGACAGGAATGTTGTACCGCAGGCACGCACGATGAGTGTAGGCTTAAATGTTGGTTTTTAATATTGCATAAAAATTAAATGAACATGAAAATTTTAAAAATATCTTTAATATTGATAGCAACCGTTTCTTTTGCTGGTTGTAGTAAATCAAAGCTTGATCCTGTACCGCAAACCAGCTTAACAGAAGAAAATGCCTTTAAATCTCCTGATCGTATTTTAGGCCAGGTAAATCAAATGTATAATGCTGCTAAAAGCGGACAATTTCTGGGAGGAAGGTACCAGGTATATAATGATATCAGGGCTGAAGAATTTTTAAACCTGACTACTAACCAGGTTACAGCTTCTAATACGTGGGGGCACACTTTAAATTCCTCTATCGATGAAGTGAAAACCTGTTGGAATGCAGGTTATCAGGCAATTAACAGGTGCAATATCGTGTTGGATGGAGTAACGGCGAATCCTACAGTAATACCAACCGCTACAGCCGATCAATATAAAGCGGAAGCTAAATTTGTAAGAGCATTGTGTTATTTTTCACTTGTTACCTTATACGGTCAGAAACCATATACAGCAAATGCCGGAGCAAGCCTTGGTTTACCGCTTCGTATAATTGGCGAGAAAGATTTAAGCCATACCAATTTAGCCAGAAGTACTGTAGCACAAACCTATGCTCTTATTCTAAGTGATTTGAACGATGCAGAGGCAAAACTTCCTGCTAATTATAGCACACCTGACCTGAATGTAGTAAGAGCGCAAAAGAATGCAGCCATTGCATTAAAAACACGCGTTTATTTATCTATGGCCAAATACCCGGAGCTGATTACAGAAGCAAATAAAATTGTTTCTGCATCTGCACCATTTTCTGCACCAACAGGTATTAATCATAAATTAAATCCAAGTTTTACCACTACATTCACTAATTATGTAACTACTGAATCTATTTTCTCTTTTCCAATGACTTCCACGAGTGCCCCCGGAACCCAAAACGGATTGGCAACTTATTATAAAACAGAGTATGAATTAAATCCTGCAGGAATACTGGGAGACGCGAGCTGGAAAGCAACTGATGCAAGAAAATCATTTATTACAACTAATGCCGCTGGTAAAAAGTTTTATGCAAAGTTCGCAGATGATAATAATAATTACGTTCCGATTCTTCGTTACGCAGAAGTTTTGTTGAATCTGGCAGAGGCTTTAACCCGTTCAACCAGTACTGTGAATCAAAAAGCGATAGACTTGCTAAATGCAGTCCGTCAGAGGTCTGATGCTTCTACAACTTTTACTATGGCAGATTTTCCTTCATCGGCTTCGCTGGTAAGCGCCATCCTGAGGGAAAGGAGAATAGAATTATTGAGTGAAGGCTTTCGCTCGATAGATATTCTACGCCAGAATATTCCTATACCCGCAAAAGGAAATGTTCAGGCGGTTGACCCTACAAGTTCACTTTATGTATGGCCTATACCAGATAGTGAATTACTTTACAACAACCTGATAGTACAAAATTGATGATTCTTTTGGGAAAGATACACAAAGGCCATTCTTATGAATGGCCTTTTATTATAATGAATAATTTATTTCTAACAAATACTCTTCTTATTTAAACCCAATGCTGTCCAATACATTAAACCTATGGAGAAATTTAACAAATTATTTAATAAGGCAGCACATTTTAAAACTTAATGTCTTATAGATAATATTATCAATATTAAAATGCAAGCTATTAATAGAAAAAAAGTTAGTTGATTAATTACATTACAGCACATAAAGAATATAAAATAACATTATTCTATACTTCTTACAATTTAGCAGTTTTAGATAATATTTTTAGTTTATTAACATTTAACTATTTTCGTTAGCTACCCAAGTTCTTAACCAAATTAAATTATTGCCTAAGTTGTAATATCTAATGTGGATAAATCATAATTAAAACCCTGTTCATGAGAAAATTCATTACAGTCTTTTTAGGAATTGTACTTGTTTATGTACAACTTTTTGCACAGCAACGCATTATTACCGGCAAGGTAATAGATGAAAATGGGAATCCCTTAGCAAATGCATCCATTATTATTAAGGGATCCAGTGTTGGTACTACTACAAATGCTGAAGGAAATTATTCAATTACTGTTCCTTCTTCAGCTAGAATACTGGTACTTAGTTCAGTTGGCTTTACTCCCCAGGATATCATCATCGGAACTAGAACAACAATTAATTCCTCTCTAAAATCATCAGACAAATCATTGGAGGAAGTAGTGGTAACGACTGGCTATTCCAGAGAAAAAAAATCTCAATTTACGGGTGCTGCAACTGTGCTGCGTGGATCAAAAACTGTAGAAGAAGTTCCGGTGGGCTCTTTTGACCAGGCTTTGCAGGGTAGAGCCCCTGGCTTGTTAGTAAATTCAGGTACAGGTCAACCAGGTTCAAGTGCTAATCTTACTATTAGGGGTATTCAATCTATATCCGGAGCAGGTGTTCAACCACTTTATATTGTTGATGGGGTTCCCTTACCAGCCAATGATATGCAAACAATGAATCCGAATGATTTTGAAACAATTACAATATTAAAAGATGCAGGGGCAGCAGCATTGTATGGTTCAAGAGGGGGATTGGGTGTAATAGTCATCACTACAAAAAAAGGAAAAGCCGGAGCTACCAATTTTAGCTATCGTTTCCAAAGCGGTTTTACCCAGGCTCCAAATACTACCAACTTTGACTTAATGAGTACCTCTGAAATATTACAGTATGAAGAAAGATTGGGTTTACAGGGAGCTCCAACCACCACTCCGGGTTGGACCTATTCGAAAAAAAATCCGGCCTATGCTGCATTATCCCCTGCAACTCAAGCCAGGTATGATTTTTTGCTTGATAGCATTGGGAAAATAAATTCCACTTGGTCAGATATATTATTCAGGCAGGGTGTTTCTAAATTGCATGAGTTAAATATGAGTGGCGGATCAGACAAAACAAAATTTTTTGTATCCGGAAGTTTTTTCGATCAAAAAGGCTCTGATATAAACTCACGATTACAGAGATATACTTCGAGGTTCAATATAGACCACACTGAAGGAAAAGTAACTGTTCAATTGAATAGCGCAATAGGTTATTCTATTACAAATCTTTCAGAAGGTGAATATTACGGTAACAGCACCAGGGATCCTTTTCAAATGGCCTGGAGAGCTAAGCCTTATGAAAATCCATACAGGGCAGATGGGACATTAATTTATGGCCCAAGTACCAGTTTAGCGCTTAAACAAGTGGGTAATCTTGTGGAAGGAATGAAAAATTCAATTTTCCAGCAGAATCAAATAAAAATTAATTCCGGACTTACAGTGTCCTATAAAGTTTTCTCCTCCTTTACTTTAAAAAATACGCTAGGTGTTGATGTATCGGATAACAGGTGGCAGAGGGCCATTAGGCCAGCTTCTTATGTAGGAAGCCTGCAAACTGCACAAAATGGATATGATGCTGAAGCTTATAAAATATCTTCTCAAATAATTAACACTACAAGCGGAGTTTTCTCAAAGAGATTTGATAAACATGAAGTAGAAGCAGGAGCATATCTTGAAACCATAAGAGGTTACCAGAAAGGCTTAGGATTCCAGCTTTATAATCTTGACCCACGCCTTTACCAGACAGGTCAAGGTACCGGAACCCTTGCTGTACCCAACGGTTCTACCACTTATCCCCAAAATGCTTCCAGTGCAAGATCCGGATATGGCATTCGTTCTTACTTCGCTACAGCAAGGTATACCTACAATAATAAATATACGGCAACAGGTAATATAAGGCGTGATGGCACATCTAGAATCCTGAATGAACAAAATAAGGAAATTACCACCTATTCCTTTGGCGCTACCTGGAATGCTATTCAGGAAGATTTTCTGCTTAACCAAAGTGTTTTATCTGACCTAAGAATAAGGGCTTCTTACGGGGCTGTACCTAATATCGGAAGTATCGGCACAAGTTTCTACGGTATTGGCATACCTACTAATGTAGCTACTGTTACTAATTACCCGGTTGTTACTAATTATCTTGGCCCTCAAATTCCCTCTTATGGAACTAACACCTATTATGGTTCTACTATAACCGGCCAGGCGCCTACAACTCCGGGTAATCCTAATCTAAAAATTGAAACCATTAAAAAACTTAATATCGGTGCGGATATAGCCGCCTGGAAGAACAGGGCAAGGTTAACGGTAGATGTTTACAGCAACAAAACTGTTGATCTTTTTGTTGATCAACCTCAGTCAGCTACTACTGGTTTTGGAGGAACTTCAACCCCAATTAATGCCGGTATTATGACTAATAAGGGTGTAGAATTTGGTTTAAACGTAGATGTTGTTAAAACCAAAAACATAGATCTTACAGTAGGTTTTAATCATGCCATTAATAAAAATAATATTTCAGAACTAGGTTTGGTTGATGAATACGTAACTGGAACAAGTATCATCAGAAAAGGCCTTCCTTATGGTTCCGCATATGCCTATAATTACCTAGGGGCTGATGTAGCCACAGGTAAACCAACCTATGAAACACTAGATGGAAAAATAACAACCGATATTGGACAGGCGGGTCAGTTCGCAAAATTCGGTTCTTACCTGCCTGTTCATGTAGGAGGCATCAATGCAGATTTCAGGATTGGTAGAATTTCAGTAAGTGCACTTTTCTCTTATCAATTCGATGTTCATAGGTATAATAATATTGAGAACTGGATTACGAGGGGAACCCCTGGTTATCATGGCGCTGTAAATGCTTCTAAAAGAATGTTAACAGAACAATGGCAAAAACCAGGGGACGTTAAGTATTACCAGGCTGTAATATATGATAGGCAGTTTACTGGTTCTGACGTACAGGATTCCAAATTCCTGCGGTTTAGAAACTTTAATATAGCTTATCAAGTTCCGGAAATCTCATTTAAGAGTATCAAATTAATTAAGTCTGCAAAATTTTATGCCCAAGTACAAAATGTTTGGATATGGAGCCCATGGAGAGGCCCTGATCCAGAGGATAGTAATAATATTAGCCTGAATGAATTTCCTAATCCAAGAATGGTTGTAGCAGGACTTGATATTAATTTTTAATCTTTTTAAAAAACTGATCACGCCTGGTATAATTAAAATATTCTAACAGGTCTATCATCCCAAAATTTTATACATGAAATATTATAAATTAATTGTATCGGCAGTTTGTTTTTTTACTCTTGTATCCTGTAAAAAGCTGATCGAAATTGAAGAGACCGACCTAATTGCCGGCTCTATTGCTTTAAAAACAGTTAATAATTGCGAACAAGGTATTATCGGTGCTTATGCCGGCGTAGGAGTGGAAATGGGGATATTGCTTAACAGCACTTTTTCCGACGAAGTAAAACCAGCAGAATTTTATAACTCTCAAACAACACATGAATGGGCGTATGGCTCTACTGATGTGGGTATCCGTGATAATTTTACTGCAATTAATAACCTATATACAATCATTGATCGTGTAAACCGTGTACTAGCAGCACTCCCTAATTCTGATTCTACAAAGGTTGGAGATATTGTTTTGCGTAGCAAAATCAAGGGTGAAGGACTCTTTTTACGAGCTTATGCCCACTTTGAATTATTCAGGTATTATAGTACTAATTATGATCCTGCAGGCTTGGGTATGCCCTATATGGAAGTATCTACATTAGTTCCTCAGGCACGTATTAATATGGGCACTTATTTTCAAAAATTAAATGCTGATATTACGGAAGCAAAAACACTTTTGCCCAATAACCTAATAGACATTAACAGAGCTACCAGAACTGCAGCTAGTGCTTTGCAGGCCCGTATTGCATTATATACTAAGGATTGGACCAATGCAGTAACCTACAGTTCTGAATTTATTACCGCAATTCCTCTATCACCGATTGCATCTTTTGAGGGTATATGGACAGATGCTAATACAAATGAAATTGGTTGGAGGTTAATTCGAACGTAACTATTCAGGCCAATAATAGGCAATTTATTAAAGTAGGAAGAATAGTTCTTTGAAGATAGAGAAGTTATGTGCAAATTGCCGTGAAGATGGATAAGGATTTAATCATACAAGTTCAGCAGGAGC
>JAABUN010005646.1_pt1 | contig 15277 bp, 12 predicted proteins | sample 5559311 | NCBI WGS metagenome assembly JAABUN01 (sample SAMN10711877, study PRJNA513370) | rock metagenome | isolation source: Antarctica rocks | place: Antarctica: Victoria Land, Siegfried Peak sud | reverse complement strand
GTCCGGCTGTTCGGCTGGGAGGAAATCCCATGGGGGGAGATCGCCTTTCCCTCGGTGCAGTGGGCGCTGCGGGCCTGGCGGGAAGGCCGGGACGCGGCGCTGGGAGCACCCTCGCTGAACCCGCCGGAGGACCCGCGCGGCACCCAGCCGCTGGAAAGCGCGGCGCCGTGAGACGGCGGGATCTGATCGTGGCGGGGCTTGGCGGGCTGCTGGCCTGGGCAATGCCGGGTCGGGCGGAGGTGGCAGCCGTGTCCACGCCGGTGGCCACACCCGCATCGGCCGAATCCACGCCCCCGTCGGTGTCACCTGCTCCGGCAACGCCCAGGCCGGCCCGGCGGCCACGGCCGCAGCGCCGGGCGGCAAAGCCCGAAGACCTGCCGCAGAAGGCTGAACCCGTGGCGCCGGCGCCGCCAGAGGGGCCGGTGTTCGAGGCCGCCCCGGTGCCGAACCGGAGCCTGGAGGCGCCGCGGGTGGTGGAAAAGGACGCGCCGAGGCTGTCGCCCAGCGTGATCCAGCGGTCGCTGCCAAGCCGCGGCCAAGCAACCGAGGGCAGCATCAGCCTGGAGGAGGAAAGGCTGTTCAGCCCGGCGCCCGGAGCGCGGCTGAACGTGCCATTCCGTTATTGAGGCAACCCGCCCCCAACCTTGCCATCCCCGCATCGGCGCGCTCGCCCCGGAACCCACACCGGATCCGGCCGCCGCCACAGCAGCGGGTCGCGCATCATCCGCGCCAGGCCCTCGACCACGGCGTCGATGATGGCTTGGCCCTTCTCCGCGGTGGCCGCGCGGGGGTCGCCGCGGACTCCGGTGCGGGGCGCGCGCTCCTCGAAGGACCAGAAGCGGGAGGTGCCGGCGGGCGGCGATGGCGGGGCGTTGGACAGAGCGTCGGCGATCTTGTCCTGGCGGACCTGGCCGGCGTCGAGCGCCAGCCAAAGGCTGGTTTCGCCCTCGCAGGCGTGGTGGATGGCGGATTGCGTGGTGAGGATGGCGGCGATCTCGGCGGGTGCGGCCTGCGGCCAGGTGGTGGCGACGAGGGGGATGCCGAACTCGTGCGCCAGCTCGCGGACGGCGACGGCCAGCGGTTCCATGTTGCCGCCGTGGCCGTTGACGATGAACAGCCTGGAGAAGCCATCGGCCAGGATGCTGCGGACGATGCAGCGGAGCACCGCGTGGAAGGTGGCGTAGTCGACGCTGATGGTGCCGCCGAACGGGAAGTGGTGCTCCGACAGGCCAAGCCAGAGCGGCGGCAGGACCACGGCGGGAACGCCAGGGGCCACGGCCGCGGCGGCGCGGAGCGAAAGGCTGTGGGCGGCGTGGCTGTCGGTCCAGACCGGGAGGTGGGGGCCGTGCTGCTCGAGGCTGCCGACCGGCAGGACCACCAGCGCGTCCTGCGCGGCGAGGGCTTTCAGTTCGGGCGCGGTGAGGCGTTCCCAGGCGTGCTGCATGGCGTCGGTCTCCTGTCCATGGCGCGGCGCGGGGGAGGGGGTCAGGCAAGGCCCGCTTCCGGGCTGATAGCCCTGGGTGGTTGCCGGTGGAAGCGCCCGTGGCGGACCAGAGGCCGGCGACGCCGCTGCCGACAAGACCATGCCGGGTCGTCGCTGCCAGCGGCGGACTCCCAGACCCGCGGCACCGTGGCCGTTCGCCGCATTGCCTGATCTCGCGGGGAAGCCGGCCCAGCCGCGATCGCGGGCGCCGCCGTCGGACACGCCGCGGTTTTCTTTACTCGGGTGTGCGTCGATGCCACCATCTGGGCAGCGCAGGCTGCCAATCCTGAACGACGGCGTTCCGGGGGTCGCTCGTTCCGCAGCGGCCACTTGGGTTCCCGGTTGTCCTGCGGTTTCAATGGAATGCGAAACCACAAAAGTCAGTAGCCTTCATTCAGCGGTCACTTCGGTCCGGCCAGCGGCATTCCTGGCATCGGGCGCGCCCTGAAAAGGGCCATGACACAACCGCCAACCACTGGAAGGCCCCCATGACGGCAGACCCCGCCCCGCGAACGGTGGTCCTCGATGTCCGCTGCCTCCAGGACCCGAACTACGCCCGCCGCGGTGTCGGCCGTCACGCCCTGGCCCTGCTGCGCGGCGCCCCGCCCGGCCTGCGGCTGACCGGCCTGGTGGACCCCGCCCTGCCGCCGCTGGTACCGGAGGCGCGAAGCCTGTTCCAGGACGTGCACGCCAACGCCTATGCCTGCGCCGCGGCCTCGTCCGGGCGCCGGCCCGCCGGCTTCGTCGCGCTTTCGCCGATGACGCATGATCCGCTGTTCGCCTCGCGGCTGCTGGCCGACCGGGCGTTGCCGCGCGCGGCGGTGGTGTACGACTTCATCCCGCGGCGCTTCCCGGAGCGCTACCTGCCAGGCCCGGCGGAGCGCCTGAACTATGCGACGGCCCTGTGGTGGCTCCGGCGCTGCGACCTGTTCGCCCCCATTTCGCACGCCACGGCGGCGGAACTCCGCGCCCTGCTCGGCGTGCCCGAACGCGACATCGCAGTGACCGGCGCACCCCTCGACCCGATCTTCGAAGCGGCGCGCGACCTGGGCCACGGACCACCGCCGGCGCATGTGCTGGTGGTCGGCGGCGGCGATTCCCGGAAGAACCCGGAGGTCGTCGTGCGCGCCCACGCCGGCTCCGCCGCCCTGCAACGGGACGGCATCCCACTGGTGGTCGCCGGCAATTACGACGCGGCGGCGGCCCGTGCCTTCCGGGCCATCGCCGCGGCCTCCGGCGGGCGGCCGGACCTCGTGCAGGTGCCGGGCCACGTGCCGGACGCGGCGCTGGTCGGTCTTTACGCGGCGGCCCTGGCCATTGTCTGCCCCTCGCTGGACGAGGGATTTTCCCTCCCCGTGGTCGAGGGCATGGCCGCCGGCGTGCCGTGCCTGGCCTCGGACATCCCGGCCCACCGGGAGCTGGTCGAGGACGCCAGCCAGCGCTTCCCGGCGACCGACGACGCGGCGCTGGCGGCGCTGCTGGAACGGGTGGCGAATGACCCGGCCTGGCGCGCCGCTGCCCTCGCGCGCCAGGCCCTGATGTGGCCGCGCTTCCGGGCGCCGGCCGTGGCGGCGCGCTTCTGGACCGCCCTGCTGCGCCGCCTGGACCGGAGCCACCAGGCACGGGACCACCAAGCGCGGGCACCCGCCGCCCCGGCCATCCACCGGGGGCGGCGCCCACGCCTGGCGCTGCTGTCGCCCTTGCCGCCGGACCGCTCGGGCGTGGCGGACTACACCGCCGCCACCTGCCGAAGCCTGGCCGGGCTGGTCGATCTGCAGGTCTTCACCAACACCGAGCAGCCGGCACCGCTGCCAGGCACGGCGCCGGCCGCGCCGCTGAGCGCCCTGCCGCACCTGCTGCCGGAATTCGACCGGGTGGTGAGCGTCGTCGGCAACTCGCATTTCCACCTGCCGATCTTCGATCTCCTGCAACGCTACGGCGGCGCCTGCATCGCCCACGATGCCCGGATGTTCGGCTTCTACCGCTATCTCCTCGGCCAGGAGCGGGCGCTGGCCGTCGCCTCGCGCGAACTCGGCCGGGCGGTAGGCGCGCCGGAAATGGACACCTGGCTGGCCGACGAGGGCCGGCTGGAAGCCCTGTTCCTCGGCGAGGTCGCGGCGAGCGCGGCCCCCGCCATCGTCCATTCCCCGATCACCGCGCGGCTGTTCGCGGAACGTTACGGCGTCCGCCCCGCCTACCTGCCGTTCAGCATCTACCGCCCATGGTCGCCGGCCGAGCTGACCCCCGCCCGCCGCGCCGCCGCACGGGCGCGGCTGGGGCTGGAACCGAACGAGGTCGCCATCGCGACCTTCGGCTTCGTGCATGTCAGCAAGGCGCCGGAGGAGTGCGTCTGGGCGCTCGACCTGCTGCGCGGCTGGGGAGTGCCGGCCAGCCTGCACTTCGTCGGCGGCGCCGAGACGTTGCCGGATGGCGGCGTCGGCCTCCTGGCCCTGGCCGAGCGGTTGGGGCTGGCCGGCAAGGTCCGCCTGGCGAAGGGCTTTGTCTCCGAGCAGACGTACTGCGACCACCTGGTCGGCGCCGACCTCGGCATCCAGTTGCGGACCTACGGCTTCGGTAGCGTATCCGGCGGCCTGCTGGACTGCGCGGCGGCGGGGCTGCCGAGCGTGGCCAACCAATCGCTGGGCGATGCGGTGGAGGTTCCGCGCGGCTACGTGCGGTGCATTCCCGATGCGCTCAGCCCGCTGCTCCTTGCCGAGGCGCTGGCCGGGCTGCTGGAGGCCGGGCCGGGTGCCGTGGAACGGGAGGCCGAGCGCCGCGCCTTCTCGGCGGAGCGCAGCTTCGACGCCTATGCGAGGGGGCTGTGCGATACGTTGGGCTTGGATTTGGCGCGGGCCGACCGGCGCAGCAGTGCGGCATGAGCATGTCAATGGCGATCCACCTGGACCTGTCCGAGATCATCGCAACACCAATTCGGACCGGAATCCAACGAATCGAGCGTGAGGCAATCCGCCACTGGCCTGGCCCGGCACCTCTGGTCCCCGTCTGCGTGGACGGCAATGGCCAACTGCTGCGCTTGCCGGATGGGGTATTGGACATGTTATGCGAGGCTGATAGTGGCAGCTTGGCGGTGCGAGAGACTGAACGGTCGGCACTCCAGGTCTTCCTGGCGTCCGGTAAGGTTCTTGAGTCGGGCGAGGTGCAACGCCTTTTGAACCTTGAGTTGTTCTTCAACCCCATCCGGGCGGACGCGCATCTGCGCTTGGCCGCCAACGGCGTGCGCGTGCTTTGGTACGTCTATGACTTTTTGCCCTTCCTGCGGCCTGATCTGTTCGAGTCTGGAACCACCCGGCATTGCATGCATTTCTTGCGGGCGTTGCGCGGCGTGACCGCTGTTGCCTTCCTGAGCCAAGCGACGCGCGAGGATTACGTAAAGCGCATCGCACGCAAAACAGGGAACGGATCTGGCCAGCCGGTGCTGAGTCCAGGTGCCGATGGCTTGGGGCTCGAACCGCAGGTTTTCTCGGCAGCCAGGCGATTGTTCGTCTCGATTGGCACGTTGGAGCCGCGCAAGAACCCACTCTCGCTGTTGCGGGCCTTCGAGGTGCTGTGGAGTCGTGGCATCGATGCTCCTCTCGTCCTGGCCGGCCGCCTCTCCCCCGCAGCGCTGGAAGAGCACGCCTTCATTGCGCGCCACGCAAGCGACCGGCGGTTGACGGTGATGGAGGAGCCGTCGGACGCAGCCTTGCGTGCCGTCCTGCGGGAAGCCCGTGCCGTGGTGATGGCAAGCGAGGCGGAAGGCTTCGGCCTGCCGCCGTATGAAGCGGTGTATGCAGGCATCCCGGCGATCGTCAGCGCAAGTCTGCCAAGCGCTGCCCTGATTCCTGCGGGCACCATGATGCTCGCGCACATGACACCAGACGCCATCGCGGCTGCCGTCGAACGGCTGCTGGACGACGCCACCGCTGAACGCCTCTGGGCGGCAGCGGCGAAGGTTCGGTTGCCGACCTGGTCGGATTTCGGACGCAACCTCGGAGCCTGGGCACACGCTGCCTGAAAGCCTGGATAGGCTTTGGCCGCCCCAGACGCCGCCTTGCAGACTGCGATCTGGCGCGTTGGCAACCTTGCAGTCCTACAGGGAGCGTCGGGCCGGTGGCTGGGCCAAGAATCTCCCGCGACACCGCAGCTTCAGACAGGGAAGGAACGTCCTTCCGTGTGATAAGCGAGAAGGCACGGCTCGGTGTTGCAGGCTCCGTCACGATCTCCTGGTCGGTCAGCGGAGAAGCCGCCCTGGCATCGCACCACGGACATCCACTGCCTCTCACGCAGCTCTCAGGTTCACATCGAGTTTGCAACGAAACCGCGCGTGACCGAAGACGATGCAACGGAATTGCATTCCGAACTCAAGCTGATCGAGCGCGAATTCAAGGGGAAAATTGACTTCGACCCCGTCAGGCAGATGCGCGCTTTTCACATCACACGTGACGACTGGCGTATCCGAACGGCCAATCATGACTTCGCAGCGACCCAGCAGGACATCAGCGCCCTTGGGCATGAGCCGCAGCCGCGCGGACCGAGCCTCATGCTACAAAACGCTGCCATCCTTCGTCGTTGGAACTTGGTCGAGGCCCACGGCATCAACCGCAACGGCCGCCGGCAGGCATACCAGGTCCTCCCAGCCCTTGCCCGCCTCCAGCCGCGTCCGCAACGCCTCCCAATCCGCCAGCCGCATCAGGGCGCCATCCTCCTCCAGCGCATGGATGGCCTCGAACCGGCTTTCCAGCTCGCGGAACAGCGCATCCGCGGGCTGGTCGAAGTAGCTGGCGGCGCAGGCCGGGTTGTATTCGACCAGCAGCACCGGCCGGTGCCGCCGCAGCGTCCGGTCCGCGCCGCGGATCACCCGCGCCTCCGCCCCCTCCACATCCAGCTTGATAAGGTCCAGCCGCGGCAGGGCCGCCGCCTCGGCCCATTCATCCAGCGGCAGCGCCGGCACCTCGGACAGCCGGACATGCAGTTCGGTGCCGTCGAGCGCCGCAGCGTCCACCACCGCGCGCAGCCGGCGCTCGGTCGCCGCGGCGTCGGTCGGCTCCTCGGTGACGAAGCTGCAGCCCGCCAGTTCGGCGGCGCCGCCGATGACCAGCGTGCCGCGCCGGTCCCACAGCGCCAGGTGCAGCGCCTCGATCGGCCCGGCCGGCGGCGGCAGCGCGGCGATGTTGCGGGTCAGCACGGCGTGGTTGGCGGGGTCGGCCTCGAAGGCAAACACCCGGCCGTCCCGCGCCAGCGAGGCCAGCGCAAGCGAGTGCGTCCCGACATTGGCGCCGATGTCGGCGCAGACCCAATTCGGCTGCACCACCCCCGCCAGGAAGCGTCGCACATGCGGCTCCCACTCGCCGCCGGAGGCCCGCAGCGCCGCCGACACGCTGAGGTCGCCCGGCATCGGCTCCACCTGCACCAGGCGGCCATCCGGCAGCCGCAGCGGCACGCCCGCGGCACGCGCCGCGCCGGTTCCGTCGGGCGGCGGCCCCTCGGGCGGCAGCCCATCGGACGGCGGGCCATCGGACGGCAGCCCATCGGACGGCGGGGCGCGGTCCGCGGCGGCTGCCATCGCGAGCGTCAGGATGGCCCGCTCGACCTCCTCGGCCAGCCGCCGCAACTCGGCGAGGCCCGCGGGGGTGGTGATGCCCGGCGCGCTGGTCAGACCCTGGACCTCGGCCCGAAGGACCTGGCCCTCGGCCTGCAACGCCTGGAGTCCGGCCAACAGGACCTGGCCCTCGGCCTGGCGCGCCTGGAGTCCGGCCCGGACCTCGGCCTGCAGGGCCCGGACGGCATCGTCGGTCTGCTGCGCCTGCCCTGCCAGCGGGGCCTGGAGAAACCCGCGGAGCCGCCAGGCCGCCGGCCGCACCACCGGGCGGACCACCCCGTAGGCCAGGCGGACCGAACGCCGCAGGATGCGCTGCACCAGCGGCCGGGCCGGCGCGATGGTCACCGGGATCGGCGGCGGGGTCGGCATGGCGGTCTGCTCCAGCGTTTGCAGGATGGTTGCCAGCGTGTTCCGCTGTGCGGAGACCTGCGCCACCTCGCCGCCCAGCAGGGCGACCTGTTGGTCGAGGGCGGCGCGGCTGGCATCGGCGGCCGCATTCGCGGCCTGCGCGGCGCCGAGTTCGGCCCGCAGCCGCTCCCGTTCCGCCTCGGCCGCAGCCTGGGCCGCCGCGGCGTCGGCCCGCAGCCGTTCCCGTTCCGTCTCGGCCGCAGCTTGGGCCGACACAACCTCGGCCCGCAACCGTTCCCGTTCCGCCTCGGCCGCAGCCTGGGCCGCCTCGGCGTCGGCCCGCAACCGTTCCCGTTCCGTCTCGGCCGCAGCCTGGGCCGCCTCGGCGTCGGCCCGCAGCCGTTCCCGTTCCGTCTCGGCCGCAGCCTGGGCCGCCACAACCTCGGCCCGCAACCGTTCCCGTTCCGCCTCGGCCGCGGCGAGGCTGGCGTGGAGCCGGTCGCGCTCGGCCGCCACCGCCTCGGCCGCCGGATCGTATTGCCGGGCGCTGTCCAGCACGTTCACCGGGGCCTGGAAATGCCGCAGCAGCGCGGCGGCTTCCTCCTCCGGGATGTAGAAGCAGTTGATCCCGTCGAAGAAGGCGCGGAGATAGCCCTGTTCCAGCAGCACCGGCTCCCAGTCCTGGTTGGCCAGGGTCGTGCTCCAGGGCAGCGTCGTCTCGATGACCAGCACCCGCGGCCGCAGCCGCCGCCAGTCGGTGTGGCCGATGATGGCGGCCTCGGCCCCTTCGGCGTCGATCTTCAGGAAGTCCACCGGCCGCCTCCGCGAATGGTCGCGGATGATGTTCTCGATCGTGTCGCAGGGCACCATCCGCGCCGCCGGGCCAGGGCCGGGGCCGCCCGGCGTGGCGGCGACATGCGACATGCCAGCATCGGCCGCGTCCTCGACGAAGGCGACCTCCCCTACCCGGTCGAGCGCCGCCATCCGCAGGTTCACGTCGCGCGGGCGCGCCGCCGCCAGTTCCTCGAACACCTGGCCCGGCTCGACGTTGATGCCGCTCCAGCCGCGGTCGTAGAACGCCTTGGTGACCGAGCCGCGCACCGGGTGGAACGCGCCCACATCCACGTAGAACCCGGTTTCCTGCCCGCCGAAGACGCGGTGGAGCAGGACATCCTCCTGGTTCTGCGCATAGGAGACGAATGGCATCTCTGGTCTCTTTCCGGGTGGTTCGCGGCCGGGTGGTTCGCGGAACGGCCTGGGGGATCGATGCCGGAGGTGGGACGCCGGGGCCTGATCGCCCTGGGCCACGCCCGTCGGCCAGCCCCGAGCCGCCGTGCCTCAGACGATCTCGATCTCCAGGAACGGGAAGATCATGCGCCCGCCGTCCGCCAGGAACCCGGCCTCGCGCTGGATGATGCCGTCCTTGAAGTGCCACGGCAGCACCAGGAAGTAATCCGGGTTCATCGCCCTCGCCTCGGCCTCCGACACGATGGGAATGCCGGTGCCCGGCGTGAAGGCGCCGAACTTGTCCGGGTTCACCTCGGCGATCGCCGGCAGTTCGGCCGGCGTCACGCCGCAGAACTGCAACACGACGTTGCCCTTGGTCGAGGCGCCGTAGCCGAGCACCTTCTTGCCGTCCGCCGCCAGGGTCTTGAGCAGCCGCATCAGGTCGGCCCGGTGGCGGTACACCCGCTCCTCGATGTCGCGGTAGGGGCGGGGGGTGTCGAGGCCCATCCGGTCCTCCTGCTCCAGCAGCCAGCCGAGCACCGCTTCCCGGCCGCGGCGCGGGTCGGCCTGGCGCACCGCGGTGACCGCGAAGCTGCCGCCGTTGACCGCGTTCATCTTCACGTCGATCACCCGCATCCCGGCGGCCTCCAGGATGCGCCGGACCACGCCGAGCGAGTAGTATTCCAGGTGCTCGTGGCAGACCGTGTCGTAGCTGGTCAGCCGCAGCATCGAGGGCATGTAGCTTTGCTCGAAGTGCCAGACGCCGCCGGGCGCCAGCACCGCCTCGACCTCGCGGGCGAAGGCGACCGGGTCTTCCAGGTCGTAGAACATGGCGATCGAGGTCAACACCTTGGCCGGCTGCCCGCCGCCCGCGCGATAGGCCCGCGCCGAGAAGAAATCGGGGTTCAGGGCCATGCCGTCCGGGTAGTACTGCTGGAACTTGCGCCCCGTGGGGTCCATGCCGGTCCGCCGCAGGCCCGCCGTCGCATAGGCCTTCAGCGAGGTCGCGTCGTTGCTGCCGATATCCAGCACCGCGTCGCCGGCCGCGAGGTCCGCGTAGCGTTCCAGTTCGTGGATCTTGCCCGTCAGGTGCCGCACCATGCTTTGGTTGAGGCCCGAGCGGTAGCCGTAATTGTCGCCGTACATCTCGCCGAGGTCGTAGGAATGCGCGAGTTGCAGCAGCCCCGAATCCGGGCACCACACCAGGCGCAGCGGGCTGGTGTTCACGGCCTCGTCCCGCTGCTTGGGGAACACTCCGGTCAACGCCTGTTCGCCGAGGTCCAGCACGGGAAGCAACGTGCCGCCGCCGCCCACGCGGCAATGCCGGATCGCCGTGTAATTGCCCATGGTCGCTCGGTGCTCCGCTTCAGGGTCTCGGGGGAATCGTGTTCCGGTGGACCATCCGCCGCATCCCGGCGCGTTCGGTCAAGGCCCCCGGTCAAGCACCCCTTGCTCCAACCCGGCGCGCAGCCGCCGCCCCGCCTCGCCATCCGGGTCGATCAGCCGGTGCCGCAGGAACAGGTCGATCAGCACCAGGTTCACGTTGAACTTCACCGTGCCGGTGTCGCGCACCGCCTCGAGCACCCGCGCCGCCGGCCACAATTCGAAGCGTTCCACCTCGTCGTCGTTCGGCACCGGCACGAAATCCTCCGGCACGTCGAGGTCGAAGCAGTGCAGCACGTCCCGCCTGGTGCCCGCCGCCTCAGCCATCGCGTAGGAGACCCGGCCGACCGGCCGCGCCCGCCGTGCGAGATCCGCCGGCAGGCTGGCCTCCTCGGCGGCTTCCTTCACCAGCGTCGCCGCCGCCGACAGGCCCGCCGGGATGCCGCCGGCGACCAGGTTGTCGAGCTGTCCCGGCGCCACCGCCTTGTCCCGCGCCCGCCAGCCGACCCACAGGCGCAGCGCGTCCAAGTGCCCTCCCGGACATCGCACCAGGCCGTTCACGTGCACCCCCTGGGACAGGATGCCGAAGGCCGGCAGCGCCCCCCGGTCGAGCGTCGCCAGCACCGGGCCGGCCGCGGTCGCGCGGACATCGAAGGCCTCGCCGCGCCGCCGCAGCAGGCCACGGGCCGCCAGGTGCTCCGCCGCGGCGGCCAGTGCCGCGGTCCGCCGGGGCACGGTGCGGAGGTCCCCGGCCAACGTGACGCCGGCCGCATCGGCACGGCAGCCGGGCCAGCCGGCCAGCGCCTCAACGATGGCGGGCGACAGCCGGCCGACCGCCTCGGCGCCGATCCGGAACGGCTGCCGCGCCGCCGCGGTGCCAAGGTTGTTGCAGGCGGCGACATGGCGCCAGAAGGTGTCCCCAACGGGATTCATGCCCCGGTGTAGCGCCGCGCGCCCGCGCCGGGAAAGCCGGCCGCCGGGCGCATTCACCGGATGGCCAGTTTGCCGCCCTGCCCATCCGTCCTATGTCGGGGGCTGTCCCTTTCACCGGGCCGCGCGGTCCACGGCCGGCCGCCGGAGATGCCCCTTGCCCGATCCGCACGGCCCGAAGCGGGAAGCAGCCGAACACGGCCACTTCCAGACCCTGCTGAACCTGCTGCCCTGGCTCTGGCCGAAGGCCGAGCCGGGGCTGCGCGCCCGCGTGGTGGTCTCGGTGCTGTTCCTGGTGGCGGCCAAGGCGGCCAACGTGCTGGTGCCGCTGGCCTATGCCAGGGCGGTGGACGCGCTGGTGCCCCAGGGGGGTAATGTTGGGGGTAATGTTGGCGGCACCGCAGCCATCCTCGCGATCCCGGTGGCACTGGTGGTCGGCTACGGCCTGCTGCGCGCCGCCAGCAGCGCCTTCGCCGAACTCCGCAACGCGGTCTTCGCCAAGGTGCAGGCCCGCGCCGCCCGGCGGATCGCGCTGTCGGTCTTCGCCCACCTGCACGCGTTGTCGATGCGCTACCACATGGACCGGCAGACCGGCGGCCTGTCGCGCGTGGTCGAGCGCGGCACCCGCGGCGTCACGCTGGTGCTGAACTTCCTGCTGTTCAACATCCTCCCCACCATCCTCGAGATCCTGCTGGTGGCGGCGATCCTGTGGGGGATGTTCGACATCTCCTTCGCCGCCGTCACGCTGGCCACCATCGGCGGCTACGTCGCCTTCACGCTGCTGTTCACCAACTGGCGGCTGCGCTTCCGCCGCGAGATGAACGACACCGACCAGGAAGCCAACACCAAGGCCGTCGACAGCCTGCTGAACTACGAAACCGTGAAATACTTCGGCAACGAGGCGCACGAGACCCGCCGCTACGACGACAGCCTGACCCGCTACGAGCGCGCCTACGTGCGCTCCGAGACCACGCTCAACATGCTGAACAGCGGCCAGGCCATCATCATCGCGGTGGGGCTGACCGCGGTGATGCTGCTGGCGGCGCGGGGCGTCGCCGCCGGCGCCATGACGGTCGGCGACTTCGTGCTGGTCAACACCTACCTGATCCAGCTTTACATGCCGCTCAACATCCTCGGCTTTGCCTACCGCGAGATCAAGCAGGGGCTGACCGACACCGACGCGATGTTCCGCCTGCTGGCCGAGCCGCAGGAGGTGGCCGACGCGCCCAACGCCCGCCCGCTGGCTGCCGGCCCGGGCGAACTGGCCTTCGAAGATGTCCGCTTCGGCTACCGGCCGGACCGGGTGATCCTGCAGGGCATCTCCTTCCGGGTGCCGCCGGGCCGGACGCTGGCGATCGTCGGGCCGACGGGGGCGGGCAAGTCCACCATCTCGCGCCTGCTGTTCCGCTTCTACGACACGACCGGCGGCCGCATCCTGGTCGATGGCGACCCGATCGACCAGGTGACGCAGCAATCGCTCCGCGCCGCCATCGGCGTGGTGCCGCAGGACACCGTGCTGTTCAACGACACCATCCGCTACAACATTGCGTATGGCCGGCCCGGCGCCTCGGAGGCCGAGGTGATCCGCGCCGCCCGCCTGGCGCAGGTGCACGACTTCGTGGTGCGGCTGCCGGACGGCTACCGCACCATGGTCGGCGAGCGCGGCCTGAAGCTCTCGGGCGGCGAAAAGCAGCGCGTGGCGATCGCCCGGACCATCCTGAAGGACCCGCGCATCCTGATATTGGACGAGGCGACCAGCGCGCTGGATACCCGCACCGAACAGGAAATCCAGGCGGCGCTGCGCGAGGTCTCGGCCGACCGCACCACGCTGGTGATCGCCCACCGGCTGTCCACCGTGGTCGAGGCCGACGAGATCATCGTGCTCGCCGAGGGCCGCATCGCCGAACGCGGCAGCCATCCCGTGCTGATCGCCGCCGACGGGCTGTATGCCGGGATGTGGCGGCGGCAGTCGGAGGCGGTGGCGGCGGCGGAAGCCGCGGCGGCGGCGCAGGCGGCGGCCGACCTCGACAAGGTGCGGACCGAACGCCGGGGCGAGGCCGCCACGGCCACGCCCTGAGGCCGCCTCGACAGGTGTCACAAAGGGCGGTCCCTGGGGTTTCGCCCGCCCGCCGCACCCCCCATCTGCGGCGGGAACCAGGAGGGCGCCTCATGCAGATGGATTCCGAAGAGGATGCCCCGGAAGACCTGAGCCATGCCGGCTCGGTGGTGGACAAGGCCATCGAATACATGCTCGAGCAGAAGATCGCCCCGATCTCGGCGGCCTCCGCCCTGCTGGGCGGCGCGCTCGGCCTGCTGGCGCGCAGCATGGAGGACCGCGCCATCGCCGCGGTGCTGCGGAACGCGCTGCTCTCCGTCGAATCCGGGGAATTGCGGGAAATGCGCGACCAGTTGCCGGGCGGCCCGCAGCACCCGCATGACGGCTGAACGGCGCAGGGACCTGGCTGGCGAGACGCCCGGCCGGTAGGCTCCGCCGCGCCCAGGAGCCGCAGCGTGGACCCCCTCATCGTCGTCGTTGCGCTGGGCGCCGCTGCCGGGGGCTTCGTGCAGGGGCTCTCGGGCTTTGCCTTCGGCCTGGTCGCCATGGCCATCTGGGCGTGGTGGCTCGACCCTGGCCTGGCCGGCCCCCTGGTGGTGTTCGGCTCGCTCGCCAGCCAGCTTCTTTCCATCGGCTCCGTCCGCCGCGGCTTCGACCTGCGGCGCGTCCTGCCGTTCATCGTGGGCGGCGTCCTCGGCGTGCCGGTGGGGGTTGCCCTGCTGCGGCAGATCGACCCGCTGGCCTTCAAGCTGGCCGTAGGCATCCTGCTGGTGGCCTGGTGCCCCGCCATGCTGCTGGCGCGCGAACTGCCCCGCATCACCGGAGGGGGGCGCCTGGCGGATGCCGGGGCCGGGCTGCTGGGCGGCGTCATGGGCGGGATCGGCGGCCTGACCGGCCCCGCCCCGACGCTCTGGATCACCCTGCGGGGCTGGGACCGCGATACCCAACGGGCGGTGTTCCAGGTGTTCAACCTCGTCATGCACGGCCTGACGATGATGGCCTACCTCGCCACCGGCGCCATCTCCGCCCAGGCCGCGCATCTATTCCTGGTGGTCGCCCCGGCCATGCTGGTGCCCACCCTGGTCGGCGCCCGGCTCTATCGCCGCTTCAGCGACGCGGCGTTCCGCAGGATCGTCCTCGGGCTGCTGGCCGCGTCGGGCGCCATCCTCATCGTCACGACCTTGCCGAGGCTTCCCTAGCCGAGGCTTCCCCAGAGGATCGGCGCGCGGCTTGACGCGGGCGCCCCGGTTCGGCATAGGGCGGCTTCATTCATCACGTCCGCGCCTGGCCTTCCGCCACGCCCGCCGGTTTTCAGGAACACCACCATGGCCCGCCGTTGCGGCATCACCGGCAAGGGCGTGCTGACGGGGAACAACGTCAGCCACGCCAACAACAAGACGCGGCGCCGCTTCCTGCCCAACCTGCAGGAGTCGTCGTTCTTCTCGGACGTGCTGGCGGTTTCGGTCCGCATCCGGATCTCGACCAACGGCATCCGCACCGTCGAGCACAATGGCGGCCTGGACGCTTTCCTGCTCGGCACGCCGGACCGCCGGCTGCCAGCCGAGGCGATCACGTTGAAGCGCCGCATCGTCCGGGCGCAGGCGAAGAAGGCGGCCGGCGCGGCGGCCTGACCGGCCCTTGGGGGTTCGTTAACCACCCCCTGCTACCACTGGGCGCTATGCCCGTGTCCGTTGAACTCCTGGCTGGTTTCCTTGCCCTCATCATCGCCGCCGCATGGGTGGCGCAGGCGCGGCATGGCCTGCGGCTGGCGCAGGTCGGCGCCGCCGCCTCCCTCCGCCTGGCCGAAGCCCGCGGCCGCTGCCTCGGCCTGCTGGCGCAGGATCTCCAGGCGCCCGGCCTGACACTGCTGGGCCATGCCGGCTTCCTGCCGACCCCGGCCGCCGGCGCCGTCGCCGCCGAGGCTCGGCTGCTGCTCCGCCTGGCCGACGACATCACCGAATACCTGGCGGCCGAGGCCGGGCCACGGGTGTTGCGGTCGGACGCCGTCGCCCTGCTGCCGTTGTTGACCGAAGCCATCGACGCCACCGCCGCAAGGCTTGGCCCAATGCTGTTCATTTTATGAGGTAACGGTGTAGCCTGTCGATCTGTTTCAAGAGGATTGATAGCGATGGCTGGTGTTCCTGCTGGTCTTCCGGCCGGCGTCCGTATCAGCGATCACATCAGCCTCGGGGTGATCGCCCGGGCCTTTCCGCCTGAGCGGGTGCAGCAGATCCTGGCCGAGACGGGCAAG
>JAABUN010005645.1_pt1 | contig 15277 bp, 18 predicted proteins | sample 5559311 | NCBI WGS metagenome assembly JAABUN01 (sample SAMN10711877, study PRJNA513370) | rock metagenome | isolation source: Antarctica rocks | place: Antarctica: Victoria Land, Siegfried Peak sud | reverse complement strand
TACCTTTGCTCCGCGCCTTGCGCGCCTTCTTTGTGGCCTACAATCTCAAGATGGCCCAGAGATACAGAAGACAGATGCACTACGGTGCCTCTCCATTTGCCACCTCTTAAAACACCACTACCGAAAGTGGAACTCAAGACGGACAAGCGGGCAAGATTGTTTCTATCCAAGGAAGACAACTCGATGAGACTTACAAAGTATTTGTTGTTTCGTCTAACTACTTTCCTATTGCACATACAAGGTCAACCCATAGAGTATTTGCATCTGGTAAAAGAGTATTAGAAAAAAGCTCTTTTAAAGTCTCCGACACTGCTACTTGGACATCGGCGAATAATAAATTCCTATTCCCTGAAAGCACTCGCAGCGAATTGTATTGGGACGATAAGTTGACGATTGCTCAACACAGTGATCTCGTCCCAGGCACTTTTGCCATTAACCAACCTGTGAGACCTGAAATCTTCACTTTGCCTAAAACGCAAGTTGATCTATTCCAAAGCACAGATAGGAAATGAATGATGACCTAATGAAAAGAAAATTTCGCGGCTTCACCATAATTGAAGTTGTTGTCGTGTTATTGGTTTTGACGATAATCAGTGCCATCGCCATCACAGCAAATGGGCGCGTCAAAGAAAATGGCAGGAGAACGGTTTGTCAAAATCAGCTACGACAAGTCTCACTGGCGTTAACGCAATACGTTTCTGATTCTGATGGAAAATTCCCTGGAGATCATTTTCAGAGCCAGTTGCAGCCATACATCAAACCATCGGGTTGGATTGAATGTCCAACGCACGAATTATTATCGGTTCCTAAACCAGCTCCTGTTGACTTACGTGCCTTTTATTTCTTTGGCTACAATTACAATGGCGTAAATTTAAGTCAACGCACAAAGGATTCGAGCGGCGTTAATCACGTTGGTAGTCATGAGGCAGCTATTGAAGATGGTAGCAAAATTTGGACTTTTGGTGATGATAAACCCTATGGTCTTGTTGGAGGTACTGGATCGGGAGGATTCATGGGGATGGCTGATTGTGCTGATGCTACTTCTACTTCTTTCTGGGCACAATTGCACCAAGGTGGAGCGAACTACGTTTTTGTTGACGGCCATATTAAATGGCTGACGCCCGAATTAATTCAAAAAATCCAATGTGCTCATGGAGAAATTACAAATGAAAAACACAAATAACCTTAACTCAAAATCGCCCTATTCGTCTCAGGCTATCAAAGCTGTTTTATTTGCGGTACTCGCCGCCGCAGGAGCTTATGCGATAGTTCAATTTATAAGTACAAACAAGCCTATTGTTCAAGTAGCTAAAAGTACCTATGATTTTGGTTCAGTTGCTGCTGGTGTCGAAGTAAGTCACATCTTTAGCGTGGAGAACAATGGAAGAAAGCCGCTCCAAATCCAAAGTGTTGGTGTTACTTGTGGGTGTGTTAAACAAGCAGAAATGCTCGATGGCGACACAATAAACCCTGGAAGTAACGGGAAGTTGAAGGTCGTGTTAGAAACACCAACTTATGAAACTCACAAAGCTGAAAACGTGACTCTCCACACCAATGATCCCGTAACTCCTATTCAAACTTTAAAAGTTACGGCTGATGTGGAGCCAGCTTTCTCTGTGCAACCAGGAGTCATCAATTTCGGAATCGTGGAAGAGGGCGACCTACCAGTTACTCAGCAAATCATAGTCAAAAGTGCTCTCATCGCCGAGGGCAATAGAAACGTGATTTCAACCAGCCGTATGAATGAAGTTGGAGTTACCTTACTGAGCAAAAATTCGGAGGAACATACTTATACTGTGACTTTGCCCAAAAATAGCCCTGTAGGGGTTATAAGTGACGACGTTCTACTTGCTTTAAACTGGCAATCCAAGCAAAGTATTTCTGTCTTGGGGCAGGTTGTAAGTGACATCTACGCGGAACCATCAGAAGTATATGAACGTTTTTCAACGAAAAAAGCTAAACAAGTTAAGAAGGAAGTTCATATCAAGAGTCGGGGTGAGAAAGTTGAACAAGTTGAGATCACGTCGGTTTCACCGGACATCCAAGATTTCGTGCGAATCCAACAAGCTGGAGCAAGCGATGATATTCACCTATTACTGAATATTCCAAAAGGTGAACCATCAACTGCCAGAGTCAAAGGCGCAGTTACTCTGAGTGTGACTCTCTCGAAAGGTAAAATAAAGAGGGTAGTTGTCCCTCTGTTAATTGATAGACCTGTTGAGTGATGTATGCTTTGCTAACGACCTGCATAAAGTATCGCAATTTTACCCATTACGATACTCTTTGAAAACCCGAAGTTGCTCTTTACTTACGCGATGCCGTGCGTAGCGGATACATCTCTTCCAGCCACACCATAACTTTTTGCAGCATCGGCAGTGGCATCGTCTGGCGCGATTGGCCGAAGGTTTTGACCACGCGTTTGTTGGTTTCGCCCCACGTCTTCTCGAACAGCATCGCGTCTCGTTCATCGCCTCGCGCAACAGGCGCCACCAACCGACCAAGCCTCGACCGCATTCTTAACAAAACTCTCCGATGGCCGACACGGGGAATGCGCCCATCAAATCTAAGAGCAATTGCGTTCTCAATTTCTGATAACCTTATAAGTGTCTGCGCAGAAGAGGCAATCTTTTGCAAAAAGAATCGTTTCTCATTCTTCTGATGCAGTTTTCTGCCTTGCGCTTGGCGCGCCGGTCTTTCGTAGTTGCTTTTGCCGCTTCGTGCGGCATCGGTAGTCTCGGCGGCGCGGCGTGGGCTGGCGAAGTGAGTCAGAACGCACCCGAAACGGTAGCGCCGGTGGAGTTTGGCGTGAGAACGCCCGCCAAACCTTTGGATTCGCTCACCTTTGTGGCTCCGTCAAAATCGGAGTTAGTGGGAGCAGTTGGATTTAACCTGAACAATGTGGCGCGCGATGTGGCATTGGAGCAGATCAAGGCGGGCACGTTGACGCCGGAAGCGGCGTGGCAAAGCGGCGCTCTGACGTTTGATAACATCGCCGATTTGTTGGAGAAAGAGCCGGATGTTTACGTTATCAACTATCGCGAGGGGAGCGACGGTTTGCATCAGCGGCTTTTAGCTTTGCTGTTGCAGCACGAAGGCGCACGGTTGCAAAACCTTAATAAAGTTTCGCCTCGTTTGCGTTTGTGGTTGGCGAACTATTACTGGTTGCAGGGCGATGCCAAAACCATCGAAGTAGCCCAAAGCCTGTTGGACGAGTTCCCGCCGCCCGCCGTTGGGCCGGGGATGATCGCTTATCAAGCTATGGAGCGCATCGCGTGGTTCCAGCGTGACAAAGGGCAACATCAGAAGAGTGGCGAGACGTGGCTGTTGTGGAAGGCTTACCAGGGCGGCCCAGATTGGGCGCCCATCAACGTCAAACTGGAAGCGGTGCGCGAGTTGGATGCGGCGGGGCCACAGAACGCCGAGCAAGTGAGCAAACTACGCCAAGAGCTCATTGCACAAAAAGACGGTTGGACGACGGCTCTGGTCTACTACGAAGAGTATCACGCTTTGCTGGCGGCGGGGAAACCCGAAGCGGCGCGGCGTGCCTTGGGCAAACCGATAGACGCGACAACAAGCGCCGCTGAAGGACGCATCGCTCAAAGCGCGTGGTTAGCCCAAATCGCTTATCAATCGGGCGATCTCGACGACGCGTTACGCCTGAGCAAAATTGCTGTTGACGCGGGCCAAGGCGTGGCGATCAACAGTGCCTCGTTTCGCTACCTTTACCAAATGGCGCGCGACACTCAAACGCGCGCCGGCGGATGGAAGAAAAATCCCATCCAAACCGACACCAAGGAGATTCTATTTGAAATAAACCCCAACGAACCCAACCAGACTCATTACAAGCGAGTTATCATTAAAACGTATGGCGATATCTCGATCAATGCGAGTGTTGATAATCCAGCGTTCCAAGCGCGTGTGTTGCCGGACAATATCTGGCAATACCACAGTTTGAAGCCATCCGAGCAAAAGGTGATCGTCCAAATTTCACTTGAGACTATCACCTTAGGTGGAAAAGCCACGCTACTAATAAGTAGTCCAGAATTCCCCAACTTTCAACTTTCCGTTCCTGTGCTTGTTCCAAAAAGCTAACTTCTCTTCCATGCAGTGAAACCAATCGGGGCACCTATGTCCCTGACCTGAAAATCATGATTTCAACAATCTCTTCTTCAGTATGCTAAATTGGCTCACTCGCTGGATACAACGACACAAGCGTCATTACGCTTGAAGGTTAAAAATGAATATTTTGATCAAATCCCCAAAAGTCACGCACCCCACTATTCGTAGAGCCACCAATGTTGGTTTCGCTCTTGCTTTTGTAATTGCATGTGCAGCTTCGTGTGCGCCTCAGGCTCACGCCACTTCCTCCAGTGCGCAACGCGATTGCTACTATAGCGCAAACCAGAACCTAGCCAGCTGCACCGCAGCCGGCGTTTTGGTCTGTGCGGGAGTGGGCATTATTGGAGGAGGATTAGGTGGTCCAGCCGCTCCAGTCACTGGAGCGGCAGCTGGCGCGGTTTGTGCGGCAGGGTTCGCTCTTGGGTGCGGCAATGCATATGCGAACGATAACTATGCATGTTCGTTACTGCCTGCCGATAGTTAAGCTTCCAACGCAACAGGGCAGCTTAACGATAAGCTGCCCTGTTGCTTTTGCCATCTCGACATGATGGCAAAAGGCGACTGCGGAGGCCATTAAAGGAGCGTTCCTTATGGTCATCTATGGATTCAGTGTTCTTTATGAAAAAAATCAAAATTGTCATACTATTCTTGGTGTGCGCTCTTTCACAGTTGTCCTACGCATCGTATGCAACCTTTGGAGAAGCCCTTCAAGCCACTTCAGATAACGTTGCCGCTCAGAACTACAAAGAAGCGCGAGCTATCCTTGATGAAGCCTCTCCATTAGCCAAAGCTGATATCGAGAAAGCTAATCTCTATCTTCTCTATGGGCAGATTGATGTCATGGAAAGCAAATATTCCGATTCGAGGACGGAGTTCCAAAAGGTATTAGGTCTTCAGTCTATACAGCCCTCGCTGAGATTAATCGCTCAAATGTCTGTAGGACTTAGTTATATGTCTGAGTCTAAGTTTTCGGAAGCCCGCAAATCCTTTTTGCAAGCCATGTCTGTAGACGACGTGGCGCCAGCTCTGAAATTTAACCTTCAACTTCAACTGGCTCGAACCTATTCCTTGGAGAGTAACTTTACTCGCGCCCGCGAGGAGTATGAGAAACTAAAAACTTACCAAGATGAAACTCATATCGCTAAGTCGTTATCGTCTCTATTAATTGGCGACAGCTATATAAAGGAGGGAAAGTATTCTCAAGCTAGGACTGAGTTCGAGCAAGTCTATCCCAGCAACAGAATTCCTGATTCATCGAAGAAGGTTATTGGCCCAACTGATAAAGCCTCTCTTTCCATTATCCAGCGCGCTCATCTTGGTGTTGCTCAGAGTTACCTCCTCGAAGGTATTCAGGATGAAGCCAAAAGAGAATATCTATCGATACTGTCAATGCCCAATCTGGACCCCTCAGTCAAAGTTGAGGCGGAAAAGCAACTGCGAACCGCTGGTGTAGTCGTAAAATCTTCCATTCAACCGGATAAAGTTGTGAAGCCGTCCCGTATTTTTTTGGGCCAGGTCTTGTCTGGTAGTAATGTCACGAAGACCATCATTGTAACAAGTACTGAGAAAATTCCGTTCTCTATAAAGTCCATCACTTCTTCGGTTCCTCAAGTGGTTGGTAAAGCGAGTTCTGATGTGATCTCGCCAGCACACGCCGTGCAGTTCGATACGAATATATCGGGGAAAGTGGGAGATGTGATAGATGGTGCAGCAAAGATAACCTTTTCTGATGGAACGGCTGTGGATGTTCCAATACAAGGCATAGTGGGCGATCCCAGTCAATTTCCACATTTGGAGGTTCCAAAGCTGCTTGTCGGCCAGATAGCTCCAGATTTCTACGTTCTTGATACGAATGGGCACGTCCAACATTTGTTGGATTTGCGTGGTAAAAGAAATCTTTTACTAACCTTTTTCCCTAAATGCTTTACAGGAGGTTGCGCCAATCATCTCACTTCTATACAGGCTGAATATGGGGACTTCCTTTCTAACGACACAGATGTTCTTGCCGTTTCCGTCGATCCAGCTGACGGCGAACAAGGGCAGATTGCGTTCGCTGAACAATGGGGATTCCAGTTTGCTTTTATCCCAGATACGTCGAGACAATTGTCTATGTTGTATGGAGCTGCGCACGATACAACAGACTTATCCTCGCGTATGTCCGTTTTGATTGATAAACAGGGGATCGTTAGATTCATTGACAAATCAGTCAATGTTTCCACTCATGGAGCCGATATGTTGGCCAAGATGAAGGAACTGAGAATGATTAAGTAAGCTCTCTCATTTCGGGTTTTATCTACATATCTTTAGTGTCTTTTTTCGATACACCGATGCGGTGTTATGTAGACATAAAAACAAGTAGGTGCAATATGACAAACCATAAATGTTCTAAGTGCGGAACTCAAATGCAAGAAGGATGGGTTGCTGAATACTCCATGAATGGCGTGCATCCCAACGCCTGGATGTCAGGCCACCCTGAGCGATCTTTGTTGAAGGGAACAAAGGTAGAATCTGACGGCACAGCTATCGCGACATTTGCTTGCCCCTCGTGCGGTTACTTAGAGTCTTTTGTCCAAGTAGACCCCAAATAGACACACATAAAAGGCACTTCCACAATCAAGTGGAGGTGCCTTTTGGTTTTCTTAGCAGTTTCGCTACAAAGTCAGTGGCTCATCGGGTTCGCCGCGCATCTGCGGTTGCAAATCGTGCGCGAAATCCACCGCGCTTTGGCGGCGGTGGATTTCGCGCGTTTGTCACCTTTGAGAACTTGCAACCAGTTGGCGACATAAGCTGCATGGTCGGGGCGAGGCTCGTTGGCAAGCCCCAGATCGGCGCACAGAAACGCCGCTCCCAGTTCGGTAACAAGCTCTTAGGCGGCATGGGCTTCCTCGCCGAAACGTCCTTTCAGATCGCGGTCAAGTCGTGTTTTCGCGCCTGTCCAATGGGTGACTTCATGGCCCAGCGTTGAATAGTAAGCGACGGTGCTGCGGAATACCTCGAAGGGCGGCATTTGTATGTCGGCTTTCAGCGCGGTAAGGGTGCCTTTGGGGACACAATACTTAATTCTCTCGATGTGTTGCCGTCACTTGCTCGCTTTCCAGCGTCCGATTGCGTTCTCGAAAACGACGGTTTCCGATAATATCAGGATCAGAATTTACCTCGAGAAAGGGGACGATTAGCCTACTATTTGACGAGTTGATGAAGGTAGGCCAGCCTCCTACTTCTCGATCAGTGACCTTTTGAAAAATAGGACATAAATGACAATCAACCAATCATAGGCCACATCAACCAATTCCCACCCGTCTCTACCTCTACTTGCACATAGAGCCTGCACTTCTGTATATTTGGCAGTGCGGAGTTTGAAGACTCCACCCACTGTTTCCACACTGTATTCCCAACGCGGCATTTCTGACATTGCTTATCCTCCTTATTTACATCCTGCATTTTAACACCTGCGCGCCCAAAGCGCCATGCGCAGTAGGGTAACGACAAGCTCACCCGCCGCCGGAAGCGAAGAGAGGAACGAACGGAGCTGTAGGTGGTCGGGTGCAGCGCCTTGTTAGGCCGGTGTTGTTGGACGTGCGGCTATGTTTTGACTATTTGCTGGAGCGCCAACAAGAACTCTTGAATGTAACGATTGTAGTAGTCCAACACGTCGCCCATGATGAACGGCTGTGATTTGATTGAGACTTGCACAATTGTAGTAGAGTCCTCGCCGCCTGTGATTCTCACGGTCATCGCTGTGCCCAAAAGCCACCAACTTGGCTTGACATTGGTGACAAAGCAGCCATTGTCCTGCTCCTTTGTGTTTTTGTAGGCGGGATTACCAAGCAGAATCTTTCGAGTCTGTTCGACAACCTCATCCTTTCGGATTTGTAAAGTTATGCTTCTATTGCGATGAACGGCCATGAATTCCTCCAACTGTGACAAAGTATAACGCAGCTGTTGCGACAACGCTGCGCGCACCGGCCTAACAATGTTATTCAGCTGCAAATTCATAGTAATTTGCGGAATAATACCACGCAAGGAACGTTATTTTACCGCAAATTATTTTGGCAAAGAAAAGCGGGGTAACATTCATTCTCATGTTCTCACAAACGACCGTTTTCGAGAACGATTTGCATCAATCCCGAATCACCACCGATTTAAACGAGTTCGATTTTCTCAAAACCCGTTCTCAAAAATAAATTCTCAGATCATACTCTGCGCATGAGATTGCGGTGAGGCTGGTAATCTCAAAAATCTCGGAGAGTCAAGGGCGCCGCAAGTAGCGCCCCTACGAACGTGTAGCCTTCGGGGTGAGAACGGCTATATCAAAAATTAACGAGTTGAGCCTCAAAAAATAAATCAAGATTGGCACAAGAGCGCGCGAAACTTTCGAGTTTCGCGCTCTCTTTGTTTTGCTGAGTTCATTTAAGCGTCTCGCCGCCATAATCGAGCAAGTTCAAGCCGCTTCCACGTTGAAGAAAAGCATGCCTCCGCTGGCGCGGGGCCGACGGATTCTTCCGCTGTGCTCGTCCCTCGCTACGCACCAGAATGACGACGCGGGCGGACGAAATCGTTGGATTATTCCTGCGAAACTTCCGAAACTTCTTACTTGCGCGACGCCGTGCGCAGCGGATACATTTCTTCGAGCCAGACCATCACTTTTTGCAGCATCGGGAGCGGCATCGTCTGGCGCGATTGGCCGAAGGTTTTCACCACGCGTTTGTTGGTTTCGCCCCAGGTTTTATCGAACAGCATCGCGTCAACGTGCTTGCAATACGTCTGAATCGCCTCGCGCAGTTCGGCTTCTTGCTGCGATGGCGTCAGAATCGGGCCACTCGCCGGTTCGGGTTTTTCGATGACCTGCGGTTGCGGCCCGACGCGACTCCATCGACGCGTCAGGCCCGCCGAACCGACCGGCGTGATGCCGCGACGTTCGCCCGGTTCGAGCGGCTCCGGTCGTTCGATGGCCTCGATTTCGTCCTCTTCCAATCGCTGCTTGATCGCCACCAACTGTTCGTCCTGCATGCGCGTGATAATGTCGCACATCAGGCGGTCGTCGGGCACATAAACAAACGCCATTTGCTCTTCCCAAAGGCCCGCCGGAGCGTCGAAGCGCGTGGCGCGCGCGATCATCTGCTCGATCCACGGCTTGCTGCGAATGTGCGTCAAACAGGCGATATGCGTCACCGGCGGCACGTCCAAACCTTCGTAGGCCATCGCGACCGTCACCAGACAGCCCAGCGCATCGGGCGTATCTATCTCCTTGAACTTACCGATATTCCTCGCTGCTAATGCCGAATCGTCCGAGGTGGCGATGGCGCATTTCACGCCGTTGCGTTGCAGATGCTCCAGATACTTTTTGGCGTCCTCGATGTTGGCGACGACCGCCAACATTTTAGCGCGCGGATGCTCGATGCGATAGTGATTCCAGTGCGCGGCGCACTCGTCCAACAGGTGAAAGCCGAACTCTGTTTTGAGCGCGGTATAAATCGCCTCGTTGGTGTCTTTGCCCGCCGCGCTGATGCGCGTGCCATAGGTCTTGCCGTCGCGCCCGATCCACGACGCCTCGCCGTCCATCAGCTCGAAGTGAATCGGCGTGATGGCTTTATCGAACAAAGCGTTGGCGCGACTATATTGAATCGTCGCCGCGCCGCCGCGCCCCGAAAGGTCAACGGTTTCGCCGTTCATTGAGGGGCCGTAGGGCAAGAACGCGATGCGTTTGCGGTTGCCGCGTTCGAGCGTGCCCGACATAAACACCGTCATCGCCGCGCGCGCGACGAGCGGCGCCAAAGCCGCTTCCCAGGCGCCGCCCTCTTCGACGTGATGCGGTTCGTCCAAAATTAGGACGTAACGGCGCGCCGAAAACTCCTGGATGAGGTAGGAATTGTTGGCGCCAATCGCCTGATAAGTCGTGCAGAACCCGCTCAGACCGCGACAGGGATCGCTTTCGCCGGTCGTCTTGCGGATGAGATGTTGGTTGTTGAGGATTTCGCGCGAGCGTCCGGCGGCGAACTCATATTCGGCCTGTTCTTGCAGGGATCGGCGCGGCACGATCCACGCCACGCGGTCGGCGATGGCGGGCAGCAAAACGTTGGCGGCGATAACCGGCAACATACTTTTGCCGCCGCCCGGCGTAATCGAGCAGATGATGGAGCGCACGTTGGAGACTTGCCCGGTGGCGATCTCAAAACATAACTGGCCAAAAGCATCCTGATGCGCGCGAAAAGACACGGGGAAAGGATAAAGGATTAAGGATGAAGGATAAAGGAGAGATTGAATAATAGCGTTAAAGCTGGACGCTAATTTTCAGCCTTCATCCTTTCCTACTCCGTCCCCGCCTGCAAAATCCACTCGATTTGCGCGCGCGCATTATCGCATTCGCAGCGCGGGTGGGGCGGCGCAAAGGCGTGTTCGATGATGAAGTGTCGGCGGCCTTCGCTCGATAAATTGCGGGTGCGGCTCCATTCGCGTCCGCATTTCTGGCAACGCACGAGGCCGCTCCACAAAATCGGCGGACGGCGGCGACGACCGGGCAACAGCGCGTCGGGAAGGCCGGGCGCGCCCTCGCGGTCGCCGCCACGCCGTTTGCTCAGGCGACGCTCCAATTCGTTGGGGTAGAGCGGATGCGCGGCTTCGGGATGAAAATCAATAAAGCGACGGCCCACCAGACGACGTTCGATCATGGGAAATTACCTGAAGCAATTGTAAAACTTTAGCGCCGCAATCGCAAGCCTTAATTTAAAGAGGAACTCTGTTGTTCTACTGTTCCTTGCTCCTTGTTCCTTTTTGCCCGACTTTGCGCCGCAAAACTACGCGCAACATTCCGCCTCTGGCATAACCGCGCAACAGCTTCAACGTCGCCAGACTCGCGCGCGCGCCGATGCCCAATGCGGCCAACGGCGCCAGCAAGCGGCCCTGGCCTTTCATGTAATGCTTGCGATAGAACAGCCACATCGCCAGATGATGGCGCCGGATGCTTTTGCCCTGCGCCAAATCGGACGACTTGCCGATGTGATGCTGAATCGTCGCATCGGGCACATAAAAGCGCGGCCAACCCTTTTCCATCAACCGATAAGATAAATCGATATCCTCGCAATACATGAAATAATCTTCGTCCCACGGCCCGCGCCCCCGATCAATCTGCTGCAACGCCTCGCGCCGCGCCAATACCGCCGAACCCGACAGCCAATCGACCGCGCGCGCGCGCGTCGGCGAAGCGCCCGTTTGCAAATAGCCGCGCGACCAGGGATTATTCGGCCACAGATTGCCCAAAAACGAATTGCGAAACAGGCCCGCGCCAAACGAGGGAAACCCGCGCGCCGACGCCTGCAACTCGCCATCGGGATAGGTCATGCGCGGCCCAATCGCGCCGACTTTGGGATGCGCGTCCATCCAATCGCATAACGTATCGAGCGCGCCCTCTTCGACGATGGTATCGGGATTGAGAAACAAAACCAAACGCCCGCGCGCCCGCTTATAACCCAAATTATTGCCCGCGCTAAATCCGATGTTGCCGCCGCTTTCGATGAGCTGAACATCGGGATAATCGCGCCGCACGACCGCGACCGAATCGTCGTAGCGCGAATCGTTATCCACCACGAGTATTTCAAGGGTGTGCCACCAGTTTTGCCGAAGTATCGAATCGAGACACGCGACGAGAAAAGGCCGCGCGTTCCAGTTAAGAATCACGACCGACAAATCAACGGTTTTACCTGCCGAATTCAAGCGGCATCTGGCGCGGCTGCTTCGGCTTCTTCGGTCACCATCATGATCGGAATGCCGTCGCGCACGGGGAATTCGGTGCCATCTTTCTGGCAGCGCAACACGGATTTGGCTTCGTCTTCGTCCAAATCGCCGTGACAGGTCGGGCAAACCAGAATCGCTTTGAGTTGAGGGGAAATCAGGGACATCGGGGGTAAGTATAAGTTCGGATGGCAGATAATCCGAGCGATACGACCATTTGGATGAAAATTAAAGGCTGGCAGGGTCAACTCGGAAAATTTAATCAGAATTTCACCTGTTCTTAACATAATAGAAATAAGGCGGGGCGTATAATGATTGGTGAAGATGCAAAACCCTTTCGCGCTCCGCCGTCGTGCTGGCGATTTGTCAAAAAGCAAATCGCCAAACGGCGAGAAGTCAATGGCAAAGTCTCGCACTTCGCGCGGGCCGTTGCTGGTGATGGTTGTGGGCGGGTTGCTGGTGTTTTGCCACTCTTTCGTCGAGGATTATGCTCAGGCCATCGTCGCTCCCGATGGGCTTTATATTCCCGACTCGCGCCATGTTGTGCCTCCCGAAGTTACCACAGGTGACTACGCGCACACATTCCGACTTTACAACGCGCGGCCTCAATGGGTCAGCGTCGAAGCGCAACCCGATTGTGGTTGCACCAGCATTAGCTGGGACAAGGCTCGCGTCGCTCCTTTCGGTTGGAAGGATGTGACGGCACACATGGCAGTATCCAAAGCACCAACTGGCGCTGTCAACATTGCATTTCGAACAGATAAACAGCGAGATTACTTGTTTGCCTTCATAGGCAAATGACGACTTCGAGCATCCAAAACAAGTCGGTAAAAACCATGAAAAATCCTTTCAACAACCCGCTCATCCGTGCCTCTTCTCTCCTGTGCGTTTTAGGCATCGTAGCCACTCCTTCGTTTGCCTACAGCTACTGTAATCCCTCTACCGCCGATGACACATGGACGCCAGATACCTTTGTTGGCTGCGGTGGAGGCGGCGGAACTGGCACTTGCGCAGCGACTGGAGGCTGTGAGCGGAGTTTCCACCGCACGGCATACTCTGATTGCAAAACAGTGCTCACCTGTCGCTTCTGTGATGCAGGGACGGCTCCAACCTCGATTTATACTTATACCGGAAAGTGTGTCCTGACCGGAGCGACCACCCTTGGTGCGCCACGCGTCTGTGAATGTTCTGGGCCGTTTGCCAGGCCAATTGCTACGGGCACGAAACAGATCAGTAAATGCAGCGATTACTCGCCTTGCTAAAATTGGAGCGACATGAGAAATTCAACGCTAACCCCACAATTGGCAACGAGTTCCGCGGTTGCCGTGCTGTTGCTTGCCAGCAGTTCCATTGCCCAATCTCCATCTGGAGAAGGCAACTCTCCAACTCAACCGATCCGCGTCATCGAGACTCTACCCGCGTCAGGGCAGGGGCATTTGGAATGGACATATCATTTGTCTGTTCCTCCTGCGCCTGTCGCGGCTGGCGACGAAGCCGTTTCGGAGATCAAACAATGGGCGAAAAAGAACAACGCCAGTCCTGAAGCAATCAAAGAGTATGAGGTATGGGCAAAAAGTCGCGTCAAGGCTCATAGCGCGCAACAGAACTATTTTTCTGTAGTGAAAGTTACCTTTAAAGATGGTGACTACTTGTTTGACACATCGGCTGACAAGAGTAAGCCTTCCACTGATCCACAACCCTGGCGTTTCATCGACTATAAGCAGGGCGATTTGATGGTTCAACTTTCGGGGACACCTCCGGAGTCTTACCCTCTTCATGGAAGTGTGACCCGATTTGGGGCGACGGGATTTGACCGCGTAGCCAGTCGCCTATACGAAGCTAATCTGTTGTCTGGAACTCCGGCGATGCTTCCCCCTGACGCAAAAAAAGTCGGGGCGAAAGCCGGAACTTCGAGTTTCACCTTGCCACTAAAAACGAAGGAATTTCAACGTGCGGATTCTAGTCCCTACAACTTGACTTTGGAGTTATTCGATGCAACACGCCGAATCAAGAGTTTGCAAGTGCAGAGAAAGGACGCGCAAAAGCCAGCTATGACAATCGTTGGCAGCGACTTTACCTCTGATGAAGTCGCACAAAAAATTGTCGTCCAGTTGGGTGCAAATGGAGCGAGAGAAGAATATAACATTCAGTCCGTCAACTTTGGGCCGTCCGCCGATTTATCTGCTTTAAACAACCCTGTTCCCCCTAAAACCAAATTAGAGGATTACCGTTGGGCGCCCCGCCCTGGAGTCCAATATCAGGTGCGTCAGAAGTTGCCGCCTGATCCCACGATTCTCAAGTTGGTCGAACAACGCGAGAGGAACGATGCCGCAGCCGAACAACAGGCAAAACTCACAACTACTCGGAATATCGCGCTTCCCCTTGGCGCTCTACTGCTCGTCGGTGGCATAATCTGGTGGCGCCGCTCGCGTCAGACCTCCGCTTAATAATTGCTGATGCAGCCCCTTCTTTCCGCGCCCGCCACCAAACGCTTCACGATTGCACCTCTACTGCTGCCGCTCGCGTTATGGGTTTTGGCGCTGGTCTTTGCGCCGCTTCCGAGGGCAATTTCGCCGCTCTTTTCATTTCAAGAAGCCGCGAGTCAATGGAGTGAATCGCCCGTTCGCTGGGGCATTGCGGCGGCTTTGGTCGGTTTCGCCGCTTTCACGCTGTGGCAGCGGCGCTCTCGGCTCGATGCACTTTATTCAAGCGACTTTACCTCTGAGAGGATCATTATCGGCAAAAATTTAATCAGAATTTCACCTGTCCTTAACACAACAGAAATAAGGGAAGGGGTATGAATGATTGGTGAAGATGCAAACACCTTTCGCGCTCCGCCGTCGTGCGGACGATTTGTCAAAAAGCAAATCGCCCGATAGCGAAAAGACAACGGCAAAGTCTCGCGCTTCGCGTGGGCCTTTGTTGGTGATAATTATAGGCGGGTTGCTGGTGTTTTGCCATTCTTTTGTCGAGGACTATGCTCAGGCTATCGCGGCTCCCGATGGGCTTTATATTCCCGACGCACAATACACTGCTCCTTCCATAATACCATCAATACCGTCGCGTTCGTATTCCCATAATTTTCGTATATACAATGCGAGACCTTGGAGTGTGCAGGTGGAAGCGAATGCGAATTGTGGATGCACAAGCTTGTCCTGGGAGAAAAATACTATTTTTCCCCTGGCATGGAGAGAAATTCAAGTGCGCTTTACTCCGCGTGCTAACCCTGTTGTAGGGCAATCTGTTCTTGTTCACGTCACCAATCCCAAAACAAAAAGTGTTTTGGTAGCTTCTGTTATCAAGTAACTGTCGAGTCCCACCACATACTGAACAGCAGGAGGTAAAAGTGAGCAACATCCGGTAGGCTTTCTAATGACCAAAAAAGGAAACCCACCGAATGCAACTTCATTCTAATGTAGTCACTTGCCCA
>JAABUN010005644.1_pt1 | contig 15281 bp, 15 predicted proteins | sample 5559311 | NCBI WGS metagenome assembly JAABUN01 (sample SAMN10711877, study PRJNA513370) | rock metagenome | isolation source: Antarctica rocks | place: Antarctica: Victoria Land, Siegfried Peak sud | reverse complement strand
GGGCCGGAATGGTTCTCTGTGGTACCTCACACTAGCGGAAAGGCGCGGTTCTGCGCCTAAGTCGTGCCCCGACGAAGGTGGGATAGAACTATCCAAATAGGTTGGCGGAGAGGGTGGGATTCGAACCCACGGTACCCGCAAGGGCACAACGGTTTTCGAGACCGTCCCGTTCGACCACTCCGGCACCTCTCCGCGAGATCGGGCGAGCGGTGGACCGCTCGGGCGAACGGCCGGGCCATTAGACCAGCAATCTCGGCCGGGCAAGGGTTCCGGCGACGGCGGCGGGCACGGGGGACAAGCAGGAGGCGCTTGCCGCCACCCCGCGCGTCGCTACATGCAGGGCATGGATCAGCCCTTCATTCACCACGCCAACCCTCGCCCCACCGGCGCACCACCCGTGGCGCACGCGCGCTTCGCGATCGGCGATGTGGTTCGCCACCGCCTGTTTCCCTTTCGCGGCGTGATCTTCGACATCGACCCGGTGTTCGCCAATTCCGAGGAGTGGTGGGACGCGATCCCGGAGTCGATCCGCCCCGCCCGCGACCAGCCCTTCTACCACTTGCTCGCGGAGAACGGGGAGGGGAGCTATGTCGCCTATGTCTCGCAGGGCAATCTGGTGCCCGACGAGGAGGACGAACCGGTCGATCACCCCGCGATCGACGCCTTGTTCGACGCATTCTCCGGCGGTCGGTATCGTCTGCGCGGCCGGCTGAAGCATTGATCGGGTGCTTTCGTTGACAAGCACCCGCTCACCCGCTTAGGAGGCGGGCGCTGCGCGCTTTGGCATTGGCCCGAGCGCGCGCGTTCCATTTGCACCCGAAGGTCCCGCCCCATGTTCGCCATCGTCCGCACCGGCGGAAAGCAGTATCGCGTTTCCCCGGGAGACAAGATCGTCGTCGAGAAGATGGCGGGCGAGGCGGGCTCGACGGTCACCCTCGACGACGTGCTGCTGTCGGGCACGGGCGGCGACGTCGGCGGCTCGGTCGCGGTGGAGGCGGAGGTCATTGCTCAGGCGCGCGCCGACAAGGTGGTGGTGTTCAAGAAACGCCGCCGCCACAACTACCGGCGCAAGGCGGGGCACCGTCAGCACCACACGATTCTCAGGATCGTCAGCGTCGGCGGCGAGCGTGAGGCGGATCGCGGCGAAGAGGCCGAGGGCGTCGAACATGAGACGATGATGACGGCGGCCGAGGCTGCGGCGTCGAAGCTCACCGACCAGGCGACCGAGGAGAAGCCGCTGGCCGAGACCGATCGTCCGGTGGTCGAGCAGGCACCGGCCGAGACGCCGGCCGTCAACGAAGAAAAGCCGGGCTGAAGGAGGCCACTGTACCATGGCACATAAAAAAGCAGGCGGTTCGTCCCGCAACGGTCGCGACTCGGCGGGCAAGCGCCTGGGCGTGAAGAAGTTCGGCGGCGAGGCGGTGATTCCGGGCAACATCATCATCCGCCAGCGCGGGACCAAATGGTATCCGGGGGCCGGCGTCGGCATGGGCAAGGACCACACGCTGTTCGCCCTGCTGGAGGGCAATGTGCGCTTCCACAAGGGCCTGAAGGGCCGCACCTATGCGGCCATCGATCCGGTGCCGGTGCCGATCGCGGCCGAATAAGGCGGACGTTCAATGAAGCGCGAGCGGCGTCTCCAATCGTGGAGGCGCTGTTTGTGTGTGGGGGGTAGCGCGTGACCGGGTCGGGCGAGTTGCTCCAAACCGACCGGCTGATCCTCCGGGCGGGCCGGCTTGACGATGCCGAGGAGCTGACGGCGGCCATTGCCCATTGGGATGTGGCGCGAATGCTGGAGCGGCTGCCATGGCCCTACGCGGTCGCCGACGCGCGCTGGTGGCTGTCGCAGTCCAGGCCGGCGGAGCGGCCGGAGCCGCTCATCATCCACCGCGACACGGATGCGATCGTCGGCGGCGTCGGCCTGATCGAGAAGGTCGAGGTCGAGCTCGGCTATTGGCTGACGCCCGCCGCCTGGGGACAGGGCACCGCCACGGAGGCGGCGCGGGCGACGGTGGCGTTCGGGCGCGACACGCTCGGCCTCACGCGGATCGCCTCGGGCCACTTCGTCGACAACCCCGCCTCCGGCCGCGTGCTGTCAAAGGCGGGATTTCAGCCGACGGGTGCGACGGGCACGCGCGTCTGCCTCGCTCGCGGGGGGAGGTGGCGTTCGTCGAGTTCGCCTGGGCCGCTTGACGACTGTGAAGGTCCGGGCCGCCTGATCGGAGGTGTCCGAGCGGGCGGCCTCGCCGCCCTCCAAGAGCTACTCCGCCGCCAGCGGCACCTCATCCTCCGCCGGCACCTCAAGCAGGCGGCCGCCGGGGAGCAGCGCAGCTTCGTACTCGCTCTCGGCGAGCTGGATCAGGTGGCGGTCGTCCTCGTTCCAGGGGTGGAAGCCCGGCAGGAAGTAGGCGGCCCAGGCGGGCACGATGCGGCGCACCACGCCGGGCTTCAGCATCAGATAGCGGAACAGGCCCCATTTGGCCCGCCATCCCGTGATCCCGTCCTGCGCCAGGAGGTCGAGCGTCGCTGCGACACGGGCGGTCCAGAAGTTCTTGGTGACGATCAGCATCATGATCGCCTTGACCCGCCAGCGCTTTCCCCGCGCCCAGGTGTCGAACGCCACGCCCTTGTGCTCGATCTCCTCGATCGCGTGCCAGCGCCACAGATTGGCGAGCTCCGGGTCCGCGCCCGCGAACACGTCGGGCCGCTTCAGAATCTCGTGCGCCATCGTGGCGGTGTAGTGCTCGAGCGCCATGGTGACGGCGAGGTCCAGGATCCGGGGCCGGCCGGCGGTCTTGGCCAGCGAGTCGATCACCGCCTGCTCCAGATGGTCGACCCGGTAACCGGCCTCGGCGACCCGGTTGTTGAAGGCGAGGTGCTCGCGCGAGTGCATCACCTCCTGCACGGAAAAGGCGCGGATCTCGCGGGCCAGTTTCTCTGGCGTGCCGTCGCGGAACGCCTTCACCGACTCCACGAAATACGCCTCGCCGCGCGGAAAGGTGATCGAGAGCGCGTTGTGATAAGCCGACCCGATCGGGTCGCCGCCCAGCCACCAGCGGTCCTGCGCGCGGCCTCGAGCAAAGCGCACGTTGCGCGGCGTGATCGACAGGTCGGGCGGCGTGGGGTCGCGGCGCGCGGTGACGGACGTGGCGGACATGAACTTGACCCTCGCGCTGGCCCGCTCCCAATGGCGGGGTTCAAGATTGGATTTTACTGACACCAATGTCAATAGCTGCCCGCCGCCTCTCCCCCGAAGCCAGCCGGACGGCCGCGCTTGAGGCCGCGCGTGCGCTGTTGATCGAGGCGGGGCCGCAGGCGGTGACGCTCAAGGCCGTGGGCACGCGCATCGGCCGCACGCACGCCAACCTGCTCCACCATTTCGGCAGCGCGGCCGGGCTGCAGAAGGCGCTCGCCGCGTCGATGGCGGAGCAGGTGTGCGCCACCATCGCCACGGCCGTGCGCGCGCATCGGCAGGGCGAGGGCAGCGCGCGCGGGATCGTCGACCTGGTGTTCGACGCCTTCGACCGGGACGGGGCCGGCGCGCTCGCCAGCTGGATGATGGTGTCAGGGAACGAGGACGCGCTCGACCCGATCATTCAGGCGGTCCACGATCTGGTCGACGAGCTGGGGCCGGACGGGCAGGACGAGGCGGCGATGCGGCGCGATACGCTCCTGCTGATCCTGATGGCGCTGGGCGATTCGTTGTTGGGCGCGCCGATGGCGCAGGCGCTGAATCTCGAGCGCGAGGCGGCGCGCGACATGGCGACCCGGCTGATGGACGAGAGCCTGGGCGGGTGAGTAGCGCCCCTTCTCCCCTCGGGGGAGAAGGATACGCAGACTTGCCAGCTTGCTGGCTAGTCGGAGTTGGATGAGGGTGGGCGAGCCTGCGGCTCGCGCGGCCCCGTCGGAGCCGCCACCCTCACCCTCCCACCCGCTGGCGCGGCCGGGCCCCTCCCTCTCCCCTGAAGGGAGAGGGGGTTGGTCTGGCAGTTGGCCCTTCCGCCCCACGCCCGCTAAGCCGCACCCATGCACTTCCTCGACCAGGCCAAGATCCACATCCGCTCCGGCGCGGGCGGGCCGGGGGCGGTGTCGTTCCGGCGCGAGAAGTACCTGCAATATGGTGGCCCCGACGGCGGCAATGGCGGGCGCGGCGGCGACGTCGTGTTCGAGGCGGTGGCCGGCCTGAACACGCTGATCGACTTTCGCTACACCCAGCACTTCCGGGCGCAGCGCGGCGGTGGCGGGTCGGGGCAGGATCGCACCGGTGCCGGCGGCGACGACTCGGTCATCGCCGTGCCGGCGGGCACCCAGATCCTGGCCGATGACGAGGAGCGCTCTCTGATCGCGGATCTGACCCGCGTCGGCGAGCGGCTCGTGCTGCTGGAGGGCGGGCTCGGCGGGCGCGGCAACGCGTCGTACAAGACCTCGACCAACCGCGCGCCTCGCCAACACCAGCCGGGTGAGCCGGGCCAGGAGCTGGCGGTGTGGCTGCGCCTGAAGTTGCTCGCCGACATCGGGCTCGTCGGCCTGCCGAACGCGGGCAAGTCGACCTTTTTGAACGCGGTCTCGAACGCCAAGGCAAAGGTGGGCGCCTACCCCTTCACCACGCTCGCGCCGAAGTTGGGCGTGGTGCGCCACAAGGGCCGCGAGCTGGTGGTGGCCGACATCCCCGGCCTCATCGAGGGCGCGGCCGAGGGTGCGGGCATCGGCGACCGCTTTCTGGGCCACGTCGAACGCTGCCAGGCGCTCCTCCATCTCATCGACGCGGCCGGTGACGACCCACTCGGGGCCTGGGAGACGGTGAACACGGAGCTGGACGCCTATGGCGCGAAGCTGTCGGACAAGCCGCAGGTGGTGGGGCTGAACAAGGTCGACCTGCTGGACGCGGAGCCGGTGGCGGAGCTGGTGGCGGCGCTGGAGGAGGCGGGCGCGGCGCGCGTGGTGCCGCTGTCGGGGGCCACCGGCGACGGGGTGGACGAGGCCTTGGACGCGCTGCTGACCCTGGTGACGCGCGGGACGGTGGCGGAGGTGGAGGCGGAGTGGCGGCCGTGACCGGTGCGGCCGCCTGACCCGGCTGGCGATCACGGGAGCGACCGGTTTCGTCGGCTCGCGGCTGCTCGACCGGGCGCTCGCCGCCGGCCACGCGGTGGACGCGCTCACCCGCCGGCCGCAGCCGGCCCGCGACGGTGTGCGCTGGGTCGACGGCGCGCTCGACCAGCCCGGCGCGCTCGACCGGCTGCTTGAGCGGGCGGACGCGCTCATCCATGTGGCCGGGGTGGTGAAGGCGCGGGACGCGGCCGGCTTTCGGGCGGGCAACGCCGCGGGCACGGCCGCAGTCCTGGACGCCGCCGCGCGCGCGGGCGTGCGCCGCATGGTCCATGTCTCCTCGCTCGCCGCGCGCGAGCCCGAGCTGTCCGACTACGGCCGGTCGAAATGCGACGCGGAGCGCGAGGTGCGGCTGTCGGGGCTCGACTGGACGATCGTGCGCCCGCCCGCCGTCTATGGCCCGGGCGACACCGAGATGCTGGACGTGTTCCGCATGGCCGGGCGCGGCGTCGTGCTCATGCCGCCGCGCGGGTGGGCCTCGGTGATCCATGTCGACGACCTGGCCGATCTGTTGCTGGCGCTCCCCCACAAGGACGAGGCTGTCGGGCGTGCGTTCGAGCCGGACGACGGCGAGCCCGGCGGATGGACCCATGCGAGTCTCGCCACCGCGATCGGTTGGGCCGTCGGGCGGCGGGTGAGCGTGCTGCACACCCCCGCCCGCGCGCTCGCCTTGGCCGCGCGCGCCGACCGCTTCGTGCGGCGGGGCGGTGCCAAGCTGACGCCCGATCGCGCCGGTTACCTGACGCACCCCGACTGGGTGAGCGCCCCGGACGCCGCGGTCCCACCGGACTGGTGGCGGCCCCTCGTGCCGACCCGGCGCGGGCTGAAGGAGACCGCGCGCTGGTATCGCGAGCATGGCTGGCTTGCCTGAGCGCCCCGTTCGCGCCCCTGCCTTGCCATCGTGCCGGCGGCCCCCTAATCCCGGTGACCGGCACAGGAGTGTAGCTCAGTTGGTAGAGCATCGGTCTCCAAAACCGAGGGCCGTGGGTTCGAGTCCCTCCACTCCTGCCACGCTGGACAGCGGGCCGTGACGCGGCTACTGCGCTGCCCTTCCACTCCACCCTGACACGCATGTCGGCGCCGGGGTGAGCGCCGGGCGATCCTTTGGGGCGCGCGGAGTCGACGCACAGCATTGAGGTCATCGCCACGTGGCACGCACGTCCCCCGCCGAATTCGTCAATCAGGTGCGCGCCGAATCGGCGAAGATCGTCTGGCCGACCGGGCGCGAGACGATGATGACGACGCTCATGGTGCTGCTGATGACCACCTTGCTCGCCACTTTCTTCTTCTTCACCGACGCCGTGTTCGGCTGGGTGGTGAAGTCAATCCTCAGCCTGCTCTCCTGAGCGCGGGCGCAAGACACGGGCGACCATGGCACGCTGGTACATCATCCACGCCTATTCGGGCTTCGAGCACAAGGTGCGCGAGCAGATCCTCGCCGACGCCGCGCGGCTGAACCTCGCCCCGTTCGTCGAGGATGTCGAAGTGCCGACCGAGACGATCACCGAGGTGCGCCGCGGCAAGAAGGTGCAGTCGGAGCGCAAGTTCTTCCCGGGCTATGTGCTCGCCAAGCTGGAGATGACGGACGACGTCTATCACCTGATCAAGGACCAGCCGAAGGTCACGGGATTTCTGGGCTCAAACGGCAAGCCCCGGCCGATCACGGAGGCCGAGGCCGCGCGCATCCTCAACACCAAGGAGGAGGCCGCCGCCGCGCCCAAGCAGCAGATCAAGGTCGATTACGAGATCGGCGACGGGGTCAAGGTGCTCGAGGGGCCGTTCGCTACCTTCACCGGCATGGTCGAGGAGCTCGATTTCGAGCGTTCGCGGGTCAAGGTGTCGGTCTCGATCTTCGGGCGCGCGACGCCGGTCGAGCTGGAGTTCGATCAGGTCGAGCTGTCGAAGAACTGAGCTTAACTTCCAGTGCGGGAGGGTCAACAGCCCGTCACCACCGCTAAACTTGAGAAAGAGTGAGACATGGCAAAAAAGATTACCGGGTACATCAACCTTCAGGTGCCGGCCGGGGCGGCGAACCCCTCGCCGCCGATCGGTCCCGCATTGGGCCAGCGCGGCGTGAACATCATGGAGTTCTGCAAGGCGTTCAATGCGGCGACGCAGGAGATGGAGAAGTCGACGCCGATCCCGACCAAGATCACGGTCTATGCCGACCGGTCCTTCTCGTTCGAGACGAAGTCGCCGCCGGCCTCCTACCTCATCAAGAAGGCGGCCGGGTTGAAATCCGGGTCCAAGGAGCCGGGCAAGGAATCGGCCGGCACGATCAAGCGCAGCCAACTGACCCAGATCGCCGAGCAGAAGATGAAGGACCTGAACGCCAACACGAGCGAACAGGCGACCAGGATCATCGAGGGCTCCGCGCGCTCGATGGGCCTCGAAGTGGTGGAGGGCTGAGACATGGCTGATACGAAGAAGCACAAGGCGGTCTCCGCCAGGATCGACCGCGAGAAGCTGTATGGCGTCGACGAGGCCATCGGGCTGTTGAAGGAGCTCGACACGGCCAAGTTCGACCAGACGGTCGAAGTCGCGCTCAATCTGGGTGTCGATCCGCGTCACGCCGACCAGATGGTGCGTGGCGTCGTGACCCTGCCCAAGGGCACGGGCAAGACGGTGCGCGTGGCGGTGTTCGCGCGTGGCGACAAGGCCGACGAGGCGCGCGCCGCCGGAGCCGATGTGGTCGGCGACGACGACCTGATGCAGGAGATCCAGGAAGGCCGCTCCGACTTCGACCGCGTGATCGCCACGCCCGACATGATGGGCGTCGTCGGACGGCTGGGCAAGGTGCTTGGGCCGAAGGGCCTGATGCCCAACCCCAAGCTGGGGACGGTGACGCCCAACGTCGCGGCGGCGATCGAGGCGGCCAAGGGCGGCCAGATCGAGTATCGGGTCGAAAAGGCGGGGATCATCCACGCCGGCATCGGCAAGACGAGCTTCGCCGCCGAGGATCTGCGCGCCAATATGGACGCCTTCGTCGACGCCATCGTCAAGGCGAAGCCGTCGGGTGCCAAGGGTCGGTATCTGCGCAAGGCCGCGGTCACGACCACCATGGGTCCGGGACTGAAGGTGGACGTGAGCGAGCTGTCGGCGGTCTGATCCGCTAGGTCCAGACGGGAGGGGCCGCGCATCCGGATGGGTGTGCGGCCGCTTCTCACTTGGGCCCCAAGTCCTCCCCACACCCGTTTGGGCTGAGCTTGTCAAAGCCCCGCACTCCCTTCTGACGGATTGGTGCAGAAGGACGGCCCTTCGACAAGCTCAGGGCGAACGGTGCTGGAGGGGAGGCGCTGCACCTTGCAGTGCTGCTAGTGCGTTCCTGCACTCAACCACCGGAGACACACAATGCAGCACCGCACGCTCGGCACCCAGGGCCTCACCGTCTCCGCGCTTGGGCTCGGTTGCATGGGGATGTCCGACTTCTACGGCCCGCGCGACGACGAGCAGTCGGTCGGGGTGATCCACAAGGCGCTCGATCTCGGCGTCACCTTCTTCGACACGGCCGACATGTACGGCGTCGGTCGCAACGAGGCGCTGGTCGGGCGCGCGATCCGCGACCGGCGGGACGGCGTGGTGCTGGCGACGAAGTTCGGCAATGTCCGCGACCCGGACACCGGCGCGTTCCTGCGGGTGGACGGCACGCCGGGCTATGTCGCGGAGGCGTGCGACCGCAGCCTTCAACATCTCGGCCTCGATCACATCGACCTCTATTATCAGCACCGGGTCGACCCCGGCGTGCCGATCGAGGAGACGGTCGGCGCGATGGCGCGGCTGGTCGAGGCGGGCAAGGTGCGCTTTCTCGGCCTGTCGGAGGCCGCGCCCGCTACCATCCGCCGCGCCCACGCCGAACACCCGATCAGCGCGTTGCAGACGGAATACTCGCTGTGGTCCCGCGACCCGGAGGGCGAGCTTCTGGACACGGTGCGCGAGCTCGGCATCGGCTTCGTGCCCTACAGTCCGTTGGGGCGCGGGTTCCTGACCGGTGCGATCACCTCGCCCGCTGACTTCGCCGAGGATGACTCGCGGCGCACCCGGATGCCAAGGTTCGAAGGGGAGGCGTTCGAGGCCAACTTGCGGCTGGTTGAGCACATCAAGACGGTCGCGGCCTCCAAGGAGTGCACGGCCGCGCAGCTTGCGCTCGCCTGGGTGCTCGCCCAGGGCGACGACATCGTGCCGATTCCCGGCACCCGCTCGCCCGACCGGCTGGCCGAGAACCTGGCTGCGCTGGAGGTGGAGCTGACTGCCGATGACCTCGCGCACCTTGACGAATTGATTCCAGCGGGCGCGGCCGAGGGCACGCGCTACGCGGCGCCGCAGATGGCCGCCCTGGACCGCTGACGCTTGCGAGGTCGGGCGTGACCCGCTAAGCGGCCATCAACGCGCCTTTCGGGGCGTGCCGTCCGAGACAGTGGGTGGGGGCTCCGGCTCCCTTAATCTCTCGCCGAGACGGGGACATCGAGTTCGTTCGCATGGCCAACCGGCCGTGCCGATCGCTCACCTCCCCCAGGACATTTCGCCGCCGGGCCTCTTTGCGGGGGCGCGGCATTGTCAGTTGGCCTCGCTCGCGCGGGGCCAAGCCAAGGAGAACGACCATGGATCGCGCACAGAAGCACGAGACGGTCGAGGCGCTGAACGCGACGTTCGCCCAGGTGGCCGCCGTCGTCGTGACCCGCAATCTGGGACTGACCGTCGCCCAGTCGACGGATCTGCGCCAGAAAATGCGCGACGCGGGTGCGACGTACAAGGTGACCAAGAATCGGCTCGCCCGGATCGCGATCGCCGGCACCGACTATGAAGGGCTGGGCGACCTGCTCGTCGGCCCGACCGCGTTCGCGACGTCGCCCGACCCGGTGGCCGCGGCCAAGGTGGTCGTGGCGTTCGCCAAGACGAATGAGAAGCTGGAGATCGTCGGCGGGGCGATGGGCTCGCAGATCCTCGACGTGAACGGGGTCAAGGCGCTCGCCGAACTGCCGTCGCTCGACGAACTGCGCGCCAAGATCGTGGGGCTGATGCAGGCCCCTGCGACGAAGCTCGCCCAGCTCACCCAGGCACCGGCGGCGAAGCTCGCCCGTGTCTTCAACGCCTACGCCACCAAGGACGCGGCCTGATCCCGCGACCCAACCCTTTTGAACGGAGTGAACACCCATGGCAGACCTGAACACGCTGGTTGACCAGCTTTCCGAACTGACCGTCCTCGAGGCGGCCGACCTGTCCAAGATGCTGGAAGAGAAGTGGGGCGTCTCCGCCGCCGCAGCCGTCGCGTCGGCTGGCCCGGCGGCCGGTCCCGCCGCCGCCGCCGAGGAGGAGCAGACCGAGTTCGACGTGATCCTGACCGGTGACGGCGGCAAGAAGATCAACGTCATCAAGGAGGTCCGCGCGCTGACCCAGCTCGGCCTGACCGAAGCCAAGGCGCTGGTCGAGGGCGCGCCCAAGGCCGTCAAGGAAGGCATCTCCAAGGCCGAGGCCGAGGAGATCAAGGGCAAGCTGGAGGCCGCCGGCGCGACCGTCGAGCTCAAGTGACGCAAGCCGCCTGCGGGCGGCGCACGTCACCCCGGACTTGAACCGGAGCCGGGCCCCGGACCAGGTCCGGGGTAAAAAGGGGCGGCTCTCCCACCACGGGAGGGCCGCCCTTCGTGCTTGGCCGCACCGCGCACCTTTACAACGCCGGGGTGGTCGCCTAGTTAACACTCTCCCACACCGATCGAGACAGGGTGCGCCGCCGCGTGGGCGCGCCTCCGCATGGACGGTGGGGATCATCGAACGCCGGCACTGCCGTTCCCGCCGGGGAGCGCGCAGCGCTTGGAGTGTCGCACGCACCCGACTGATACGACCGCGAGGCACCGAACACCCATGGCGACCAAGGCTCAAGCTCCCACCAAGCGCGCATCCAAGACCAAGGACCTGACCATCGGCACCGCCAAGCGGCGGATCCGGCGGCTGTTCGGCGACATCCACGAGGTGTCGGAAATGCCGAACCTGATCGAGGTGCAGCGCGAGAGCTACGAGCAGTTCCTGCGGTCCGACCCGGCGAACGACTATGTCTCGGGGCTTGAGAAGACGCTGCGCTCCGTGTTCCCGATCCAGGATTTCGCGGGCACCGCCTTCCTCGACTTCGACAATTACGTGCTTGAGGATCCGAAGTTCGACACCGACGAGTGCCGCAAGCGGGGCATCACCTACGCCGCGCCGATGAAGGTGACGTTGCGCCTCCACGCGTTCGAGGTCGACCCGAACACCGAGGCCAAGTCGCTCATCGATATCAAGGAGCAGGACGTCTATATGGGCGATATGCCGCTCATGACGGACAACGGCACCTTCATCATCAACGGCACCGAGCGGGTCATCGTCAGCCAGATGCACCGCTCGCCCGGCGTTCTGTTCGACCACGACAAGGGCAAGACCCACGTGTCGGGCAAGTTCCTCTTCGCCGCGCGCGTGATCCCCTATCGCGGGTCCTGGCTCGACTTTGAGTTCGACGCGAAGGACATCGTCAACGTCCGCATCGACCGCAAGCGCAAGCTGCCGGTCACCACGCTGCTCTACGCGATGGGCATGGACGCCGAGGAGATCCTCGACACCTTCTACGACACCGTGACCTACGAGCGTGGCGAGGGCGGCTGGCAGATCCCTTATGTGCCGGAGAACTGGCGCGGGCAGAAGCCGGGGTTCGACGTGTCGAATGCGACCACCGGCGAGGTTGTGTTTCCGGCGGGCACCAAGGTCACGCCGCGCGCGGCCACCAAGGCGAAGAAGGACGGGCTCGAGCGCCTGCTGATTCCGACCGAGGAGATCTTCGGGCGGTTCGCGGCGCGCGATCTGGTCAACGAGAAGACCGGTGCCATCCACATCGAGGCGGGCGACGAGCTCGACGCCGAGAATCTGGAGCGGCTGGACGCGGCCGGGATCGAGAGCCTGGAGCTGCTCGACATCGACTATGTCAACACCGGCCCGTGGATGCGCAACACGCTGCAGGCGGACAAGGCGCAGGAGCGCGATCAGGCGCTCGCCGACATCTACCGCGTCATGCGCCCGGGCGAACCGCCCACGCGCGAGACGGCGGACTCGCTGTTCGGCGGCCTGTTCTTCGACGCCGACCGCTACGACCTCTCCGCCGTCGGCCGGGTCAAGCTCAATATGCGCCTCGAGCTCGACGCGCCCGACACCCAGACGACGCTGCGCCGCGAGGACATCCTGGCGGTGATCCAGGAGCTCGTCGACCTGAAGGACGGCAAGGGCGAGGTCGACGACATCGACAATCTCGGCAACCGGCGCGTGCGCTCGGTGGGCGAGCTGCTGGAGAACCAGTATCGGGTCGGCCTGCTGCGCATGGAGCGCGCGGTGAAGGAGCGGATGAGTTCGGTGGACGTGTCCACGGTCATGCCCAACGACCTGATCAACGCCAAGCCGGCGGTCGCCGCCGTGCGCGAGTTCTTCGGCTCGTCCCAGCTGTCGCAGTTCATGGACCAGACCAACCCGCTGTCGGAGGTGACGCACAAGCGACGCGTCTCAGCGCTCGGGCCGGGCGGGCTGACGCGTGAGCGCGCCGGCTTCGAGGTGCGCGACGTGCATCCGACCCACTATGGCCGCATCTGCCCGATCGAGACGCCGGAGGGGCCGAACATCGGCCTGATCAACTCGCTCGCCACCTTTGCGCGGGTGAACAAATACGGCTTTATCGAAACGCCGTACCGCAAGGTCATCGATGGCGTGGTGACCGACGACGTCGTCTATCTCTCCGCGATGGAGGAGCAGAAGCACACGGTCGCACAGGCGAACGCCGAGCTGACGGCCGACAATCGCTTCGTGGAGGAGATCGTCTCCTCGCGCCAGGCGGGCGACTTCCTGATGGCGCTGCGCGACCAGATCACGCTGATGGACGTCAGCCCCAAGCAGCTCGTGTCGGTCGCGGCCTCGCTCATCCCGTTCCTCGAGAATGATGACGCCAACCGCGCGCTGATGGGCTCGAACATGCAGCGCCAGGCGGTGCCGCTGGTGAAGGCGGAGGCGCCCTTTGTGGGCACCGGCATGGAGGAGACGGTGGCGCGGGACTCAGGTGCCGCGATTGTGGCGCGCCGGGCCGGCATCGTGGATCAGGTCGACGCCGCGCGCATCGTGGTGCGGGCGACGGACGGCGTGCAGGCCGGCCAGTCGGGCGTGGACATCTACACGCTGCAGAAGTTCCAGCGCTCCAACCAGAACACCTGCATCAACCAGCGCCCGCTCGTGAAGGTCGGCGATCCGGTGGTGAAGGGCGACGTCATCGCGGACGGCCCGTCGACCGAATATGGCGAGCTCGCGCTGGGGCGCAACGCGCTCGTCGCGTTCATGCCGTGGAACGGGTACAATTATGAGGATTCGATCCTGATCTCCGAGCGGATCGTGAAGGACGACGTGTTCACGTCGATCCACATCGACGAGTTCGAGGTCATGGCCCGCGACACGAAGCTGGGGCCGGAGGACATCACCCGCGACATCCCGAATGTGGGCGAGGAGGCGCTCCGCAATCTCGACGAGGCGGGCATCGTCTATATCGGGGCCGAGGTCGAGCCGGGCGACATTCTGGTGGGCAAGATCACGCCCAAAGGTGAGAGCCCGATGACGCCGGAGGAGAAGCTGCTCCGCGCGATATTCGGCGAGAAGGCGTCGGACGTGCGCGACACCTCGCTCAAATTGCCGCCCGGCGTGACCGGCACGGTGGTCGAGGTGCGGGTGTTCAACCGCCACGGCATCGACAAGGACGAGCGCGCGATCGCCATCGAGCGCGAGGAGATCGAGCGGCTGGCCAAGGACCGCGAGGACGAGCGCCAGATCCTCAATCGCGCGACCTTCAACCGCCTGCGCGAGATGCTGATCGGTCAGATCGCCACCGCCGCGCCCAAGGGGTTCAAGAAGGGTGCCGAGATCACGGGCGAGGCGCTGTCGGAGCTCGAGCGGGCCGATTGGTGGAAGTTCGCGGTCAAGGACGACGCGCTCCAGTCGGATCTGGAGGCGGTGAAGACCCAGTATGACGACGCCGTCACGGTGATCGTCGAGCGCTTTCAGGATCGTCGCGGCAAGCTGGAGCAGGGCGACGAGATGGCCCCCGGCGTGCTCAAGATGGTCAAGGTGTTCGTGGCGGTGAAGCGCAAGTTGCAGCCGGGCGACAAGATGGCCGGCCGTCACGGCAACAAGGGTGTCATCAGCCGCATCCTGCCGGAGGAGGATATGCCGTTCCTTGAGGACGGCACGCCGGTCGACATCGTCCTCAACCCGCTGGGTGTGCCGAGCCGCATGAATGTGGGCCAGATCTTCGAGACCCATCTGGGCTGGGCCGCGCGCGGTCTGGGCCAGCAGGTCGCCGACGCGCTCGACGGCTGGCACGCCGCCAACCCGGATCCCAAGGTCGGCAAGCCGCCCGAGGCGGTGCGCGCGGCGCTGCGCAAGGTCTATGGCGAGGCGTATGACGAGGAGCTGGGCAACCGCTCCGACGAGGACCTGGTCGAGATGGCCGGCACGCTGCGCAAGGGCGTGCCGATCGCGACGCCGGTGTTCGACGGGGCGAAGGAGGCCGACGTGGCGGCCATGCTGCGCTTGGCCGGGCTGGACGAGAGCGGGCAGGTGGACCTGTTCGACGGCCGGTCGGGCGAGTGCTTCGATCGCAAGGTGACGGTGGGCTACATCTATATGTTGAAGCTGCATCACTTGGTGGACGACAAGATCCACGCGCGCTCGATCGGGCCGTACAGCCTCGTCACCCAGCAGCCGTTGGGCGGCAAGGCCCAGTTCGGCGGACAGCGGTTCGGCGAGATGGAGGTCTGGGCGTTGCAGGCCTACGGCGCGGCCTACACGTTGCAGGAGATGCTGACGGTCAAGTCCGACGACGTGATCGGGCGGACCAAGGTGTACGAGTCCATCGTCAAGGGCGACGACACCTTTGAGGCGGGCATTCCGGAGAGCTTCAACGTGCTCGTCAAGGAGATGCGTTCGCTCGGCCTCAATGTGGAGCTCACCTCGACCAAGAAGCCGTTGGCCGAGTTGCCTCCGGCGGAGGCGGCTGAGTGACGCGCGCGGTGCGCGTGCCTCATCCTCAGGCGGAGCCCCGGATCGTGGTCCGGGATCAGCTTAGGCGTAGACCCGAGGATCTCGGAAAAGAATTTGGCGCTTGAGGCGCCCTCGCGGCCTGAGATGGC
>JAABUN010005643.1_pt1 | contig 15292 bp, 14 predicted proteins | sample 5559311 | NCBI WGS metagenome assembly JAABUN01 (sample SAMN10711877, study PRJNA513370) | rock metagenome | isolation source: Antarctica rocks | place: Antarctica: Victoria Land, Siegfried Peak sud | reverse complement strand
TTCGCCGACACAGTGACTATTAAATGTCGGCGAAGGCCGACGACTTTGTTGGCTGCGATTTTATATCGCTTCAATCTGTAGCCATCAACACATGAAGGGCTCTGTGTCTCTGCGGTTAATTTTTCAGATTTACTGTAGAGCGAAATTCGGCTTTTCCTCCGACTTCGGGCGTGATGCGAAACAACGCGCCCGCGGGCGAATCGTCGTCCGCTTTTCCACCCGCGCTGGTGATAAACAAATCCGCGAAATTCGGCCCGCCGAAGATGCACGATGTGATGTTTTTGGTCGGCAAATCGACCTGCGCGACAAGACGGGCGCGCGCGTCGTAATGTCGCACGCAGCCGCCATCATAAAACGCGATCCACAAGTCTCCGTCCCTGTCAATTGTCAAACCGTCGGGCGTCAAATCGTCGGGCGTCAAATCGGGCGTTTGCAGAAAAGCGCGACGGTTGGATAAAGCGCCGTTTTGCGCGTCGTAATCGAACAAATAAACCGTTTTTGCGGTGGAATCGGCCCAATACAGACCGCGCAAGTCCGGCGTGAAGGCTATGCCGTTGGAACACGCGGTGCCGCTGCAAATCTTGGTCGCTTCGAGGCCAAATCCGAGGTCGAAAAGCGCGCCGCGCCTCTTTTGATCCCAATCGACGGTGCCGGCGAAAATGCGGCCATCGGGCGCGGCGATGCAATCGTTGAAACGGCCCGTGTCGCTGACGATTTCGGTTTTGAGCGGCGTGGTCTCGCCGTTTTGCGGGTTTAAAATCAGCGCGTCGTGGCCGGGAAAAATCAGCAAATTTCCATCGCTTTGCAGCGTAAAAGCGCCCATTTCGGCACCTTGATGAACCAAGCGGTGCGCGCCGCTTTGCACATCGAGCGCAAAGACTTTTCCGGCGGGAATATCGCACCAATACAAGGTGCCGCGCGCCTCGTCGTAAAGCGGATTTTCGCCGCAACCGCAGTGTTCGTTGACCAAAATTTCGGGGTTTAAATCGGATTTCACAAGTCGCCAGTGTAAACCGTCAAACCGCGGGGTCGGAGAAACCCGACCAAATTGAGATTGTTTTTGAGCGCCAAATCGACCGCCAGACTCGACGCCGCCGAAACGCTGCACACGGTCTGAATGCGCGCCACGAGCGCTTTTTGAATGATTTCAAAACTGGCGCGCCCCGAAACCAGCAAAATCAGCGGTTCTGTGGCGGGAATGAAGTCGTTTTCGAGGCCGAAGCCGAGCGCTTTATCGGTCGCGTTGTGGCGCCCGATGTCCTCAAAACAGCACAAAAGCTCGCCCGTCGCACTGAAAATCGCCGCCGCGTGGCAACCGCCGGTCGGGTCGAACAGCGTTTGGTGCGGGCGCATTTTGTCGGGCAAATCGCGCAAAACATCGAGATTAAGCGGCGTTTTTTCCAGCGGCGCAAAGCGCGCCGAAAACGCTTCGACGCTCGCTTTGCCGCACAAACCGCAGCTGGAATTAGAAATCAGCGCGCGCTCCCACAAATGCGCTGGAACGGCGTCGGAATCGTGCAAAGAAACGTTGACGACGCTCACTAATTCGTCGCTCAGATCGCGGCAGCGCGCGCCGTGTTCGATGCGTTCGATGTCTTCCAAACTCGAAATCACGCCTTCGGAGAAAAGCAAGCCCTGCGCGAGCAAAAAATCCTCGGCATTGGTGGCGCCCGGCGTTCGTATCGTGGCGGTGTAGCGGCGATTGTCGAGGCGAATTTCGAGCGGTTCTTCGACGACGAGCGCGTCTTGCAGCGAGTTTTGGGCGCCGTTGCGATGTTGAACGGCGCGGCGAAGGGCGAAAGATTTCATGAAGTTGCGAGTCGGTTTGTAGTAGCGCCGCGAGGCGCGTTTACGAGGTGCAATGCTTTTTAAAACGCGCCTCGCGGCGCTACTACAAACCTCATTTCCCCGCGCGATGCACGCGAATCACCACCGATTTCGAGGTCGGCGTGTTCGATTTCTCCGCGACGCTGCCAATCGGCACTAAAACGTTGGTTTCGGGAAAATAAGTCGCCGCGCAGCCTTGCGGAATCGGATATTCGACGCAAATAAAACGCGGCGCGCGGCGCTCTTCGTCCTCGAAATGCGAGGTCAAATCGACGACATCGCCGGTTTTTAAACCGCGATTTTTCAAGTCTTCGGCGCTTAAAAACACGACGCGGCGCTCGTTTTTGACGCCGCGGTAGCGGTCGTCGAGGCCATAAATCGTGGTGTTGTATTGGTCGTGCGAGCGAATCGTCATCATCAAAAGCTGGTCAGGTTCGAGTTCCCATTTCGGCGCCTGGTGAACCGTGAAATTGGCTTTTTCGGTCGGCGTTTTCCAGATGCGCTCGCGCGCCGTGTTGGGCAAATAAAAGCCGCCGGGTTGTCGCACGCGGGCGTTGTAATTCTCGAATCCGTCGATGACGCGCTCGACGCGGGCGCGGATTTCGTCGTAATTGGCGGCGAATTTGGCCCAATCGAGATCTGATTTTTCGCCTAAAACGGCGCTCGCCAGACCCGCGACAATCGCCGGTTCGCTCTTCAAATGCTCGGACGCCGGTTCGAGTTTGGACTTCGATAAATGCACGACGCCCATCGAGTTTTCGACGCTGACGAATTGCTGACCGCTGGCTTGCATATCGAGTTCGGTGCGGCCCAGACACGGCAAAATCAGCGCGCGTTTTCCGGTCACGAGATGCGCGCGGTTGAGTTTGGTCGAAACGTGCGCGGTCAAAGAGCAATTGCGAAGCGCCTGCGCCGCGAACGCGGTATCGGGCGTGGCGGAAAGGAAATTGCCGCCCATCGCAAAAAAGACGTGGGCGCGGCCTTGGTGCATCGCTTTGAGCGCTTCCACGACATCGTAACCGTGTTCGCGCGGCGGCTCGAAACTGAATTCTTTAGCGAGGGCGTCCAAAAATTCGGTTTTGGGCCGTTCCCAGATGCCCATGGTGCGGTCGCCCTGCACGTTGGAATGGCCGCGCACCGGACAGGCGCCCGCGCCCGCGCGTCCGATGTGACCGCCCAAAAGCAGCAGATTGATGATGGATTGAATGCCCGCGACCGCGTTTTTGTGTTGCGTCATGCCCATCGCCCAGCACGCGATGACGCGCTTGGATTGGGCGATTGTCGCGGCGGCACGCTCGATTTCGGCGCGCGAAATACCGCATTTTCGGGCCAATTCGTCGCTGTTTTCGGCGTGCAAATCGGCGATGAACTCTTCAAATCCCTGCGTGTGCGTTTCGATAAATTCGCGGTCGAAAACGCCGCCATTTTTCTCTTCCAACTCCAGCAAAGCGCGCATCAAAGCCTTCAAAAGCGCGACATCGCCGTTGATTTTCACCGGCAAAAATTGCGTCGAGAGTTTGGTGCCTTCGCCGCCGAGCAGATCGAGCGGATGTTGCGGGTGTTGAAACGCCATCAGCCCGGCTTCGGGGAGCGGATTGATGGAAATGATTTCGCAGCCGTTTTTGCGCGCGCGTTGCAGCGCGGTTAGCATGCGCGGGTGATTGGTGCCGGGATTTTGGCCCAAAATCAGGATGCAATCGGCCTTGTCGAAATCTTCGAGCGTGACGGTGCCTTTGCCGACGCCGATGGTCTCGGTCATCGCCACGCCGCTCGATTCGTGGCACATATTCGAGCAGTCGGGCAGGTTGTTGGTGCCGAATTGTCGCACGAAAAGCTGATACAAAAACGCCGCTTCGTTCGAAGTGCGGCCCGATGTGTAAAAAATCGCTTCGTCCGCCGATTTCAGGCCGTTGAGTTCCTCGGCCAAAATCGAAAACGCCACATCCCAACTCAGCGGTTTGTAATGCGTGGCGCCCGCTTCGAGCAGCATCGGGTGCGTGATGCGGCCCGATTTGCCGATTTTTAGGTCGCTCCACGTCGCCATTTCCTCGACGGAATGATTGGCGAAAAATTCGGGCGTGACGCGCGCTAAAGTCGCTTCTTCGGCGACGGCCTTGGCGCCGTTTTCACAGTATTCGAAGTGCGACCGATGCCCGTCGGGGTCGGGCCAGGCGCAGCCGGGACAGTCGAAGCCGTCTTTCTGATTGAGTTCGAGCAGGATTTTGTTGCCGCGCACGAAACCGGCTTCACGCGTGATAAATTCCATCGATTTGGCGACCGCCATCAGCCCCGCCGCGTGAGTTTTGGGCGCGCCGAGATGGATTCCGGTGAAATTTTCGGATGTCAGCGCCGCGGCGTCGTGATTTTGGATTTCCGGCGCGGTGTTTTCGTCGGGCGTCTTGTTTTTCTTGGCTTGATAGTGGTTGTCGGGAGCGGCGGGAGTTTCCATAGTGAGTGATTTGAGAGATTCGGACGCGTTTTCTGAAGGCACGCCCCGGTTTTTCTGCGGCGCATCAATTCGCCGCAAAAATACGAAGTCCGCCTTCGCGGACTGATGCATTAACCTGCGAAGGCAGATTCCGTTGTCTTGCGGCGAATTGATGCGCTGATTGCGACACTCTCACCTTGATGCCCGATTCTCCGCGCGCCGCGCACTTCGCCGAACTTCTCGCGCCGATCATGGATCGCGCCTTTGGTCTCGCGGTGCGTCTCAGCGGAAACCGCGACGACGCTGCCGACTTGGTGCAAGATGCGGCTTTGCGCGCATTTTCCGCGCTCGATTCGTTCGACGGCGCCAATTTCAAAGCCTGGTTTTTTCAGATAATGATGAATTGTCATCTCAATCGCGCCCGAACCGCGAGTCGCCGCCCGCAAACCACCGATTTGGACGAAGCGCCCGACCAGTTTTTGTATCAACAGGCGCAAAAACTCGGCAAACGCGCGCTCGGCGTCGATCCGGCGGCGGCGCTTTTGGATAAATTCGATTCGCAAACCATCGCGCAGGCGCTTTTGGATTTGCCCGACGATTTTCGCGCCGCCGCCACGCTTTATTTGCTCGAAGAGATGAGTTATGACGACATCGCGCGCATCCTGAGTTGTCCGGTCGGCACGGTGCGTTCGCGTTTGCATCGCGCGCGAAAATTATTGCAAAAATCGCTGTGGGAACTGGCGCAGGAGCGCGGTTTGACGCGCGACGCAAAATAAAAGCGGTGCGCGGGAACTTTCGTGACCGGCGCGACATTAAAACGTGAGATTTCGGATTATGCTGTTGGGAATTTTGAGTTGCAAAGAAGCCATTGCGCGCCTCGATGATTACATCGACCGCGAATTGTCGCCGCGCGAGATGAAACTGGTGGCGCGCCATCTCAAGATTTGCCACGCCTGTGCGGGCCGCTACCGCTTCGAAACCGAAATCGTGGCCGGACTGCGCGCCAAAATCGAACAGATTCAGGCGCCGCCCGAACTTCTCGACAAAATCCGCGTTTCCCTGGCGGGCGAGTAGGGGAACTGTTTCGCCCAATCCGGTGTTATAGCTCCCAACTGCCAAGGTAAAACCATGAAAATTCGCTTTCTCCATCTCCTGCCCGTCGTGGCCGTCGCTTCTTTGATCGGCCTCAGCGTGCAGGCCAAAACCAGCAAACCCGCCGCAAAACCCGCCGCAAAACCGGCTTCCAAAGCGGTGAAAGCCGCGTCGAAAACCAAAATGACGACTCAGAAAATCCAAAAAATCACCAAAACCGACGCCGAGTGGAAAGCGCAGCTTTCGCCCGCCGCTTATGACGTTTTGCGTCACGAAGGCACCGAGCGCGCCTATTCGGGCACTTTGCTCAACAACCACGAACACGGCATTTTCAAGTGCGCGGGTTGTGGATTGGAACTGTTTTCTTCGGATGCCAAGTTCGAGTCGGGCACCGGTTGGCCCTCGTTTTTCCAGCCGATTCCCGGTCATGTCGAGGAAAAAACCGATGTGTCGTTTGGCATGAAGCGCGTCGCGGTCGATTGCCCGCGCTGCGGCGGACATCTCGGCCACGTTTTCGACGACGGCCCCAAACCCACCGGGCTGCGCTACTGCATGAACTCGGTTGCGCTGACCTTCCAGAAGAAATAAAAAAAAGGAGTGCGTTCTCATCAGGGCGCACTCCTTTTTTTTGTCGCTGATCGGCCATCGCGCTCCAAAACCGCCAAAAAGTGAAAAATTCGTGAGGATTTCGGCTTTTGGACTTGGTAAATTTTGCCGTGGAGTCTCGCTATGAAACGCCTCGAAAAAAAGCACCCACTCGCTATTCGCTGGTTTCACTGGATCAATTTTCCGGTTCTGATGGTGATGATCTGGAGCGGGATTCTCATCTACTGGGCCAACGACGTTTTTCGCGTCGGCTGGGCGGGTCACACGCTTTTCAAGTTCTTTCCGGCCTCGTTTTACGAGAAGTTTTCGCTCGCCTCTCGCCTCGGCGAAGGCATGGCGTGGCACTTCGTTTTCGCCTACATTTTCGCGCTCAACGGCATCGCTTACACGCTCTATGTGCTGTTTTCGGGCGAATGGAGACACCTCTTTCCGCGCCGCGAAACGCTGCACGAAGCGATTCAAGTGGTTTTACACGACCTGCGAATCCGCAAAGCGCCGCTGCCGCGCGCCAAATTCAACGGCGCCCAGCGCATCGCTTATACCAGCGTGATTTTGATGGGAATCGGCTCGCTGCTCACTGGAATTGCGATTTATAAACCGGTGCAAACCGCGGGTTATCTGCCGTTTTTGTCGCTTTCCATTATAGGCGCCACCGGTTATGAAATCTCGCGTTGGCTGCATTTCTGGCTCACCATGGCGTTTTGCGGATTTTTCCTGATTCACGTTTTGCAGGTCGCAAAAGCCGGCTGGAACAATTTTCGCGCGATGATCACCGGCCATGAAATCGCGCCCGCGTCCGAGGAGAACTCCGAAGAAATCCATGAACATCGTCCCGAAAACCGCGAAGTCGTCGCCGAACTCGCTTGAAAACGCGTGTTCAGTTGAAGGCGGTTGTCCGCCATCGCACCGCGCGGCGCGGCGCATTTCGAGCGCCATTATCGGTGTTTTAGTGCTTTTGCTCGCCCTTTGCGGCGCTTATTTGATGTGGAGCCAATCGTCATGAACCCCGAAACCGAAGCGGAAATGCCCGCAGAAGAAGCAAAAAGCGAAGCGGAAACGTCGGTCGCACCGGTTTTTCAGTCTTCCATCGACGAAAAAAATGATTCCGAGGTCGAGGCGCAGATGCGGCGTATGTCGCGGCGCAGTTTTTTGTGGGCCATAGGTGCGGGCGGCGCGACGCTCGCCGGATTCAAATGGATCGACACGCGCCGCACCGATGGCGGCATTCCGTGGCCGCTGCGCCGCGTTTTGGACACCCAGGGCGAAATCGCGCGCGATGTTTTTTCAATCGCGCGCCTGGCGCCGACTTTTCCGGTTTCGATGGCCCGCGAACCACGCGCCAACGGCAATTATGGTCTGGAAAGCGATCTCGATGTGGCGAGTTGGAATTTGAACGTTTCCGGCCTTCATTCCGGCGAAGATTTGCAGCTTTCGCTCGCGGACATCAAAAAATTGCCGCGCACCGAAATCGTGACCGAACTCAAGTGCATCGAAGGCTGGAGCGTGATCGTGCGCTGGGCGGGCGCCAAGATGAGCGATTTCATGCGGAAATATCCGACCGCGACGCAGAGCGGCGACGCGCCCGACATCGACAAAAAACCGCGCGATTTGCTGCCTTACGTCGGCGCCCAAACGCCCGATGGCGCCTATTTCGTCGGCCTGGATGTGGAGTGTGTTTTGCACTCACAAACGCTGCTCTGCTACGAAATGAACGGCAAACCGCTCACTTCCGAACACGGCGCGCCGCTGCGTTTGGTGACGCCGACCAAATACGGCATCAAGCATCTCAAACGCCTCGGCACGCTCGAATTCACCGGCAAAAAGCCGGAGGATTACTGGGCGCAACGCGGCTACGATTGGTATTCCGGCCACTGAGTTGGTGAGTGACCTTTCTACAACCGCGCGGCGCGGTATCGCCGCAAATTCATTTGAAAAGGAAGAAAACGATGAAACTGCAAAAAACTTCGCGGCTCCTGGCCGCACTCGCCGTGACAACCGCTCTGGCGCTGCCTTCGATGGCGCAGGACAAAATGATGGGCGGAAAAATGTCCGGCGGAAAAATGATGGGCAGCAAAATGTCCGGCGGCAAGATGATGGGCGGCAAGATGATGTCCGACAAAATGGTCTGCCAGATGTGCAAAATGAGCGCGTCCGAGTCCAAAACTTACATGGGCATGAGCAAAGCCGAAAAAGCCTTGTTCATGAAGCACATGGACAAAATGGGCATGAACATGGGAATGCACAACGGCATGAAAATGGGCATGGGCCACGACAAAATGATGGGTGGAAAAATGTCCGGCAAGATGTAATTGCCGCCGCTGCCTCAGAAATCCGCCGGGCGAAAGCCGGGCGGATTTTTGGGTTTGGGGTGATGTTGGCCCGGCTCAAACGGTAAAATAAGCGCCGCTTTACCGCGATTTCTTATGATTCCCACACTCAATTCAGTCACTGCCGGCGGCGGTTTGCCGTTCGCGCAATATGTGGCGCTCGCCGCGCGCTCCGGCTTCGAGGCCGTCGATTTCGACATTTCCGCCGCACATCAGCTCGGTTTGCAGGGCGCCGCCGAGGTTTTAGAATCGAAGGGCGTTTTGCCGGGCGCCATCGGACTTCCCGTCGAATGGCGCAAAGATGAGACGACTTTTCGCGCCGATTTGCAAAAATTGCCCGAACTCGCCAAATTCGCGCAGGATTTGGGCTGTCGCCGCTGCTGCACCTGGGTTTTGCCCGACGGCGGGATGCCGCGCGATCAATATCGCAAAATTTCGCTGGGCCGCTTCATCGAAATTTCCAAAGTTTTGGTCGAAAACGGTGTGCGTTTCGGCCTGGAATTCATCGGGCCGCATCATTTTCGCACCCATCCCGAAAACGTGTGGTTTTACGACATCGCGGGCGGTCTCGAAGTCGCCGACGAAGTCAATTCGCACTTGCAATCCAGCAACGTCGGACTTCTGGTCGATTGCTACCATTGGCACACCGCGGGTAATTCGACGATGGATTTAGCCGCGATTCCGTTGGAGCAAATCGTTCACGTTCACGTCAACGACGCGCCCGCGGGCGTGGCCATCCCCGATTTGCAGGACGGCGTGCGCGAACTGCCGGGCGCAACCGGCGCGATTGACATCGTCGGCTTTCTTTCCACACTTTCGGCGCTGGGCTATGACGGGCCGGTCGCAGTCGAGACGTTTTCGGCGAAATTGAAACAAATGACGCCCGACGAAGCCGCGCAAGCGGCGGGCACCGCGATGAAGAGCATTTTTGAAGCGGCGGGCGTCAAACCTTTGCGGCTTTTGTAAAATCGAGGTGTAAATCGAGGGCGCCACTTCCGGCGCGACTTGATGGAGAAAATTATCTTGAAAACCACGACTCGAATCTTCGCCGCGGGCGCAATGGCCGCTTTGCTCATCGGCCTCAATACCGGCGCTTTCGCCTGTGAGATGTGCGCCGAACCAGCAACCAAAACCACTGCGAGAACCACCAAACCGGTCGCTAAAACTTTGGCGAGCGCGAAATTGGCGCCTAAAACCGCGAAAAAAAGCGCGCTCCCAACCAAAGCGGCTAAAGCTGTGGGTGTCAAAACGGCGAGCGTCAAAACGGCGAGCGTCAAAACGGCGAGCGTCAAAACGGCGAGCGTCAAAACGGCGAGCGTCAAAACGGCGATGCTGATGTGCCCGAAATGCCAGCCAGACAAGGCAAGCGCCAAAAAATAAGCAGTCTCGCGTGTAAAAGCCGCCGCGTCTTTAGACGCGGCGGCTTTTGGGTTTGAGAGGTTGGAATGAAAGCGCAAAACGGCGACCGGAACACCCTTCCAGTCGCCGTTTTGCATTCTCACCCCATTTTACTGGCGCAGATAAGCGGTGCGATAAGTCGCGTAATCGCCGGAGCGGTAACTCACGCCATCGGTGAGTCGCACGCCGAGACGCGCGCCCTGAGCCAGTTGCGCCTGAGCGGGTTTGTCCCCGGTTTTGGCGCCGTAGAGATAGCCGCCGAGCGCGCCGAGCAGGGAAGGCAGCAGCCCATCTTTCTTCAAAACGCGACCAATGACAAAGCCCGCGGCGGTGCCGATTCCGATCACTTTGAGGCGGTCGTTTTTGCGATTGGCGCCCGCTTTGGCCACGATGCGCCCGTTCTGGGTTTGCACCGACTGATCGTCGAGGCTGACGAGTTCGCCCTGGAGCGGAATGCGCGTGCCATCGGGCAAAATCGCGGTCTGAAATTCGAGATCGAGCGTGCCCGGTTCGTTGCCCTCTTGCGGGCGGGCTTCGATGACGCGGCCCGACAGTTTGCTGCCCGCCGGGAACTCCGAATCGCCCAAACGCTGCGAAGTCACGGTCGCGGTAAACGTCTGGCCTACAGTCGAGTTGGCCGATGAGAGAGATTGGTCGATGGTGACGGGCACGACAGCGCCGCTGGGAATCGAGATTTGCTGATAACCGGCGACTTGCTGGCCGTTTCGCGCGCCATTGACATCTTCGGGGAAAATATCGCCGACGCCGATAGCGCCGTTGTCGGCGCGCGCCGGAAGCGGCAGTTGGCTGGAATAATCGTAATCCGAGTTGGCATAGCGACCCGGCGCCGCAGCGTCGTCGCGCGGAATTGAGGCCGTGGTGTCGTAGCCATAATAATTGGGGTCATAATCGGTCTGATTATCGGTTCCGACCCGCAAAAAGCTGGCGCGATAGTTGGCGTAATCGTTGGGGTCGGCGTAGCGCAGCGGATTGCTGAGACGAACGCCCAGAGTAGTCTTGGCGGACAAAGTCGCCTCCTGCGCTTTGCGGTCGCGCGCTTTGCCGAACAAATAGCCGCCCGCCGCGCCCAAAATCGTCGTCGCGGTCGAGTTGGTCTTCAAAACGCGGCCCAAAACGAAGCCCGCACCGGCGCCAACGCCGATCACTTTGAGCTTATTGTCACTGCGCGCGCCCGGCGCGACGATGCGGCCACCGGTCATTTGCACATTGGTCGAGTCAAGCGCGGTGAGTTGTCCGCGCAGCGGAACGCGCGTCCCGTCCGGCAAAATCGCGCCCGTCCAGTCGAAATCGAGGACGCCGGGTTGACCGTTTTCGCTGGGACGCGCCTCAATGACGCGGCCTTCGATTTTGGTGCCCGCCGGAAACTCCGAATCGCCCAAACGCCGCGAAATCACGCTCGCGGTGAAGGTTTGGCCGACGCGCGCCGTTGCCGACGACAGGCTTTGCTCGATTTGAACTGGCACCACGGCGCCTTCGGGAACCGAAATCGTGCGCGCCGCCGCGACCTGCATGCCGCCTAAAGTGCCGTTGCCGTCGTTGTTTCCCGTGTAATTGCCAATCGCACCGTTATTGGGCGTATAAGCTGGATTGTTGGGGAAACTATTGACCGGAATCGCCGGATTCGCCGCCGCGAGAGCGTTGGAGCGAATCGAGACCATTTGCAGCGGCCCGTTCCATTCGACCTGCGCGCCGGTCGCTTCGGCGACGAAACGCAGCGGAACATAAGTGCGGCCATTGATCAGCGTCGCGGGCTGTTCGAGCCGCACGTTGCGGCCATTGACGAGCGCGTCGGGATTGTTGATGGCGAGTTGGATTTTGGTCAAATCTTTTTGCGCCGTGATGGTCTGGGCGACGGGATTCCACTCCAACTGGGCGCCGAGCGCCTCGAAAATGTCGCGCATCGGCACCAGGGTGCGGCCATTCACCTGCATCGGCGAGGCGGCGGTGGCGAGCGGCTGACCGTTGAGAGTAACGGCGATGTCGGCGCGCGCAACATGGGTGGCAAGGGCGAGCGAAAGCGCGCTGGCAGCGAGGATTTGAGAAGTGTTTTTCATGGTTTTGCTCCTGAACGAGGTGAAAGCGGACAAATTGCGGGCCGCAGACGTGAAAAGGGCAAAAGGTGTTCAAATTTGGCAGGTGTTTCATCAAAATTTGGTCTCAATCGCTTAAACTGGGGCCAATTTCAAGTTCCGACCATGAAACTCACTCCTCTGGCAAAAATCATCCTTCTGTTGCTCATTCTGGGCGCTTCGATTGGCGGTTATCGGTTCATCGCGCCAGGGCGCGGCCCCAACGCGGGTAACATCTCGCAAAACGTCGATCCCAACGCCGATTCCAATGCCGCAGACTCCGTTGAGGCAGGCAATTCGGGCGCAACGCCCGGCGATTCCGACCCGCCAAAGGGCCAACGCGAACTGCAATTCATCACCAGCGCTTCGAAAAAAGGCTGGATCGTGCAGCAAATCGACAAATTCAACGCGCTTGCGACCACCAAAATACCCGTCGTGCTGAAATCGGTGGAAACCCGCGAAGCGATGCACCAGATTCTCGATGGCAAAGCCAAACCCGCTTTGTGGAGTCCGTCCAGCGTGATCTGGGCCGACCGTTTGAGCGAGGCTTATAAGGGCGGCGACATTCTCGATACGGGTGACGACGATTCCTATCGGGTGATTCTGCGTTCGCCACTGGTGTTTTTGACCACCAAATCCAAGCTCCCGGCGCTGCGTCCGCTTCTGGGCAATGCCAGATGCTGGCGCAACATCCGCGACCTGTCGAGTGGCAAAATTCGCGTGCCGTATGGCAATTTCAAATGGGCGCACGCCGACCCGCTCAACGCCAATTCGGGAATGCTCACTCTGGCGCTGATTTTGGCCGATTACGCCGACCAAACCGGCCAGGGCGGCTCGATTGAACGCGTCGCCAACTCGCCCGCTTTCGTTTCGTATCTGAAAAGCCTGGAAAGCAAAATCGTTTACAACGCGGCGGTAGAAAAAGGGTCGAGCGCGCTGGTCAAATCTTTCACCGACGACCCGACTCGCTACGATTTCATCGTCGCTTATGAGTCGAACGCGCTCGAAGAAGTCGCCAAAAACCCCGAATTAGCCGTCGTTTATCCCACGCCGACCGTCAATTCCGAAAGCGCGGTCGCGGTTTTGAACGGCCCCTGGCTGTCCCCGGCGCAAAAAAGCGGGGCGCGCGATTTCCTCAAGTTTTTGTCGCAGCCAGCTGCCGCGCGCGAGGCTTTGCAGGAGAACTTTCGGCCCGTGCGCGGCGCCAGTCTCGCCGCCAAAATCGAGCGCAACAGCGCGGCAGGTTTTCGTCAAAGCTATTCGGCCATCGAACTGCCGCCTTACAGCGCGCTCAACGCGGCGGCTTTTCAATGGCGCGTCGAAATCGCCAAAAAGTCGCCGAATTGAAGATTTTTCCCATCTCCACTGCCGAGTGGCTACTTCGGAGTCAAAACGCCGCGAATCGAAAGATTCGCGGCGTTTTGATTTATAATTGCGGACAATAACTGAAGTGCTTGGAACCCTATAATTGCTTCCGGCACGCGAAGATGGGCGCGATATAATCCGATTTGTATCCCTTCACGGAGAAGCAAACGGGTCAAAGGCGTCTGACTTAGGAAGGTCATTGAGAAGTTCGTCTTTTAGGAAACCCCCATGAAACTCACGCCTGTCGGCAAAGTTGTTTCCCTGCTCCTCGTCGCCGGTGTTGCGGCGGGCACCTACCGTTACTGGAATAAAATCGCGCCCGAAACGGCGCAGAAAAACGCGGTTGTTCCGACCAAAATCGATCTGCCCGATGCCAATACCGGCACCGCCTCGCTTTCCAACGCCAACTTTCAAGCCGCCGGCGATGAGCCGGGCTGCACCAATAAGCCCGAAGTCCGCTTGCTGGGTTACGCCTGGAACGCGCAGATGGGAATGCTGCTCGCTACCGGCGGCGCCCAGGCGACGCAGGGCAGTTTGATGTGTAAAAACGGCGTCAATTTCAAATGGAGCCGCCAGGACGACAACGGCAAATTGCAAGAAGCGCTCGTCGCTTTTGCCACCGAAGTCTCTCAAGGCAACAAAAATCCGACCAAAGGCGCGCATTTCGTGACCATCATGGGCGACGGCGGCGCGGCGTTCATCAAAGGACTCAACGACGCCCTGCGCCGCATCGGGCCGGAGTATCAGGCCAAAATCGTCACCGCCATCGGCTATTCGCGCGGCGAGGACAAGTTCATGGGGCCAGCGAAATGGCGCGACAATCCCGAATCGAGTCGCGGCGGCGTGGTGACGGGCGTTTTGCGCGATGGCGACTGGAACATCGCGCAAAAGTGGCTCGGCGATAACGGCCTCAAAACCAATCCCGACGAAAAAACCTACGATCCCGACGCGATCAACTGGATCGCGGCCAACGATTACATCGACGCGGCGGAAAAATACGTCGCAGGCTATTCGGAAACGCGGCCCGTCGTCAAAAACGGGGTGCGAACCGGACAAACCAAAACTCTCAAAGTCGATGGAGTAGTGACTTGGACGCCGGGAGACGTGACCATCGCCAAGAAAAAAGGCGGCCTGGTTTCGATCATTTCGACGCGCGAATATTCGTCGCAGATGCCGTGCGTCGTCATCGGCATCGACAAATGGTGCAAACAAAATCGCGGGGTTGTCGAAAGCATGATCAAAGCGATGGCCGAAGGCGGCCAGCAAGTCCAGTCCAGCCCCGACGCGCTGCGACGCGGCGCGCAGATCGCGGCCAAACTTTTCAAAGAACCGGGCGCGGACGCGGCTTATTGGGAGAAATATTTCAAAGGCACGCGCGAAAAGGACGCGACCGGCGAAACCGTCGAACTCGGCGGCTCCTCGGTCAACAACCTTGCCGATAGTTTGCTCTCTTTTGGGCTGGTTCCCGGCTCGGCTAACCTCGTGGCCACAACTTACACCGTGTTCGGCAACCTGGTTTCCCAGCAATATCCCGAGCTGGTGCCGCGTTTCGACCCCGCCGACAAGATCGTCGATGGCTCGTATTTGCAGGGCGTCGAGCGCCGTTTGAGCGCGCCGCAGCGCCAGCAGCAGCGCACTCTGGTCGCCAAAGCGCGGCCCGTCTACAAATCGCGCCAAACGGCGGGCAAAGTCGTCGGGCGCCGCTCGTGGAACATTCAATTCGTGGCCGGCAAAGCGACTTTTACGCCCAAATCCAAAGCGCTTCTCGACCAACTCTCGCGCGATTTGCTGATCGCGGGCGGCACGACGATTGAAGTTCACGGCCACACCGACAACCTCGGCAATCCGGTGACCTCGATGCCTTTGTCCGAAGCGCGCGCTTTCGCGGTGCAAAACTGGTTGCAGCGCCGCTCGCCGGTCAACTTCCCGCCCAGCCGTGTCCGCGTTTTCGCCCATGGTCAGACGCAGCCGCTCGTGCCCAACAGTTCGGACACCAACCGCGCCAAAAATCGCCGCGTCGAAGTCGTTTTGCGCGCGGCTTGAATTGAGTTAGTCCTCGCTTCGCTGCGGCCCTCACCCGGCCTTCGGCCACCCACGCCCAGAGGGCACCCGCGCAAGCGGGAGAAGGATTAAGGGCGCAAGTAAAAGTCACAGTGAGT
>JAABUN010005642.1_pt1 | contig 15293 bp, 17 predicted proteins | sample 5559311 | NCBI WGS metagenome assembly JAABUN01 (sample SAMN10711877, study PRJNA513370) | rock metagenome | isolation source: Antarctica rocks | place: Antarctica: Victoria Land, Siegfried Peak sud | reverse complement strand
CATCGACTCATCCCGCGTTCGTCGTCAGCCACGCCCAGCCACTCGGGAAGCTGAAGCGGAACTTCCGCCTCAGGTCACTAGTGGTCCCGCCTCGAGTAACGGCGCGCTGCCACCATGGGCCGGTGCTCGCGCTCGCCCTCGGCCTCGGATCGAGCCTCGCCTGGGGCGTGGCGGACTTTATGGCGGGGCTGAAGAGCCGTCGCCTCGACGTGCTCACCGTGCTGCTGCTGTCGCAGCTCGCGGGCCTGGTCGCCGTAACGGTCGTGGTGGCCGTGCGCGGCGAGGCCCCCCCCGGGGGCGACTTCGCAGTCTGGGCCGTGGTGTCGAGCGCGGTCGGGCTGATCGGCCTGTCGGCTTTCTACCGGGGCCTCGCCAAGGGCGCGATGAGCGTGGTCGCGCCGATCTCGGCCACCGCCGCCGTAATCCCGGTGACCGTCGGGCTCGTGGGCGGCGACCGCCCTTCGGGGCTCCAGGTGGCCGGCGCTGGGCTGGCCCTCGCCGGCGTCGTGCTGGCCTCTCGGGAAGCCGGCCACGCGGACGGCGGGGGCGGCGGGCTCGCGGCCGGTGTGGGGCTTGCCCTGCTGGCCGCCCTCGGCTTCGGCTCCTTCTTCATCGCGATCGACGCCGCAAGCGACGAGGACGTGCTCTGGGCGATCCTCGTGAACCGCATCGCCGGCGTCGCCTTCCTTACCGCCGCGGCGCTGGCGATACGCCCCAGCTTGACCGCAGGTCGCGAGCACCTGCGCGGGCTGGTGGCCGTAGGCACCCTCGACATCGGCGCCAACACGTTGTTCGCCGCGGCGTCCCAGCAGGGCTTGCTCAGCCTGGTGGGTGTGGCGGGCTCGCTGTACCCGGTGGTCACGATCGGGCTCGCCCGGCTGGTACTGCACGAGCGCATCGCGGGAACTCAGCAGATAGGAGTGGTGGCAACCGTGGTCGGGGTGGTGCTGATCACGGCGGGCTCCTGAAGCCGCCGCGCCCGACCCGCCTCAGCGCAGCGGCACCTCGAGCAGCCGCTCGAGCTCGGGCAGCGAGCTGTCCGAGCCGCGGTGCAGGACCGCCGTCATGCCCACGGCCTCGGCGCCCGCGCAGTTCTCCTTGAGGTCGTCGAGGAACAGGCAATCCTCGGGCGCCAGTCCGACGCGCTCGGCGGCGAGCAGGTAGATCTCCGGCTCGGGCTTGTGGAGGCCCTCCTCGCCGGAGATGACCACCGCGTCGAAAAGCTCGGGAAAGGCGTCGCGGTCGTAGCGGCCGGCGCCCCAGGAGTTCGACACGAGGGCGGTCTTCACGCCGGCCCGCTTGGCCGCCTTCACGGCCTCGACCATCGCTACGTCTGTACGCATTCCGGCGAACAGGCGGTCGATCAGGCCCTCGTTGTTCGCGAGACCCAGCATCGAACCGAACTCGGCGGAGAACTCCTCTTCGGTCAGCTCACCGCGCTCCAGGCGCCGCAGCACCGCTAGCGCCTCGGGATCCTCGCGGAACATCTTGCGCACCATGTCCGGGTCGAGTCCCTCGCGCTCGCAGAACTCGCGGAAGGACTTGAAGACGTCGGTCGTGAGGACACCTCCGTAGTCGACCAGCAGGCCCTTCATGCCGGTCCCTTCACGAGACCGGAGCCGGGCGCTTGGTGATGGCCAGGGCGGCCTCCGCGAGCTGCGGCACGCCCTCGTCGAAGATCGCCAGGAACTGGTCGTCGCTGTTGCCGGCCACGAACGCCTTGTAGTTGCCCTCCATGAACACCGCCGACTTCCACAGGGCAAGCGCCTGGTACCAGCGCAGGTCCGACATCGAGCGACCCGTGCGCTCCTCATACCGCGCCACCAGCTCGTCGCGCTTGAGGAAGCCGTCCTGGCGGGTCACCGTCGAGAGGTCGAAGATCGAACCGCTGAGATCGCCGGACTCGGCGTAGGTGATCGTCATGTAGCCGAGGTCGGCGAGCGGATCGCCGATGGTGGCGAGCTCCCAGTCGAAGACGGCGATCAGCCGCGCCGGTGCCTCGCTCGCGAACATCACGTTGCCGAGCCGGTAGTCACCGTGAACGATCGTCGCCGCCGGAGATTCGGGCATGTGGGCGGCCAGCCAGTCGCCGACCTCCTGCACGACCGGAAGCTCGCGCGTCTTGTTGTGCTCCCACAGGCCGTTGAAGCGGCGCAGCTGGCGCTCCAGGTAGCCGGTCGGCTTGCCGAAGCCCTCGAGTCCCGCGGCCTGCCAATCGGCGGCGTGGATCTCGGCCAGGCCGTCGACCAGCTCCTCGGCGATCTGCCGGCGAGCGGCCGGCTCGTCGAGCGGGCCGGGGAGCTCGCTGGTGATCACTGTGCCCTCGAGGTAGGGCATCACGTAGAAGGGAACGCCGAGGATCGACTCGTCGTCGCAGGCCGCGAGCACGCTCGGCGTGCGCACGGCGGTGGGCTCGAGTGCTGAGAGCAGGCGCGCCTCCCGCAGCACGTTGTGGGCCGACGGCGGCAGCGGGGGACGCGGGGGGCGGCGGAGCACGAACCGCTCGCCGCCGCGGGTGATCAGGTACGTCACGTTGGAGTGACCCTCGCCGATGCGCTCCGCCTCGACGTCGCCCGTGCCGAGTCCGTGCTCGTCGAAGAATGACGCGAGCGGCTCGCGCACGATCAGGGGCGCGCGCTCCTGAGCCGCGGCCTCGGCCGCCGTCTCGACTATCTCAAGCGCGGGCACGGGCCTCGCTCCCGGCGATCTCGTCGAGGTGGCGAATGTTGACCAGGTCGCCTGTGTCCTCGCTTGGCCGTGCATCGAGCCAGGCATCGAGTATCTCCTCGAGCACGGCGGGGCTCGTCGTGCGCAGAGACAGCGCGAGCACATTCGCGTCGTTCCACCGGCGTGCCCCGCGGGCCGTCTCCGCGTCCGAGCAGAGCGCGGCGCGCACGCCCGGCACCTTGTTGGCGGCGATCGAGGCGCCGGTGCCGGTCCAGCAGCACACCACGGCCTGGTCGGCGCGCCCTTCGGCCACCTCACGGGCCGCGGCCTCACTTGCCCACGCCCACTCGGGCCGCTCGCCTTCGGCCAGGGCGCCGTGAAGCGTCACCTGGCAATCACGCCGCCCGAGCTCCCGCGCCACGGCGTCGGCCACGCCGGTCCGCTCGTCTGAGGCCACGGCGATGCGCATCGGGCGGTCAGAGTAGAGACTCGGCGTCGCAGCGCGGATGCCCGGCTATCCTCGCTGCCAGCACGGATGCACCAGGAGAGATGCCGATGAGAACGCGCCTACACACCACGATGGCTGCGGCGTGCCTCGCGCTCTTCATGGTCGTCCTCGTCTCGCCGGCCGCCGCCGAGACGAAGACCGAGACCTTCCGCACCGGCCCCATCACGGTGGCCGGCTACCAGGTCAAGCAGGAGCAGGCCATGAGGATCCCCAAGCCGGACGTCAACGGCTACATCACAGACATGTCCGTCGACGTGGTCGACAAGGACGGGACGCCGGTGCCGATCAGCCGGCTCATGCTCCATCACATCGTCTTCCTGAACGTGGGGAAGAAGGACGCGACCTGCGACGAGTTCACGCTCCTCGACTCGAAGACCAAGGTCTCGGGCTCGCTCGCCGAGCGCTTCTACGCCGCGGGCGAGGAGCGCGCCGTCTTCAAGCTGCCGGAGGGGCACGGCTACCCGATCGCCAAGAAGGATCCCTGGCTGATGACCTGGATGATGATGAATCACCGCCGAGTTACCGATCAGGCCTACATCGAGTACAAGGTCACCTACACCGACGAGGCGAGCACCACGCCGGTCAAGCCCTACTGGCTCGACTCACGCAACTGCAAGTCCGACCCGGTCTACGACGTGCCCGGCGGCGGCAAGCCCGGCTCGATCCACACCGACCGCAAGACGTTCACGATGCCCGAAGATGGGCGCATCGTGGCCGGCGGCGGGCATGTGCACGGCGGTGCGAGGGACCTGACGCTGCGCCAGGCGAGTTGCGCCGACCGGCGGCTGTTCGCGTCCAAGCCGCTGTGGGGCGCGAAGGACCACCCCTTCTACAACGTCCAGCCCGTCTTGCACGAGCCCGGGCCGGTGAACATGAGCGGCTTCCTGTCCAAGCGCGGCTTCGCAGTGCCCGCGGGCCAGAAGCTCGTGCTCGAGTCGAACTACGACGCGGAACGGCTGCACACGCGCGTGATGGGCATCATGATCGTCTACGTCGCCCACGACGCTGCCGCGACGGCCGCCGCGCAGGCCGAGGACGGCGCGTGCGCCCCCCGGCCCGAGGACATCCAGATCTTCCGCTCGGAGGCCAACGGCCGGTTCCGCGCGCCCCTCTTCACGGTGCCGCTCACGGGCATCGACCCGCGCACCAGCCTGGCACGGGAGATCGAGCGTCCGCCCGGCCCGACGAAGGTTCTGACCGGCAACCCCATGCTCGACGTCGAGAGCTTCTCCCTGAAGCCCGGCAACGTCTCGATCCCCCGCGGCGGGACCGTCGCGTGGCGCTTCCGCGGCAGCGACCTGCACGACATCACCGTCGCCAACGGCCCGCGCGGGTTCTCGACGCCGCATCTGAACGGCAACCGCGTCTTCAGGCGCCAGTTCAACACGCCGGGCACCTACAAGATGTTCTGCTCGCTGCATCCCGTGGACATGACCCAGACGGTCACGGTCCGCAAGGCGCCCAAGGGTGCCCGCTCCGGTTTACCGCCGCTACCTCCCGTAGGCATCTGAGCCGGGCGCCCGCCCGCCCGAGCCCACGTTTCTAGGCAGGCCCCTCCGGCGCGTCGGCCTCGTCCGAGCGGCTCGCGATGTCGTTGATCCGCCAGCGGCCACCTTCCTCGATCAAGACGATGGCCAGCTTCTCGACGGCCTCGGTGGCCCGCACGTTGGCCGTCGAACCGGTGATCTCCAGCGACTCGACCTTGATCTCGGCCGTAACCCTGCCGCCCACCAGATCCTCGAAGTAGGCGACGCACGACTGTCCGGAGTCGCCCTCGACAGCGCTCTTGTAGCGGGGCGTGAACAGCTCGTCGCAAACCCGGGTCAGCGACACGGTGTCGTTCGCCGCCTCGTACTCATCTATCACGGCCGCCACCGCACGCTCCTCGCCGACGTAGCCGTCGGTGTTCACGTCCTCGTCGAATACCCCCACCGCGGCGAGGGTGCCCACGAGGGCAAACAGTCCGAGCCACGCACAGCTCAGCACGATCCCCGCCGTGGCCAGCCCCTTGCCCCCGAGCGTGCCGTCCGAGCGCCGGATCCGCCGGCGGGCGACAAGTCCAAAGGGAATCGCCAGCACCGGGCCGCCGATGATGCCGAAGATCAGCGATGCGATGGCCAGGCCGCTCGTCTCGGCTGGAGTCGCGCCCAGGCCCCCACCCGCCGTGGGCGAATGGTGCGCGGTCCAACTCGAGCCGTCCCAATAGCGCAGGCCCGGTTGCCCGCTCGGGTCCGGGAACCATCCCGGCGGCGGAGACGGCATCGGCGCGCTGCCGCCCGCGTGCGGCCCCTCGGGCCCCTGGCTCATGGCCCGCAGGGTACCCCGCGGACACGAGGCCCCCGGTACCCTCTGCGAGGGAGGATTCCGTGCCTGAGCTGCCCGAGGTCGAGATAACCGCGCGCCGGCTCGACCGCGCGCTCGCCGGGGTCGAGGTCGAGTCCGTCCTGGCCCCCGGGATGGTCACGATGAAGACCTTCGACCCGCCGCTGGACGCGCTGGCAGGAAGGTCCATCACGCGCGTGCGCCGCATCGGCAAGATGCCCGTGGTCGAGCTCGGCGGCCTGGCGCTGCTCGTCCATCTGATGTCTGCGGGGCGGCTGCAGCACTTCGCCAAGCGCGCCTCCCTACGCGACAAGGCCTCCCGGCTGCTCGTGCGTCTGGTTGACGGACGAGAGCTGCGGTTGCGCGAGTTCGGCACCCAGCAGCGAGCGTGGGCCAAGCTGCTTCCGACCGCCGAGGTGGAGGCCGACGAGGCGGTGGCCACCCTGGGTCCCGAGGCGTGGCCGGCACCTACGCCCGAGGCCTTCACCGAGGCGGTCGCGCAACCCCGCCACCTCCATTCGCTGCTGCGCGACCAGCGATCGATCGCCGGCATCGGGCGCTCGTGGGTCGACGAGATCCTGTGGGAGGCCGAGCTCTCACCCTTCCGCCAGGGCTCGGACCTGGATGAGGCGGCGGTCGCACGGCTGCGGCTCATTTGCGAACAGGTCCTCGGTGGGGCGATCGATCACTACGAGCAGGTGGTGGGGGAATCGCTTCCCGACAAGGCGCCGATGCCGCTCAGGGTGCACGCCAAGCAGGGTGAGCCGTGCCCCCGCTGCGGCACGATTCTCGAGGCGGTCTTCTTCCGTGACTACGTGACCACGTACTGCCCGGCGGAGCAGACCGGAGGGCGGCTGCTGAAGGACCGGCGGCTGTCGCGGCTGTTGAAGTAGGGCACGGGTATACAGTACCCTACGTAGGGTGAAGAAGACGAGCCTCTACTTGGAGCCTGATGTCGACCGCGCGCTTGCCCGGATGGCCGCCGCCGAGGGTCTGACCAAGGCGGAGCTGATCCGGCGCGCTCTGGCGGAGACCGCCCGCGGCTCGGGTCGGCCGCGGCTCTCGGCGATCGGGACCATCGATGGCCCGGGAGACGTGGCCGACAACGTGGATCGCTATCTGACGGACACCGGCTTCGGCGAGCGATGATCGTTCTCGACGCGTCGGTGCTGTACGCACTGATGGACCGTCGCGACACACGCCACGCCGAGGCGCTCGGTTGGTACGAAACCACCGAGGACGAGATCGGGATGACGCCTCTGGTACTCGCCGAGGTCGATCATCTCGTCAGGGCGCGCGCCGCGCCCGAGGCTGTCAGAGCGTTCCGCTCCGATCTCGCTGCCGGCGCCTATCTGGTCGACTGGTGGCCGGCTGCCGCGGCCGAGTCGGCGAAGCTCGCCGAGCGTTACTCAGAGCTCGCGCTCAGCCTCGCCGATGCCTCGCTGGCCGTGCTCGCCGCCCGCTACCACACGGTCGCCATCGCAACGTTCGACGAACGCCACTTCCGCGTGATCCGACCGCTCACCGGCGAGCCCGCGTTCCGCCTGCTGCCCCTCGACGCCTGACGCCGAGGTCGAGCCCCGCCGCCCCGTAGCCTCACCTTCGTGGCCCAGACCGCCAGCCTCGGCAGCTCCTTCCGCTCCTTCTTCGACGCGGTCGAGAACTTCTTCGAGAGCCTCGCCACCGTCCGCCCGATACCCCTCGCGGCCGGGCTTCTCGCCTTCGGCATCTACCTGACCTTCCGCTCGCGAGCCTCCTTCCACGTGATCCGCGCGGCGTATCCCACGGAGCCGACCCGCTGGCGCGACATCTGGGGCGCCTACATGGCTGGCTACGGCTTCAACAGCGTGATCCCCGCCCGTGGTGGCGACTTCATCCGACTCTTCCTGACCAAGAGCCGGGTACCCAACTCGAGCTACCCGGCGGTGGGCGCGACGTTCGTGGTCGAGGCCGCCTTCGACCTGGCGATGGCCGTGCTCATCCTGAGCTTCGCCTTCACCCAGGGCGTCTTCCCCAAGCCGCCCGACTTCTCGAAGCTGAACGCCTTCGACCTCTCCTACCTGGCCGGCCACCCGCGATTCGCGCTGTTCCTGCTCACCGCGCTGATGGTTGCGGGGCTGACCACCACAGCGGTCCTGTCGGCGCGGGCGCGCGCCTTTTGGGCCCGGGTCCGCCAGGGGTTCACGATCTTCGCCGACCGCCGGCGCTACCTCCGCGAGGTCTTCGCCATCCAGCTCGCCGGGTGGTGCTTCCGCTTCACCGCGTTCTGGCTCCTGCTCGAGGCCTTCAACGTCGGTGGGTCGGTGCGCAACGTGCTCTTGGTGCTGGGCGTCCAGGCCGTCTCGGCCGCGGTGCCCTTCACACCTCAGGGGGCTGGGGTCCAGCAGGCGCTGCTGGTGAAGGTGTTCGCCGGTACGGCCGCCGGGGGCACCGTTGCCGCCTACTCAGTGGGTCAGCAGATAGCGATCGGCGTGTTCACCTTCGCTGTCGGCTTCGTGGCGATGTTCTTCATCTTCCGCTTCCGCAGTTTCAAGGAGGTGATCCGGCGGGGACAGCACGAACGGGCCGAGGAGGCGAAAGACGCGGCGGGGGTAGCCGGCTGAGACGGCCGCGCAGCCCGTTCGGCTGCGATCATGGGGCCGTGGACCAAGCTCGCAATCGTCATCGGTCCCCAGAGGAGCTCGCGCAGGACACACGCCGCAACGAGGCGGCCAGGAAGCAGCGGCTGAGGACGGACGCGCGGAAGGGACCGGGCCGTAACCTCGAGGAAGGTTGTGCTTTGGTCAAGCTCGGCTTCGATTTCTCGGCCGGGTTCGCACACGCTGGCCCAAGCGCTGAAGACAGCCGAAGGGAGCCACTCCATGTCCACAGAACCATCTGATCGCCCCGTCGCCCTGGTGAGCGGCTCCGCCCGTGGAATCGGCCGCGAGATCGCGCGTCAGCTCGCCGGCCGCGGCTACGACGTGATCGTCACCGCCCGCGACAGGAGTGATGCCGAGCGCGCGGTGGCGGAGCTCCACGGTGCGGGCGATCTCATCGCTGCCCAGCTGGACGTGGCCGACAGGTCGAGTGTCGACGGGTTGCGCGAGCAGATCGAGAGCGGCCCGGGTCGCCTCGACGTGCTCGTGAACAACGCGGGCGTCATCGGTGACACCGGCAAGAGCGCCGCCATCGCTGACCTCGAGGAGGTCAAGACCACGCTCGAGACCAATCTGTTCGGAGCCTGGCGGCTGACCCAGGCGCTCCTGCCGCTCCTGCGCAGCAGCGGAGCCGGACGGATCGTGAACGTCTCGACCGGCATGGGCCAGCTCTCGGAGATGGGCGGCGGAGCGCCGGCCTACCGGATCTCGAAGACCGCGCTCAACGCGCTCACCCGAGTCCTCGCCAGCGAGGAGGGCGGAGCCGGCATTCTCGTTAACTGCCTGAACCCCGGCTGGGTGAAGACCGACATGGGCGGCTCCGGAGCGCCGAGGTCCGTCGAGGAGGGAGCCGACACGGCCGTCTGGCTCGCGACGCTGCCGGACGATGGTCCCACCGGCGGCTTCTTCAAGGACCGGGAGGCGATTCCGTGGTGAGCCGGGTGGGGACCTACGTCCCGAACCCCTCGCGTGCCTCGCGCACCAGCGTGACCGCCTCGGGGAAGAGCCGGCCCATCGCCTGACGCACCTCCTCGGCCTGCTGCTCGGCGTTGCCCTGCAGGTTCAGCCGGTTGATGCCGGCGACCGTCATGTCCACGGCCAGCTTGATCGCGTTGTCGGCCCAAGCCACCTTCTGCGCACCCTGCATCTGCTCGGCCAGCTCGGCCATTCGGCGCCGCAACTCCTCGGGGTCGCCGAAGATGCCGAAGGGATCCTCTGAGGACATAGGAAGGATTCTGCCATGCACGGGGACTGGGCGTGGACAGCGTCCTTCCGTTAGGGTCGCAGGCGATGGCCCTTCCGCCGCCCAGCCCGAGTTCCACCTGCCTCGTCACCGGCGCATCCTCGGGTATCGGCACAGACATTGCCCGTGAGCTGGCGGAGCGCGGCCACGGCGTGACGCTCGTCGCCCGGCGCGAGGACAAGCTGCGCGAGGTGGCCGAGGAGCTCTCGGGCCGCCACGGCATCCGAGCCGAGACCGTCGGCTGCGATCTCGGCGAGGCCGACGAGCGCGAGCGCCTCGTGAAGGAGGTCGAGAGCAGGGGCCTGACCGTCGAGGTGCTCGCCAACAACGCGGGGTTCGGCACCGGAGGCCGTTTTCAAGCCCTCGACCTCGACCGCGAGCTGCAGCTCGTGCGGCTGAACGTCGAGGCCGTCGTGCACCTGTGCGGTATCTACGCGCCGCAGATGGTCCAGCGCGGTCGGGGGGCGATTCTCAACGTGGCCTCGACGGTGGCCTTCCAGCCGCTGCCCCGGCAGGCCACCTACAGCGCCTCCAAGTCCTTCGTCCTCCACTTCACCGAGGCGCTCAACGCCGACCTGCACGGCACCGGAGTTACCGTCACCACACTCTGCCCCGGTCTCACGCAGACCGAGTTCTTCGAGGTGGGGGGGATGACTGAGGAGGCGAGCAACGCGCCGGACTTCATGGTCATGTCGGCAGCTGAGACCGCCAAGATCGGCGTTCGCGCGCTCGAGAAGGGACGGCGCACGGTGGTGGCCGGGCCCTTCAACGCCGCGGGGGCGATCGGCGGGCGGCTCATGCCGCGCAGCATCCTGCTGCCGCTGCTGCGTCGCGTCTACCCGATCAAGTAGCCCTCCGCTTCCTCCTGAAGACGTCGTCGACGAGGGAGTCGACGCGGTCGAGGAAGAGGATGCCGTCGAGGTGATCGATCTCGTGCAGCAGGCAGCGCGCCTCGAAGCCCTCGGCTCGCACCACGCGTGTGGGGCCGCCCGGCTCGAGCGCCTCCACCACGACCTCGGTCGCGCGCCTCACGTTCGCGGTCAGCTCGGGAATGGAGAGACACCCCTCGCGGGCAACCTCGGCGCCCGAGGCGAGCACCACGCGGGGATTGACGAGCACGAGCTCGCCGTGTGAGTTGAGAACCTTGGGATTCTTCGAGACATCGATGGCGATCATTCGCACCAGCTCGCCGAGTTGCGGGGCGGCCACCCCGACGCAGCCCGGGTTGGCGCCCATGGTGTCGAGAAGATCGGTGGCCACGCGCTCGAGCGTGGCCCGGTCGGCCGGGTCCAGCGGGGCCGCGGTCTGCTTGAGCGCCGGGTGCGGGTAGCGCAGTACCTCGCGGACCATTCAGAGCGCGTCGTGCTCGAGCGGGCGCAGCACGACCTCGACGCCCTGCTCGCCACCCACCTTCCGGAGCGCCCCGGCAAGCTCCTCGCTCGTCAGGCCTTCGGGCAGCGCCAGCTCCATCATCATCGCGTAGATGGGCTCGCGGTCGCCGCCGACGAGGCGCGTGGTCAGGTCGGTGATGTTCGCGCCCCGCTCGGCCAGGAGCGCCGCCACCGCGTGCACGATGCCCGGGTGGTCGACGCCGTAGACGGTGACGGTGTGCGACGGGACAACGGTCTCGTGCGGCTCGTCGGCCACTTCGCTCAGCGTCACGGCCTCGAGGTCGAGCTCCAGGCGCGCCCGCTCGAGGCTCGCGCGCAGTCGCTCCGCGTCCGTCGCCCCGGGCGCTGCCACGAGCAGCGTCATGGCGAAGTGGCCGCCGAGGATCGTCATCTGCGAGTCGGCGATGTTCAGACGGTGCTCGAGTAGGACGGCGGCAACCGATGCCACGATGCCCGGGCGGTCGCGGCCGATGGCGGAGACGGCGAAGGTGCGCGTCATCGAAACGGCCACGATACCCCTCGACCGGCCCTTATAGTCGAGCCGGTATGCCGCCGCTGACCCCCGATCAGAGGCGCCGACGAGACCGCATCGAATTGCTCATCCGGCTGGCGGCGCCGGGGCTGAACCTGGTGCTGGCCGCCGGTGAGCGCCTGTCGCGCATCGTCGATCCGGGCGAGCGCGACCACCCGGCGCCCGCCACGGACGGCGTCGAGGGCCGGTCGCCCGCGGGCGACCGGAGGGGAACGGCCCGCGGCTGAGCCCTGCGCCCGGTGGCCGTGGCAGGTCGCCTGTCAGCATGGGCACCGTGCAGCACGCGGACCAGCACCAGTTCGAGAGCCGTTTCGGCCCGATCGCGGCGGCCGCCGCGATCGGGGCCGGGGTGCTGCCAATCGTCAGTAGCATCGTCCTCAACGCGTCCCTCGGGGATGTCGGGGAGGGCGACCGGGGACTACTCGCCGCATTCGAGCGTCAGCCGGCTGGTGTCCTGGCCGCGGCGATCGCCCAGGCCGTCGGCACGCTCCTGCTTGCCGTCGTCCTCTACTTCTTGTTCCGGGCGACGCGCTACCGAGTGCCCGGCCTCCCCGCCCTCGCCCTTCCGCTTGCGATTCTCGGCTCGGTTCTCGCCGGCCTCAGCGGCGCCGGACCGTTGCTGGCGCTCGCCGAGGCGGGCAAGGATTTCGTGACCTCGCCGGACCGGAGCGAGGGGCGCGCCGAGGATCTGATCCGCGACGGGATATACAGCACGATCCAGTACGTGAGCTACGCCGCCCGCGCCGTGCTGGGAGCGGCCTTCATGCTCATCTCGCGCTACGCGATGAGGGCCGGCCTGCTCAGCCGGTTCATGGCCTACATCGGGATCATCATCGGGGCGCTGTTCGTCCTGTCGGTCCTCGTCGGCGGACCCTCGTTCATCCTTCTCTTCTGGCTGCCGGCCCTGGCGCTGCTGTTCCTGAACCGCTGGCCCGGTGGCCGCGGGCCCGCGTGGGAGGCAGGGGAGGCCATCCCATGGCCGAGCCCCGCCGAGCAGCGCCAGGCGCTCGAGCGCAAGCGGGCCGAGGAGGAGGACGAAGTCGTGCCCGCGGCCGGCCGAGCCAACGGCAGTGGGCCGTCAAGCGGCGACCCGCACAGTCCCCCGACGCCCACGCCCCGCAAGCGCAAGCGGCGTCGCTGACAGCGGGCCCATGCTTTCGCCGCGCTAGTCCTCCTCCGACTGCCGCGCCGCCACCCTCTCCGACAGCTGCTCGGTGACGCTCGGGTCGCGCAACGTGGTCACGTCCCCGAGCTCGCGACCCTCCGCGATGTCCTTCAGCAGCCGGCGCATGATCTTGCCGGAGCGGGTCTTCGGCAGGTCGTCGGCCCAGATGATGCGCTTGGGCCGGGCGAGCTTGCCGATCTTCACGGCCACGTGCTCGCGGATCTCGGTCACGAGCTCGTCGGACTCCGTGGCGTCCGCTTCCTCGAGCGTCACGAAGGCGGCGATCGACTGGCCGGTGTCCTCGTCCTGCTGACCGATCACCGCGGCCTCGGCCACGCGCTCGTGGGACACGATGGCCGACTCGATCTCCATCGTCGACATGCGGTGGCCTGACACGTTGATCACGTCGTCGGTGCGCCCGACGATCCAGAAGTAGCCGTCGGAGTCGACCTTGGCGGCGTCGCCGACGTCGTAGACGTCGGGGCCCCACTTCGTCCAGTAGGTCTCGACGTAGCGCTCGTCTTCTCCATAGAGCGTGCGTGCCATTCCGGGCCATGGTCGCCGCAGCGTGAGCACGCCGCCGCCCTCCTCCACGTTGTCCCCGTTGCGGTTCACCACAGCGGCCTCGATGCCCGGGAACGGCCGGGTGGCGGAGCCCGGCTTGGTCTCAGTGATGCCCGGGAGCGGCGTGATCATGATGTGGCCGGTCTCGGTCTGCCACCAGGTGTCGACGATCGGGCAGCGCTCGCCGCCGATCACCTTGTGGTACCAGACCCAGGCGCGCGGGTTGATCGGCTCGCCCACCGATCCGAGCAGCCGCAGCGACGACAGGTCATGACGCTCGGGGTACTCGCGCCCCCACTTCATGCACGCGCGAATCGCGGTCGGCGCGGTGTAGAGGGTGGTCACGCCGTAGCGCTCGACGATCTCCCACCAGCGGTCCTTTTCGGGGAAGTCGGGCGCTCCCTCGTAGAGCACCGATGTGCACCCGTTGAGCAGCGGCCCGTAGACGATGTAGGAGTGGCCGGTCACCCAGCCGATGTCGGCCGCGCACCAGTACACGTCGGTCTCGGGCTTCAGGTCGAACACCACCTGGTGGGTGGCCGCCACCCCGGTGAGGTAGCCGCCCGTGGTGTGCACGATGCCCTTGGGCTTGGCGGTCGAGCCCGAGGTGTAGAGGATGTAGAGCGGGTGCTCGGCCTCGAGCGGCTCGGCCGGGCACTCCGGGTCCGCCTTTTCGACCTCCTCGTGCCACCACACGTCGCGGCCGTCGGTCATCGGGGTGTCCGCTCCGGTGCGGTTGACAACCACCACGTGCTCGAGCTTCGGGAGATCGCCGAGGATCGAGTCGACGCCCTCCTTCATCGGCGTCGGCTTGCCGCGCCGCAGCGTGGCGTCGGCTGTCACCAGCAGCTTCGCTCCCGAGACCTCCATCCGTTCCCTGACGGCCTCCACAGAGAAGCCCCCGAACACCACGTTGTGGCACGCGCCGATCCGCGCGCAGGCCAGCATGGCGGCGGGCGTCTCCGGCAGCATCGGCAGGTAGATGCCCACCACGTCGCCCTTCTCGACGCCGAGGCGCTTCAGCACATTCGCGAAGCGCTTGGTCTCCGCCAGCAGATCGGCGTAGGTCACGTCCCTAGTTGCGCCGTCCTCGCCGACCCAGTGGTAGGCCACGCGCTCGCCGAGGCCTGCGGCCACGTGGCGGTCGAGGCAGTTGTGCGAGGCGTTCAGCCTCCCCTCCTTGAACCACTTGGCCCAGGGCGGGTTCCACTCGAGCACGGTCTTCCAGGGCTCGAACCAGTCGAGCCTCTCGGCCCATCCCTCCCACCAGGACTCGAAGTCCCGCTCGGCCTCCTCGTAGACCGACGCGTCCGAGACGGTGGCCTCCCTCACGAAGTCCTCGGGCGGCGCGAAGCGCTCCTCGCTATCGAGCAGTACCTCGAGATCCGGCTCCGTTTCAACGCCGTCTGCCACCCAGTCCCCTTCCCTCGGTCTACCGGCCGCGACAGTAGCCGACCGATCCCGAGTTATGGCTACCATCGACGGGGATGACCACCGCACGGGCATGCGCGTGGTTCTCGGCCCTGGTGGCACTGGCGGCGGCGCTCGTTCTGGTCCCCGCCCCCGCCTTCGCAGTTCCAGCCCCCGCCGGCGGCATCCCGCCCTCGGCGCCCATGGAGCTGCCATCCCTGGCGGGGGTATCCCGCGCCGGCACCGACACCTGGATCGTCGGCGGGCGCCCGGGCCCTGCCACCGCCCGCATTGCCCGACGTTCTGGTGCGCGCCCGCTCCTGCCCGCGGGAGGCGTCTACGCGATCGGCCGCGCCCGCGCCCGACCGCTCGCCGCCGCCCTTGGCGCCGTCGGTCGGCTCACGTTCGCCGAGCCCAGCGTCAGGTCGCGACGCGCGGGCTTCCCATCCGACCCGCTGACGCCGCGACAGTGGTGGCTGCCGGCGGTCATCGACCCGGAGCTGACCCCTCCGCCCGTCACCGCGCAGAGCCCGAGGCTGGGCGTGGTGGACGCCCAGGTCGATCTGACCCATCCCGACCTTCGCGATAGCAAGATCGAGAGCACGACCCCCGGACCCGTCGATGAGCTCCACGGCACCGCCGTGACCGGCATCGCCGGGGCGCCGGCCAACGGGATCGGCATCGTCGGCGTGTGGCCGGGCATGCGGGTGTTGCTCGCGCCGGACGAGCAGACCTGCGAGTCGGTGGTCGCGGCCATCAACCGCCTCGTCGCCAAGAAGGTCTCGGTGATCAACATGAGCTACGGCTTCGCGGAGAACGACTGCTACGCCCACTACGTGGCCACGCAGTACG
>JAABUN010005641.1_pt1 | contig 15295 bp, 12 predicted proteins | sample 5559311 | NCBI WGS metagenome assembly JAABUN01 (sample SAMN10711877, study PRJNA513370) | rock metagenome | isolation source: Antarctica rocks | place: Antarctica: Victoria Land, Siegfried Peak sud | reverse complement strand
CGTCGGCGAACGTAACGGCCGACGGGGGGGCGAGGGGGACGGTCATAGTCGGGCCGGTTGCTATAATTCCCAGAACCGGGGCGAGAGCGCCCCGCGACCGAATCACTCTACAGGCCGCCGATGAAGATCGTGCAGTACCCGCACCCGGCCCTGCGTGTCAAAGCGCGGCCGGTCGCGAGCATCGACAACGACGTGACGGCGGCCGCCGGGCGGATGCTGGAACTCATGTACCGCCAGGAGGGGTTAGGCTTGGCCGCCCAGCAGGTCGGCCTCGACTACCAACTGCTGGTCATCAACTTCGCCGGCGACGCGGACCGGAAGGACCAGGAAGTCGTCGCCATCAACCCAGTCATCCTCGAAGCCAAGGGGGCCGTCAAGGACCGCGAGGGGTGCCTGAGTTTCCCGAACCTCTACCAGGACGTGCGCCGGGCGAAGACGGTCCGGGTTCAGGCGTATGGCCTCGACGGCAACTTGTTCGAGATGGTCTGCTCCGACCTGCCGGCCCGTGTCTGGCAGCACGAGGTCGACCATTTGCAAGGGACGTTGTTCATCGACAAGATGGGGCCGCTCGCCCGGATGGGCGCGAAGCGGATGCTGGAAGAGTTCGTCGAGGAGTTCGAGGACGGCCTCAAGCGCGGGACGGTCCCGGCCGGGACCGTGGCCAAACTGTAACGCCGAGGGTGCATGCGCATCGTCATGATGGGGAGTGGCCAAACTGTAACGCCGAGGGTGCATGCGCATCGTCATGATGGGGACCGGCACGTTCGCCGAGCCGACGTTTTCCGCTCTGATCGAGGCCGGATTGAACGTGGTCGGGCTGGTCACCCAGCCGGACCGGGACGCCGGCCGCAAGGGGGGCGCGACCCGGCAGACCGGCGTCGGCATGGCCGCCCTCGCCGCCGCCGCCAACATCCCCGTCCGGCGGCCGGAGAAGGTCAACGCCCCCGACGGGCTGGCCGACCTGGCGGCGTTCGCCCCCGACTTGCTCGTGGTCGCCGCCTACGGGCAAATCCTGTCGACGGCGGTCCTGGCCACGCCGACGCGGGGTTCGATCAACGTCCATGCGTCGCTGTTGCCGAAGTACCGCGGGGCGGCCCCGGTCGCCCACGCGATCCTCGGCGGCGAGACGGTCACCGGCGTGACGATTCTTCGCATCATCCCCGGCCTCGACGCCGGCGACATTTTCGCCCAAGAGTCGCTCGCCATCGGTCCGGACGAGACGGCCGGCGAACTCGAAGCCCGCCTCGCCCCGCTGGGTGCCCGGCTCTGCGTCGATGTGGCCCGGCGGCTCGCGGCCGGGCCGGTCCTCGGCACCCCGCAGGACCCGGCGCTCGTTACGAAGGCCCCGAAGTTCGCGAAGGAGTTGGGGCTGATCGACTGGGCGTGGGACGCGGTCCCGGTCGTGCGACACGTCCGGGCGATGCAACCCTGGCCGGGGGCGTACACGTTTCTGCACCGCGCGGGGAGGCCGTCCGTGCGGCTGACGATCACCCGAGCGAACCTCGACCCGACCGGGGACACGGACGAGCCGGGTTCCGTGCAGGGCGTCGGGCCGGGCGGGTTCGCCGTCGCGGCCGGCGGCGGGGCGGTGTTCGTCCGCGAGGTTGTCCCGGCCGGCGGCAAGCGGATGCCGGCCGCCGAGTTCGCCCGCGGCCAGCGGCTCCAGGCCGGCGCAGCAACGTTCGGCCCCGAACCCGGGGCCGGGGCGTCGGCATGACGACCGCCCGCATGTTGGCGATGGAGGTCTTCGCGAAGTCGTTCGCCCGCCAGGGGTTCGCGTCGGAACTCGTCGACGGCGTGGCCGCCATGCACCCCACGCTGTCCGGCCAGGACCGGCGGTTCCTGACGCACCTGGTGTTCGGCGTCACCCGCCGCCGCGGAACGCTCGACGCCCTGCTCGCCCCGTTCGTGACGCGGTCCCTCGCCAACGTCGAGCCGGTGTTGCAGGACGTGCTACGCCTCGGGGCGTTCCAACTGGTGTTCCTGACGCAAATCCCGAAGCACGCGGCCGTCCACGAGACCGTCGAACTGGCCGACTGGGCCGGCCGGCCGGCGGCCAAGGGGTTCCTGAACGGGGTGCTGCGCCGCGTCGCCGAGGCCGTCACCGACGACTACACCGACCACGCCCGGCCGGACGCCGTCCCGGTCGAACCGGGCCAGCGGACCGGCGACAGTTACGGCGCGCCCGCCGAGCGGCGCTACCGCCGACTCACGAAGCCCCTGTTGCCCGACCCGCACGCCGACCCCCTGCGGTATCTGGCCGACGGGTTCAGTTGGCCCCGGTGGCTGGCCGCCCGGTGGCTGCCGCGGCACGGGCCGGCCGAGTGCTTCCGGCTGGGGTTCTGGTTCAACGCCCCGCCGCCGACGTGGCTGCGCGTCAACAAGCTGAAGCTCGACCGGGAGGCGTACCGGGTGCAACTGGCCGCGCGCAACCTCGACGCCGAACCGGGCCGGCACCCGCAGGCGCTGCGGTTGTCGGACAACGTCCCGGTCCGCGACCTGCCGGGGTACGCCGCCGGCGAGTTCGCGGTCCAGGACGCCGCGTCAATGGAGGTCGTCACCGCCCTCGCCCCGCAGCCGGGGTGGCGGGTACTCGACCTGTGCAGCGCCCCCGGCGGCAAGGCGACGCACGCCGCCGAACTGATGCGCGGCCGCGGCCGGGTGCTGGCCTGCGACATCAGCCCGGACCGCCTGGCGACCGTCGGCACCCTCGCCCGGCGGCTCGGCACGACGATCGTCGAGCCGAAGCTGCTGGCCGAGGGCGAGAGCCTGCCGCCGGGGTCGTTCGACGCGGCCATCGTGGACGTGCCGTGCAGCAACACCGGGGTGCTGGGCCGCCGCCCGGAGGTCCGCTGGCGGCTCCAGCCGAACGAGTTCCCGCACCTGATCCGGCTGCAGACGCGGCTCTTATTCACGGCCCTAGAAGCGGTCAAGCCGGATGGCGTCGTCGTCTATTCGACGTGCAGTATCGAACCCGACGAGAACGCCGGCGTCGTCGCGGCCGCCCGCCGGGGCATGCCGAACGTGCGGGTCGAAGCCGAGGCAACCGCGATCCCCGGCCGGCCGTCCGACGGCGGGTACTGGTGCCGGCTACGGAAGGGGTAACGGCCGTTGACCCCGGCCCGGCGACCGCCGATAGTGGGGTGGTCACCCGGTTCGGAGGTTCCGCCATGACTGAAACGAACGGCCACCAAGCCCCGCCCAACGCCCCTGACACGGAGGAGCTGTTCACCCACCGTCACCTCACCCGGGCGACCATCCAGCGGATGGCCGAGGAGTTGGCGAAGGCGGGGCCGGATGACCAGTTGGTCCAGGCGATCGTCGCCCACGCCACCCGGACGCCGGAGCAGATCATGGCCGCCCGGGCCGCGATCGACGCCGTCAGCCGGCCCCCCCGGCCGCTGCCACCGGGCATGACGTTGGACGATGTCGCGCGGGGCATCTGGCCTGGCAACGAAACGGACGAGGAGGTCCAGGCCATGATCGATGAGATGTTGTAATGACCGTCGTCGACACCCAGTACCTACTCGACACGAACATCTTGGTCCACTATGTCCGTCAAGGCGAGACTTGGGCTCGTATCCGGGCTGCGTACAATCTGTTCGTCGTCACCCCGCGGCCGAGGTTTTGTATCGTCAGCGCCGGGGAACTGCGGTCGCTCGCCCTCCAGCGTAGTTGGGGGCCGACCAAGATCGACCGTGTCGACTATTGCCTCGCGTACTTTGCCCGGGTGGCGCTCGACGAACCGGGCGTCATCGAACGGTACGCACAAATCGACGCCACCGGCCGGCGCGACGGCTGGCGGATGGGCAAGAACGACCTGTGGATCGCTGCCGCGGCCGCCGCGACCAGGACCACCCTGCTGACTACCGATGGCGACTTCGACTGGCTCGACCCCCTGTTCCTGGCCCGCCACCGCGTCGCCCCGCTCGCCGGGTGACTGGGGCGACCCGCCGCCGCCTGCTATCCTGACTCGCATCCCTCGCGGCCCCGTTCACGCCGGACTTCGCCCATGCCCCGGACCGTGTACATCGAGACCGTCGGCTGCCAGATGAACGTGCTGGACAGCGAACTCGTTGTCGGGGCGCTCAAGAGGCAGGGGTACGCCGTCACCGCCGACCCGGCCGGGGCCGACGTGCTGCTGTTCAACACCTGTTCCGTGCGCGAACACGCCGAAGACAAGACGTACTCGGCCCTCGGCCGGGTCGCGCCGTTCAAGAAGGCCGACCCGGACAAGGTCATCGGCGTCATCGGCTGCATGGCCCAGAAGGAGCAGGACCGGGTCCGCGACCGCGCCCCGTATGTCGACCTGGTGGTCGGCACCGGCCAGCTCGCGCAAATCCCGGCCCTGGTGGCCCGCATTCTGGAGACCCGCGAGCCGCAGTCCGCCCTGAGCCTCGGCCGGGCGGCGGCCGGCCGGGACGAGGTCGAGGCGAGCTTCGAGAGCTACGACCCGACCCGCGACGCGGCCAGCCGGCCGACGCCGTTCCAGGCGTTCGTCCGCATTCAGATCGGCTGCGACAAGTTCTGCACGTACTGCGTCGTCCCGAGTACCCGCGGCCCGGAACAGTCCCGCGACCCGGGGCACATCCTCGCCGAAGTCCGGCAACTGGTGGACCAGGGGTGCCGGGAAGTCACGCTGTTAGGCCAGACGGTCAACAGCTATGTCTACGACCACGGCGACGGCCGCCGGACCCGGTTCAGCGACCTGTTAGGCAGCCTGCACGCCGTGCCGGGCCTCGACCGGCTGAAGTTCGTCACCAACTACCCCAAGGACATGACCCCGGACGTACTCGCCGCCGTCCGCGATTTGCCCAAAGTGGCCAAGTACCTGCACGTCCCGGCCCAGTCCGGCTGCGACGAGGTACTTAAGCGGATGAAGCGGGGCTACACCATCGGCGAATACCGGGACATGCTCCAGAGGGTGCGAGCGGAAGTCCCCGGCGTGGCCGTGTCGAGCGACTTCATCGTGGGGTTCTCGGGCGAGTCCGACGAGTCGTTCGACAAGTCCCTGGCGCTGGTGCGGGAGGCCGGGTTCAAGAACTCGTTCATCTTCAAGTACAGCGAGCGGCCGGGCACGAAAGCAGCCGGACGATACCTCGACGACATCCCCGACCTGGTCAAGAAGCGGCGGAACAATGACCTGCTCGAAGCCCAGAACGCGGCCAGCCTGGCCGACCATCGGGCCATGATCGGCCGGTGCGTCGAGGTGTTAGTCGAAGGCCCCAGCCGGCACGGCGCGCGGGAGGCCGGCCCGGTCCGCCAGTTACTGGGCCGCACCGCCACCGACCACATCACCGTGTTCGACGGCCCAGCCCGCCTGGTCGGCGAGATCGTGACCGTAGATGTGACCGACGCCAGCGGGTTTACCCTCTATGGCACCGTGCGGGTAGGCGAAACGGCGGGGGGCGACGTGCCGGAGCGGCCGCGGCACCGGATGAGCGGGCGGATCGGGCTGCGGCTGGCGTGAGTGCTGAGACCCCCATGTCGCTCCGCGACCCGGCCCGCGGCCAGCGCAACCTCGCCGCCATCGCGCGCAGCGTCGGCCCCGCCGCCTTCCCCGCGCTCTCGGCCGCCCTCGCGGCCCGCCTGCCGGCCGCCCCGGACCCCGACCGCGCCCTCAACAACCTCGAACGCCTGCTCGCTAGCCCGGCCGGCCGGACCGCCGTCCCGGACCTGGTCGACCCGGCCGGCCGCGAACTCGACGCCCTGCTGGTCCTCCTCGGCACGTCGCAGTTCTTCGCCGACACTCTCGCTTCCGACCCGGACGCCCTCGATCTGGTCTGCCGCGCGCCCCGGCCGAACCCGACGACGACCGAGTTGATTCGGGCGCTCAAGGCCGAGGTCGACGCGGCCTACGACGACGCCGGGGTGTTGCGGGCGGTCCGGCGGTTCCGCCACCTGCAGATGCTCCGCATCGGCGTGGGCGACGTGCTGCGCGACCGGCCCCTGGAAGAAGTCACCCGCGAACTCGCCCGGGTGGCTGACGCCAGCGTCGAGGTGGCGCTCCACGTCGCCGCTCGCGCTGTGGCCCGCAAGTATGGCAACCCGACGACCCCATCGGGCACCCCGGCGCGGGTGGTGGCCCTCGCCTTCGGCAAGCTCGGTGGCGACGAGTTGAATTACTCCAGCGACATCGACCTGATGTTCGTCTACGACCACGACGGGGAGACGACGGGCAGGTCGGTCGGGGCGATCCCGAACGCCGACTTCTACGCCCGCGTCGTCGCCGAGGTCGTGCGCATCCTGTCGAGCCACACCGACCGCGGGTTCGCCTACCGGGTCGACCTGCGGCTGCGGCCCGACGGCGCGCGGGGGCCGCTGGCCCGGTCGATGCCTGGGACGCTCTCCTACTACGACGTGCGCGGCCGGACGTGGGAGCGGCAGGCCCTCATCAAGCTGCGGCCGTGCGCCGGAGACATGGCCCTCGGCCGCGAGTTCGCCCGGGCCGTCGAGCCGTTCGTGTATCGGAAGTACTTCAGCTTCTCCGAGATCAACGAGGTGAAAGCCCTCAAGCGGCGGATGGAGCAGCGGACGACCCAGGCCGGGGCCGACGAGTCGGACGTGAAGACCGGCCGCGGCGGCATCCGCGACATCGAGTACACCGTCCAGTTCCTGCAACTGTTAAACGGCGGCGACCTGCCGGCAGTGCGGCAACGCAACACACTGCTGGCCCTCGAAGCCCTCGAAATCGCGGGCTGCTTGACAGGCCACGAGACGTACACCCTGGCCGACGCCTACCGCTTCCTGCGGAAGACCGAACACCGCTTGCAACTGCTGTTCGACTGGCAGACGCACAAGCTGCCGACCGGCGCCGACGAACTCGACCTGCTCGCTCGGCGGATGGGGTACACGCCCCGCACGCCGGACGACGGCCGCCCAGCCGTGCCCCCGGCCGCGTCGCCGAAGCGGCCGATCCTCGACGACAACCCGGCGGCGATTCTCACTACCCGCCCGTTGCTGGTCGAACCACTCGACCAGTTCCTGAAGGACTACCATGACAAGACCCGCCTCGACCGGGCCATCCTGGACCACCTGCTGCACCAGACGTTCGCCGACGCCGACCAACTGGCCGAGCCGGAGTCCGACCTGATCCTGGTGCAAGACCCCGACGACGCGGCGGTGGCGGCGACGCTGGGCCGGTACCCGTTCCGCGACCCGGCCGCGGCCTACCTCAACCTGGCCCGGCTGGCCCAAGAGGAAGTCCCGTTCCTGAGCCACCGCCGATGCCGGCACTTCCTGGCCAGCATCGCTCCGCAACTGCTGCGTGCGGTCGCCGCCACCCCGGACCCGGACCTGGCGCTGACCAACTTCGAGCGGGTGACCGCGTCCCTCGGCGGCAAGGCGGTGCTGTACGAGTTGTTCAGCTTCAACCCGCCGAGTTTGCAGTTGTACGTCGACATCTGCGCCGGCAGCCCGTACCTGTGCGGCATCCTGACGAACAACCCGGGGATGATCGACGAACTCCTCGACACGCTCATCCTCGACCAGCCGCGATCCCTTGAGGAGTTGCGGGCCGAACTCACCGAACTCTGCCGCGGGGCGAGCGACCCGGACCCGATCCTGCACAGCTTCCAGGACAAGGAACTCCTCCGCATCGGCGTCCGCGACCTGCTCGGCCGCGACACCATCCGCGACACCACGGCCGCCCTGTCGGACCTGGCCGAGGCGTTGCTCAACGGCGTGTTCGACCGGGCCGAGGCGGACCTGGCGGCCCGGTACGGCGGCCCGGGGTGCTGTTACGCGGTCCTCGGACTGGGCAAGCTCGGCGGCCGGGAGATCAGCTTCTACAGCGACCTCGACCTGGTCGTCCTGTACGAGTCCGACGGCACGATCGGCGGCCCGGCCGGCACGACGAACTTCTGTTACTTCACCGAACTGGCGCAGCACGCCGCCCGGCAACTGAGCCGGCCGGGGCCGCTCGGCCGCCTCTACCAGGTCGACTTGCGGCTGCGGCCGACGGGCAAGAGCGCGAGCCTGGTCGTGCCGCTGGCCGAGTTCCGCCGGCATTACGCGGCCGGGTGCGGGGTGTGGGAGCGGCAGGCGCTCACCCGGGCGCGGGTCGTCCGGGGCGACCCGCCGTTCGCCGCCGCCGCCGCCGCCGCGGTGCGCTCGGCCATCCTCGCCCGGCCGTGGTCCGCGGCCGACGCCCAAGCCATCCAGGCGATGCGTGACCGGCTCGACGCCCAGGCCGGCGGCCGGAACCTCAAGCGCAGCCCCGGCGGGCTGGTCGATGTCGAATTCCTGGTCCAACTCTGGCAGTTGAAGTACGGGGCAAAGCACCCGGACTTGTTACAGCCGAACGTCTGGGCGGCGCTCGACGCGGCCGAGGCGGCCGGCGTCGCGGCCCCGGCCGTGGCGGCGGCCCTGCGCGCGAATTATACGGTGCTGCGGACCGTCGAAACCCGGCTGCGGGTGGTGACCGACCGGGCCAGCCGTGAGATGCCCGAAGCCCCGGCCGAACTCGAAAAGTTGGCCCGCCGTATGGGCCTCGACGCGGCCCGGCTGGCCGACGAACTGGGCCGCGTCATGGCCGACAACCGGCGGCTGTTCCGGGAAGCGATCAGCTATGAGCTATCAGGCGTCAGCGAATCCCGCTAACTGCCGGCTGACAGCTCATAGCTGACGGCTCGTCCGGCATAATCCGTCAAGTCGGCCCCGTCTGCCGGCCGATCATCCCCCGGTGATGCGTCTCGCCCTTCTGCCCGCCGTGCTGGTCGTCGCCGGGTGCGCCGGGGGGACGGGTCGCGGCCGGGCCGCCCTGCCGGCCGCCGGGCCGAGTCCCGACTACCGCCTCGGCTGCTCCGACGTGGTCTTGGTGGCGGTCGCCGGCCGGCCGGAGTGCGATGGTGTCGCGTCGGTCGGGCTGGACGGCCGGCTGCCCCTCGGGCCGGCCGGGGACGCGCCGGCCGACGGCGGGACGCTGGCCGACCTGCACGGGGCCGTCGCCGCCGCTGCCGGGGTGCCGGTCGAAGACGTGACGGTCACCCTGGCCGACGCCCGGGCCGGCCGGATTTACTTGGTCGGCCCGGAGAACGGCCGGCAGCGGTCGGTGCCTTACGTCGGCCCGGAGCCGGTCGTGGCGTTCCTCGTCCGGGCCGGGGCCGTCCCGCCGGGCAAGGCCGACCTGAGGGACGTGCAGGTGGTCCGGCCGAACGTCGCCGCCGGTGGGGACGCCCAAACCATGCGGGTCAATGTCGCCGCCATCGCCCGGGCCGGGGACGACGCCGCTAACGTCGTCCTCGAACCGTCGGACGTGGTGACCGTCGGCGAAACCCGGCGGTCGCGCTTCGCCCGGCTCCTGCCGGGGTGGGCGCGGCCGGGGTACCGGCAACTGGTCGGGCTGGGGCGGGATTAGGAGCCGGGTGCCGGATGCGTGAGCGTCCGGGTTCTGTTGTGCTACGCAATCCCGAAGCGAAGAACCCGGACGCTCACGCATCCGGCTCCCCGCCTCCAATTCCTGGCGTCCGGCCCGAACCTGCTCTACGCTTAGAAGCCGTCAGCTCTGAGCCGTCAGCTAATCCTTCTAGCTGAAAGCTGACCGCTCCTGGCTGACAGCGACTCCGGAGCCGGCGCGATGATCGGACGGGTCTTCCTCGGCCGCTACGAAGTCCAGCGCCTGCTCGGCGAGGGGGGGATGGGCCGCGTCTACCTGGCCCGGCAGGTCGACCTGGGCCGCCAGGTGGTCGTCAAGGTAATGCACGACCACATCGCCGCCGAGGCCAAGTTCTGCGACCGGTTCCAGCGGGAAACCCTCCTGATGGCCCGGTTCCACCACCCGAACGCCGTCACCCTGTACGACGCCAGCGTCAGTGACTCGGCCGGGCCGTGCATCGTCATGGAGTACGTCAAGGGGGTCAACCTCGAAACCCTGCTCGCCAAGACCGGCCGGATGACCGCTCCGCGGGTGGCCCGGATCGTCCGCCAGTTGTGCGAAGTGTTGCAGGCCGCCCACGACGAGGGGATCATCCACCGGGACTTGAAACCCGCCAACCTGATGATCGTCGACCCGGACTCGCCGCGGGAGCGGATCAAGGTCATGGACTTCGGCCTGGCCAAGTTGATCAACGACGGCCCGGCCCGCAAGGTGACCGACACGAACATCGACTTCGCCGTCGGCACCCCCGGCTACATCGCCCCGGAGCAGGTCCGGGGCGAGGTCATGGACCACCGCGGCGACCTGTACTCGGTCGGCGTCATGATGTACCAACTGTTCACCGGCCGGCTACCGTTCGAGGGGGCCACCAGCATGGACGTGCTGCTGGCCCACGCCACCGAGATGCCGCCGCGGTTCGCCGAACTGGGCCTGGCCGGGTGGGTGCCGAAGGCGGCCGAGGATTTGGTCTTCGACATCCTGGCCAAAGACCCGGACGACCGGCCGCAGTCCGCCCGCGACTTGGCCGACCGGCTCGACGCGATCGTGGCCTCGGCCGGGGACAGGGGGCCGGGGCCGGGGGACAGGGACGACCAGGTGGGGGCCGGCTCGGTGATCGCGCTCGAACTCGAACCTGCCCCGGCCCGAACTTCTTCCCTGTCCCCGGCCCCCTCCCCCCTGTCCCCCCTCTCGATGCCGTTCCACATGGAGGCGTGGATGCCCGAAAGCATCGCCATCCGCAAGCTGCGGGGGTTCGTCCACGACTGCGGCGGCGAGGTGGTCGAGAGCGTGCCGGGGCTGGTCCGGGTGCGGCTGGGTAAGTCCCGGGCATCGGCGGCGGCCATGGCCTGGCTCGGGTTCGGCCGGCGGGCGAGCGGGCCGGTGGACATCGAACTGCACCTGCACCGGGCCGACGCCCGGCAGGAGAACAAGCTGACCATCCATGTGCTGTTCCGGCCGTCGCACGCCAGTTTGCTCGGCGACGAATCATGGCGGCAGCGGTGCGGGGCGATCTTCATCGAGCTGCGGGCGTACCTGATGGGCGCGCCGACGGTGGCGTGAGGGCGTGATGGGGGCGAGGGTGTGATGGGGGTGGGACGGGGTGGGGCGGCCGGGCATGGGTTGTAGAGCATGACTTCGCCCCCGCTGACCCCTCGTCGTCACGACAGTTAAGCGGTTTGCCATCGGGAGCGAACGATAGGCGACTGGATGAACCGCTGGCGGTGAAGTCGCGCGGACATGGAGGCGGTGGCTCAGTGGCGGCTATTCGCGGTCGCTTTGGCCGGTTCGCGGGTGTGCGAATGCCGTTAGTTCGCCGGCCTAACGTTCGGTGCATCACACCTACTCTCTCCCCAGCCCCGCCAGCACCCGCGCCGCCGCCCCGCCCCGGACGCTCGCCTCGGCCCGGGCCACGCCGTCCTTCAAGCTCGTCACCGCCCCAGCCGCGTACAGGGCGGCGGCCGCGTTCGCTAGGGTTAGGCGTGTGGCCGCGTGGTCGGCCCCGGACAGGGCCGTCCGCACCATCGCCGCGCTCTCGGCCGGGCCGCTGGCCGTTACTTCGCAGAGTGGGGCCGGGGCCAGGCCGAAGTCGGACGGCCGCCACTCGGCGGCGCGGAACTCGTCCCCCTCCACGATGCGGACCATCGTCGAGGCCGTTAGGCTGACCTCGTCCAGGCCGTCGAAGCTGCACACGAGGATCGCCCGGCGGATGCCGAGGCGGGCGGCCGCGGCGGCCAACGGGTCGAGCAGGTCGGGGTCGCCGACGCCGAGGAGCTGGTAGTCGGCCGACGCCGGGTTGGCCAGCGGGCCTAACAGGTTGAAGATGGTCCGCACGCCGAGCTTCCGCCGCAGCTTGGCGACGTGGGCCATGCCGGGGTGGAAGTGCGGGGCGTAGCAGAAGGCGAAGTTCAGCCGGTCGAGGCACGTCTGTGCCCACGCCGGGCCGGACTCGATCGGGACGCCCAGTTCCCGCAGCACGTCCGCGCTGCCGGACTGGCTCGACACCGCTCGGTTGCCGTGCTTGACGACCGGCACCCCGGCCCCGGCCGTCACCAGCGCCGCCGCGGTCGAGATGTTGAACGTCCCGGCCCCGTCGCCGCCGGTCCCGCACGTATCGACCACCGGGCCGGTGACGGGCACCAGGCGGCTCATCTGCTCGCGGAGGGCCAGGGCGGCGGCGGCGATCTCGGTGCCGGTCTCGCCCTTCATCCGCAACCCCGTCACGACGGCGGCGGTCAGGGCGTCGTCGACCCGGCCGGCGAGGATGTCGCGGGCGGCCTCCGTCATCTCCCCGGCGTCGACTTCTCGGCCCGTCAACAGCCGGGCGAACAGGGGCGAGAACCAGGCGGGGCGGAGGAGTTCCACGGCGGCGTGTCCCTGCGACTCGGGAGGGGGTCGGCACGGGTCAGGATAGGGGAAAGCGGCGTCGGCGGGCCGGCCGGACCCGGCGGGGTGGACGGGCGTCGAATAGATTTCCATTCAGGACTGGACAAACGCCCACGGTCGACGCTACAGTGTTGCTAATTGTCCCAAGCCCGACCGCGAGGCTCCGCCATGCCCGACCACCCCGCCCTCACGTCGAAGCAGCAGGAGATTTTCGCGTACATCTGCGAGTACATTCAGGAACAGGGGTACCCGCCGGCGATCCGCGACATCGGCAAGGCGTTCGACATCGTGTCGCCGAACGGCGTCATGTGCCACCTGAAAGCCCTGCAAAAGAAGGGGTACATCCTCCGGGATGAGAAGAGCGACACGCAGGGCGGTCGGGCGCGGGCGATCACCGTCCCCGGCGTCACGGCCGGGGGGTTCAGCCTGCCGATGCTCGGGCTGGTGGCGGCCGGCCCGGTGCTGGAAGCGACCGAGCAGAACGACCGGGTCGACTTCCGCGACCTGTTCCACGGCGACAACGTCTACATGCTCAAGGTCCGCGGCCAGTCGATGATCGACAGCCAGATCGCGGACGGGGATTACGTCGTCATCCGCCGGCAGGAGTTGGCCGACAACGGCGAGAAGGTCGTGGCGATGGTCGACCAGGCGATGACGCTGAAGAAGTTCTACAAGAAGGCCAACCAGATCCGGCTCGAACCGTGCAACAGCACGATGGACCCAATTATGGTTGACCCGGCCAAGGCGAACGTCAACATCCTGGGCGTGCTGGTCGGCGTCGTGCGGCGGTGCCAGTGATCGGGCGAGTGGGGGGCGTTAGCCCCCCGGAGCTTTCGCACCGTGGCCGGTGGGCCGTGGGAGCAAACCTCAGGAGGCTAACGCCCCCCGCTCGCCGGTTCGTCACTTCCCGCCGACCAATTCCTTGACTAGTTCGCCCGCCCCGTACAGCTTCCGCATCGCTTCCAGTACCGCCCGGCTATGCACGGCGATGTGCCGGGCCTGCACTTCCGTATAGACGAAGTTGCGTACCAGCCCGTGCCGGTTGCGGTCGAAGTTTATGCCGACCAGTTCCCCGGCTCGGTTCAGCACCGGCGAGCCGGAGTTGCCGCCGATGGTGTCGGCCGTGCTGACGAAGTCGAACGGCGTGGCCCCGTCGAGCTTCCCCTCCCCGTCCCGCCACCGCTTGGGCAGGTCGAACGGCTCGCGGTGCTGCAACTCGGCGGCCCGTTTGAACGCGCCGGCGAAGGTGGTGTGGAACGGCAAGTTCTGGCCGTCGACCTCGTACCCCTTGACCACCCCGAAGGCGAGCCGCAGGGTGAACGTCGCGTCCGGGGGAATCGCCTTGCCGTACTTGGCGAACCGCAGTTCGGCGATCCGTGCGTAGGCCTGGCGTTCGGGTTCGTCGACCTCGTCCTCGTAGCGCTTGCGGACGGCCCGGGCGGCCGGGTCGACGAGTTTGGCGAGGGCGATGAGCGGGTCGGTGCTGGCCTGAATCGCCGCGGCCCCGCCGTCGAACAGGCGCTTACGCTCGGCCACGTCGGCGAGTTTGGTGCCGGCAGCCAACTCGGCGGCGCGGGCGGCCGGGTTCTTGCCGCCGAGGGCCTGGGTCACATGGGTGTTGTAGCCGCCCAGTCGCTCGGCGAGGAACGTCAGACTGGTTTGCAGCCGCTGCTGCTCCAGGCCGGGGTAGACCGGGGCCGGGCCGAACAGGGTCAACTTCAGTGATGGCAGGGCGCTGTCCCGGTACTCCCGCAGCCGTTCGCCGTTGGGCTTGGGCAGTTCGGCGGCCAGGCGGACCAGGTGACGGGCGATCGGGAACAGGTCGCTCGAAAAGGCGTCGCCGCGCTCCAGCAACACGTACTCGGCCTCGAACGGCCGCAGCCGGTTCTGGGCCTTATCGATCCGGCCCCACGGCCCGCCGCCGGCCCCGGCCGCCATCTCGTGTTCGGCCGCGAGCTTGGCTTTCAGCACGGCCGGGTCGAGCAACCCCTGATACTGGCCGGCGAACGCCTTGCGGCGGTTAGCGACGCCGTGCAATACGCTCGCCGCCTGCCGGCGTTGCTCCGCCGACTGCTCGCTGAACTGGATGAGTGTTGCTTCGAGCACCCGCAGCCGGGCCAGGTCGTAGGGGAGCGTTACGTCCCGGCGGTGGACGAGTTTCGCGTGGGTTTCGAGGCGGTTGGTGGTGCCGGGGTGGCCGGTGACGAGGACCAAGTCCCCCTCGGCGGGGCCGGCCGTACTCCACCGAAAGTAGTCGGGCGTCTTGGCCGGTGCCCCGTCCTCGTAGGCGCGGAAGAAGCTCACGTCGAAGGCGTGCCGGGGGTACTCGAAGTTGTCCACGTCGCCGCCGAATGACGCGATCTGCTGCTCCGGGGCGAACACCAGCCGGACATCCGTGTATTTTTTGTACCGGTACAGGTGATACAGCCCGCCCTGATAAAGTGTGACGACCTCACACTTGAGCTTGGTCGCCGTGCTTTGTTCCTTCTCGATGTCGCTCATGACCGCCCGCCGGGCTGCGGCGGCCTTGTCGGCCGGCAGGTCGGCGGGCACGGCGGCGTTAACCCGGGCCGTGACATCCTCGACCGACTGCAGCACGTTCAACTCGACATCAGGGCAAGGGAGTTCGTCGGCGCGGGTGCGGGCGGTGTAGCCGTCCTTGAGCAGGTCGCGGGCAGCGGTCCCGAGCTTCTGGATGGCGTCGGCCCCGACGTGGTGGTTGGTGACGCACAACCCGTCTGGCGAGACGAAGCCGCCGCTCGCCCCGGGGAACCGGACCGACGCCCGCATCGCTTTGGCGAGGTACGCGGGGGTCAGGTCGAACTGGTACTTGGCTTGGAGGTGGGCGGCCGGCGGGTCGGTCGGCAGCCACATCCCCTCGTCGGACGGTGCGTGCAGGGCGAACCCTCCCAGGACCAGGAGCGCGGCGGACGGCCGGAGCATAGCGCGGACCTCAGGCGGGCGGCGGGGGCGGTCCGGGATATGAGACGGCCGGCGGGGGCGGAAGTCAAGGCGGGGGCGAACCTGGGGGGGAAC
>JAABUN010005640.1_pt1 | contig 15299 bp, 14 predicted proteins | sample 5559311 | NCBI WGS metagenome assembly JAABUN01 (sample SAMN10711877, study PRJNA513370) | rock metagenome | isolation source: Antarctica rocks | place: Antarctica: Victoria Land, Siegfried Peak sud | reverse complement strand
TGCCCGCCCGGCAGCCAGCCCGACGGCGGGTTGTCAGGACGACCGGCCGAGTTGCGAGTGCTGGCGCAGCGCCTGCACGCCGGCGGGGACAGCCGCCAGCTCGGGGACGACCCGCCGCCCACACCCGAGCCATCGCTGCGGCGATCCGCACCCCGGCCGGCGCACAGCCGGCCTCCACCCGGCGGGCGAGCTGGTCGAGGTCGGCCAGGAACGCCGGCCAGCTTCGCGCTCGACGGGCCGCCGGTACAGGGCGGTCGGGTGGGCGGCGTACCAAGCCGAGAGACCGAGCTCGACCGCGATCAGCGGCCGGGCGGGTGCTGCCCAGCCGGGCCAGGAACATCGCCCGCACGCCGGCCCGCCACCAGCCCGGTGGGCCCGCACCAGTCGCTTCCAGCGCTGCCGCTACAGCTGCTCGGATACACCGGCAGCGTTCCGAGGCCGCGCACGCGCGAGGAGCTCTGTCCCGTAAGCCAACGGCGTACGGGAACGGCGCGCTTCAACACCTGACGCCGCTCCTTGAGCGTCAGAGCCGTTCCCGTACGACCCGCCCGCACAAATGCCGGTGAAGGTAGGACAACCAGCCATACTCCTGCCGTGACCGAGATCAAGATCGCAGCAGCACTTACGGGAGCCTGGACAGGCCCCTCCCCAGCCGGCCGGTCCGCTCGGCGGAGCGCCGGTCGTCCAACCACGTCACACGCACCCCGTGGGGCAGCGGCAGCCTCGGGTCCTTCCACTGCCGCACCACCGAGACGATCTCAACGTCGCGGGTGCGCGCCAGCTCCTCCGCGAGGTTGAACACCGAGGCGCCGCTCATGCCGTAGGCGTGCAGCAGCACAATGACGACCGTGCCGCTCCCGTCCCGCCGACCACGGCCCCGGCGGGGGCTGCCCAATGCGCGCTGCGCCACCCAGGACGCAACCCGGTGCACCTGCACGGGCCGCGCTGACCTCCGGCCGTGTCCAGTCTGCGCGTGGCCTCGTCAGACCTCATTGCCGTCCGCCGCCCTCTGCCGGGGTTGTGGGGGAGTCAGCATGATCTGCCGGCCGGCTACCGGGCAGGGGCATTGCGGCCGCGGCTGGCTCACTGTGCACGTCGGCGCCACGCCTGCTGCCCTGAGCGTCGCGACAATGGTCAGCGCCTGAGCTGGGTGGGCAGCACCGGACGCACTGCACTGGTGCCGCTCAGGACGGCGTCGAGCAGCGGGACCGGTGGGCACGCGTCGCAGCGGCGGATCAGGGCCAGGATGTCCTGCAGGAGCCGTCGTTCCCGCAGCAACTCGTGGCGTTCGCCCGCGCTGATGGGCATCAGAGGACCTGGCCGAACTGCCGCCGGCGGCACACCCCCGCCCTGTCCGTCGGACAGGGCACCGGATCTGCTGCCGCCCGGGCGACGGGTCGGCCGCACCCTGGGCAGATGGTCGATCAAGGCGGGGTCCCCGGGTGCGGCGGGCGGCTGGTCGGGCACCTCTAGCGCCGCTCGCACGGCGTCGTCCTCGCAGGACGTGCCTCGTACATCGACGCTCAGTTCGTCGACCCCGACGAGGAACCCGAGCAGGTTCACGTCCAGAGGTCCGATCTGGACCCGAAGCGCGGTCGCGGTGCTGACCACTTGGATGGCCACTGTTGTGCGGCGGGCGCTGATGCCGATGCCGCGGCCGTCGGCGTCGGTCAGCTGGCCGGTGAACACACCAGCGGCGGCGAGCTGGCCGAACCGTGACAGGCACCGCTCCAACCGATAGCAGCCGACGAACGTCCCGGACCGGCCGCTCGGCGAGCCGAACGAGCCGGTCACCGGCGCTGGGGACGGGGGCGGCGGTGCAGCGGTTCCTGATCGCTGAGTGCGCCCGGTGAACGGGATGACGGTCATCGCTCTCCCTGCTGGACGTGAGTCGGCGTGCGTCTTGCACAGGTGAAGACGTTGTCGGCCGGGTTGCATGACGCGGGGGCGGCGTACCGTGCGGCAGGTGAGCGCCGTGCAGCGTGCTGCCGCGCCCCGGGAGCCGGCCGGCGGCGCCGAGGTGGCGGCGCTCCTGCCCACGGTCCAGCGCGTCGTCGGTGCGAGGGTGGCTGACCGGGCTGCGGCGGAGGACCTGGTCCAGGAGACGCTGGTCCGGGTGCTTGCCGCCGTCGGCCGCGTCGAGCCCGGGATGCTCGAGCCGTACGCGATCGTCACGGCGCGCAACGTGGTGGCGTCCAGGTGGAAGGAGCAGGACCGCCACCGGCGCAATCAGCACCGGGTCGTGGACCTGCGGCCGGTCGAGGCGCCGGACGAGGGCCTGGTGGCGAGGGAGGAGGGCAGCGCCCTCGCAACAGCCCTGGCGCGGCTGTCGGAGCGTGAGCGGCAGCTGCTTCTCGCGCATGAAGTCTCTGGGCAGGACACCCGGTCCCTGGCGCAGGAGGTTGGGTCGACCGCCGGTGCGGTGGCCGCGCAGCTGAACCGTGCCCGGGCCCGGCTGCGGGTGGAGTACCTGTTGGTGCTCGAGCGGGCTGAACCTCCCACCAACCAGTGCCGACCTGTGTTGCTGGCGCTGTCCAGCGGCGACCGCCGCCGGCAGCGGGAGGTCGACGCGGACCGCCACCTGCTGGAGTGCGACCTGTGCGCCGGGCTGAGCCCGCCGCTGCTGGAGCGCGGCCAGCAACGCGACGACCAGGTGCGCATCCCGGTTCGCACCGATGCTGACATCGTCGCTGCCCGCCAGGCGGCACGCGAGATGGCTGGTCGACTAGGGTTCTCCCGCACCGACCTGACGGTCATCGCGACCGCGGTGTCCGAGGTCGCGCGAAACATCGTGCGTTTCGCCGGGTCCGGCGAGATCGTCGTCGAGCTGGTGCTACGACCCCGTCGCGGTGTGTCCGTGGTGGCGCGCGACACCGGGCCTGGCATCGTTGACGTGGAACGGGCCCTGACCGACGGGTTCAGCACCTACCACGGGTTGGGGCTGGGCCTGCCGGGGGCCCGCCGGCTGATGGACGACTTCGCCGTCGTCTCCGAACCAGGCCGAGGGACGACGGTGACCATGACAAAGTGGCAGCAGGAAGGATGAACATGGACGAGTCCCGGACCCTAGCTGCGGAGGTTGCCGCGGACTTCCCGGCGCTGGACCGGCAGGACGAGGACCAGCTGCTACCGCAGCTGGTGGCACACCTGCGTGAGCACCGCACCAAACTGCGCCAGGACTGGGCCGGCCGCATCACGGACGCGCACCTGTTGCACGCGATGACCCCGCAGGAGATGGCCGCCGAGACGACGTCGGTCTACGACAACTACGTCGAGGTGCTCGAGACCGGCAGCGTCGAAGCGCTGCAGCACTACGCACGCGACCTCTCCGAGCGGATCATCCCGCGCGGGGTGGAAACCCACGAGGTCGTCGGCATCGTGTTGCTGCTGCGCGACGTGCTGGCCCGCTCGCTGTTCGAGAAGTACCAGCGGGACTTCGCGCTGCTCAACCGGGTGCTGGACGCCTACGAACCGGCGGCGAACCGCATCGCGAACACGGTCGCGGTCAGCTTCGTCGACGAGCGCGAACGGGTCATCCGCCAGCAGCAGGACGCCATCCGGGAACTGTCGACGCCGGTGCTGCCGGTCCGGGAACGGCTGCTCATCCTGCCCATCATCGGCGTCCTGGACAAGGAGCGGGCCCGCCAGCTGACCGAGCAGCTCCTCACCGGGATCCGCACCCACCGGGCGAAGGTCGTCGTCATCGACATCACCGGCGCTCCCGACGTCGACGAGACCGTCGCGAACCACCTCGTCCAGACCGTCGACGCCTCACGACTGATGGGTGCCAGCGTCATCATCACCGGGCTTTCACCCGAGATCGCCCAGACTCTGGTCACCATCGGAGTGGACCTGAGCAAGATGAACACCATCGGCGACCTGCAGGGCGGCCTGGAGGAAGCCGAGCGGCTGCTCGGGTACGCGGTGACGCGCCAGGACGGCCCGGTCGGCTAGCCATGAACGGACCGGCGCTGGTCTCCATCCTGCGGCAGGGCTCCTACCTGATCGCGTCGATCCACACCGCCCTGGACGACTCCGAGATGGTCCGCTTTCAGGCGGACCTCATCGAGCAGATCGGCCGCTACCGGTCACGCGGCGTCATCATCGACGTCGCGGCGCTGGACGTCCTGGACTCCTTCGGGTCACGCACCCTGCGCAACATCGCGGAGATGGCCCGGTTGCGGGGAGCACTGACCGTCATCGTCGGCATCCAACCCGACGTGGCCCTCGCGATGGTGTTGCTCGGCATGGGCACCGGCTCGGTCGACACAGCGCTGGATCTGGAGGAGGGCCTGGCCCACTTGAACAAGCTCGTCCCGTCGGCGTCTGCCCACGCCACGCCCCTGGGTGCCGCCAGGTGACCGGGTTGGACGCCCTGGCCCGCAACTACCGGGCGGCATTCCTGCGCTATCTGCCGCGCCGGGAGGAGGCCGCTCTGCACAGCGGCTACCAACTGGGCAGGGCCGCGGTGACAGACGGGCTGAGCATGCTCGAGCTCGCCCGCGTGCATCACGACGTCCTCCTGGAGGTCCTGCGGGACACCCAGCCTGAGCACCTGACCGAGCTGGCGACCGCCGCTTCGGAGTTCCTCCTCGAGGTCCTCGCCACCTACGACATGACCCAGCGCGCCTTCCTCGAGGACAGCAGCGCCTGACGCAGCCGGCGACCACCAGAACCCCACAGGGCCGTCTCCCCCGACAGGGAGAGGCCCTGTGGCGCCGAGTCCGACCAATCAGCGGTTGTTGGCTCGCGAGCTGGCGGTGGCGGTGCAGTCGGCTGCCGGTGTCCTGGATGGCCGCCAGCAGGATCGCGACGTTCACGTCACAGACGTTCGCGGCCACCGCGACGGGCAGCTGCACGGTCACCCGCGAGATGTCCACCGCATCGACGAGGTCACGTTGACCAGGTCGCCGGTCACCACGGGAGCCGCTTGCGCGAACTGCCACACCCAGGGAGGCCGTGTCACCCGATCTGGCCCCACCGTGACGGGGCGAATGCCCAGTCATCGTTGCAGCACAACGGTGTTGGAGGGCGACGTTATCCGCTGCTGCTGAGGTTCGAGGTGAGGCGCGAGCAGTCCCGCTGGGCTGGCCCAGCCGAGGGTCTTGCGCGGGCGGTCGTTGAGTTCGGCGGCGACTTCGGCCAGGCGGTCGTCGGGGTCGCTGCCCTTGGGGAAGTAGTCACGGAGAAGCCAGTGTTCTCGTTGCTGCCGCGCTCGCAGGGGCTGTGGGGCTGGCAGAAGAAGACCGGCATGCCGACGGCCCGGGTGAGTCGGCATGGGCGCTGAGACTCCTTGCCCTGGACCTGGTCCCAGGTCAGCGAGCGCCGCAGGGCTGGGGGCAGGTCGGTGAACACGTCGATCAGGGCGTCGCGCACGGCGGCTGCCGTCCTGCCGTGCGGCAGGTGGACCAGCACCACGTTGCGGGTGGAGCGTTCGACCAGCGTGCCGATCGCGGACCGGTTCCCCTCACCCATGATCAGGTCGCCCTCCCAGCGTCCCACCTCGACCCGATCAGCAGACCGCGGCCGGCCGTTGGTCGATCATCACCATCGGGGTGGCTAGCCGAGCGCCGCGCCTGCGTCCGCTGAGCGGTGCTGGCGCCGGCACGGCCAGCGCCGGGTCCGCAACGTTCGCTGCAGCACCGGGTTCGAGGCGTAGAGGGCCTGGTACTCGACGGCCAGGGCGTGGCTGATCTGTTCCGGGCTCCACCGCACGTCCATGCACTGCTGCACGAACCCGCGCAGGACCGGGTCGAGTTCGAGCCGCCGAGCCCGGGGTCGCCGGCGCCGACCTGACGCGAGCCGCTGCGCCCCGTACCGGCCGTCAGGCCCGCTGTTTCGGGCCAGCTCCCGGCTCACCGTCGAAGGGCTGCGCCGCACCTGCTCGGCGACCGCCCGGCTGCTCAGCCGGGCCCCGGTGCAGGTCGCCGATCGTGACCCGCTCGTCCTGCGACAGGTAGCGCACACTGCCCGCAGCGGTGGGGGACTTGAGCACCGAAGGATAGTGCAGCCGCCCCCTCCGGCGCTGGGGATGATGCGCCCGTACCGCCACCGGGTCCCGGTCCTGCGGTTGATCCCTACCGTGCGACAGGCCGCGCTGTTGCTCACCCCCGCCGCGATCAAGCGACCAGCGGCTCGACCCCTGGACGTCCTCGTCCCGCCATCGCGAAACCCCAGATCCTGCTCAGGTGCTGCAAACGATCGCCTCCGGGCGGTCACGACGAGCTCGTCGTGACCGCCCCTGAGGAGGACCTTCTAGTTCTGCGTGACCTTCACCTTGCCATCTTCGGTCCGGCAGAATGTCGTGGAGCGGCTGGTGGTGTCGACGGCCAGGACGGCCGCAGTGACGTCCACCAGGTCGCACGCCGTCGCGACGATAGTTGCTGCGACCGCCACGTTGACGTCCTGGATGGTGATGTCGCCGATCTGCACGTTCACCAGACCGTCGGCCTTCTGCTCCGCCGCCTGGGCCGGGAGCGCGAAGGCCCCCGTCAGCAGCAGCGAGCCGGCGAAGACGCCGGTGGTGACGCGGAGGGTACGGACACTCATGAGAACTCCCGGTGGTCGGTGCGGTGACTGGCGCCACTTGCTGGCTTGCATAGAGGAAGACCCCTCCGGCCCGCCACCATGACGCGGCGGCCACACCGCGGGTGGTGCTCCAGCTGCGGGGCGGGGGCGTGGCTGCCGCTGTCCGCCACTCCCGAACACGCCGCGCCGGCCCCGCCGCCGGCCGTGCCCCGCGTCATGCACTCGGGCTGAAGGCGTCCGGGTGGCCAGCGTCCGTCCCGCTAGCAGCTGCCGGGCGCACGGCAGCGCGGGAGGACAAGCATGGATCCGCCGCCCATCACGTTGCGCCGCACCATCAGCCCGGCGGCAAGCCGGTGCTGGAAGTGGCTGTGCCCCGCGTCATGCACCACGACCCGAGGCGTCCCCGCTGCCCCGCTGAAGGTCAAAGCCGCTGCTGGCCCGCAGAGGGCACCGCCGGCCAGATAGCGCTGTCAAGACCGCGCCAAATAACGCTCAAGGTCACATCACAAGTCCGTCAATAACGCTAGCGACTGGGCCTGCGAGCGCGTCCCCTCGAGTTATTCAACTGTGGCTAATCTTGGTTCTGGAGTGTGTCGCTCCCGGACGTGAGAGGGCCACCGCGTGAGGCTCTGCGAGAAGCGACCAAGCACCTCGTAGAACGGACACACGATGGCCCTGAAACAGTCTGCCCCGACCGCGCACTGGCGCAAGATCTGGTCCACCAACCCGCTCGAGCGGCTCAACCGAGAGGTCAAGCGCCGCACCGACGTCGTCGGGATCTTCCCTGACGACAACGCCCTGCTGCGCCTGACCACCTGCGTCCTCATGGAAGCCCACGACGAATGGCAGGTCTCCGACCGCCGCTACCTGTCCGAGGAATCCATGACCGAGCTGGACACAGCGCCCTCAACACGCCAAGCAAAGAAGTAGTAGACAACCGCACCCGATCGCGGCATAATCAACGCAACGCCGAGAAGAACGCGGACAACAGTTACACCAGATCACGGGACGCAATCGCGCCTGCTGTGGGACGGGCTCAGAAACGAGCATTTTCGTGTGACCTTCAGCGGTAGGTGGCGGGGTCTCGCTGCACTATGTGGCACGGTCAGCCGGAGCGCGGACGGTGATCATGTCCGGTCGCCGATCCCGTACTAATAACTGTCGACCCGGGAGGTTTCCGGTGCCGACATCGCCGAGACCACGTTCACCGTCCTCGGCGGCGACGAGGCCCACGCCCGTGCCGTTCGCCTGGTGGTCCGGCGGGTCCGGCCGACCCGCGCAGCGCCTGGCTGGGCTCACGGATCTGCGACCTGGGCTACCGGCCGGAGGTCAGCACCGACGAGGGATGGCCCGGCTGCGGCGGGCACTGGCCGGTGGCACGGCCGTCGACCCGTGAGCCGGCGGCCCGGTGTCACCCACCCCGACCACCCACCCCGATCCGTTGCGCAATCGGTCAATTACGTATAGTAACAGACCGACCGACACCGCCGCCGCCGCCGCTGGGGAGCACCCGTCATGCCGTTCACCCACCGCCGTCGCGCCGGCCTGCTCGCGCTGTCGCTGTCCGTGGCCCTCGTCCCGGCCGGTGCCCTGGCCGGGACCGGTGCCGCCGCCTCAGCCCCGGCCGCACCAGCTCCGGCCGGGACCGCCCCGGCCCGGCTGGACCCGGCCCTGGGGCGGGGCTCTTCCGCCGCGGTGCGCCTCGTCGTCCGGCTCGCCGCCGGGCAGCACGACGCGCCCGAGCGGGCGGTGCGCCGGCTCGGCGGCCGCGTCACCGCGGAGCTGCCCCTCGTCGACGGCTTCGCCGCGACACTCCCCCGCCGGGCCCTGCCGGCGCTCGCCGCCACCGAGGGCGTCGCGGTGCTGTCCGAGGACCACCCGGTCACGGTGCAGGGCGGCGCCTCGACCGGCTCGGGCGGCCCGCTCGCCCCGCAGGTCGTGCGCGCTCCTGGTGCCTGGTCCGCCGGTTACACCGGCCAGGGCGTCACCGTCGCGCTCCTCGACACCGGCGTTGCGGACCTGCCCGACCTCGCCGGCCGGATCGCGCCGGTACGCGACCCGACCACCGGTCAGGTCTCCTCCTGCTACGACCTGTCCGGCGAGGGCAGCTGCCGTGACAGCTATGGCCACGGCACCTTCATGGCGGGCCTGATCGCCGGCAACGGCTCCTCCAGGGCCGGTGGCCCGACCGGCACCGCGCCGGGCGCGCGCCTCCTGTCGGTGAAGGTGGCGGGCGCGGACGGGGCCGCCGACGTCAGCACCGTGCTGGCCGGTCTGCAGTGGGTGGTGTCGTTCCGCGACACCTACGGCATCCGCGTCCTGAACCTCTCGCTGGGCACCGACTCCACGCAGTCCTGGCAGGACGACCCGCTGAACTACGCGGTCGAGCGGGCCTGGGCCGCCGGGATCACCGTCGTCGTGGCCGCCTCCAACCGGGGGCCCGCGCCGGGCACGATCGCCAAGCCCGGCGACGACCCGTACGTCGTGACGGTGGGCGCGGTCGACGACCGGGGCACGGTCGGCTCCGGTGACGACGAGGCGCCCGACTTCTCCTCACGGGGCCCGACGGCCGAGGGCGTGGCCAAGCCCGACGTCGTCGCACCCGGGGCGCACGAGCTGTCCTTGCGCTCGCCGGGCAGCACGCTGGACGCGCAGTTCCCGCCGGCAGATCTGGCCAGCCCCTACCGCCGGGGCAGCGGCACCTCCATGGCCGCCGCCGTGGTGTCGGGCGTCGCGGCCGTCGCCCTGTCGGCGCACCCGGACCTGACCCCGGACCGGCTCAAGCTGGCGCTGCAGGCCGCTGGCCGCCCGGTCGCCTCCCGCGACCCCTCGGTCGTCGGATCGGGGCTCGTCGACGCCTACAGCACCGCGCTGTCTCCGGCGGCCGGGGCGGCCAACCTCGGTCTCGCGCACAGCACCGGCCTGGGGGCCCTCGGCGCCAGCCGCGGCTCGCTGCTCATGGCGACCAACGACCCCGCCTCGACCCTGATGACCGGCCGCCAGACCGCGCAGCTTCTGCTGTGGGACCCGCTGAGCTACGCCACCGGCTCGTGGACGCCCACCACCTGGTACACCTCGGCCAACGCCACGGTCGGCTGGAACACCGCCTCCTGGTACAACGGCGACTTCGACGGCCACAACTGGACGGGGCACAACTGGACGGGGCACAACTGGACCGGCTCGTCGTGGTACAGCCAGCATGACGACGGCACCTCGTACGGACGCCACGGAGCCGGCTCGGCGTCCTACGGCGCCTGGGACTGAGCGTGTGGCGGGCTCCCGCGACGCGCGGGCCCGACCTGCTCAGGCCGCGGCTGCGCTGGCTGGCGGGGGTCGTCGCGCTACTGGCCCTCGCGGCGGCCGGGCTGGCAGGGCTCGCGCAGCGGCAGGCCGGTGCACCGTCCGGCGGCGCGCTTCCCGCTGCCGCACTGCTGCCGCTGCTCGTTTTGGCGTGCTTCCTCGGGGTCGAGTTCCGCACCCGCGGCGCGGGTGACCGGCTCGACCTGTTTGACGCCGCCCTCGCCGCCGCGCTGGTCTCGCTGCCGGGGCCGGCACTGGTGGTTGTCGTGGTGGTGGCCAAGACCGTCGCGCTGGCCGCCCAGCGGCTGCCGCCGGCGAAGCTGTTGTTCAACGTGGCGCAGTGGGCGTGCGCGGCCGCGGCGGGCGGCCTGGCGTTCGCCCGACTGAACGAGGCGTCGGCAGGGCTGCCCGACCTGGTGGCCCTGGTCGCCGCGCTGCTCGTCGTGGCCGCGGTCAACGCCGGGGCGGTGCTGCTGGTGATCCGCGCGACCCGGGGACGGGCGGCGGAGGGCGACGGCGACCGCGGGCTGCTCAGCGGGACGGCGGCCAGCCTGCTCGTCAACCTGACGCTGGGCCTGCTGTTCGCGGCCCTCTGGCGCCAGGACACAACGAGCCGCCTGGTCATCCCGGTCGTCCTGGTCGCCGTGCAGCTGGGCACCCGCGGCTGGGCGCAGCGCCAGGCCGGGGCGGCCCGGCTGGTAGGGCTGTCCCGTGCCGGTGCGGCGCTGGCCGGGCCGGACGACCTGCCCGCGGCCACCCCGCGGTTCCTGGACGAGCTGCGGCGGGCGTTCGCGTGCGACGGCGTCGAGCTGCACCTGCGGCCGGCCACGGGGGCGGCCTGGACCCGCACCACCCGGGGCCACGACGGCGGGCCGGACCGCAGCGCCCCGCTGGTCGGCGAGCTGCTCCGCCGCGGCGCCGCCGTACGCCTCGCACCGGCCACGGGCGACCCCGGTCTGCTGGCGCTGCTGGCCGGTGCCGGCTGGCGCGACTGCCTGGCCGCGCCGGTGGGCGTCGACGGGCAGATCGTCGGCCTGCTGGTCACGCACGACCGGACGGGGTGGGAGGGCTTCGAGTCGGCGGAGCTCGGCGTGCTCGAGGCCGCCGCCGGCGTGCTCGCCGAAGCCGTACGGCGCAGCCGGCTCACCGAGGTGCTCCGCCACGGTCAGGCGGCGCTGGCCGCCTCGGAGGTGCGGTGGCGGGTCGCCGCCCGCATCCTGGAGCTCGGGACGGGCCGGGCCGAGCTGCCGGAAACCCTGCGACTGCTGGCCCGGACGCTGGAGGAGCACACCGGCGGCATCGGGTGGGCCGTCCTGGTCCGCACCGCGGGGCAGCCGGTCGCGGTGGCGGCCCCGAACCTGCCGGCCGCCGCCAGTGCTGCCCTGGCGGGCCTGCTGCCGCCGGGCGACTCCCCGTACCCGGCCGACGGGCAGGTCCGTCACCTGGACGCCCAGGACGTGTCCCTCGCCCCCCTGCTCGCCGCCGGGGTCCGGACGCTGCGGGCCTGGCCGCTGGCCTGCTCCCGGGACAGCGGCACCGCCGGCGTCCTGGTGCTGTGCTCGCCGGACGCCGCGCACTCCTCGGCCCACAGCGCCCTCGGCGTCGTCGCGGCACGGGTCAGCGGCCTCACCGTCGACCACGTGCTCGTCCAGCACCGCCTGGCCCACCAGGCCGCTCACGACTCCCTCACCGACCTGCCCAACCGGGGCGTCTTCCTGGACCGGCTGCAGCGGGCGCTGCGCAGCACCGGGCGGGGCAGCAGCTCGCTGCTCGTGCTGTTCCTCGACCTCGACCGCTTCAAAGTCGTCAACGACAGCCTGGGCCACGCTGCCGGGGACGCCCTGCTGCGAGCAGTCGCCGAGCGGCTGCGCGACGCCGTGCGCCCCGGTGACACCGTCGCACGCTTCGGCGGCGACGAGTTCACCATGCTGTGCGAGGGCATCGAGGGCGAGGGGCACGCGCTCCGCGTCGTGCAGCGCGTCCAGACCGCCCTCGCCCGCCCCTTTCTGCTGGGGGACAACGAGCTGTTCGCCACCGGCAGCATCGGCATCGCGCTCGGGCGCGGCGGCGGCCACACCGCGGAGGCGCTCGTGGAGGAGGCAGACACCGCGATGTACCGCGCCAAGGAGCGTGGCGGCAACTGCTACGAGCTGTTCGACGGCGGTATGCGCGACCGGGCGGTCCGGCGGCTGGCCACGCAGAGCGCCCTCCACCGGGCGCTGGAGCGCGGCGAGTTCCGGGTCGTCTACCAGCCGACCGTGCGGCTGACCAGCGGCGTCGTGGAGGGCGTCGAGGCGCTCGTGCGCTGGGACCGGCCGGGACACGGCGTGGTGCTGCCCGGGGACTTCGTGCCGCTGGCCGAGGAGACCGGGCTGATCCTGCCGATCGGCGCCTTCGTCCTGGAGGAGGCGTGCCGACAGTCCCGCCGCTGGCGCGAGGCAGAAGGCCGGCCGCCGCTGTCGATCAGCGTCAACCTCTCCGCGCACCAGCTGGCGGACCCCGGCCTGCTCGACCTCGTGGCCGGTGCGCTGGAGCGCAGCTGCGTCGACCCGGACACCATCGCGCTGGAGATCACCGAAAGCGTCCTGATGCGTGACGTCACGGCCAGCAGCGCCGTCCTAGCGAACTTGAAGCGCCTGGGCGTACAGCTGTACGTCGACGACTTTGGTACCGGCTACTCGTCGCTGACCTACCTGCAGCGCTTCCCCGTGGACGGTCTCAAGATCGACCGCAGCTTCGTCGCGGGGCTCGGCGACCGCCCCGACGCCACCGCCATCGTGCAGGCGGTCATCGGCCTGGCACACGGTCTCGGGCTGGTCGCCGTCGCCGAGGGCGTCGAGACCCCGGAGCAGGTCCACCAGTTGATCGCCCTCGACTGCGACATCGCGCAGGGCTACCACTTCGGCCGCCCCGCCGCGGCGGAGCGCCTCCCGTGGGGCTCCGCTGCGGCGCGCTGAGCCGGCTGGCCATACCGGAACAGCTTAAGCGCTCAACTGTTGCGACAACTATGACTCGGCGCAGCACCCCGACAGCAGCATCCCGGTGATCGCCGGCTCGGCCCGCCGCGACTCCCACACCCGACGGCTCGGCGCCGCGCTGGCAGCCGCCGTCCCCGGCGGCGTCCTGGCGCCGCGCCTCACCGAGCTGCCCTTCTTCGACGAGGACCTCGAGGCCACCCCGCCGGCCGCCGTGGAGCGGCTGCGCGCGCAGGCCACCGCGGCGGACGCCGTGGTCGTCACCCCCGAGTACAACCGGACTATCCCCGACCTGCTGGGCAACGCGATCGACTGGCTGTCCCGGCCGCACGCCGCCAGCGTCCGTCGGCGGTAAACAGACCCAACCGGTCCCAGTCGTCTGGGCCGTCCTCGTTCACGCGCGGCTCGTCGACCGAGCCGTCCCGCAGCGCTCTGGCCGCCTGCCTCGGGCTGTTCGGGTGCAGTGTCTCCGCCCGGCGCAGCAGGCCGGGTAGGGCCTTGCGCACCGTCCTGGTGTCGGCGTCGACCTCGATCGAGACACCCAGTGCCAGCGCAGCCCCTCCACGACACAGGCGTCGAGCCCCCGCTTCTCCAGCGCGGCCCGCTGGGCGTTGTACGCCGGCAGGTGGTCGCCGACGACCTCGATCGTGGCCGTCCTATCGTGCGCGTACCGGATCAGCCCGTCCGGCATCGCGTCGTGGTCCCGTCGTCGCAGCGCTCAACCGTCGCGCCGAGGCAGCAAGCCACGACCTCGCGCGCCAGGACCTCGCTGCGTCCCTCGGGCGGCCGCCCCTGCTCGTCGAGGCACGTCGCGGCTCCTCTCCGGGGCGTGGAGCACCGCCGGAATGCCGACCGGCCGTCCCCGCGCTGAAGATCATCAAGTGCAAGGCGGTCGAACGGATCCGCAGCGCACTCCATCGCGCGCAGGAGCTCAACGACGACGCCGCGGCCGCGTTGGAAGCCGCGGCGGTCTGACAGCATCGGGTTATGAGCCGCACCTGGCTGTCCGTCCGCGTCGAGCTCGTCGAGGGCCGCGGTGAGGACTACTGGCCCGGACCAGGGCGGATCTTCGCCGCCGCCGACGGAGTACGACAGCCGCTCGGCGCTCAGCCAGTCGATAAGGGCACAGTGCTCGGCGGCGGGCGACCTCCCGTCGTGGCTTCCACCCTGCATAATCGGGACGGTCAGCATGGCGTGAGCTCCACCTCGTCGAGCAGTTGGCAGGCGCGACGGGCGACGCTCAGCCGGGACAGCACTTCGCCGCGCTCAGCCAGGTCGGCGCGGGCCCGCTGTTGCAGCCACACCCGCCGGCCGTCCGCCTCGCGCAGCCGTACCTCCAGCTGGTCGAGTTCGGCCACCTCGTCGGGCTTCAGCGCGGCCGGGCGGGTATCGGTTCGGTCCCACCAGGGTCCTGGGCAGGACAGTCGGGTCGGGCTCTTCGTCGCCGGGTCAGCCGCGACGTCGGCGAGGGCGGCGGCTGCCGCGGCCGCCGGCCAGCCCTGGACCTCGACGGCGTCGTGCAGCACGGCCAGCAGCCGTAGCGCTGCCCAGCGCGCGGCTGGCTGGCCGAGCCGCTGACGGAGCTCCTGGCAGCGTGCGGCGAGCCCGTCCAGGTCGTCGACGTCGCACCGCGCCAGGAGCGCGCGGTCCGCCTCGGACAGGTCTGGGCCGGCCGCCGGCATCGCCGGCGCCGCGGCTGGAGGGGAGGGGGGAGGTTCCTTCTCGGTAAGAACCTCTGGGTCGGGCCGCACCGGTGCGGCCACCCTGGCCCGATCCGTGCGGCCAGGGGTAGCCGCATCCATGCGGCTAGCGGGGGTGGCCGCAGATCTGCGGCCAGGTGGGGTGGCCGCATCCGGGCGGCCAGGAGCCGACGGCCCAGGCTGGGTCGTCCGGACGTGGTAGCGGTTGGTGAGGTTCTGCCGGCCGGAGCGGCGGCGCTCGACGACGACCGCGCCGACCGCTACGAGCTCCTTCAGGGCCCGGTCCACGGTGTCCGTGGAACCCTTGTGCAACCTGCGGGCCAGCAGCGCCCGGCCGGGCATCCGCTGCCCGGAGCTCTGGCCGTAGCGCAGCAGGACGGCGTACAGCCGGAAGGCGCAGTCGCTGATCTCAGCGTCGATGATCCACTCCGGGACGATCGCGAACCGCTGCTCCAGGACCAGCGTGCCCTCGTCCTCGAACCCCTGGTCGTCAGCCACGAGCACCACCCGCCGAGCACCGGCCTGGGCATGGGCAACGGAATGGCAACGCAGCCGTCAGCACCACCCGGCAGCAGGTAGCACACCCCGGACCAGCAGGGCGCCCGTGGACAGCACAAACGGCCCTGGTCATGACGGCCCGGCACTGTCCGGGACGGCCTCGTCCGTCCTCTTAATCCGCGGGTTCGGGGTTCGAGTCCCTGGCGGCGCACCCGTCCTGACCTGCGCATATGCGCAGGTCAGTGATCTTGTTGATCGGCTGGTAAGGCCGTGGTGGGTCCATGGTGGGTCCCGAGCC
>JAABUN010005639.1_pt1 | contig 15300 bp, 14 predicted proteins | sample 5559311 | NCBI WGS metagenome assembly JAABUN01 (sample SAMN10711877, study PRJNA513370) | rock metagenome | isolation source: Antarctica rocks | place: Antarctica: Victoria Land, Siegfried Peak sud | reverse complement strand
ACCAATTTCGCGGTTAACCTCATTGCGGGTCTCGTCGCTTACACGCTTCAGCCTAAAAAACCCTCGATCCGTCTTCCACAACAGTTGCTGCAGCTACCAGCTCTGATCTAAACCCCGAACTCAGGTTGGGTTAGTAACCCCCGGTACTGCCAGGCGACGTCGGACTTACTCAGCTTTCAGCTCGAGCACAAGAGGACCCAGGTCCTTAAGAACGCACCTTGACGGTGCAGCCAGAACTAAGCCGAGAGACACTCGGTCATTCACTCCTTGGAGGAGACTATGTTAGGTATCAACACCACGCACTACATCGGCAGCGTCGCCAACAAACCCGAACTCAAGTACACCCCGGGCGGACTCGCCATTCTGGAACTCACGGTGGCTGGTCGCACCGAGGTCGCCACAGCCGACGGGGAGATCAAGAACCCGGCGTTTTACAACCGCTGCAAGTGCTTCGGCAAATACGCCGAGACGCTCGCGGACAGCACCCTACAAGGCGAAGTGGTCAGCGTTCACGGTCGCCTCGAGCAACGGTCGTACGACGTCGAGGGTGGCGCGCGGCGTTCGACGGTGGAGACGGTGATCGAAACCATCCGAACGCTTTCCGGGAACTTCGTGCTCGAGGACGACGCCCGGGGTCAGCCGGTCCTGGTAGGCGGACTCAACAGCGTCACTCTCGGCGGCAACCTCACGAAGGACGCCGAGCTGAAACAGTTCCCGACCGGCAACAGCGTCGCGCGGCTTTCGGTCGCGGTTAACGAACGCTACGTCTCGAAAGGGGAGACCGGCGAAAAGGTCGGCTTCTTCGACGTGCAGGCGTGGGGCGAGCTGGCCGAATCGCTCGCCGAGGGTGCCAAGGGTCACAGCGTCATCGGTGTGGGCCGGGTCGTCAACGAGAGCTGGGAGGACAAGGACGGCAACAAACGCTACGGCACCAAGATCGACATGGAACGCGCGTACTTCGTCGCGGGTGGTTCGGCGAAGAGGACCCCGAAGTCTACGCCGCAGCGAACGCAGGAGCGGCAGCCTCACATCCCGGTAGACGAGGAATTCCCTCCTGAACAAGACCTGCCTTTTTAGAACAGTTCAGGGCTATCCCGATACGGGATAGCCCTATTTTCATGACCTTGGCCAGTAGCGAAAAAGGACGAGTCAAGGCGCATACTGACAGAAACTAAATTGCGACCCTGCAAGAGCGTGAATCTAGACCTCGAGCATTTGTGCGTTGTAGACGGCATTTTCAGCAGAGTCCGGACAACCCTCTCGATCCTCGACCTCACTGAGTCGTGCTCGCGCTGCTTCACCCACCAGGGGGACGAGCCGGAAACGCAAGCAACGTGAGCTTAACAGCCCGGGTAAATCGTCCAGCCTCTAAGCTTGTCCCCAGGAGGTCTCGTGAACCACTCACAGCAGATTCGTCACAACAGGTCGTACAGCTCAAGAGCCCAGCGCCCTAAGCCTGTACCCATAACCTCACCCCGGCAGTCCCCGATCACCGACATCAGGACGCTCACCCGGCTGGTGTTCGAGAGCTACCAGCACAGCTACGAGTGCTCGAGCCCCAAGGTGCAAAGGCGTTACAAAAAGCTTATACACGATTTAACCGAGTTCAACAAGGGCTGATATGGGTCCCAACGTCAACAAAGAAAGCTGCCCCGAGTTGCCTCGGGGCTTGTTCAAGACGTTGTGGGTTTAGGCCGCTGCCAGGGCGAGGTCGTTTCGCGTCCCTAAACTGCGGGCGAGCGCCCGGTTGATGCTGGGGCCATAGATAAAGCCGAGGACAGCGCCGATACCAGGTGAAAGAGCTAAAAACGTACAGATCATCTCAAACCTCCTTCAGCTACAAGCGTAGACGAAAATCGACCCTCACGGGTGAGGGTCAGGCTACATACGTTTAGAACCCGTCCAGCACGCTGCAAACCTTAACAGCGCGTGGAACCGTAGATGTTTATAGGCTAAGGGCACGTTGAAGAGAGGAGGCGTACCCTAGCCGCGAACTACCCCTATACGTTTAAGTCCAGCGGGAAAAGCCGTCAGAGAGACCACTGGCGGCTTTTCCGACAGAAAGGACATCCCGACCATCTCCCCCTTACGATCCACCCCTCAAACCCAAGCTCACACAGAAAGGAGTAGAAAGGCCCGGCCCTTTTCGGGTGTGCAGCTTTCTACCCAAAAAGGACGCTCTCCAAGCGATGAGTGCCGTTTCGTCAGGGGAAACGGCACTTTTTGCGGAACCCCTCGGTCCCGTCGTTCCGAAAAGGTGAGTACATGATCAAACTGAAAAAGGTGCAGTACCTGCTTTTGCTAGCCAAACTCGAGGCGCCCGGCTCTCCCCGGCGTAGGTCCTTAAAGCAAAGAGAGGTCGATGTGGACCTTGACCGCCTGGAAGACGAACGTGCTTTAGCGTCGGCGATAGACCTCTACGCGTCACTTAAAGACGCCGACCAAGGGGCCGGGGCGCGGGATCCCCCCGTCCCGTGGCCCCTTAAAAGGATGCCCTCTAAGGCTTGTGGCCACGACCCGTACACCTCAACAAGCAACCCCCTTACCAGACGCCAATCTTGAGAAGGGGGGTGCTGACCCGCTCCAGGAGACTTCATTGAAACGAGTTCCACTAATCTACGCCTTTTTGTCCTCTTTTTTGGTAGCCATTTCACTCTCGGCTTGTGGATTGCAAACTCCCCTCGAGCCCGATACGACCCTCAGCACCCAGAGCGCCGCGCCGGAGATGCGGGTGCGCTCGGTCTCACTCAGTTCCGACAGCCGTTCATGGCTCTCAGAGGTTAAAGGGACCACGAACTACCGTTCAAAGAGTAGTACCTACAGCCTCGAGCGCCTCGCCGGGAGCGGACGCGTTCAGGACCTGTCGCGCCACCTCAACTTGCAACTGACAAGCGTCCTGGCCGCCTTCCGAGTATCGGGCGACCGCGATCTGCTCGAAAAAGTCTATGTGGTCATGCAGAAAGAGCGGGCGACACTAAAAGACACCAACCGCGACGGCTACCTCGACTGGCGTTACGTGCCGGGGGCTAAAAGCTCAGGAAGCCTGGACTGGACCGATAAACACGTCATGGAAGAGATCATGGCGCACAGCATCGTGGCGCAAGCCGCCTACGCGTTCAAGCTCAACAGCAGGGTAGATCGCAAATACGCCGAAGCCGCCTCGTTCTGGACGAACTACCTGCAAAAGCACTACGAAGCCAAGTGGCGCAAACGCACAGGCAAACGTTCAGGTTATCCGATCATCGAAAAACCCTTGTTTCATCCTTACGTCAACAACACCCGCTACCACCACTATATGTACAAGCTCACCGGCAACAGCGCCTACAGGCAGGAGCGTGACCGCGAAGTAGCACTCATCAAGCGTCACCTTCTTCCGACGAACGGAGCTTACGTCTGGACGCACTTTGTCAACGAAGCGAAGAGTGCCAGGGGCAGCAAATTGAACTGGTCTTATCAACCTGTGGGCTATACCGGCGAAGCGATGTCGGTGCTTGCCGATCTGGGGCTCGAGGGTGTGCTGAGTGAGAGCACCATGCGCGGGATTGCCAAGACCTTAGCAGTCAAGATGCTCGACGACGGGAGCAAAGGCGTCATGGCGGGCGACGTGGGCGGTTCTCAAAAGGGGAGCTACTACATTCCGTATCTGCATAAAAAGATGACCCTGACCGCACCGGGGTACAGCCGAGGCACCATCGGCACGTTCTCTTCACGTGGCTACGCGCTCCTCGCGCCGTGGGACAGTAGCGGTGAGATCGCACGCAAAGCTGCCTCGTGTCACAAGACGAGCGGCGGCTGGCCCATCGCCCCGGCGGGGGTGGTGTTGGCTAAAGGGTTTCGTCCCTAGTCCTTGTTGTTCATTGTTCCAGCGCGCTAGTTGAAACTATGGACTTTAGTCCAAGACTTTGAGTTTCTAGGAATGTTTGAGGTATCAACCAGTAGAGTTGGTAGGTGAACCGAAATAGGAGCGGTAGTCATAGCGTCACCCGTTTGACAGCGCACTTGGTATGGGTAACGAAATATCGCTATCAGGTGCTAAAAGGTGAAGTGCAGCAGCGTTGCCGAGAGCTCATCATCCAAATCTGTGATGCGGAGGATGTGGTGATACTAAAAAGGGTTGTAAGTAAAGACCATATCCATATGCATGTGGAGTATCCAGCGTCGCTCTCGATAAGCGACTTGGTAAAGCGCTTAAAAGGGAGAACATCACGGCTGTTGCAACAGGAGTTTCCACACCTAGAGAAGCGCTATTGGGGGCGACACTTCTGGGCCATAGGGTACGGGGCATGGAGTACAGGAAATATCACTGAAGAGCTGGTTCAAGCGTACTTGGAGCATCACCGTCATCCTTCAAATCAAGACAGGGACACATTCATCGTAGAGGAGTAGGACTTTAGTCCGTCTCAAACCTATGCACTTTCAGTGCATAGTCGTTTAGTATTCTACATTCAAGTTTTGAAACCACTACCTTAAGGCATTTAGATTTCATCTGATAGCCTTAAGTGGTGGGTGATAGATATGGCACCCGTGCAGTTTTCACCATCATTCTTCTTTGACTGCCCGACTATGTTTAAGGCCGCAGAGCCGTTTTGCTCGGCGAAGATCAGCTCTTGGGTCAATCAACTTGGTGGTTAGTCATGCTCAAAGGTTTCTCTTAGCTGGGCTACCTTAGCTCGCACACCTGGACGTCGAATGTCCTGTCCAAGAGTGTCGAGCAACATCTCCCAAACCTCGACATCGTCATTGGACTGCTCCGCAAAAGCAAAAAGGGCATCGATATCATTAGACGCGAGTACCGCCTGCCTCAAGTGTTCTTCGAGATCTTCACGTAACTCCCGTATTTTAGGTGCGTCCGATGGCAAAAGAAAAGGTCCTTGATAAAGCGAAAGCGCATCTCGAACGCTACCTTCATGGAGTAGGCTCTTAACCTTCTTAACATCAGAAATACAGGGCACGGCCAGTCGATAGGGTTGTGAGCTCAAGGGTACAACCCGACGTAGGCGGCTAAGAGTCATTTTTAGAGCTGATAAGCTTCCGCTATCGCCATACAGCATTAAGAGAAGCTGCTCGCCAGTTAAACCGCCTGGATAGTGTAACAAGAGAGAAAGCACCTCAGCCCCACGGAGTGTTAGCGCAACGGCTTTGCCGTGGAGGTACGCTTCAATTGTACCCAAAAATCTAAGCTCTAATGCGGCACTTCCGCCTTGGAGTACCCAGACATCTTGAAACAGCTCGTCGGGACCCGAGAGAAAGTGTAAGCCGCCACGTCCAAGGTCTGAGCTGATCGCGTTGACTTTTTGCAAGCCGACGGCAGCTTGATCCGTAGAGCCTAGCGACATGTACGTTCGTGCCAAATAGAGAGCAGCCTGATAGAGCCAGGGTGCTATAAGCGGAGTTTTGAAGTTCGCAAAAGCACCTTGTAGTGGTACGAGACTCTTCTTGGGTTCAGACAAAGCCAGAACCATACCTTTAGCAAGTTGCAGCCGCCACCAGTCCTCGCCCCTCGCCGCACTTGCCAAACTCAGAGAACGTGACACTAGGCTATGAGCACGATTGAGTTCCCCCGCCTCAATAAGCGCTCGCACGCAGTTATGAGTTGTAGCACCGAGCCACTCACTAGGAGTAGATTCAAGATTTACTTGGTAGTAGCTTAGCGCGCCCTCTGGGTTACCTATATAAAGGTGATAATCTCCCAACGTAGACCGGCAGAGTTGTGCCAGGGCAGGATAAGCCCCATCGAGCGACCACTCTAGCCGCTCCAGTAGGCTGTGCAGGCCCACAATGTCATCAACGAGCAAACGGGCATATATGTGGTTATTAAGAATAGCGAGCCGTCTCTGTACGTCTGCTAGGCTCGACTGGTCGAAACGCTCAAGCGCCCAGCCCGACCAGTGTATCGCGTCCTGGTATTTCCCGGCATTGATGAGTGCACCCGCGAGTGCGCCCGCGTTGCGAGCAAATTCGTAGGGCCATGGGGAGCGCTCCGCCAACTCCACTGAGAGACGTAAGAGTGTTAGTTTCTCCTCAAGCTGTTCTACTCGTGCACCCGCCATGTAGGTAGTAAATGGGGTTTCTTGAGCGTCAAAGGCGCGTTTCGCTTCACCTTCCGACTGTGCTACATTTCGGTATGCAAGCGTCCCTGCGTAGAGAGCGCGCAGTTCCGGTGCTTCGTTAGCCGTCAAGTAACGCTCTACAACATCACGCATAGTCTCCGAACGACCAGTGCGTGACGCCGTAGAAAGACGCCAGTACAGCACGCCTTCATCTGTATAGTCTTCGGGCAGTCTGGCAAGGAGCCTCCACAACCGCTCGTGGAGTCCACGTTCGTGGTAGATATGCCCTGCGTGCAACAAAATTGTTGGAGCACGGTCAGGGAGATGATCAACCGCCAATTTGAAAGCTTCTATCCAACGCTCCTGGAGAACAAGCACGTTTAGAAGTGATTCTTTGGAAATTACAGTGAGGCCTTCGTCGAGAAGCTTCGGCCCGCTCGCACGTGGGCGGAGTGGCACAGGCAAATTCAATTCGCCATGCAGTTCAGTCAGAAATGGCTCAAGCACACCACGGCTCTGATTATAAATCTCGAGAACTAGGCTGTCGTTGAAGAGACCCCTTCCAAGATCAAGAGCATCCTCCCGTGACAGCTGCATCGTCGCCTCGTCGACAAGCAGGACGCCTGGCGGAAGTTCAAACCCTTCGGGAGTGCTTGCAAAGTGAATGATGACGCGCCAACCACCCGAAAAATCCAAAAGGGCTGAAGCAAAATCAACCCCGAACTCTGCACCTGAAAGAACAATAGTAAATGGTCCAAGAAGCGATAGATGAGCCTCCAAGACAGTAAGGCCAAAGTTAAACGAAAGACCACTCCCGAAAAGAGGCTCACCCAATGCGTACGCGACCGCAAGTGCCAGCTTGTCTCCTTGCGAAACAAAATCGTCTCTATCGAGTTCATCCAATTCAATCCAGATGGGAGGTGGTGTTTCGACCTCATTTAATAGAAAGGACACGCCGTAAGACGGTTCACTGATAAAGACCATGTGTGAGGGATGCTTTCGGACAAGCACCAAATTACGCTGTAACCAAGTGGAGGCGGCGAGAGAAGCCGTTCGGCGTCGCTCGAAATCTACAAAACTAATAGACATGTAGTCTGATCACAGCTGCTTGATCTTGGCTTGTCATTGTTACCCCTCTGTTACCCCTTGGTACCCATTATAAGAACACGATGAGCGGATTTAGAGAAACTAAATTACAGTCCGTACCCAATTTACTCAAAAGATGAGCAGGGTTTCATCGTTGCTCCCTAATCAGGAGAAGTAATGCGTAAAAAAGTACAACGTGCCACGTGGATATTTGTCATTGTTGCGCTCCTCGGTATTGCTAACGCTGACCCTGACAGCAGCACTCGACCAACAACCAACAACGTTTCGATTGGAACGGCTGTGAACTGATTGGATATTCTGTGTTCTTCAAATTGTTACCACGACGTTACCTCTGGGGCTGCATCATCTAGACACGACATGAACGGAGGAGGTTTTCCGATTGGAAGGCGACGTAGGTTCGCACTTCAAATCTGCATTACATCGAGAGTGTGTTATCGCCGACCTAGAGGTGAACGAGTATTTTTCAAGCGTGGTCACCAGACCTTCAAGTGTTGATAAACAGAATTGGGGAGGAAAGGACATGGCAATTCTTGGGCTCGACCTTCGGCTAAGTTTATCGTGCAGGCATTTACGATACCGCCTCATCTGCACCAAAGGAAAATTGAATGGCTAGTAGATCGAACCAAAAGCGCTGGATCATCTCTCTAACCCTGTTTTCCGCTGTAGTGCTACTCAACAGTTGCGCCAACTTAGTAGATGACAAGAGTGATACCGAGCTCTCCAATTTGGGTGTGATGGAGGAGTTGACCCCCGGTACAATCGAGGACGACTTTGCCAGAGTCGAGGCGCTCCTACCAGGATTTGGCGGACTTTTTTACGACGATAACGGGATTTTGAACGTCTACCTTAAAGGAAACCATACGGAAATTGCCGCACAAAACAACAGTACTGCTAATGTTGAGGCTGCTGTTGCTAGCGTGTTCGGTTACGACCGCTTGTTCAATAACCAGGCAGTACCTGAGACTGTACAATCGCTTTCGGCCGACATAACCGTTTTGCAAGGCGAGTACGACTTCTCGACGCTCAGGAAATGGCGAAACGCGATTTCCGAAAAAATGAACATGCCTATCGCGGTCTCTATCGATCTGGACGAGAGCATAAACCGTATTGTGGTTGGTGTCGAATCACTAGATGCCACAGACGACATCAAGTCCATGATTACACAGCAAGGGGTTCCCCTCGCGGCTGTCGTCTTTGAGAAAGATAGTATCGACATCTCAGATGTTTCCCTGACGGACAAAAGTAGCCCGGTTAGAATTCGGGGCGGATTTAAGATTACCTCCAGTCTGGGAGGTGGATGCTCCATAGGATTTAGTGCAACTCGAAACGGCGTTAAGGGCTTTGTTACGGCGAATCATTGCACCGAATCTGCGTCGACACGTGGCGGGGTACAAGGAACGCGTTTTTACCAACCTACAAGTGGACTAGGTACCATCGGGATTGAGAGAGTAGATCCACCTTTCCAACAAACAGGAGCGTTATGCCCAAGCGGAAGCTATTGCCGAGCTAGTGACGCTGCGTTCATCGAATACACTGGTAGGGACACGTATCGTAGAGGTCTCGTCGCTCGAACCAGTAGCAGGAGTAGGTCATCTGGTTCAACGAATGTCGTGGGAAGTTTCAAGGTAGTCCACGCTAGAAAACCGCTTATGGGAGAAACCGTCAACAAGATTGGATATAAGACGGGATGGACCTATGGCACAGTGAAGGATACGTGCAAATTGTCATATAGAGGTTACGGCAAATACTACACGTGCCAAACTCGAGCGGATTACGGTCGTGGCGGCGGTGACAGCGGTGGCCTTGTTTTCGCGTCCGCCAACGGTAATTTCGATGACGGCATCGTGATCTACGGGATACATAGTGGCTACAGTAGCGATACCAACCTTGCAGTCTTTTCGCCATACGACAGGGTTCTGAGCGCCTTGACGCCTCTTGGAGTAAACTACTAACGATAACGACTCTCTGTGGGCTGAACTTACAACGAACCGGTTAGCTCACATAATTCGCGCGAAGGAGTGAACCATGAGTAAATTTTTGTTGAAGCCACTTGCATTCGCTAGTATTATCCTCTTCGCTGTTGCATGTGCTACACCTCGCGTATTACCTCAACAACCTACCGTCGGAGACGCGAACCCTTGTTTACGACTTTCCCTCAACGTGCCGAGCCAAAGCCAAGAGACGCAGGAAACGGAATTTGCCCTAGAGCTTACAAACACTTGCGACGACTCTCTATCTTTTCTCCTCGACAAAGAACCTGCTTACGACATTCAAATCTCTTCGCCAAAGAACGAACTCGTCTGGAGCCTTCGTAGAGAAATTGATGTCTCAGATATAGTCCTTACACAGGAGTTAAAGGCAGGTCAGACACGCGTGTTTACAGTGATGTGGAATCAGCTGGACAGTGATGGCGCTCCTGTAGAGGCAGAAAACTATATAGCTGTGGGAACACTCGACGTTGTTTTCGACGATGATTCCGAGCAAACGCTTAAGACGAAGCCTATTACCCTTTCCATTAATACTACGCCCTAAATATCAGCACATAAGGAGTGTTTGCACATGTTGACTGACGAACAGTCCAGTCTAAACCTTCTACAAGAACTGTGAGGTTTTATAAGAAATGAAGTGCTCAGGCTCATGGCTCGCTTCTGCTTTCTCGGTACTATTTATCTTTCTGGCAAGCTGTGCCCAGATTCCGACGCCCGACACCCAGGTCGTCGTTTTATCCGACGGGGCAGCTCTCCGTAAAGACGCGGGAGTTTACGCTCAAACCTATAACGTTTCGTTGGATGAAGCGATAAAGCGTTTAGAGTTGCAAGATGAAGTAGGCAAGTTAGATGCGCGTCTTGTGCAGGAAAAACCTAGCTCCTATGCTGGTCTGTGGATTACACATGGTCAAGATTTCGGAATCGTAGTCAACATGACATCCGAACTTGATGCGGTAAGTGACTTCACACAAGGCACACCACTTTCTTCCATCGCCGATGTTCAGAAGGTGTCCAAGTCGCTCCTACAGCTCGAGACGGAACAAGGGCAAGCAGACGCGAAACTTCGTGAGCAAAAGATAGCTCACGAAAGCGGTATCAATATCTATAAAAATCAGGCAGAGGTGTACGTTCAGGACCCCACACGGGTCAACTCTCTAACTTCAACGGCGAACGAGGACCTTCCTCAAGATGTTGCAGTCATCAAAACAGAGTCATTTAGCAGTGATTTGGTCAACGCCTATGCGGGAAACACAATGAGCGCCTGCACAGCTGGTTATTCGGTTATCAATCCTCAGGGCCTGTACGGCATAACCACCGCTGGTCATTGCGGCAATACCCAGAGTTACGGCTCGATTAGCCTGAAATATATGAACCAGTGGTGGAGCGGAGCGCGAGACGTGCAGTGGCATTCGGCGAAGACTGCTGGGAACCCACTTTTTAAGCCGTGGGCCCGCGACGCTAATGGAGATAGCAGCACTGCTTATTTCCGAGAGATGTGGGCCGTAGCAAATCGCCCCGATCAACCTATCGGTGCTTTTGTTTGCAAATACGGTTATCGCACAGGGCACACATGTGGCACTATCATAGACAAAAACTTCAATCCAGCGGGTCCTTCATATGGATCTAACGAGAATAACTCGCCAACATTCATTCGGTTGGATCGGGGTTCGACCACCAATTTGGCGCGGGGTGGTGATAGTGGCGGACCTGTCTATGTCGGTCATCAGGCTTACGGACTGGTCAAAGGAGGATGGAACACTATTGATCACCCGGACTGTACCCCTAGCTTCTGTGGCGATATGATTTATATGGCCGCAAACTACGTTGCAAGCACCGGGCTCCGAATATACCTAGCTCCCCGATAATAAAAGGAGACAATATGGTCCGCTTGAAGTTTGGAATCTACATGCTGGTTCTCTCAGCACTCGCAACCAGCTGTACAACTCTCCCTACAACACAGGGTGAAAGCGACGAAATTTTCTTTCTCCAAGATGCAGAAAATGAGGGTGTCGGTGGCGATACTGCGCTCTTAGAAGGAATGCTCTCTCTTGCCAATGGTTGCCTGCTCATTACTGATCAGTTTGGAATCGACCATAGCCCAGTCTGGCCTCGTGGCTATACATACGAAACTGTAGGTAATGGTATTGAAATTTATAACCATGCAGACGAGGCTATCGCCCGTGTGGGTGAGAAGGCGAGCTTGGGTGGAGGCGAATTTTCGCCACAAGATTACGAAAACATTGATAAGCTTCTGGGCAGTCCTTCAGAGTGCCCTAGGCCATTTTGGTCGGTCAACGGCGCAAGTCCTTTATAGGTTAGGTTGGAGTTCTGGTCTTTGGGGCCACATGATCGAATTCGATCATGTGGCCCCAAAATGACCTGTTTCCAAACTTGCATTCCAAGAAACGCTTCTTGAGGTAAACCCGTTTGTTCTTGAACGTGATATAAGAGCTTGTCACCAATTGAGCGAGGAGAGTATTAACGGCAGCGGGATAGATAGCGGTATGGAAGTTACGGGCGGTTTTGTCATAACGTGTGGCAATAGCCCGAAAATGTTTGAGTTTAAGAAAGAAGTTTCCGATGAGGGTTGTCTTGTGTTTGTGAACAAACATATTAAACTCCTTTGCAGGGACGCAAAATTTTGCGATGAGATGGAGCACGGTTTAATCTCGAGAGGTGTAGTGGTATCTGCCAATGCAGTCTGTACACTTCTCGTTGATGAGCCTTGGGGCTGGATACAAGCCCAATTGTGTGACATAGATGCCTGCGATACGATCATTCTCACCAACAATCCCTGCCCGGAATACAAATTGGACTTGCTCGCGCATCAGCCCGCCGCCCTCTTCGCTCATATGTCGCTCGTGGAGGTGGTCGAGGGACTCGAGTTTGTCTGGCAAAGGCAGTATCTCGAACCGAAGATACATTCACCTCTTACGCCGACTGAACGCCTTACGCTACATCTTCTCGCAAAAGGTTATACGCCTAAGAAAATTGCCAGTGTGCGAAACATCAGCGAAGGCAGGGTTAAGAATACATTGAGCACCATCTATCAAAAGCTCGGGCTTGGCTCCAGAGCGCAGTTGGCGCTCTACTACTTTGGACTGTGGCATGTGCTAGCGGCTGAGGGCTGGGAACCATTGCGTTATGTCCGTGACCTAATGTAACGTTACCTTCGGCACGTGCTGAAAGCAACTTACGCATCTCCTTCCCGAACCCCTATAGTAAAGGTGCAACTAGCCAGAAGAGCGATGTTGCGATCAACCGAGGAAAGAGGTGTGGTATGAGAAGGATTGTCAAAAAAGCAACGGTTCTAGTCTCTCTAGTAGGTTTTGGCGCTCTTTTAGCTTCATGCGGCACAACAAGTACAGCAGATACTCCTGGGTCTCAGCACGTACAAGCACCATCTTCCTGGACGCAAGCAGAGCTTGACAATGTTCTTGATTTATCTGAGTTAGGTAAGGTGACGCTCACTGACGATGGTGCCATCAAGGTAGGCGGCAAACTATTACCCTCACAACTTAAGAATTCGCGCAACCTCGGTTACGGTAGAACGTTGAACTATCTCAAGCTGAATGATGAAACTCTTAACGCTTTACCCGCCTCCGCTCGCGACTTCTTCCTTGAAGCATCACCCGAAGAACTCCAAAGTGCCTTAGCCGAAACCGGTGTTTCGATTAAGGGTATAAAGCAATTGTGGGACTCAAAACCGAGCGGAAATATTACTTGGCAAGCTTTCAGAGATAACGTGTATAAAGTGGCTGAGAAAGCAGGCAAGGCTCATCTCTTCGACGTTTCACGACTGAATTCGGCTGATAGTTTTAACCTCCAACCGCAAGCTTACAGCATTACGGGGCGAACTACGGGAGACGCTTTCGTTCTTGATTGTGACCGGGGCAATGGTTCATACCGGATACGCTCCGTGTCTTCGACAACCTCTACGCCAGCTTCCTATTATATCGCTGCAAAGACAACCTTAGTCCTCGGAGGTGTTACGCGAGGTAGCAGCCCGGTCAACGCGAAGTCGCCTGGACCTATAAGCTCCGTCTCCGCATCTTTCAACTACGATGCGGTTTGTCAGAAAATATTTCAAAAGGCAAGCGCTAGCGGTTGGCATAAAGGCAAGCAAACAAGCTCGAGTACTGGAATCATCAAGACAAGTAGTTGGTGATGACAAAATCTCTTAAATCAGGTTGCCTGCTAAGGCAACCTGATTTCCTCTGTACTACAAAAGCATGTTTCCTCAACAAATTGCTCCTAGCTGCCCTAACATCGGTCTGTATGACTCCTCTCTCGGCTATCGCAGCATCACAGGTTGCGACAGATTCATCTTGTTTCAACAGTGGAGCATCATCTATTACCTACGGTTTTGATGTGCAGACACAAAGAGCTGAAACTCAGCTTGACGTGACTGCCACATTTCAGCTCATCGAGGCAACAAAGGCACTACAAATCGGAATAGTGGCATTTTATAACGGTGCCCAAGTTGATACTTTAGGTGAACAAGCCACGCTCAGCTGTGGTCAGGATGTGCAGTTTAACTTCTCCATAAACACGGAAGGTGCAGAAAATGCTGTATTGCACGTTTTCCCTCGTTGGTTTCCAATAGTTCCTGACGAAATTCGTCGCTCGGACCCTACACATCCTTTTCCGAACCGAGAAGCTTACGTGTATGGGACTCGGATTGCTGACGTAAACACAACGGTATTGGGAGAGAAGCTTTACAGCCAAGTAGAGGCAGACTCAGAGAGTTTCCGCACTGTCGCAAATCAGCTACAAACTGGACATCTTTTCACCCGTTCTAAGGACGAACCAACATATATCGAGTACTTAGATGCAGAGCAGAAGAGTTTAGACTTCAGTCTGTTTTTTGGTGAGACAGAGGATAAACAGCTCATATACACGATCACATGTCTTCTTGACGATACTCAATTCCCTGCTTTCCAAGGAAAAGTTATCTGGAGTGCAGCTATTCCTAATGGTCAGGCCGCTTTAATCGACGCTAAGGTGAACAGCCTACAAACTGGATGGCACAAGATTCAGTGTTACGTATTAAATGGAGCAGTTCGCGGCGCTGAAAAAAGGATAAGCGAATATCCCCATCAAATCTATCCCCTTTTCCTGTACGTACCTTAGAGAGCTGATACAGCAACTTTCCAATGCTCGCAGATAAAGTCAGGTGCAAAAGACCAGTGCACCTGATTTACATCTTTAACTACGCCCGACGCCAGAGCAACTCGCGTTTAACGTCTTCAATGGCCTGCGTTGCCGGAATCGCGCGCGGGCACGCCTCGGTGCAGTTGTGCGCGGTGCGGCAACGCCACAAACCGTTCGCCTGACCCAAGACCTGCATCCGGTCGGGCGTACCCTCGTCGCGCGAGTCGAAGATAAAGCGGCACCTTAACGAAGCGCCGGGAGGTTGCCCGCGCCCTGCCACTATAGAAGAATGCTAAGTTAAAGGATGGTCACCAAGCTTGTCAGGTGCTGTCACTGCGACAGCGAAGAGTGGTATTACCTCACTTAAAGGTCGCAGTGGCGGTAACGGGTTCGAGGCCGCCAGCGTCGAGCGAATCCTCCCCAGCGCTTTCTTTGGGTGTAACCGGCGCTGAGGTTGCCTGACACGAGAGCTGACGCCTCCCCAAGCTGGTGCTGTGCAAGGGTCAGCTCACCGTGCGCGGTTGTCATAAGTGTTCGTATTGAGAGTGTAGAGCAAAAGCAAGCCGATGAGTAACTGTTACTCCCAAACGGAACCTATTTTCACAAGTAGAGGTATCGTAGACCATATCACTATCTCCACTCTACTGAAATAAAAGTTCTTCACATAAGGAATATTATGTTAAGTATAAAACTCACTATTTCACATGAGTATGTGGATTAACTTTCACCTCGCTCGCTTCCTTTGATAGCGTTAAATTTGGTGCAATGACATTCAAATCTGCTAGAATTTAGTGGTGCAAAGCAAGTTACAAGCACCTTAGATTCTTTATAGCAAGTCTGGTGCAGAAAGGAAGCTCATGCGAACGTCTGTAACGTTGAACGACGAGACTATTCAAGAACTGCTCGAGGTCACCAAGACGACCAATATGACCCAGGCGGTGGGTACCGCTGTCGACGAGTACCTGCGGCGGCGCAGGCTCGAGCGGTTCCGAGCCCTTAAA
>JAABUN010005638.1_pt1 | contig 15304 bp, 14 predicted proteins | sample 5559311 | NCBI WGS metagenome assembly JAABUN01 (sample SAMN10711877, study PRJNA513370) | rock metagenome | isolation source: Antarctica rocks | place: Antarctica: Victoria Land, Siegfried Peak sud | reverse complement strand
CCCCGCATCCGATCCGAACGCCCCGCGTTCGACCTGCACCACCCGAACGTGGTGACGCTGGAGTCGGCCGAGCCGGACAAATCAGTCGTCCAGGAGTTGCTCGGTGGCCCGACCACCGATGACGAGAGCCCTCAACGGCACCATCCACGCCAATGATGGTGACACGTCCGACGGCTGGACCTGAATCCGTCCAATCTTTGCGGCTCTTCACGATCCAGGGTCTGGCGATGTTGTCTAGGTAGCGGTTGTGGGTGGAATACCGACATCGAAGGCTCTTCCGGTTCGCCTTGCGGTGTAGCCAACAGACCACGCGCCACCGGGTGTAGTCGCGCAAGAGCGGGATCCCAACCCGGGTGCGGGGTTGAAGGTGTCAGCTGGTCTGTTGTCACCATCGGCAGCGGTCCACTCTGATCCCGGGAACAGTGATCGAATTGACCTGTAGCGTGCCAGGCATAGTTGCGGGTGCGCGCCGTCACGCGACTTGGCTCCCACAACCCCTGATTCGTGTTCGGGCCGTTGGACCCGGATGCTCCTCTCGCACCTCCCTCCGGTACGGACGAGAGCGACCAGGTGGGGTGCGTTCACGGCCAGCCACCGGCGTTGGGCGGACTCGATCAGTTTGGAGGCCATCGCCACCCCAGCCGCCCGTGAACCGGGACCTTGGTGACTCTCTGCTGCAACCCGACGGCGCGAACGTTGACTCGATGGAGATTAGAGCCGAGACCCGGGCGGTGGACTGGACCCGTAGCCGTCGCAGGTGAACGATGCGGCCTCACGTATCGCAGGAGAGTGACCTTAGAACGTTGCGAGAGATGTTTCAGCTGGTGTTGGGCACTCCTCAGGCGCGGTCGGTTGCCAAGGCTGTGGAAGCGCTACGCATCACTGCCGCCTCTTTCCCGGATCGGCGGAAGCCGGGAGGCACTGCTCCGCGGGCTCGATGCGCAACGCCACGCAGACGGAGCTATGCGAACACCTGGTAGCCCGCAGCACGCAGCGCGGTGACCCACGGGCCACGGTCGGTCTCGATACCGACGATCACCTGACCCGCGATCTGCTCTGGTGGCAGGTCGGCCCACACCGCGGGGGCGTGTTGGGCCACCAGCGCGTGCAGCCGGGTGATGCCATCCAGACCCTCCGGCAGCCTGGCCCGCGCCAGCCGGCGGCCGTCTTCGTCCTCGATCTCGAGATCGTGGTGATCCTCAGCCCAGTCATCTCCGATGAACAACACCTGTAACTCCTCCAGTAGCCGGACAAGATTCACAGCACCCGGAGACCACCTGCACCCTAATGATAAATTGCTCACGCCGAGGCGGGCATGACATCCCATCAGCAGTCCAGTCACCGGCGAACCGACGGTCGCACGATCTGTCAATAGGCCTCCGAAAGGGCCTGGTTCCGTGAGTGCTGACCCACCGGCCGCTTCTGCGGCTGAGCCTCCCACAGAGACCCCGCTGATCTCATTAGAGAGGGGATCGAGGCTTTACGGGCCCGCGCGCAGAAAGCTGAGGCGAGTTGTCTCGCACGAAAGCGGCGCTGGATCTCGTGGGAAAAGCTCACGCGCTCTTGGAGACGCTCTCCGAGAGCGCGGAGCCAGCGAAGCGGTCGCAGCGGTGATCAACCCACTGGTCGATGACGGGGCGCAGCACACCGGTGTGGCCACTGCGTGTCATTTGTTGGGCAGGTCTCGGGCCGGGCCGGGCCAAGAACCCTCGCCCCCGGCCCGGCCTGCGGCACCCCGACCGACACCGTCGAACGCGCTCAGCGCCGCCGAGCAGGCCCGCGGGTTGGAGGTGTTGACCAGCGGTAGGTTCGCGAACAAGTCCGTGGCCCAAACCTGGGCCACGCTAACCCCGGCACCGCGCCCCAGTCCGACTCAACCCGAACAGGCGGTCGTGCTGTGTATCGACGAGAAATCCTCGGTGCAACCCTTGGATCGGACCCAGCCCTCGTTGCCGCTGGTCAAGGGTCGCGCGGCCACGATGACCCATGATTACAAGAGACACGGCACCACGACCTTGTTCGCCGCGCTGGACGTGTTGATCGGCAAGGGGATCGGTTCCTGCCTGCCGAAGCACCGCCACAGCGAGTTCTTGACGTTCCTGAAGATCATCGACCGCGAGGTCCCCGCGGGCCTGCAGGTGCATCTGATGTTGGATGACTACTCCACCCACAAACACCCGAACGTCCAAGCCTAATTAGCGAAACACCCTCGGTTCCAGTTGCACTTCACCCGGACATCGTTCTCGGGCGCGACACCGTGCGGATCGCATTGCAAAGCGTCTGGCTTGGCATCATCGCCAGCGTGGGCCTCATGATCGTGGCCGCCTTCGGAGCCATCCCCGCAACGGCAGGTGCCCTGTTACAGGAGCTCGTTGATCTCGCCACCATCTTTGCCGCGCTCCGCGTGATCGGGAGCCGACGTGATCCGCTGACGGCCTCGGATCAGGCCTTTCCAGTCGATGAAGTAGGGAGTGGCTCAAGCCGAGGGTGACTTCGATTGGCTTCCACCCTCGACTCGAGGGCGAGACCACACGGTCCACCCGATGGGAACTCCGACGAATCGATCGGACCCAGCACCGACTGTCCGCCGCCGTTGGCCGCCCGACTCTTCACATGCCACGGGTGTTGGCCGCCACAATGATGGGTGCCGCCATCATTGTGGCGGCGAGCGACGACTTGATCTCAGCGGGGGGGGTGGCAGATGGGGACCTTCTCCCCTGTCGCGGCGGTCGGTGGACTGCGAACGTGGAGGTGTGCTCGTCTGGGCACCGAGCCACCGGCAGCAAGGAGGGCAGAGCGTGCCCGTCGCTGACCAGACCGCCACCACGCCCGCGCCGCTCCTCACGCCAGCTCGCCGGTGCCGAGCCTTGGGGGTCATCGTGAGGCAGTTTCGGCCTCGCTGTTGCTTTGGCGGGTTCTCGTCATGGTGTATCCCAGGTCACGATGATGATCCCAGCCCAGATTCAGGCGCCGACCTAAGCCGCAAAGTCGTTCATGGCTGCCCCGGTGCCTCTGGTTCTTGTGGGCGATCGCGATCGCGGTCGTGGACGATCGCGACAGGGCATAGCCGTGTCCGGTGCAGGACGCCTTGGCTGACGGAGCCCAGCAGCAGACCTCGAAATCCACCCCGGCCGCGGCTGCCGACCACGAGAAGGTGCGACGATCGAGCCTCGCTGACCAACCGGTCCACGGGGAGCTGCCTGGAAACCACGTAGCGCACGGGCACGTCTGGGTGGGTTTGGGCGCGCCCGGCTAGTGCTTCGTACAAAAGTCGCTGTTGTTCTTTGCAGAGCCCCCGCACGTTGTCTCGGCTCATCCACGGCAAGGTGGCTTGCTCTGGCGCGTTGAGCCGCCAGGCGTAGACCGCGACCAGGGGCAACCCTTTGAGTTGTGCCACGTCGAAGCCGTAGTCGATTGCAGCGCGGTTCGCCGGTGAACCGTCCACTCCCACCACGACCGGCCCGCCAGCACGGGACTCCCACTGGTTGTCGATGACCACGACCGGGGCGTGAGCGTGCCCGGCGACCTGAGCGGAGGTGGAGCCCAAGACGGTCGCGGTGATTCGCCCGTGTGCTTGACGACCCAGCACCACCACTTCGGCGCCCCTTGAGGCATCGACCAGAACAGCTCCGGCGCTGCCGTCGCTGACCCGGCTGGACACCTGCACCGTGGGCTCGCTTCGGAATGCGTGCGCGGTGGCACGATCGATGACGTCGCGGGTGAACGAGTCTGGCAACATCGTGTCGATCGGCATCCCGTATGGGGCCGGGACCGGCAGCCCTCGAGCTAGGCGAAGGTCCAACGGCCTACCCCTCAACCGAGCCTCACCCACCGCCCAGGTCAACGCTGACGAGCACGGCTGCGCCGGATCTAGCCCTACCACTATGGGGTCGCACCCATTCCTCCTAACTACTACGTTTCATAACGACTACGTTGCGTAAGGTTTTGACGCGGGTGGGGTTGCGGTCCCGCGGTGAGACCGTTGCTGGGGTGCATTGGCGCCTGGAGAAGACGGCTACGTGCGGGTTGGTCCTGCTCAAGGGGTCTGTTGGCTACCGCAGAAGCGCGCCGGAACGCTCTAGTTCGAGGTCGATGGATTCTTGTTGGTGTTGTGGGTGGGGCAGGACGTTGACGGGGCAGGGCGCGGCGCCGATGACGGTCCGTGCGGTGCTGCCGAGGTGGGGCCCTAGTAGTTTTGGAGTGGGGCGCCGTAGCAGCAGGAGCAGCGTCGCCCCTTCGGCGGCGGTCAGCAGGGCCCGCGCAGGCTGTTCGTGCAGGACCCGGACCGCAACCGGGACGTCGGGGTATCGGGTTCGCCACGGGCTCAGGGCCCGTTCGATTATTTCGGCGCCTGCGGCCATCCACGTAGTGGCGTGGTCGCGGTATTCGATGCCGTCGATGTAGGGGTCGGGCATCTTCCAGGCGTGCACGACCTCGATATTCGCGGCGTGCGCGGTAGCGGCCCCGAACGCGGCCTGAAGGAGTTCATCGGTGTGTTCGGCGGCGCGTAGACCGACCACGACCCGTCCCGGGTTCGGGTCAGCGGTCCAGTGGGCTGGGATCACGCAGGTCGGCACGGTTGACCTGGCCACGACGGCCGCGGTGGTGGCCCCGAACAGGAACCGCTGTGAACCGGTGCGGGTTTCGCGGCCGATGACGAGGAGTTGCCCATACCGGGAGGCGTCGAGCAGTTTGGGGATTCGGGATCCGACGTGTAGTTCCGTGGTGACCCTCACCCGAGCAGACAACTGGCCTGCGCGCTGTTCGGCCTCGGCCAGTATCGCCAAACCGGTGCCGTCGACCTCGTGCGGGATGTAGGGCAGGATCGAACTCGTGGCCTCGTCTGAGATGTCACGGAACGGCGGATCACAGCGGGTGCGGAGTCCCGGGACTTTCGACTCTTCCAGTGGACTGTGCGCGCGGTGACCGCCACCTCGATGCGTGACCCGGTGACACAGACGGTGTCGGGTGCGAACCTGGCCGATTTCATCCTGCAGCCTGCCGGTTCCGGGATTAGTCCTGCGGTGGCAACGCTCCTTCGCGAGCGGGCAGACCCGGACACCGTGGTGAAGATGCCTTTCTCCGGTGCCCTGGTGCCGGGATAGAAGACCGGTTTGGTCGGTGTGGACCCGGACGGGTTGGGCTGTGTCGTCGACCTCTCCGGTGTCGAGGGCGCGAGCGGACCAGGGACCGGGGCAGGTGTTGATGGGTTAGGTCCAAGTCCAAGGCCTCGGCGACGAGGTGGTCGACCGGGTCTCCCTGACCTTCCCTGAGACTGGTGAGGTCGACCTGGTCCTCGCCGGTCTGGCCCTCAGGGTCCGGTAGACCTGCTCGGGTCCGGGATCGTCATCCCTTGGGGGATTTCGCCTCCCAGGTCACCTCCCGCCTGGACAGCTTCGTGCTGGTGTCCGCGTCGCCGGGTGCGGACCTGCAGGCCACCGAAGAGGACTTGGCGCTGGCACTGGCCGACCACCCCGACGTCTCGGTCTCGGTCACAGACCCGTCGGCCGTGATGGCCGCAGCGCGGGCGTCCATGCACCAGATCTTCGGGTTGGTCAACGCCCTGCTCCTGTTGGCCGTGGTCATCGAGGTCCTCGGCATCGTTAACGCGCTTGTGCCCTCTGCCCTGGAACGGGCCCGTGAGCTGGGGCTCATGCGCGCAGTGGGTCTAACCCGCCGCCAGATTCGGGCCATCGTGCGCACCGAGGCTGTGCTGATGTCCGGCCTCGGCGCGGGCACGGGCTTCATTCTGGGCACGCGGTTCGGCATCGCCCTGAGTCGAGCTCTCAGCAGTGATGGCATCAGCCAGGTCAGTGTGCTCTAGGGGCAGCTGCTGATCTACCTGGTGGTAGCCACGGCGCTGGGAGTCCTCGCAGCCATCGACCCGACCGACCCGCCTGTCCCGGTCCGGCCGTGCCGGGCGGGTCGACATCTTCTGAGCGGTCGTGCAAGATTGAGCGCGCGTGCGAGGGGAAGATCCCCCGCTCTCTCTCCACCCTGCATTCGAAGGACGAACCCATGCTTTCGAGCACTGCCACTCCTACGATGCCGCGGTCCACGCTCGATTCTCCCCTGATGGGGTGGCGTGGATGAACCGGTGCTCTGCGCGACCACGGGTGCTGATCCGAGTCGTGGCTGGTGTGGCCTCGACGATCGAAGGTCTCGGCCACGGTGCTGCGCCACTTCAGTGCCGCGGTGCCTTGCGGGAGATCTACCTCGCCACGAGGATCCCGCCGACGTCGCTCCATGGTGGCAACGGCCAGGACACGACTCTCGGCCGCGGGCCGGTGTGAAGGCCCGGACCGGCCAGTCCGCCGCTGGGGACCCGGGAAGGATCCAGTCACGGGCAAGTGGCGCGGCAGGGGCAGCGGCAGGTGAACCGTGGCATGCGCACGATGTCGAGGTCGCGTTGGAGGTCGCAGACACCAGCCTTGGCGGTCTCACCGGAGCACAGGCAGAGGACCGGTTCTCGTTGCACGGCCCGAACGAAACCCAGGGTCGGCCGGGTCCGTCCTGGGGGGCGGTGCTGCTGCGTCAGTTCCGCAGCCCGCTCATCTATGCGCTCTGTGTGTCAGCCGGGGTGGCACTTGCCTTGGGGCGGTTCGCCGATGGTGCGGTGGTGCTGGCTGTAGTGGTGCTGAACGCGGCCATCGGGTTCATCCAGGAGTACCGGGCCGGCAGGGCCATCCAGGCGCTTGCCGTCATGGTCTCCGAGCCGGCCATGGTGCGCCGGGACGGGGACTGGACGCAGCTGCCCGCGGACCAGTTGGTGCCGGGTGACCTGGTGGAAGTTGCGGCAGGTGACAGGGTGACCGCCGACATGAGGGTGCTGCACGGACAGGGTTTGCGGGTCGATGAGTCCGCGCTCACGGGCGAGTCGGTGCCTGTCAGCAAGACGACACCCCCGGTCCCCGTCGGTACCGACCTGGCCGAGCGCTCCTCGGTGCTGCATGCCGGGACGTTGGTCAGCGCCGGTCGGGGACGGGGCCTGGTGGTGGAGACCGGGACACGCACCCAGCTGGGGCGCATCTCCCAGTTACTGGACAGTGCCGAGGAGACCCAGTCACCCCTGACCCGCAGCATCGCCCGGCTCGGGGTCGTTATCACCCGGGTGATCGGGGTGATCGCGGTGGTGTTGCTGGTGGTGGCGTTAGCCCGCGGCTACCCCTTCACCGACGCAGCCCTGGCGGCGATCGCGCTGGCGGTCGCGGCGATCCCGGAGGGGTTGCCTGCGATCGTCACGATCGCGTTGGCCATCGGGACCCGCCGGATGGCCCGCCGCCATGCCATCGTCCGGACCCTGCCGGCGGTGGAGACGCTAGGGTCCACGACCGTGGTCTGTACCGACAAGACCGGGACCTTGACCCGCAACGAGATGGTCGTCCGGCACGCGTGGACACCGCGAACGGAGGTGGCGCTCGAGGGGGTGGGTTACGCCGCAGCAGGCCGTGTGTTGCGTGACGGCCAGCACCTGACCACCGTCGAGGGAGGGGTGCGGTTGCTGCTGGTGGCCGGTGTGCTGGCCAATGAGAGCCGGTTGGAGGGCGAGGGCACGCAACGGCGGGTCCTGGGGGACCCGACCGACGGTGCCCTGCTTGTCGCTGCCGAACGCGGCGGTCTCTCGCTCGCCGCTGTGAGGGCCTGGCAGCGGAGCCGGTTGCTGCCTTTTGACTCCGAACGGCAGTACATGGCCACTGCCCACCCCGCACAGGGTGGGGACACGGCGGTCACCTACCTCAAGGGGGCGCCCGAGGTGTTGTTGGCGCACGTGTCGCAGGAGGACGCCACCTCGGCACGTGAAGCTCTGGCGCGGTTCACCGACGACGGGTTACGGGTGCTCGCCGTGGCCTCCCGTGAGGGTGAGGACGTGGACGCCGGCCTCGAGACCGGTGACCTGCACCTGCTCGGGCTCGTGGCCATGATGGACCCGCCCCGGGCCGAGGTCAGGGAGGCGGTGCAGGCCTGCCACCTGGCCGGTGTGGACGTCAAGATGATTACCGGTGACCACGCGGCGACGGCGGCGGCGATCGGGCGGCAGCTCGGCATCGTCGGTGACGCACCCCCGATGACCGGACCCGAGATCGCGGCCCTGTCCGACGACGAGCTGCGTCTCGCGGTGGGCCCCACCGCCGTGTTCGCCCGGGTCGCGCCGGAACACAAACTGCGCCTGGTTCGCGCCCTGCAGGCCGAAGGCGCCGTAGCGGCGATGACCGGTGACGGCGTCAACGACAGCCCCGCCCTGCGACAGGCCGACATCGGGGTCGCGATGGGCCTGGCCGGCACCGCCGCGGCCAGGGAAGCCGCGGACATCGTCCTGGGCGACGACAACTTCACGACCATCCGCGCCGCGATCGAAGAGGGCCGACGGGTCTACGACAACCTGGTCAAGGCCCTGGCGTTCGCGCTGCCCACGAACGTCGGTGAGGCACTCATCATCCTGGTCGCCGTCTTGACCTTCCCCGTCGTGGGTGGCCAACCGGTCCTACCTGTAGAACCGGTGCAGATCCTGTGGATCAACCTCGTCGCCACAGTGTCCCTGGCCCTCCCGCTCGCGTTCGAGGCCAAGGAGCCCGACGTCATGCGCCGGGCACCGCGAGACCCCCGCGAACCGCTGCTGTCCCGCTTCGTGATCGCGCGCACCGTCTACGTGGGCCTGCTCATGTGCACCATCGCCCTGGCACTATTCCTGGTGTCGATCAATGCCGCAGGCGCGAGCCTGACCAGTGGCGCCCCGCTGGATCGCGTCGTGCTCGCGGAGGCCCAGACCCTTGCGGTGACCTCGATCGCCCTCTTCCAGATCTTCTATCTACTGACCTGCCGCACCCTCAAGCAACCCGTTCGCAACCTGGGGTGGTTCTCCAACCGGTACATCTTCGTCGGGATCGCCACACTGCTGATCCTGCAGGCCGCGTTCGTGTACGTACCATCCCTGCAGGACCTCTTCCACACCGCGCCACTCAGCGCCGCCCAGTGGCTCCTGGCCACAGGCGCCGGGTTCATCGTCGTGCCGGTCGTCACTGTTGAGAAGTGGGTCAGACGGCGGCGCACCAAGGACCCCGTTGCCGATCTCTCGTCCGTGACCGGTCGCCGCGCAGAGCGCGAGGCGACCCCCGACCACGGGTGAACGGTGACGCAGAAGACCAGGTGGAGATGAACAGGCAGATCTGGGCGGCCTGCAACAGCAGGCGTACGACCCGGTGCGACGCTGGAGGTTCATGCCTTCTTCTTCGCACCTCATCAGGAGTCAGCCGAACTCCTCGGAAGCGAACTTCGTGGCCCCGGGTGGGCGCGGAGCCGACCTCTTCACCACAGGAGTTGCTTTTGCGGCGAACCGTCTGGGCTGCGCAGTCGGTGGTCTCGGTTGTCTTGTCGCGGACCACCGAAATTCTAGGCTGCCTTCGCAGTGACGTTATAGCCAGTTCTTGCGTTTGAAGATGAGGAAAAGGCCGAATGAGAGGACCGCGATGAGGATGGTCGAGGTGATGAAACCGGCGTTGTTGGCGAAGCCGGGGAAGGGCAGGTTCTGGCCGTAAAACCCGGTAATGGCGGTCGGCACGGCAATGATGGCCGCCCAACTGGTGACCTGTTTGGTGATGATGTTGAGCCTGTTGCCCTGGATGGTGAGGTTGGTTTCCAGGATGGTCGCGACGAGGTCGCGCAGGCTGTCGGTCCACTCGGTGGCTCGCAGCACGTGGTCGTAGAGATCTTGGTAGTAGGGCGCCATTTCGGGGGGTACCAGGTGCGCTCCGCGCCGCATGAGCGTGTTGACGACTTCTCGCATGGGCAGCACGACATGTCTGAGCCGAACCAGGCTTTTGCGCAACTCGAAACTGCGGCGCTGCACGGCATTGTCGTGCGGGGGCCCGTCGAAGAGTAGGTCTTCAAGACCATCGATCTGGTCATCGAGCGCCTGCACGGCATCGAAGTGGCCATCAACCACGAAGTCGAGCAACCCGTACAGCAACCCACTGATGCCGTGGACCGTCAGCCCGGTGTTCTGGTCGAGATAGTCGACGAAGGCCTCGATGGGGAACTGGTCGTCTTTGCGCACGGTGACTAACGTCTGGGGCGTGATGAACGCCGCGATTTCTGCGGTGATCAGTTCGTGGCTGACCTCATCCAGGCGCAACGCGTAGGCACTGAGAAAGTCGTGATGCTCATAGTGATTCAACTTGGCCCGCTGCCGGTCGGTTGCTGCGTTCTCCACTGCCAATGAATGCAGCCCGAGGTGGTCGCCCACAGTCCGCAGTTCCGACAAAGTAGGCCGGTGCAGATCGACCCAGATCACGGCGTCCTCAGGGCAGAGATGCTCACCGAACCTCTCCAGCGAGAAACCCTCGTCGATGAGCACGCCTGAGCGGTAGCACCGCGTGATCGCCACTACAGCAGTATCCCAGACACTTCCGCACCCGCCACCGCGATACGTGCTCGAAGGAGGCCTCTGGCTCGGCTGAGCCGACATGTCCCGTCATACGGCCGGGGCCTTGGGCCTCAACGGATGACCGCAACGAGGCGGGGCGCGGCGTGGACCACCGCGCGACTGACGGATCCGAGCAGCAGGCTGGCCAGGTCGCCACGCCTGCGCGCTCCGACCACGACGAGCCCGGCGTCGGAGCAGGCGCGCGTGATCACCTGCTCGGGTCGGCCCTCCTGCACCACGTCGCAGATCCTCAGGGCCGGGTAGCGTCACGTGCTCGGCTGCCCGCACGACCGACCAGGGTCTGCGCCTCGCCTCGCGCGGCCTCGATGGTTTCTCGCCGCCACTCCTCATCAGCTAGGGAGATGCGACTCCAATGATCGGCCCGCGGCGTCTCCCACGCGGAAACCACGAGCAGTTCTGCCCCGGCCCCAGCCGCAATGTCTGCTGCCGTGTCCAGGGCAGTGTCGCAGCCCGGAGGAGCCGTCGATCCCCACGACCACGGGACGGTACCCGTCGGCGGGACCGATCCCGCCGACGGGTACCACCACGACCGGTGCCAGCGCATGAGTGAGCGCCGGGAAACCACTGACCCCAGGACGGCCTGTGCGACGCGGCCGTATTCATGAGGGCCCACCACCAGGCTGGCCTCGTGCCAGGGCTCGCACAGCGCCTCAGGGGCCACCTGGTCCTCAATGCGCCACGTTGTACGCCTCCGGCGAAGCACCAGCGCCGCCATTCATGCGATCCAGATGGCGCAGCCTCGGCCAATGCCACTAGCGCGTCCGGTGCCGGACCGGATCGATCGGACCCTACCGCGTCAACTTCTCCCATTCCTTGGCTCCCACGAAAACTGCCCCGATCCATTGCGTCAACCAAGCCGGAAGGGACACCACCCCTAGAGGAACCAAATCGGTGTACTCCGCGCCGTTAGCCAGCAGGTTCAACATTCACTGGTCGTTGGTGGTGGCCGCGTCGGTGCGCCGATCACGGCAGGTAGGGGTTCTTGGTCTGGGACGGGTCCGAGGAGATGGGCAGCACCATGATGACCTCGTCTGCGTCTTTCTCGGGCGCGCCGTCGGCAACCCGCACCGGGCGCCGGTCCGCCGGGCGGAAGCCGAAGCAGCTGGCGAAACTCACCGCGGAGGCGTTGTCGGAACCTACCCAAAAGTAAAGCAGCCGGCAGCCGGTCTGGGCTGCCTTCTGGCTGGCGGTTGACAGAAGATCCCACGCCACGCGTTGACCACGCACCGTCGGGGAGGTCCACAGTTCAAACACTTCGCCGTTCTCGGGTTCCTCGTTGTGCAGTCCCAGAGCGACGAGACCAACCGGGTCATCGCCACGCTCAGCGACGATGCGGTGCGCACGGGTCATCCGTTCGCGCCAGAAGTCATCGTCATAGGACGTTTCATCCTCGAAACGCGCGACAAACGCATCCGGTGCATCCTGCAACGCCGCTAACCGGACTTGACGGTAAAGCCGCCATTCATCTTCGCCGAGGATACGAACCCTTACATCGACCATAGGGCGAGGCTCTCACGCCATGGGGATAGAGGCGAACCCGCTTGGCCGCGAACATCACGCACAGGAACCTCCTCACCATCACCCGGGCCAGCCATTCCTGCTGGTGGGCCGCAGTCGTTGAGGGCCGCACGTATCTTGGGTGTGGAAGTTGGCCGCGTGCCTCAACCCAGATGCACGTTACCCCGGGTGGTCGCGCGTTTAGAAACAGGTCTGTCCAGTGGGTGTACCCCAGATATAGGGGGAACGAGTGTGCGTCGACACAAGACCAGTCGCGGAACCGGCACCGGGCATTTTCTCTGGCGGGGGTCTCCGGGATTCCAGGTGAGCACGATTCGATCTCTGCGGCGCCGCCGCGATTGCGCCTCAAAGGTGGGGTGAGCGTTCCTCATACGAGAGTGGCGGTGTGCGTGTTGGCTGGCGCCGTGAGACTCGTGGTCTGACTCCTTGTGGTGGTTATTGTTCCTGTATCTCCTACCTCTGCACGTCGGGGTGAGCCGGCAGAAGGGCGTGACATGCGGATCCCGTTCATCGCGAAGGTGTCGAGCCAGGAGGAGTTGGGCGTCGAGGACTCCGGGCTTCGTTTCATCGCCGACACTCGCGGGGGTAGTGCCTTTCTCATCGCGGGTGCCACGTTTAGGCTTCTTGGTGCGCTGGTGGCCCAGGTCGCACCTGGTGTCCGCGTCGAGTGGGTGCTTTACGCAGGGTTGGCTGTCCCGGTCCTCGGCTTCGCCATCGCCGAACTGCAGGGCGCCCGCCTGTGGGCCCACCCGGGCTACGCCTCCCTGGTCATGTTCGCGACCCTCACAGAACTGGCAGCACTACCGACGATGTTCTACCTCCGCGTCGAACATCCGGAGGTGCTCCCAGCCATCTTGATGATCGCCGATGGGGCTCACCTACTGATCCTGATGTGGCTGCACCTGGACTACAGCTACTTCTTGGCTGGCTGGGCCAAAGCGCTCCTTGGCGCGCTGTTCCTCTTCGGCGTGCTGTGGGAAGGTTCCTACCCTTTGCAGATGGCTGCCAGTGGTGTGATTTCGCTGGCCGCGGCCCGGCTCGTCTGGCGCGATAGCGATCGCACCCTGCAGCTGTACCTCAGCCCGGAGCAGTAACAAGCGGGGTCAGAAGGGCCGGTGGAGGATCGGCGGCTTGCGGCACGGCCATCGTGAAGCTCGGAGCAGTTGCCCTCATAACGGTCGAAATGAGGTCCGGTCAGCCCGGCGGTCTAAGTTGAGACTGAAAGCCGCACCGGGGAGACGTCATTCGCGACCTGATAATCACCCAGAACATCACCCTCGACGGGGTCATAGACAACGACTCGTCCTGGTTCGGCCCCGCTGACCCTGACGGTGCCTTCACCGACGTCAACGAGGCGCTCATGGCGCAGGCTCGCGACTCTGATGCGTTCCTCGTCGGGCGCACCACCTTCGAGGAGATGCGCAGCTACTGGCCGCAGCAACTCCAGGACGCCACGGGTGTCACTGACCACCTCAACCGGGTGGCCAAGTACGTCGTCTCGACGACTCTCGAGGACCCCAAATGGGACGGCACCACGATTCTGCGCGGGCCCCTCGATGACGAAGCGCGCGCCATGAAAGGTACCGAGGGCAGCGACATCGTCGTGACCGGCAGCATCCTGCTCTGCCACGCACTGATCGATGCCGACCTCGTCGATGAGTACCGGCTCTTCACGTACCCACACGTCGAGGGCCGCGGCCGCCGCCTCTTTAAGAACCACACCACAGTGCCGGCGCTGCGGAATCTGTCAACCTTTTTGGGTCAGTTCGTTAGTTGGATCATTGAGTCTGTTTCGTTGGGTCGGTTGATCCAGGTGGTGCCAGGTAGCGGTGGTGGTTCGGGGTGTTTGCGGACGAAACGCTCGGGGTGGGCCGTGTAGGCCGCAGTCAAGGTCGCTTTACGGGCTTGCTGGACGGCAGGCGCGCGGTTGTGGTGCACATCGGAGGGGGTGTGCATCCCGATCCCGCAGTGGCGGTGCTCGTGGTTATACCAACGGTAGAACGTGACACAGAATGCCCGGGCCTGCTCCAGGGCGGCGAAGCGCTCAGGGAACTCGGGCCGGTACTTCAAAGTCTTGAACTGAGCCTCACTGAACGGATTATCGTTACTCACGTGCGCGCGGGAGTGGGACTTGGTCACGCCGAGATCGGCCAGCAGCAACGCCACCGGTTTGGAGGCCATTGAGGAGCCCCTGTCGGCGTGGATCGTCAACTGGTCACGGTCGATGTGCTGCTTGGTGATGGTCTCGGCCAACAACCGTTCGGCGAGTTCTTTGGATTCCTTGGTGGCGAGCATCCAGCCCACGGTGTACCGGGAGTAGATGTCGATGATCGAGTACAGGTAGTAGTAGGTCCACTTCGCTGGCCCGGCCAGTTTGGTGATGTCCCAGGACCAGCACTGGTTCGGGCCGTACGCGACCAGTTCGGGCTTCACCTTCGCTGGATGAGTGGCTTGGGCGCGCCGTTCCCGCACCCCGCCGTGGTGCTCGCGCAGGATCCGGTACATCGTGGCCTCCGAGCACAAGTAGGTGCCCTCATCCAGCAACATCGCGTACACCTCACCAGGGGCCAGGTCCCTGAACCGTTCGGAGTGCAACACGCCCAGCACCTGCGCGCGCTCACTTGGGACAGGGCCCGCGGTTGCGGCCTCGGCTCGGCGTGGACCCGGGCCGGTGCCGGGGATTGGCGGTGCCAGCGGTAGTGCGTGGCGCGGGGGCGTCCCAGCGCCGCGCACGCGGCCTTGACCCCGACCACCGGGCTCAACTCGGTGATGGCCGCATCGGTCATCGCTCGCTGCTGTTCTTGGCGCTGTTGGTCGCGAGGGTCTCCAACAGAGCTGAGAGTTTTGACTGGACCTCGATCACCTGCCGGGCCCTGTCCAGCTCGTCCACCAAGCGCTGGTTCTCCTTACGTAACCGGGCCGTTTCCCGTTGGGCCGGGTCCGCAGGGACCGCCCCCGATGCCTTACCCAACGCGGCCAACGCACCCTTATCGCGTTGATCGCGCCAGGTGGTGATCAACGAGGAATACAAACCCTCACGGCGCAACACCGCTCCCCGCTCGGCCCGGTCGGCGGCCTCGTACTCCGCGAGCACGTCACGCTTGTACTTCGCGGTGAAGGTCCGCCTCCGTGCACGCTCGGGCACCTGCGGCTCTGGCACGTCATCCACCCGCCCAGCCTGGCCCACCTGCTGTGGTCCTGTCATCGTGGTAGTCATCTCAGGGAACTCCTTCCCCGCCCTCAAGACACTAACCTCGATCTTTCATCGGGGGCCGGTTGAGTGTGGCCACAGTGTCGCGGTGACTGCTGAGGCTTGATTTTGGCGTTCGGGTGTGACAGTCCGCC
>JAABUN010005637.1_pt1 | contig 15309 bp, 14 predicted proteins | sample 5559311 | NCBI WGS metagenome assembly JAABUN01 (sample SAMN10711877, study PRJNA513370) | rock metagenome | isolation source: Antarctica rocks | place: Antarctica: Victoria Land, Siegfried Peak sud | reverse complement strand
GGAAGCGCACCGACCCCTTGACCACCTGCCCCCGCTCGGTCGGCAGGAGGCCGGACACGGCCTTGAGCAGGGTGGACTTGCCAGCGCCGTTCGACCCGAGGAGGGCGACGACCTGTCCCTCGGGGACGGTCAGCGAGGCGCCGCGCAGCGCGAGGATCGCCCCGTCGTACACGACCTCGACGGCGTCCACCGCCAGCAGCGGCGGGGGAGCGGAGGTCGTCCGCGCCTCCGTCGCTGCTGACGCCCGGGTGGAGGGGGTCACGGCTCCACGGACTCCGCGACCTGGACCATCTTGCCGCCCTCGACCTTGTAGACGCCGCTGCCGCTCATCCCGCGGTGCGACTCGTCGCTGAACTCCACGTCGGCCGAGACGCCGCCCGTCGAGACCGGGCCCAGCTCCTCGAGCGCCTTCTTGAGGGCCGGGCCGGTGACCTCCTCGCCATCCTCGACGAGCTTGCGCAGGCCCTCCGCCATGACGTGCATGGTGTACCAGCCCTGCGAGTAGTGCAGGCCCTTCTCGTCCATCGAGCTGCCCTTGGACTCCAGGTAGTCGTTGATCTCGGTGAAGCCCTCCGCGTCTACCGTCGGCGGAGCCCACGGCTGGACCATCATGGTGCCCTCCGCAGCCTGGCCGGCGGTCGTGATGAAGCCCTGGTCCGAGCACCAGACGAGGCAGACGACGGTCATGTCGAGGCCCTGCTGCTCGATGTTGCGGGCCAGCAGCGCGCCCGGCCCGGAGACGTTCTGCACGACCGCGTACTTCGCACCCTGCGCCTTGGCCTGGCTGAGGATGCCCGCGTAGTCGGTGGCGCCGGCCGGCATGGCGTAGGCCTCGTAGCCCATGTCGTAGCCCTCCTCCTCGATGTACGCCGCGCCGTCCTCGACCGGCGCGGTCCCGAAGGGGCTGTCGTTGTGGAAGACGGCCACCTCCGTACGAGCGTCCCCGACCTCCTCGGCGATCTGCTTGAGGGCCACGCGCATCTCGTCGCTGTAGGTGCTCGCCACCACGAAGTTGTACGGCGTCTCCTCGGGGTTGACGAGCGTCTCGGCGTAGGAGGCCGACATGAACGGCAGCTCGTCCTGCGTCACCTTCTGGCGCAGGGCCTCGGTGTCGCCGGTGCCCCAGCCCTGGACGGCAACGACTCCCTCGCTGACGTACTGCGAGTACAGCTGCTCGGCGTTCGGCACCTTGTAGCCGTAGTCGTTGGCGAGCAGCTCGAGCGGGCGGCCCTCGATGCCGCCGTTGCTGTTGATCCAGTCTGCGTAGCCGCGGATGCCCTCCGCGTACGGCGTGCCGACATCGGCGGTGGCACCGGACAGGTCCGACAGCACGCCGACCTTGATCGGCTCACCACCGCCCTCGCCACCGCCACCGGCCGCGGTGTCCTCGCCGCCGCCTCCGCACGCCGCAAGGGCGAGCGCGGCGACCGCCAGAGCGGCCACGCCTCGCGTCCTGATGAGTGTTCCCGTCTTGCGACGCATGGTTCCTCCTGGTTGTCGGGCGGTGGTCGAGAGATCGAAGGTGAGTGGGCGTCAGTAGCGGAAGGGCCAGCGCCCGACCGTGCCCTTGACGCGTTGCCAGATGCGATCCAGGCCTCGGGGCTCGAGGATCAGGAACAGCACGATGACGAGGCCGAAGATCATGATCTGGATGGCGGGCAGGCGCTCGATAAGGCTGGGGTAGCTGCTCTGCAGGCGCTGTCCTGTCTGCGTGATGACCGCCGGCAGCAGGAACATGAACGCCGCGCCGTAGACCGTCCCGGCGATGCTGCCGAGACCGCCGACGATGATGATCGCCAGGTAGAGCACGGACACCTCGAGCGTGAAGCGCTCCCAGGTCACGATCCCGGTGTAGTGCGCCGTAAGCGCACCGGCGAGGCCGATGTAGCCCGACGACACGGCGAAGGCGGTCACCTTGGCGCGTGTGATGTCGACGCCCATCGCCTCGGCGGCGACCTCCTGATCCCGCACGGCCATGAGCTGGCGACCGGCCCCCGTGCGGAACAGGTTGCGCGCCGTGACGACCGCGAGCACCGCGAAGCCCAGGATGACCCAGTACCAGTGGAAGTCGCGGCGGAAGACGAAGCCGAACAGCTCCAGACGGGGCAGCGAGATCGCGTCGTTCCCACCGGTGACGAACTCCCAGTTGCGCACCGCGAAGATGATGATCTCCTGCGCGGCGAGGCTTGCGATCGCGAGGTAGAGGCCGCGCAGCCGCAGGGCGGGCAGGCTCAGCAGCGCCCCGACGACCGCCGTGACCAGCACAGCCGCGGCCACCGAGAGGGGCACCGGGAGGCCGGCGCGCTGGGTCAGGAGAGCCGACGTGTAGGCGCCGACGGCGAGGAAACCCCCTGTCGCCAGGCTGATCTGACCAGTGAAGCCGGTCAGGATGTTGAGCCCCAGCGCGGCGATCACGGCGATCCCGGCCTGGCACGCGACGGTCAGCCAGAACGGCTCCAGCACGAAGGGCAGCGCGAGCAGGACGACGAGGGCCAGTAGAAGCCGGACGCGGGCGGCGTGAGACTGCACGAGCCGCTGGTCGCTGCGGTAGCTGCGGTGGTAGGTGCCCGTCCGGGTCGCGGTGGCGGTGGTCACGGGTTCACACCCTCCGGATCCTGGCTTGCCCGAAGAGGCCGTACGGCCGCACCAGGAGGATGAGCACGAGGACGACGTACGGAACGACCTGCTGAAGGCCGCCGCCGACGTAGCCGCCGACGTAGGCGGTGAGCAGCCCGATGATGACGCCTCCCACGATGGTGCCCGGGACCGAGTCGAGGCCGCCGAGGATGACCACCGGGAAGACGACGAGCCCGAAGCCGGCGAGCGTCGGCGCGACGCCCGTGATGCTGGCCAGCAGGATCCCGCCGACGACGGCCGTTGCTGCCGCGAGGGCCCACGAGAGCGCGAAGACGCGTCGGACGCTGATACCCACGGTCAGGGCCGCTTGCTGGTCGTCGGCGACGGCGCGGATCGCGATGCCGTGCCGGGACCGGGTGAAGAACAGGCTGAACGCCGTCAGGGCGACGGCGGCGATGAGGACGGCGACCACCCGGTCCCACGGGAGCTGGATGTCGCCGATCGCCAGCGAGCCGCTCGGGAGGACCTCCGGGCGCGCCTTCGGGGCCGTCCCGAACACGACCTGCACCCCGCCGAGCAGCACCGACGACAGGCCGATCGTCGCCATGATGATGGCGATCGGCTCGGCACCGAGCATGGGTCGCAGGACGGTCCGCTCCACGACCAGGCCCAGGACCACGGCGACGGCGATGGCCGCCGGGACGCCGAGGTACCAGGGCAGGCCCAGCACCACGACGGCGGCGTAGAACACGTAGGCGCCGACGAGCAGGAACTCGCCCTGCGCGAAGTTGATGACGCCGCTCGCCTTGAAGATCAGCACGAAGCCCAGGGCGGCCAGCGCGAGGATGGCGCCGTTCGACAGGCCGAACATGGTCAGCTGGATGAAGTTGGTCACGCGCTCGCCCCTTCGGCCACGGGCGAGGCGGCACCGGAGACGACGACGACGGCGACACCGGTCAAACCTGCCGGAGCGCGGAGAGCCGCGAGCTCGTCGGCCAGGTGCGCGCAGACGACGTGGCGCCGCACGACGCGACTGCGTGTCACCTCGCCGCGCTGCACGTCGAGTCGGCGCGGCGCCAGCACGCAGCGCCGGACGGCGTCGCCACCCGGCTGGTCGCGAAGGGTGCGTGACAGCTCCCCGGCCACGAGCTCGGCGACCTCGGGCAGGGCCACGAGAGCCGCGTAGGTCGACGCGTGCAGGCGCCGCTCCTCCACCCACCGGCCCGTGGTCGCAGGGTCCACGACGACGAGCACCCCGAGGCCGGCCGAGGCGGGATCGAGGGCGACGACGACGGCCTCGTCGACGTAGGGGCTGACCCGCGCGGCGGCCTCCAGGGACCGCGGATCAACGGCCCGGCCGGCCACCTGCACCAGATCGCTCCGCCTACCGGACAGGACGAGGACGTCACCCTCGAGGTGCCCGAGATCGCCGGTGTGCAGCCACCCGTCGGCGTCCTGGGTGGCGCGGCCCGGGGACACCGGCACGGCGGCCGAGCGGACGAGCACCTCGCCGTCGGCTGCCACGCTCAGCTCCACGCCCGGCAGGGCCGCGCCGACGCCGCCCGGCCCCTCGGCGCGCGTACGCCGGTCGGCCTCCACCGCGACGGGGCCGGTGTCCGTCCCGCCGTAGAGCTGACGGAGGTCCACGTCGATGCTGCGGAACAGCTCTGCGACGTCGGGTCGCAGGGGAGCGCCGAAGGAGCGGGCGTGGCGCAGCCGCGTCATGCCGAGCCGGTCGCGAGCTGCGCGCAGGACGAGCGCGTCGGCGACGCGCCACGCCGGCGAGGAGCCTGCGCCGGAGGCGCGACGGGAGCCGAGGCGGCGCGCCCAGTCCCATGTGGCCCGGCGGACCCGGCCGGCGTCCCGGACCGCGGCGAGCAGCTCGTCCGCCGTCGCCTCCCACAGCCGGGCGGGGGCCAGGAGCACGTCTGGGCCGATATCCCGCAGGTCCGCCTGCTGCGTGGACGGGCTCTCCGGGAAGTTCAGCGCGAAGCCGGTCCGCAGGCTCGTCGTCAGCCCGGCCACCTGCTCCCAGTACCAGGCGAACGGCAGGACGCTGACGTACCGGGTCTTCTCCGAGACGGCGTGCTCGGCGGCCAGCGACGTGGCGGCGGCCACGAGGTCGGCATGGGTGAGTGCGGTGACCCGCGGGGGGCTCAACTCCTCCGGCGTCGCCGACGAGTCGGTCAGCGGGCAGAGCACCGCGACGTCGCCTGGCCTGCCCTCCGCCACCCGCTCGCGCCACCAGGCGGGGGCCGCCTCGGTCCCCGCCTGACCGGTCTGCGCCAGCTCCTGCAGGACCCGGACGGCGAGGCCGCCCGGCGGCGTCCCCTGTGCGGCGCGCGCCTCGAGGCACACCGCGAGCTCGAGCCCGGGGAGGTCGCCTGCCGCGCTGCGGACCGCCTGCAGCTGCTGGGCGTCCTCCACGACGACCGCCCGGGCCCCTGTCACCTGCAGGAGGTCCTGGACCTCCGCGTCGCTGCTCTCGGGGTGCGAACCCACGACCTGCGCCCGGAGCGACTGCACCGCGAGCTCGACGACGATCCACTCCGGGCGGTTGTCGCTGAGCACCGCGACGACATCACCGGTCTGCACCCCGGACTCGTGCAGTCCGTGCGCCACGGCGGACACCTGGCTTGCCAGGTCGCTCCAGCTGGTGGTGTGCCAGATCCCGAGCCGCTTGCGGCGCACGGCGTCACCGTCCGGCGTCTCGGCGACGCGGGACTGCAGCAGCTGCGGGAGTGTGGGCCCGGGCTCAGGGGTCGGTGTCATCCCGCGTCCACGTCCCGACCCAGGTAGGCCTCGATGACGGCGGGCTGGCTGCGGACCTCGGAGGGCGTCCCGTCGGCGATCCGGCGCCCGAAGTCGAGCACCGTGACGCGGTCGGAGATGTCCATCACGACGTCCATGTCGTGCTCGATGAGCAGCACCGTCACGCCGGCGACCTCGTGCACGTCGAGGACGTAGCGGACCATGTCCTCCTTCTCGTCCGGGTTCATGCCTGCCATGGGCTCGTCGAGCAGCAGCAGCTCCGGCTGCATGCACAGGGCACGTCCCAGCTCCACGCGCTTCTGGAGGCCGTACGGCAGCGAGCCGACCGGGCGGTGCCGGACCCGCTGCAACTCGAGCAGGTCGATGACCTCCTCGACGAGGCGGCGCTGCCGCTCCTCCTGCGCCCGGGCCGGTCCCCACCAGAGCATCGCCGGGAGCACCGGGTTCTTCATGTGCAGGTGCCGGCCGAGCATCAGGTTCTCGAGCGCGGTGAGGTGCTTGAAGAGCTCGATGTTCTGGAACGACCGTGCGATCCCGAGCCGGGCGATACGCGACGGCTTGAGCCCGAGCAGCTCCCGCTCACCAGACGGCTCGTGGAGCACGATGCTGCCCGACTGCGGGCGGTAGATCCCGCTGATGCAGTTCAGCATGCTGGACTTGCCGGCTCCGTTGGGCCCGATGAGGGCGTGCACCGAGCCCTGCTCGACGCAGAAGCTGACGGAGTCGAGCGCGGCCACCCCGCCGAAGCGGATCCCGACGTCGCGAACCTCCAGCAGGGTGCGACCCGGCTCGACGCCCCGGTCGTCCGACGAGCGCAAGAACGCGGGTGCCTTCACGGCGCTCCTCCTTCGACTCGTCCGACTGTCAGGTGTGACGTTCGTTGCTGCGCGGACGTCCTTGCACCCCCAGGTGGAGAGGTCGCTCATCTCGCGTGGACTACGGGGGGCCGGCCGGCTGTCGCAGCAGGTGGCGCATGAGCTTGCCGCTGGACGTGGTCGGGAGCTGGTCCACGAAGTGGATGGAACGAGGCACCTTGTACGCCGAGAGCCGCTCGCGGCAGTACGCCATGAGGTCCGCCACCTGGGGTGCGCAGTCGCCCGCAGGCACGACGTAGGCGTGGGCGACCTCGCCCTTGACCTCGTCCGGCTCGCGGCCGACCGCGACGAGCGCCACGTCGGGGTGGCCCATCAGGACCCGCTCGATCTCGGCCGGGTAGACGTTGTAGCCAGCGGTCAGGATCAGGTCCTTGAGCCGGTCGACGACGAAGAATCGCCCCTTGCCGTCGTGGGTGGCGATGTCCCCGGTGTGCAGCCAGCCGTCCGGGGTGATGGCGGCCGCCGTGGCAGCCGGGTCGCCGTAGTACCCCATCGTGACCAGCGGCCCCCGGGCCATCAGCTCGCCCGGTTCGTCGGGGCCGCACTCGACCGCGCCGTCGTCGACCCGGACGACCTGCAGCTCATGGCCCGGCAGGACCACGCCGATCGACCCGCGCACCGGCGGGGCATACAGCGCGTGGGTGGTGCCGAGGCCCGACAGCTCCGTCATGCCCCAGAGCTCGATCAGCGGGGCCTATGTGCGCACCTCCCACGCGTCGATGACGCTCTCGGCGATCGTCTGGCCGCCGACGGTGCAGCGGGTCAGGCTCGACAAGTCGGCGCCCGGCAGCGCAGGTGATGCGAGCATCGTCGCGTACATCGCTGGCACTCCCTCGAAGAGCGTGGCGCGGTGCTGGTCGATGCGCTCGATCGCGGCGTCGGGGTCGAAGCGGGTCACCAGGACGACCTGCCCGCCGGCCATCAGGGTGCCGTTGATGGCGACGTTGCCGCGTACACGTGGGCGGAGGGGAGACACCGCAGCGCAGCGCACCGTGGTAGGCGACGATCCACCCCAACGGTTCTGCGACAGCGGAGCCACCCGGTCTCCCGGCTCGACCCCCCGAGCCGTGAGGCCGGAAGCGACGCGGCTCGCGAGCCGGTTGAGCTGCTCGAACGTCAGGGTCCGGTCGTCGGTCACCAGCGCGGCGCGGTCCTGCCAGCGAGCCGCCGGTCTTGGCAGGAGCTGGCCGAGCCCATCGAGCGGGTCGGACGGTGTGGTGACGACGGCGGTTCCGGGTTCCATCGTCGTCCTCCAGGTCGATCGTGCCGGGGCAGCTCCCTCAATGAACTCCGAGCACTGCCGCTCGCAGCACCTCCCATCGGAGGGGTCGGCGGACGACCGCCTCTCCGATCGGGGGTGGTGGCGACCGGTCCGACCCCCCAACATCGCGGCCGACCCGGAGGTGCACATGACCGTCTCGACGCCACGCCCCGACCGCCGCTGCCCGCCAGCGGTGACGGACTACCAGCAGGCCCGCCGCGACTTCCACCTGGACGTGCCCGAGCGGTGGAACCCCGTCCTCGGCATCGTCGAGGCGTGGGCCACCGAGGAGCCCGACGCCCTGGCGCTCGTCAGCGTCAGCGGGGACGGCGCCTCGGTGGTGGAGCAGACGACCAGCGAGCTCGCGGAGTCATCGCGTCGAGCGGCACGCGCACTGCTGGCGGCGGGGGTGGCGAAGGGCGACCGGGTCTTCGTCATGCTGCCGCGGGTGCCCGCCTACTACGCGGCTGTGCTCGGCGCGATCCGCATCGGGGCCGTCCCGATGCCGGCGCCCAACATGCTGACCGCCAAGGACATCGCCTTCCGCATCGGCGCGGCCGGAGCCACGGCCACCGTCACCGACGCGTCTGGGGCGGACAAGGTCGACGCGGCCGGTGTGGACGCGGTCACCGTGCGGATGTGCTGGTCGGAGCAGCCCCCGGCGGGCTGGACCGGGTGGGACGCGGCGCTGGAGGAAGCAGGGGACGGCGAGACGCCGCAGGACCCTACGGCCGCCACCGATCCGATGTTCGTCTACTTCACCTCGGGCACCGTCGCCCACCCGAAGATGGTGCTGCACACGCAGGCGTCGTACTCGTTCGGGCACGTGATCACCGCGCGCTTCTGGCAAGACCTGCGCCGGGGTGACCGGCACTGGACCGTCAGCGACACCGGCTGGGCCAAGGCGGCCTGGGGCGGGCTGTTCGGCCAGTGGCACGAGCGGGCGACGGTCGTGCAGGTGGCGCTCGGCAAGCCGGACGCCGACACCGTCCTGCGCATCGTCAGCGAGCAGGGCATCACGTCGTTCTGCGCCCCTCCGACGCTCTACCGGCTGCTCGTGCAGGGTGACCTCGGGGCCCACGACCTGTCGGCCCTGCGTCACTGCACCAGCGCGGGGGAGCCGCTCAACCCGGAGGTCATCCGCGCGTGGCGGGAGGGCAGTGGCGGGCTGGTCGTCTACGACGGCTACGGCCAGACGGAGACCACGAACGTGGTGGCCAACTACCGGGGCGTGGAGCTCCGACCCGGCTCGATGGGTCTTCCGACGCCCGGGTACGACGTCGACGTGGTGGACGACGACGGCGGCCCGGTGGAGGTCGGCACGGTGGGGAACATCGTCATCCGCACGGAGCCCCGACCGGTCGGCCTGTTCTCGGGTTACTACCGCGACGACGAGGCGACGGCTCGGGTCATGCGGGCGGGCTGGTACTTCACGGGGGACAAGGCCGCCCGCGACGACGACGGCTACTTCTGGTTCGAGGGCCGCAGCGACGACGTCATCACCTCGAGCGCCTACCGCATCGGTCCCTTCGAGGTGGAGTCCGCCCTCGTCGAGCACCCGGCGGTGATGGAGGCGGCGGTGGTCGGCAAGGCCGACCCTGAGCGCACGGAGATCGTGACCGCGTTCGTCGTGCTGGCGCCCTCCTACGAGGCGTCCGACGAGCTCGCGGCCGCGCTCCAGGCGCACGTGCGCCAGGCGACAGCGCCGTACAAGTACCCGCGCCTGATCACCTTCGTGGACGAGTTGCCGAAGACGGTGAGCGGGAAGATCCGCCGCTCGGAGCTCAAGGGACGGTTGAACGCGGGCGAGTGGGACACGCGTCGGTAACGAGCCGGGAACGATCCTTGCTGGAGGCGCCCGTGCGTTGACGCTGGCTCCGGCGTACGCGCACGATGCCGTGGTGTCCGTCACAGTGATCGACCCCGTCCGTGCCGGGCGGTCGATCGTGCGGCTGCTCGTCGTCGACGACCACCCCGTGGTCTGCGACGGGGTGTCGCTGCTGCTGTCGCGGGACGCCAGCATCGAGGTGGTCGGCAGCGCCGAGCGCGGGCGCGACGCCGTCACGGAGACGGCGCGACTTCGACCGGACGTCGTGCTGCTCGACCTCCGGCTCCCCGACACCGACCCGCCCCGGCTCGTGGCGCAGCTGCTCGTCGCCGCACCGCAGTGCCGGATCCTGCTGTTCACCGCTCACGCCGACAGCGTCGCCGTGCAGTCGTGCCTCGAGGCCGGTGCGGCCGGGTGCCTGCTCAAGGACGTCGGGACCGAAGAGCTCATCTCCGGTCTCCACGCGGTGGTCGCCGGACGGGTCGTCGACCCCCGCTTCGGGCGCCGTCCGGACCTCGGGCTGCGCGAGCGGCTCAACGCGCTGTCGATGACCCGCCGGGAGTTCGAGGTGGTGCGGCTGCTGGCCACCGGCATGAGCAACCCGGAGATCGCAGAGGAGCTGGGCCTGACCCGCAACACGGTGAAGACCTACGTGCAGTGCGCCCTGCAGAAGTTGGGCGCCCGCAACCGCGTCGAGGCGATCGCGAAGGCTCACGAGGCGCGCCTGCTCTGAGCCAAGCCGGCGGGAGGACGCTCAGCCGTCCGGGACCCAGGCCCGCAGTGTCGCGCCGTCCCCGTCGTCCCCGGTCAGCGTGAGCCGGCCGCCCAGGCGCGCCAGGCGTTCCTCGGCGGCGAGCAGCCCGAGCCCGTCACCACCTCCTTCGCCGTCGAGTCCGCGCCCGTTGTCGGTGACCGCGAGCAGGACCCGGCGGTCCATGTGTGCGAGGGTCACCACCACCGACGACGCCCCCGAGTGCTTCTCCACGTTGAGCAGGGCCTCCCGGGCGGCACCCGAGAGGGCTGCGGTCCGGTGCTCGTCCAGGCGCGGCAGCTCGGTGAGGGGCACCACCTGGGCGCTGATGCCCGTGCGCTCCCGGAACGCCTGCACGTCAGCCTGGGTGGTGCTGGCAAGCGACAGCTGTGGCGGGCCCTGGTGCAACGCCGACAGCGACTCGCGAAGCGCCGCGCCGGCGTCGCTGAGCTGCTGCTCGATGTCCGCCAGCCGGGCGACCAGCGCCCCGGCCGTCGGGTCCGCCACGCCGTCCCCGTCGCCGTACTGGCCCCGCAGGCTGCGCACCTGGGCGCCGATGGAGAACAGCATGGCGCCGAGCGTGTCGTGCAGGTCTGCCGCGACGCGCTGTCGCTCCGCCTGCACGGCCACCTGCGCCGTGTCCTGCGCGCGGTCTGCGACGTGCATGCTGACCGCGGTCTGACGGCCCAGCTCCAGCATCTCCTGGACCATGACGTCGCCGAACTCGTGCCGGTGGCGGAACCCGGCGTAGGCGACACCCAGGACGTCGCGGCCGAGCGTGAGCGGTACGGCCAGCACACCGACGAGCCCCTCCGCCCCGACCGGGACGTCGAACTCGTGGGAGATGGTCGACGCCTGGGCGTACTCCGCGACCCACCGGGGGGTGCCCATCGCCAGCACGTGGCCGCCGAGGCCGCGTCCCAGCGGCACGGCGAGGTCGGCGAGGCTGCGTGCCCGGGCGCCGTGCAGCGCGCGGATCACCGCCGCGTCCCCCTCGCGCTGGGCGGCGAAGCTCATGTCCGCGCCGAGCGCCTCGACGACCCGGCGCGGCAGCCCCCGCAGCGCGGCGGCCCGGTCCAGCAGGGCGAGCGTCTGGGCGTGCTGCTCCGCGAGCTCGCGGACGACCCTCCAGGCCTCGACCGTAGGGCCGTCGACGCGCTGCGGCCGGTTGGCGCCATGCTGGTCGTCGTCCATCGCCTCGCCCTCGCCCGTCAGGCCGTTGTGCCGCGCGCAGCGGCCCCGATGCTGCCAGGGTGCAGCACGACCCGGGCGGTGCGGCCCCCCCAACAGGAGAGGCGGCCGAGTAGGTTCCGGACATGGCAGAGCGCTGGTTCGAGGACTACGTCGTGGGTGAGACGTCGGAGCACGGGTCTGTCCGGGTGGCGGAGGACGAGGTCGTCGCCTTCGGGCAGCGCTACGACCCCCAGCCGTTCCACGTCGACCGCGACGCGGCGGCGGCCGGACCGTTCGGCGGGCTCATCGCGAGCGGGTGGCACACCTGCGCGCTGATGATGCGGCTGCTGGCCGAGAACTACCTCTCGCCCGTGTCGAGCCTCGGGTCACCGGGGATCGACGAGCTGCGCTGGGTCAAGCCGGTGCGGCCCGGCGACGAGCTGCGGCTGCGAACGACCGTCGAGCAGGCGCGTCCCTCGCGCAGCAGGCCGGACCGCGGTCTGGTCCACACGCGGGTCGAGCTCGTCGACCAGACGGGCGCCGTCGCGCTCCGCCTGCTCGCCATGAACCTCGTCCTGCGGCGCCCGGCCTAGCGACCCGGTGCTGCGCCCCGTACCGGCGGCCCGACGGAAGTCGGCCAACTGCTCCTGAGCCCGGCGGTCGGTCCCTGTCAGCGCCACGGCAGCCGGCTGTCAGGATGCCGGGCGTGAGACTCCCCGCGAGCCTGCGCGACCTGCCGCGGGAGACCTTCGTCCTCGCGCTCGTCGCCTTCTGCGTGGCGCTCGGCTTCGGCATCGTCGTGCCGGCAGTGCCGCTGTTCGCGCTGGAGTTCGGTGTCGGCACCACGGCCGCCGGGGCCGTCGTCTCGGCCTTCGCGCTGATGCGCCTGATCTCCGGCTTCGCCGCCGGCCGGCTCGTCGACCGGGTCGGCGAGCGACGGGCGCTGCTCGCCGGTCTCGCCGTCGTCGCCGTGTCGTCCCTGCTGGCCGGGCTCGCGGTCAGCTACCCGCAGCTGCTCGTGCTGCGTGGCGTCGGAGGCGTCGGCTCAGCGGTGTTCACCATCGCCGCGACCAGCCTGCTGCTGCGCGTCGCGGCGGCCGCCCAGCGCGGGCAGACGCAGAGCGTCTACCGCAGCGGCTTCCTGCTCGGCGGAATCATCGGACCGGCGTTCGGCGGCGCCGTGCTCGGCATCTCGCTCCGGGCCCCGTTCTTCCTCTACGCGGGGACGCTCCTGCTGGCGATCGTCGTCGCCGCGACGATGCTGCCGACGGAGCCCGAGCCGGTCGCGCCGGCGCCCGAGGTGGCCATGGGCGTGGGGGAGGAGGACGGCGTCCCGACCGGCGTCGTCCCGGAGCCGCCGCGCACCTCCCTCGCGACAGCCTTCGCGAGCCCCGCCTACCGGGCGGCGCTGGCCGGCAACTTCGCCGTCGGGTTCAGCGTGCTCGGGGTGCGCAGCACCGTCGTGCCGCTGCTCGTGGTGCAGGGACTGCAGCTGTCGCCCGGCTGGATCGGGGCGGCGTTCGCGCTGGCCGCGCTGGTCCAGGCCGTGCTGCTGCTGCCGGCCGGTCGGGCCGTCGACGAGGTGGGTCGCCGACCGACGCTCATCGGCGGCGGGCTGATCACCGCCGCGTCGCTGGCGGCGCTGGCCTTCGCCGAGGGCCTGCTCACGCTGATGCTCGCCATGGCGCTGTTCGGCGCCGGAGGAGCCCTGCTCGGCGTCGCGCCCGCCGCCATCGTCGGTGACGTGGTGGAGGGGCGGGGTGGTCAGGCCATCGCCGTCTGGCAGATGAGCAGCGACCTGGGCTCGGTCCTGGGGCCGCTCGCCGCCGGGCTGCTCATCGACCGCGCGTCGTTCACGGTCGCGCTGGTGTTCAGCGCCGCCGTCGTCGCCGCCTGCGCGCTGCTGGGGTTCCGCGTCCCGAAGGAACCCGCGCCGGCGAGGTGAGCGCTGTCCACAGCTGTCGGCTCGGCTCGGCACGGGCTGTCGGAGGCCTCCGGCACGGTTCGCGCACCGACGACGCGAGGAGCTGCGGATGTGCTGGGAGTGCGATCACCCTGGAGGGGACTACTACGGCGAGGTGGTCCTGTCGACGATCGCCCGCTTCGGCTGGCTGGTGCAGTGGGTGGAGCCGACCCGGCTGCGTGGCGCGCTCGCCTACACCGTCGGGCTGACCGACCACGACCTGCCCGAGCTGGTCGTGACGGGGCTGGCAGGCCCGCAAGCCGCCCAGCTGCTCAACGCGGCCGGCGACCTGCTGCACGAGCGCCCGGTCGAGGCGGGCGAGCTGTGGTCGGTCGGCGAGCGGCAGCTCGAGGTGATCGCCCTTCCGGAGCCGTCGTTCCACCTGCTCACGGCAGCGACGCTGTACGGCTCGCGGTTGCGCGCGCTCCAGCTCGTGCACCCGGACGACCGGGGCGTGTGGCCCTGGCACCGCGACCACCGGGGCGGCACGGGCGGGCAGCCGGTCCTCGGGCCGCGTACCGACCGGCGGACGCCGTGAGCCCGCCGCGGCTTCCGGGACGATCGGCGGGAGGTCCGGATCGGTGGGCGTCGGCACCGGCGCAGGCTGGGGCGTGGGCGGCACCGGCGGACGCGGATCGGGCGCGGGGACAGGATCGGTGGGCGTCGTCATGGGACCCTCCTGGATCGGTGCTGTCGGGTCTACCCGCCGACGGGGGTCCCGCCCCGGTCGACCGGCACCGGCCGACGAGCAGGAGGGGACGTCCATGGAGCAGGCCGACGCGGCGCGCGTGACCTACCTGGTCCTCGACGGGGAGAACCTCGACGCGACGCTGGGTGGCAACGTCCTCGGCCGACGACCGGCACCCGACGAGCGACCGCGCTGGGAGCGGGTGCTGGCCTACTGCGAGCGCACGTGGGAGCAGCCGGTCAAGGCGCTGTTCTTCCTCAACGCCAGCTCCGGCACGATGCCGATGTCCTTCGTCCAGGCGCTGATGGCGATGGGGCTCCGACCGGTGCCGCTGTCCGGCCCGCCCGGCATGAAGGTCGTCGACGTCGGCATCCAGCGGATGCTGGAGGCCATCGCCACGAGCGGGGGCGACGTCGTCCTCGGCAGCCACGACGGCGACTTCCTGCCCCAGGTCTCCACGCTCCTCACGGGCGGCCGGCGCGTGGCGCTGCTCGGCTTCAGCGAGTTCATGAACTCCGGCTACGCCGGGCTCGCCGAGGGAGGGCTGCAGGTCTTCGACCTCGAGCACGATGCGAAGGCCTTCAACCAGCTGCTGCCCCGGGTGCGCATCCTCGACATCGACGCGTTCGACCCGACCGCGTTCCTGTGACCCTGCGTGCCGGTGACCCGCCTCCCTGTCGCACCCTCGCGGTAGGCACGCCCTCGTGAGCGACCCGTGCTGAGGCTCCACCGCGCCGAGCGCACCGACGTGCTCGCCGGGGCGCTCGCGCAGGTGCTGGCGGTGCCGCTCGCCGACCCCTTCCAGCCCGAGGTCGTGGCCGTCCCCGCCAAGGGGGTCGAGCGCTGGCTGGCCCAGCGGCTGTCGACCGTGCTCGGCGCACCCTCGGGCGACGGGGTCGCAGCCAACCTGCGCTTCCCGAGCCCCGGGCGACTCGTCGACGAGGCGGTGGCCGCGGCGAGCGAGGTCGACCCGGACGAGGACCCGTGGGCGCCGCAGCGGGTGCTGTGGTCGCTGCTCGCGCTGATCGACGAGTGCGTCGGTGAGCCGTGGTGCCGGGTGCTCGCCGCCCACCTCGGAGACGGCGCCGACGACCACCGCTCCGGCCGGCGCTACGCCGCGGCCGAGCACCTGCGCGACCTGTTCCGCTTCTACGAGGCGTCCCGCCCCGTGATGCTCGTCGACTGGGCCGCGGCGACCGACAGCGACGGGGCCGGCGGCCCGCTCGACGAGGACCTGCGCTGGCAGGCCGAGCTGTGGCGCCGGCTGCGGGCGCGGCTCGCCGTCCCCAGTCCGGCCGAGCGGCTGACGGCGACCTGCCAGCGGCTGCGCGACGAGCCCGGGATCAGCGACCTGCCGGAGCGGCTCTCGGTGTTCGGCGCGACGCGGCTCACCACCGCTCAGCGCGCGGTGCTCGCGGCGG
>JAABUN010005636.1_pt1 | contig 15310 bp, 16 predicted proteins | sample 5559311 | NCBI WGS metagenome assembly JAABUN01 (sample SAMN10711877, study PRJNA513370) | rock metagenome | isolation source: Antarctica rocks | place: Antarctica: Victoria Land, Siegfried Peak sud | reverse complement strand
CGCCTCGCGGCGCGACTACGAACCCGGACTGAACCAATAGCCGCTCTAAATCGCGTGGTCGGCGGGCATATCTTGTCCACCCCAAATCTTCTGCGCTGTCCACATTTCATCCGGCGCGCTCCAAAACGCGTTCTCCGACGCTAAACCGAGCGGAAGCAGCGCCGCGCTGCACAAATACAGGCTTCCCGTCGAGATATAACGCTCGCCCAAACCCGGTTGCGCGCCGCAAAAACCGATTTTGAGCCAGTCGTTTGCGTCGAAAGTGCCGGGCGCTTCGATCATGCGTTTTATCACCGCACTCAGCGCGCAGCGCGCCATCGCGGGCGAAACCTCATCGGGCAAATTTCCCAAAAACGCGGCTTGCGCCAAGCCCTGCAAAGCGCCGAAACGGTAGCAGAGCGAGCGGCCAACCGGCGGATAAGTGCCTTCGGGCGAAATCGAACGCTCCTGAATCGCCGCGAAACGCTGCGCGCGCTTCAGCATCGGTTCGCGCAGTTTTCCCCATTGGCTTTCCTCGCCCAAAGCGCCGAAAATATCGACGATCATCGGCTGAATCACGAACGCGTTGTAATAATCGGCGTGAAAATTGGGGCCGTCGCCATAAATCCCATCGCCCAAATACCAGAGTTCGTGCTGGGCGAGCGCGTAATCAAGGCGCATCAAATCCGCGCCGGCGCCAATTTTGTGGAGCGCCGCTTCCGCCGTTCCGCAGAAAAGCAGCCAGTTGTTGCGCGCCGGTTTGCGCGTGCGCGACGATTTGATCGCCGCGATGATGTTTTTCTGCGTGGCCACGTCCAATTCTTCGAACAAAACACGCGGCGCGCGCAAAATCGACTGCGAAAAGAAGCCGATTTCGACCAAAGGCTGCTGTCCAATCTCAAAATTGAGGTAATCGGGCGAATCGGGATGCGTCGCGTGACGCATCGCGGTTTGGGCGAGCGCGCGGAACTCGGTTTTAAGCGCGTTTTCGGCTTCGCTTTCGCTCGATTCGAGTTCGAGCCAGGGCGCGATGCCGCACAGCAAACGCGAAAACGCCTCGAAGTGCGAGAATTCGGCGCGGTCAGTCATCGTCGGGTGCGATTCGAGCGGCATTTTCGCTCGCAACTGCTCGTTCGCCAGCGCTTCGAGAACCGGACGCGCGATGCGCTCCATCACTTGCAGCCAATATTCGCGGGTAGGGGTGGAATTCATATTTATTAGCCGGTTTTTGTCGCGGACGATTTGACCTGGGCAGTGGCTAAATTCGGTTCGTAGTAGCGCCGCAAGGCGCGTTTCGATTTCCTTTTCAGCGAAGCAGCTTTAAACGCGCCTTGCGGCGCTACTACGAACCCTGTTCAAACGCACAAAATCGTCAGTTTCTTCGGCCCGTGCGCGCCCAGAACCAGAATCCGCTCAATGTCACCGGTGCGCGAAGGCCCGGTGATAAAGCCCATCAAACTCGGATAATTTTCGCCGTATTTCTCCTGCATCAGTTCGAAAGCGGCGGGCAAATCCGGCAAAAGCTGCTCACGGCGCGCGATCACGACATGATGCGGCGGTAAAATCGCCAAAACTCGGCCACCGCTACTTGGATTGGTCACCAAAACCGAGCCGGTTTGCGCGATCAGCGCATCGCACATAGTAATGCCGGCGTCGCATTTTTCCATTTCGTGCGGGTTATAACCGCCGTCCACGAAGAGCGTTTCCAACTTCAACGACCGCGCGGCCAAATCGGTCAATTCGCCGTGATGCGAAGCGATTTTCGCCCAATTATTTTCCGTTTTAAGCCGTTGCAACTGCGCGGCGAGATCGCTTTCATCGGCGCACAAAATCCATTCGGCGCGCAAATCGACGCAGTTGGCGGCGAACAAATCCGCCCACATTGCCCAACTTTCGCCAACCGGCGGCAGCCAGGTGCGCTTTTCGGTTGGACTCTGGCCGATGATGGAAAACGTGTTTTGAAACGGCTCGTCTTTTTGCGGCGCACTTTCGCCGGCGTGATGGCCGGGTTTGGGCGCGGGAACGGCCAGAGCGCGGCGAATCTGGCTTAAAATCGCTTCGCGCGATGAAGTGGAAGTTGGCATGGTTCGGTTGAACCGCAAAGACGCAAAGATTTTCAAAAGCATTCCTTTGCGTCTTTGCGGTTAATTTTTGCTTCTTTTCGCCCAAAAATCTTTGAAAGTCTGCGTTTTGACTTTGGGAAACTCGCGCCCTGCCGTCCACACATACATCGGGTCGATTTTGGAGCCTTTGACTATCGGGTGAAAAAACTGCGCGAGCGGCGCGAGCTTGACCGCGAACCGATACAACTTCGGCTGGTTCATGAACCACGCGAAGCCTTTCATCGCATATTTCTCCCACCACACCGGTTTTTGCTGCGCCGCGTTGCGCCGGTTTTGCAGCAAATGGTGCGCGATGTCGATTTTGACCGGGCAAGTCTCGGTGCAGGCGCCGCACAGACTCGACGCGTGCGACAAATGCTTCCAGGGCTGCAATTCTTTCAAATGCGGCGTGATAACCGACCCAATCGGGCCTTGATAAGTCGTGCCATAGGTGTGACCGCCGACGTTTTTAAAGATCGGGCACACGTTCAAACACGCGCCGCAACGGATGCAGCTCAAAGCGTCGCGCTGTTCGGGGTCGGCGAGCAAATTGGTGCGACCATTATTCAGCAAAACCACGTGAAACTCTTCCGGCCCGTCGATTTCGCCCGCTTGTTTCGGGCCGCCAATCAAGGTGTTGTAGCCCGTCAAAGCCTGTCCCGCGCCCGCTGTCGCCAGCATGGGCAAAAACAAGGCTAAATCGCTCATTTTGGGCAGCACTTTCTCGATGCCCATGATGGCGATATGAATTTTGGGCAGACTCGTCGTCAGGCGCGCGTTGCCTTCGTTTTCGGTGATGGAAATCATCCCCGTTTCGGCGATGGCGAAGTTTCCGCCGCTAATCCCGACATCGGCGGCGATATATTTCTCGCGCATCACTTCGCGCGCGATCATGGTTAGCTCTTCGGGACTGTCGGTCGCGGCGGTGCCGAGTTTTTCCTTGAACAAGTCGGAGATCTCGCCACGCGACAAGTGCATCGCCGGAAAAACGAAGTGATAAGGCGCTTCCTCGCGCAATTGCACGATATATTCGCCCAGATCGCTCTCCGCGACCTCGAAACCTTCTTTTTCGAGCGCGGCGTTGAGGTGAATCTCCTCGCCGGTCATGGTTTTCGACTTGATGATGCGCTTGGCGCCCGCGTTTTTAATGATTTCGACGATGTAATCGCGCGCTTCGTCGCCTGTTTGCGCCCAGAAGACTTGGGTGCCGCGCGCCTCGATTTTGTCGGCGAATTCGCGCAGATAACTGTCGAGATGTCCGACCGCTTCCCATTTCACTTCGGCGGCGGCTTGTCTGGCGGCTTGCCAGTTTTGGAATTTCGACTGTTTACTCGCGCGCGCGACGACATATTTGCCGAGAGCGCTTTGAATCAGCTCGCGGTGGCGCAAATCCGCCGTTTTGATGTCGGCGTCGTGCGCGAACTGCGCGCTCGGCTTTTCGGGCGGATTGTGAAAATTGTCGTCGTGCGCCGCGCCGGAGCCTTTGGGCGCACTTTGCGGCTCCAGCGCGACTTGTTCGAGTTTTTCGGGTGCGATTGCCATAATTTTTAGCCACAGATGGACACAGATGGATTCACAGATAGGCACAGATTTCTTTTTTTAAAATATCTGTGCCTATCTGTGAATCCATCTGTGTCCATCTGTGGCTAATTTTCACCAGCCTTGATTCAACACTTCCGCGAGGTGCAAGCACTTCACGCCGCGTTTTTCGCGGTCTAAAACGCCTTGAATGTGCATCAAACAGCTTCCGTCGCCCGAAACGAGGTATTTGACCCCGGTTTCAACCGCCGATTTGGTCTTGACCTGCCCCATTGCCACGCTGATTTGCGGGAATTTCGCCGAAAACAGCCCGCCGAAGCCGCAGCATGTCTGCGCCTCGCCCATTTCGCGCAGTTCCAAGCCTTCAACCTGACTCAGCAAGATGCGCGGCTCGGTTTTGATGCCGAGTTCGCGCAGTCCGTGACAGCCGTCGTGCCAGGTCACGGCGTGAGGAAATTTGGCGCCGATGTCCGTCACGCCCAGTTGATTGACCAAGAAGTCGGAGAACTCGAAAGTTTTCTCGCCCAGCGCCTTGGCGTCGGCTTCGCGCGGCGTGCCTTTGAAAAGTTCGTTGTAAAACACCTTGAGCATCGCGCCGCACGAGCCGGATGCGATCACCACGCGCTCGGAATCGGCGAGGGCATCCAAAACTTTCACCGCGACTTTGCGACTTTCGTCCCAATAGCCCGCGTTAAACGGCGGTTGACCGCAACAGGTCAGTTGCGGCTTGTAATCGAGACTGTGCCCTAACTTCTCGAAGATTCGCACCATCGCCTGACCGGTTTGCGGGTAGAAGGTATCGACGAAACAGGGAATAAAAAGCGTTATTTTCACGGGAATTGAGATCGAGAGTTTAACCCCGATGGCGCTGCTCTAAAGGACGAACGGCTATCGCTGTATTCCCTCTCAAATTGGTTGGCCAATACGCTATAAATTGTCAAGATGCGAGCGGCGCTCCCCTGCCCGGCGCGGCTATCACCGCCACTTCGAGCGCCGGAACCTTGAAACTCCAATAATTCCGCGTCCCAACCCAAAAGAGGCAGGCTCCATCGAGGCTGCCTCTTTTTCATGCGCGCCGCGCCTTTTTACCACTTCAGATCTCCAATCCGCCGCGCCACTTCGAACGCATTTTCCCGCGAATTGAACGCCGAAACCCGGAAAAATCCCTCGCCCTTGCTGCCAAACCCGCTTCCCGGCGTAATCACCACGTTCGCCTCGCCCAGCATCTTGTCGAACACGTCCCAACTGCTCAGTCCACCCGGAGCGCCGATCCAGATATACGGCGCGTGAACCCCGCCGAAGACTTCCAGCCCGGCTTTTTCCGCCGCTTCGCGCAAAATCTTCGCGTTTCCCATGTAATGCTCGATAAGTCCCGCAACTTCGCCCTGACCCTGCGCCGAATAGAGCGCCTCTGCCGCGCGCTGAATCGGATAACTGACGCCGTTGAACTTGGTCGAACAGCGCCGCTGCCACAGCGGATGAATCGCCGTCTTTTCGCCGCTCTCACTTTGGCCCATCAGCGACTTCGGCACCACCGTCAGCGCGCATCTGACGCCGGTAAAGCCGCCCGATTTGGAAAAACTGCGGAATTCTATCGCGCAATCGCGCGCGCCGTCGATCTCGTAAATCGAACGCGGAATCTCCGGGTCGGAAATGTAATCCGAATACGCCGCGTCGAAGAGAATGATCGAGCCATTTTCGGTCGCGTAATCGACCCAGGCTTTCAATTGCGCCTTCGTTGCGACCGCGCCGGTCGGATTATTGGGAAAACACAGGTAAATCAGGTCAACTTTTTCGCCCGGAATCGCGGCGACGAAGCCGTTTTCCCGCGTGCAGGGCAAATAAACCAGCCCGGCATAGGCGCCATTCTCATCGGCCTCGCCGGTGTGCCCGGCCATCACGTTGGTATCGACATAAACCGGATAAACCGGGTCGGTGACGGCGATTTTGTTATCGCTTCCGAAAATATCGAGGATGTTGGCGGTGTCGCACTTGGAGCCATCGGAGATGAAAATCTCATCCGCGTCGATGAACAGCCCGCGCCCGCGATAATCCTGCTCGGCAATCGCCTCGCGCAGGAAATCGTAGCCCTGTTCCGGCCCGTAACCGCGAAATGTGGCGCGTTCGCCGAGTTCGTCGGTCGCTTTTTTGAGCGCATCTATCGCGCTTTGCGGCAAAGGTTCGGTCACATCGCCGATGCCGCAGCGAATCAGGTTTTTGGCCGATTCGGGATTGTCTTCGCTCCACACCCGCACGCGCCGCGCGATTTCGGGAAACAGATAGCCCGCTTTGAGCTTGAGATAATTGGAATTGATGGATGCCATAAGCGCATTAAAAGCTACCAAAACCGCGCCACGCGCGGCGTTTCAACTCGCATTGCTGTCCTGATTTAGCTGTTGAGCCACCAAATCCGCGATTTTTTGCGCTTCGAGCGCGGCTTTTCGCTGGATGGTATTGGCTTTTCGGGTTTCTGCGGCTTTATTGGGCCGTCCCGCGACGGCTTTCATCAAGCGTGGCAAGAGCAAAAATTGGTCGCTCGTCGTGCCGAAGGCTGCCAGAACGCCGCTTCGCAGCCGCGAATTGAAATTTTCGATGCGTTTGCATTTCAAGTCGCGCAGATTCCGCAGCGAACCCAATTCCAACTCCAAGTTGAAGATCTGGTCGTTTAAAAGTTTGAACTCGCTTTGTTCCTTTTCGATTTCGGCCTGATTCCACTCCCCAACGCTGAAATCCGGCCCCAACTGCGACCAAAAACGGACGACCGAATTCAAAAATTCTTGATAATGGTTGAAATTCTTACGGGCCATAAACAGTTATTTCTCCCTACCAGACAATTATTTCTCACTTCGACACCAATAATATTAACAGTTCTCGCCAGAACCAGGGCAACTCTTTCAAGAACTGTTTTAGTTCTCACGAGAGCTAAATCTGTTCCCATAAGAGCTAAAATAGCTCTTCAAAGAGCTATTTCAGTTTTTTCGAGAGCCGTTTCGGTTCTTATAAAAGCTGCATTAGCTTTTATAAGAACTACTCTAGTTTTCGTAAGGACTGATTCGGTTCTTACGAGAACCGACAACATTATTCGTCTCCAGGTGGGAAAAATAGCTCGGATTGCGAATTTTATTGTCGCTACAGCGAAAATCAATGGTTCAGCAGCGACCGGGAATAGAAGATCAGGCCGGATTTATGGTCGGCGAGCCGCGATTTAAGTCGTCGGGGCGCGCAAAAACGGCGGTCGAGGCGAGGGGATTCGCTTCGACCGCCGCATTTTTGAAATCGGAGCCAAAAAAGGGTTCAAAGCGCTTTTTCCAACCGCGCGCTCATCGAACCTTTGCTCGAATCCATGCGCCAATCCGGGCCGTATTCGTGAATTTCGTCCCGAAACGCTTCGGCGCGCTCCAAATGGCCGCTCCACACGATGACGCGCTTTCGGGTATCGACTTCGACGGTCATTTTGAAGGCTTTGCGGATCGGATAAGCGAAAATCGCCATCAGCATTTCGACCACATAGTCGTAGGTGTGAAAATCGTCGTCCAAAAGCACGACATTCCACGGCGTGTCGGAGTCGAAAACCTCGGAATTGGCGGCGTTTTGCTCGGCTTCGATGTCGATTTGCGGCAGCGTGGTGGTTTCGAGGGTGGGCATGGGCAGGGCGCGGTGAAATGACCGGTTCCCTCTCCGCTTGCGGGGAGGGTTAGGGTGGGGTCAAACGGAGAGGATTCTCAAGTTGGGCGTATGCAGGTTGGAAATTTCCCGCGTTTCTCCCCACCCTAACCCTCCCCGCAAGCGGAGAGGGAACCGGTCATAAAATCGTTGGCGGCGATTTACAGCGGCAGAATCGGCGCCACTAAATCGCCGCCCGAATCGGCGGGAATCTGGCCGTTTTCGGGGATGACGAGGCCGATTCCGCCATCGTCTTTGGCGTTGGGGCCGACGCTGTAGAGCGAATAGGCCTGGCCCGCGCGCCGGTATTTGAGCCTTTGGCCCGGTGCGAAAGGGTCGGGCGCAGTTTCGAAGGTTTCCGGGTAAACGCCGGCCCGCAAACGCTCGGTTCGCAGCGCGAGCGCGAGCGCAAGCAAACGGTTTTGAGTGCGTGCGGCCTCGTAATCGACGCGCAGCGAAGGCGAATCGACCGCGCCTGCCTGCAATTTGCTCCACGGATCGAGGGCGTCATCGACGCGCGCGGTCTGGATTTGATAGGGCGCGTCGGCGGCGGCGAGAGCGGCGTTGAAAGTGCGTTCGATGCCGCCGACGATCTCGATTTCCCCGATGGTTTGCATCGTGGCGCGCTCGTCGTCGCTGAAGGGTTGGCCGTCGAGTTTGAGGGTATCGGCGACCACTTCGTCCCAGTTGAGTTCGTTAATCGACTGGCGCGTGATGGCGATGGCGGCGGTTTTGCCTTCGCGGATGGCGTCGGCAAACGGCGGGCGCAGCGTTTCGATGCGCGTCAACCGGTCGGCGGCGGCCTGAGTTTGCTCCTTGTCGAGGTGAGAGACCAACTTGTCGATGCCGCGGCGCCCGATGATTTCGATGTCGCGGCCCGCCAAAACCGCGCGCAAAGGCCCGCCGCGCGTCATCAAAACGCCGAGTTCGATGCAATCGAGTTTCGAACCCATGGCACCATTCCAATCGGTGTTGGAAACGCGCACATCGGCTTCCTGGTCGAGAATTCCGGCGAGAATGCGAAAGCCGGGATAGTTGCCGAAATCGGTGTCGGCGCCGCGCACCGGCGGATGTTGCACAGGAAGAGCGAGGGCTTCGCGCAACGAGAAAAGCGCGCGCTTGTTGCGCGACACCACGTTGCGCTTTTGCTGAATCGCTTCAGCGTCGGTGAGCTTTTCGAAGCGGGTGGAAATGATGTCGGCGGGCGAAGTTTTTTCCACGGCATCGAAAAGTTTGTCGAAACCGTTGGGCGCAGGCAGTGGCGCGCCGACCAGCGAGGGGGAATTTTGCGCGATAGTCGCGGGGGCGAGGAAAAGCAGCGGGGAGAGCAGAAAGGCGAGGCGAAGAGGAGACATGGCGTTTATTGACAACGGAAGTCGGGAAATGTGACGCATTGCGCTGTTCCGCACTTCGTGCGGCCCTCACCCCAAATCATCCAAAAACTCGGCGTCCAGAGTCCCGGTCATCACCGTCATCGCCGGGCCGGTCATCAGGACGCTGCCGTTTTGCGCCCACTGAATGTCGAGATCGCCGCCAGGCAAATGGGCCAGAGCGCGGCGATTGTCGTCGGGGAGTTTTCCGTTCAGCGCCGCCGCGACGACCGAAGCGCAGGCGCCGGTGCCACAGGCGAGGGTATCGCCCGCGCCGCGCTCCCAGTGGCGCACCCAGAACTTGGCGCGCCCCATTTCCTGCACGAAATGGACGTTGGTGCGGGCGGGAAAGCTGTGGTGGTGTTCGATTTCGAGTCCGATTTCCTTGAGCGGCACCGATTCGACATCATCGACGAAAATCACGACGTGAGGATTGCCCATCGAGACGGCGGTGATGCGGAAAGTCTGGCCGTTGACATCCAAAACCTCGTCGATGACGCGGTCATCGGGCTGATTTTCGGCGACGATCATCGGAATTTGCGAGCGCAAAAGGCGCGGCGCGCCCATATCGACGCGCACTTGCAAGGGATTGTCGCCCGGAGTCTGGCCGGGCAGAATTTCGATGTGTTGCAAACCCTGCGTGGTCGCTACCGAAATGGCTTTGGCTTCGATGAGGCCGCTGTCGAAGAGATATTTGCCGAAACAGCGGATGCCGTTGCCGCACATTTCCGACTCCGAGCCGTCGGGATTGAACATCCGCATCCGATAATCGGCGTCGTCGTCTTCGAGAATCAAAATCAGGCCGTCGGCGCCCACGCCAAAGTGCCGGTCACAGACTTTTTCGGCCAGCGCGGGCAAAACATCTTCGGGCGGCGCGGGGAAGCGGATGCAATCGAGCATCACGAAATCGTTTCCCAAGCCGTGCATTTTGGTAAAGATCAAATCGGTGGAGAGTTTCATAGCGTTTCAAAGCGAAATTTGCGGCTTTTAGGTTAGCAATTTGAGCGGCACCAAAAAAACAGAGGCCGCTCGAACTTGGAGCGGCCTCTGTTTTTCCGTTATCACCCCAGCCACTGCGGGTTTTTGGCGGTGCCGTCGTATCGAGTCGAGGTTTTGAACTTTTCCAGGTCGCCGCGCGCCGCCGCAACGCGCATTTTGCCGAGCAAAGCCGTTTTTTGCGCGCCCAACATCGGCTTCCAGGTGCGCGCGGCTTCGAGCGCTTGCTCCAAAATCTTCAGGCTGTCGATGCCGGTGATGACCGTCGCCACCGGCTGCGACATCGAATAGTGCAGCAATTGAATCGGCGTCGCGGTGCCGCTTTTGACGACGTGATCGAGGATGAAATGGTCGCCGAAGGTTTTCATCGCCAACACGCCGACTTTTTGCGCCACCAGTTGCGGCATCACCTGGCGCGCGAAGGAGCGAAAATGCGCGTCCATCACGTTGATCGGCATTTACACCCCGTCGAAGCGCACGCCGTTTTGCCGCGCGATTTCGAGCATTCGCAGGTGAACGAACGGATCTTTGTGGCCGGTGAAGCCGATGTGACGGATTTTCCCGGCTTTTTTGGCGTCGAGCAGCGCTTCGTGCGCGCCGCCGGAAGCGAAAATGCGGTCGGGGTCTTCGAGGCGGATGATTTCGTGATGCTGCATCAAGTCGATGCGGTCGGTGTTGAGGCGCAACAGCGATTCGTCGATCTGCCGCGCCGCTGCCGCCTTGGTGCGCCCGTCGATTTTCGACATCAAAAACACCTGGTCGCGCCGCCCCTGGAGCGCCTTGCCCATCCGCACTTCGCTGGTGCCGTCGTTGTAATCCCAGCAGTTGTCCATGAAGGTGATGCCGCCCGCAATCGCCGCCTGAATGAGACGGATACTTTCCGATTCCAGCTTCTGCTTGCCGATGTGAAAACCGCCCAGTCCAATGAGTGAAACCTGTTCGCCGGTGTTTCCGAGTTGGCGAAAAGGCATCTCGCCGCGCCACGTGGTAGGCAAAACCGCCGCGCTGACCAGCACGGCATCGGCTTCGGTGGCCGCACCCAGAGTGCCGCTCAAAGTCGCGGCGGTGGCGACCAGCGCCGTGTTTTTCAGAAAATCGCGTCGTGTGGTATCCATAAAAATCTCCGCGCGTGCGGGTTGCAAAACGGGTTCCCTGCTCACGGCGTGGCGAAAACCGCCAGGTAATTGTCCTCACCTAACTCACGCGAGGAGACGAATTTGAAACCCGCTTTCTCGCCTTCGCGCCGCACGATGTCGAGGGCGAGGCGGTGGTCGTCGGTGAGCGGGTTGCCGTCGCTTTTTTCATCGACGCGGCGCAAAATCCGTCCGGTTTTGGCATAAGCGAGGCGCGCTTCGCGGCGCAGGTCGTCGTTGTCGCGCTCCATGATGCCCAGGCGCGCGCCCGGCTTCATCGCGGCGCGAATTTTGGCCAGCATTTGCAGCGGCTGGTCGAACTCGTGGTAAGCGTTGAGGATAATCGCGGCATCAAGCGTTTTGGCGGGCAGTTTTGGGTCACTCGTGGTGCCAAGAACGGTCTGGATGTTGGAAAATCGGTTGTCTTTGGCGCGTTTTCGTATCGCGGCGACGTATTGGGGCAGAATTTCCTGCGCGTAAACCACGCCTTTTGGCCCGACGCGATTGGCGAGGCGCACCGAAAGCCAACCGCCGCCCGCGCCCACATCGGCGACGCGCGTGCCCGGCCCGATTTTGAGGTCACGGAAGACGCGCGAAAGCTGCAAAGTTTGCTCGCGCCCCGGCGTTTCGAAGATGTCCAGGCTACCCGTCCACGGCGGCGCGGTTTGACGGATGGTGCCGTCGGTTTGGGCCAGAAGTTGAGGCGTTTGCGACCTGAAAAGCGGAAAAGTCAGCGCGCCCGCGACGGCGCCCAGACCGCAGAGCGCGGCGAAAATGCGGATTTTCATGGCAAAGAGGACGCGCGAAACGGCGAGAGGCAGCGAATAAATTCGCCGCAAAAAGACGAAGTCCTCCGGCGCGGACGGATGCGGTGTCTCAACCTGCGAAGCCAGGTTTCGTATGGTTGCAGCAAATTTATTCGCTGCACCGCTCCGCCAAATCGTCCACATCGCGCGTCGCGTCGAGCCATTCGAGTGGCAGTTGATGCCGCAGCCACGTCATTTGCCGCTTGGCGTAGCGCCGCGAATCGCGTTTCCACGCCTCGATTCCGCCTTCCATCGACATTTCGTCGCGCACAACCGGCAGCATCTGCTTGTAACCGACGCCGCCCAGCGCGGGCGCGTCGTCACCCCACTTTTCCCGCAGAGATTGCAGTTCGGCGAGCGCTCCGGCCTCGATCATGGCATCCACCCGCGCGTCGATGCGCGCGTAAAGTCGCTCGCGCGGCATTTCCAGGCCGAAAATACGCGCCCCAAACCCGCTTTGAGGCGCGGCTGCGGTTGTGTTTTGTTGCGTTTGAAGCAGCGCGATTTCCAGCGCGCGCAGAGTGCGAAAAGTGTCGTTGGGATGCAGTCTTGCGGCGGCTTCGGGGTCGATAGCCGTGAGTTGAGCGTGCATTTTCGCGGCGCCTTCGGTTTCAAGTTGCGCTTCCAGCCGCGCTTTGAGTTCGCTATCGGGCGCGACATCCGACAGGAAATCGGGGAAAAGCAGCGCGCGCAAATAGAAACCGGTTCCACCGCAAATCACCGCTTTCTTGCCGCGCGTTTCGATGTCGAAAATCGCCTTTCGCGCTTGCTGCGCCCACTGCGCGGCGGAAAAGCGCTGGTTCGGATCGCAAATATCGAGCAGATGATGCGGAATCGCTTCTCGCTCGGCGCGCGAGGGTTTGGCGGTGGCGAGGTCGCAGCCGCGATAGATTTGCATCGAATCGCACGACACGATCTCGCCGCCGATGCGCGCGCAAACTTCGAGCGCCAGCGCCGATTTTCCGCTCGCGGTCGGGCCGAGAATGCAGATTAAGGGAGTCATTTGAAATGTTGGTTTGCAGTCGCTCGAATCCATCCGGCGGGTGCGCTCGAATCAACACGGCACACGCTTTTCGACGCAGGTCGAAAGTTGGCCAAAGGCCGAACAGCGCCGAATTTATTCGAGCGCACCCGCAAAACGACTGAAAACCGCGCGTTCGCCGCGCTGCAAACGGCCTTTGTCATCGAACATCTGCGCCGTCACCACGTGATTTCCCGGCGCCAAATTCGAAATCTGCAAATCGAAAGCGTGCGCGCCGAATTTGCGGGCGCGATACATCGCTTTGCCATCCAAAAACGCCCGCACTTCGGGCGCGCCACCAAAAGTCGCGGCCCAAATTTTGATGCGGACGCGGCTTTGCAATTTCAAGCCGTTCAAAGGCCGCGCGACGGGCGGTAAGGCGTCGCCCAGGCTCGAATAGGAACTCAGATAATGCGCCGAATCGGTCGCTTGCAGCCAGGACTGCAAAATCGCGGGTTTGGTCAAAAGGTAATCGTTGCGCGCTTTGCCCGGCGTGGGGCGCGCGATGGTGTTCATGTCGAACCAGTTGACCATTTTGACGCGCGGATAAAGCAGTGGCAGCGCGCCGAAGAGAAGTTGCAGCTTTTCGCTTGCAAACGGCGTGAAATCTCCCGGATTATTCGCCGATTGGTGCGAGGCGGCGAATTCGCAGATCGCAATCGGTTTTTTGGCCGCGAAAGCGGTGGACGAGGCGAAATTTGGCTTTGTAAAGCGCGGGATTGCCGTGATAAGGCGTCCAGGCGCCGTTCATTTCGGACGCGAAACGGAAAAATATCGGCCAATCGGCATTTTTGGCGGCGCGGGCGAAACTTCGCAAATAAGCGTCGTCGCGGACTTGATTGAGGTTGTTTGGCTCCCAGGCGAGGTGCGGAATCGTGCCCGCGGCTTTGAGTGCCGCAACCCAGCGCGCGGGAAATGGCGCGCCGTAGCGCAGATAGATGAAAAGTGAGCCGGGATTTTTGCCGGTGGCGCGCCGAAATTGCGCGGGCGAGCGGTGGGACTGGAAATTCTCGCCGTAAAAGGGCGCGCCGAGCGAATCGTCGCGGTCGATAAAGGCGCCCAGATAACAGCCAACGACCGGTTCGAGCGGCGCGCCGGTGTAGAGTTTTCCGGCGCCGCGCGCAGTCGTTGGCACATCAGCGAAAATTCGCAATTGCGAAGTGAGCGCGGCGGCGCGGTTCTGGTGAATGATCGCCGCATCTTCGAGGCCTTTGGCGCGGTAAAGCGCGCTTTGCTGGCTTTCGAGCCGCGCGGCGAGATCAAACTTTCCGCCGCTTTTGTAGAGGCCAATCAGTTCGTCATACGCGCTAAAAACCTGGGCGCGGCGGATTTTGGCTTGCAAAACCGCGATACGCGAATTTTGCGGCACGGCGCGGCGCGACGAGAAAGCCAAAACCGTTAAAAAAACGAGACCGAAGGGAGAAAGGCGGCGCATTTCGGTTTGAAGTGCTTCTACTCAACCCATAAAATCGGTGTTGATTTTGAGGCGTTCGAGCGGATTTTGCTCGGCGACTTCCTCGATCACGCGCTCGTAAAGTGCCAGAAGTTCATCGACGCGCTTTTGGTGCGCGAAAAGCGGCGCGCGTTCCAGCGCGCGCGCGCCCATTTTGGCGCGCAATTCGGGGTCGTCGATGAGGCGCGCGATGGCTTCCCGAAAGCGCGCTTCGGACGCAGGCACCAGAAAACCATCGCCTTCGTTTTCGAGCGCTTCGGCAGCGCCCATCGCGTTGACGACAACGCACGGTTTGCCGGCGCAAAGCGCTTCGGCAATCGAAAGTCCCTGGGTTTCGGTGCGCGAGGCGAAGGTAAATACGTCGCCCGCCGCGTAATAATCGGCGATGGTGGCCGGGTCGATGAATCCGGTGAAGGTGACGCGCTGCTCGACCGCCATTTTGCGGGTTAGCTCGCGGTATTGTTCAATCGCCGGGCCACCGCCCACGACGAGCATCTTCGCGTTTCGGGTTTTGAGCAGCGGCGCGACCGCGCGCAAGAGAAATCCGAGGTTTTTTTCGGGCGCGATGCGGCCCACATACAGCAAAACCGTCTCGTCGGACGCGAAACCGTATTCGCAGCGCACGCGTTCGCGGTGGCCGCCTTTGAACTTCCCGAAATCGACGCCGGTGGGCAAAACCTGGGTCGGCGCGGCGGGAAACAAGCGTTTGATGACCCGTTCGACGGCGTGCGAGGGCGCGATGACGCGATCCGAGGCGCGCAGCATATTTCGCACCCGCCACATGATATAAGCCCGCGAAGTGCGCGGCGAGGCGATGGAATAGTGGGCGTAGTGGTGATAAAGCGTGTGAAAAGTCCACACCAGCGGCACGAAATTGAAGCGCGCCCAGTGCGCGCCGATGCCGCCCAAAACGAAGGGCGAATGGGTGTGAACCAGGTCGAATTTCATCTGGCGAAACATCAGCGCGGCGCGCGGCGCGATGCGCGACAACACCGGAAAAGCGACCGGATAATCGCGCGCTTTGAACCAGTGACCGGCCACGAAGCGCACCACATCGGGGTCGGTGTCCTCGTAGTCGCTAAAGCGCGGCGCGAAGATGATCACGCGATGGCCGCGCGCGCGCAGCTCCTGCGCGGTGGTGAGCGCCGAAGTCGCCACGCCGTTGCGCGTCGGGACATAAGCGTCGCAGAAAAAAGCGATTTTCATTTTTTGGCTAAATCTTGACCTCGGTAGTGGTCAAATGCGGGG
>JAABUN010005635.1_pt1 | contig 15312 bp, 15 predicted proteins | sample 5559311 | NCBI WGS metagenome assembly JAABUN01 (sample SAMN10711877, study PRJNA513370) | rock metagenome | isolation source: Antarctica rocks | place: Antarctica: Victoria Land, Siegfried Peak sud | reverse complement strand
CGGTGCGGAGCAGGATTTTGGCGGCCGACCACACCATGCCGATGAGGCCGACCGCCAGAACGTCGGCAACCGCGTCGTTGACCTGGTTGCCGGTGCTGTAGAGCAGGAAGAACATCAGGGCGGTGGTGATGAGGGAGATCGACAGGGTGTGCGGCAGCCCCAGCGTCATGGGCGGACGTGTGGCCGCCATGTCGAACTCCTCCTCCTCCAGCGGTTCATCCTGCTCGAACATGGTTCAGCCGACGCCGAGAAGGGACGCGATGGTGTCCGCCTTGGCGATGCCGAGGGCGCCCACGGCCATCGTGACCAGGCCCTCGACGGTGTGGCGCCCGGACATCATCCGCAAAAATCCCCACACGATGCCGATGCCGGCGAGAACCTTGAACGTGGCGATCACCGCGTCCTTGATCGAGGATACGCCGAGGGGATCGGCGCCTTGGGCGTGCGCCAGCCCGGCGGCAAAGAACATGAGCGCCAGCGCGATGAACACGAGCCGCGCCGTGCTGGCGGGCTTAGGGGGGAATTGCAGCATTGGCTTCTCCAAGGGTGGCGGTGATGACGGGGACGACCGGGGAGCCGTCCGCCGGTGACGGTGCGGGAGGCGCTGCCTGCCGCGCACTGCACTGGGCGAGCGCCCAGGCGTCCCAAACCGGCGCACAGGGCGGCGGAGCGGGAGGCTGCTGGGGCACGGTGGTAAGGGGGGTGGGGGACGCGGGCAGCCCCGATTGCTGCGCCCGCACGCGGTTCAGCACCTGTTCGACGCCGGCCGCATAGGCGCCGCCGCGTTCGGTGCCGCCGGTGTTGTAGCGCCGGTGCGCCAGGGACCAGACCGCTTGCACGTCTGCCGCGTAGTGGTCGGCACCCGCTGCCATGCTGCGACAAGCGTCGAATGCGGTTTCGATTGTGAGGCCGTGCCGAGCGAGCTGGCCGGAGTTGACCTGCATCAAGCCCAGGTCAATAGACCGGCCTTGCGCGAGCAGGGCAGCGGCCCGTGCCGCAGCCTCTTGCGGCGTCGCGGAGCGGATCGCGGTTGCCGGCAGGCCGCGGGCGCGGTCGGCGTTGACGCCGATCACCAAGGGATCGCCGCCACTCTCATGGATGGCAATGGCAGCCAGGCGTGACGCGAACTCGCTGCCTGCCGGCGCCGCGCCGCATCGTGGATCGGCGGCAAGCGCCAGGACGGCGGCAAGGGTCAGGGCGGTTGCGCTCATGGCGCGTCCCGCCGCGCTAGGGACGCGACGGCAGCCTGCGGCGCGTCAGTCCGTGGGGAGCATGTGCGCCAGGGCTTCGACCGACACTTCCGGTTCAGGGTGTTCAGCAGTGTCCGCTGTGCTGGCCCCTTTTGCCCCGCCGTCCCTGGCCAGGACGCCCCTGAACTTCCGCAGTTCGACGCAGCCCTGCTGATAGACGGTGATCGGGGCGTGATACCCAAAGGCGGGTGGCAGCTTGAACAGCTTGTCCAGGCTCCGGAACGTCCGGCCGTCCTTGTCACGCAAAGTATGCAAGATGGATGCAGCCGGCTTTCGTGGTAGGCAAAGGCGACCAACGTTCGGGCGTTCACGGAAGGGGCGTGCAGGGCGGCAAGTTGCGCCGCATTGTTCCCAGTCAGAGTGGCCTGTGCGTTTGCTGGGAGGACGAAGACCAAGATCGCACGAAAAGCCTTGGCGCCGGCACCAGCCTTTACGCTGGCGGGATGAGCGCCTGACTGGCATGAAGCGTTCTGAGCCACCCGCCTTGCACAACCCCAAGAGTTCATCTGACTAAATCCACTCGATCTGAGCCGTAAGGGCGACCTTAACGGCTGTGAGCCATACACAAGAATTGGTTGTAGCAGCGACGGTCGGCACACACAAGAACTGGTTGCACCGATGGTGGCCATGCTAGGGCAGGTGGTCCCGATAGCGAGGAAGGTCGTTGTGGTCTGGTGAGAGGCTGGCTCAGGCCGTGCTTAGGCAGAGGGCCAAGCCACCATGTGGGCAGGCAACGGTTGCCGAAGGGCAGGAGGTAAGTAGATGAGGATGTTAGGCGTGAGATGGGATCAGACAGGTCCGACTTGGAAGGCGGCTTTGAGGGGGTGGGTCAGCCGCGCCTACCTGGCGGTAGGAGCTATGGCGGTCTGTCCTCGACTGGACACTGAACGGTTGAGAGTGGCGGACCGACAAGTTGCACGAAACAGACTGATGTTTGGGTTAGCCGGCACCGCCTACATCTGGTTCATATTCACAATCGGCGATTTGGACAGCCCGGTTCCGGCCATAATAAATGTTGTTTACCTTCTACTGGCAACCTCGACGCTCTTTGTGACAAGACTTAGCCCCAAGAGGCTTAACGCATTCCGAAAGGTGATGCTGTTCATTGACGTTTCGACTCTTTCAGCCTGCTTCATTGCGGTAGGCGCAATAGCGGCCCCGATTCTTTTCCTGTACTCATGGCTAACCATTGGTTATGGTTTTCGATATGGGATCTACTACCTTCGGCTTGCGGCGATCACTAGTATGGGCGGAATTATAGCATCCCTATTCTACACCAATTTCTGGCACACGCAGCCTTTCGTCGCTGCCGGTATATTGATGCTGGCTGTAGTCATACCACCTTATCTAGAGTTTTTGATGCGCCGAGCAATTCGAGCAAATGAGATTGCTAGAAGCGCGAACCATAGTAAAGCTCTGATGCTAGCCGGCTTAGGACATGCGCTGCGGGTTCCTCTCAATTCTATACTTACAGCGGCACAAGCTATGTCCGGAGGCGTCCTGGACCCGGCACAGGGCCAGACCCTGAGCGCGATCCAAGTTGCCGCAGGGTCAGTTATGCGCGAGCTGGATGATCTCCTAGACGTGTCGCGCCTGGACGCCGGACGTATGCCTAAGGAGGTCACGAGTTTCAGTGTGAAGGGACTGGTCACAGAGGCATTAGCGATTGCGGCCGCGCAAGCAGCGCCGAAGGGTATTACTGTGAGCTGGTATATTAGTCCAGAGGTTCCAGAGCGGATTTGGTCAGAGCGGCGTTACTTGCTGAAATCTTTGACAAACATTATGGAGAACGCTGTCAAGTTTACGGCGGTAGGCTCTGTGCTTGTAACGGCATGCATGAAACAGGATTCTACGGGTGGACGCTGGCTTCAAATCGAAGTTCTTGACACCGGCTTAGGTATTCGTTCAGAGGCGCGTGAGCGCATTTTTGAAAGCTTCAGTCAGGCAAGTCCAGACATCCTGCACATCTATGGTGGGGCTGGACTTGGGTTGTCGGTAGCTCGACGAATGATTGAGGCACTTGGGGGGAAAATCGGGGTTGATAGTATCGAGAGGCGAGGAAGTAGTTTCTGGTTCGAACTTCCAGTTATGGCAGCGAGAGCGCGGAAGAAGTCGTTTCACAGCCTTGCTGGAACCACCGTTGCCATTCTGACCTCAGATACGACCGGGCTGGTATCCTTCGCAGGGCGATTGGAGAAGTTGGGTGCGACCACGTTTCTTTCTGAGAGAGTTGACTGGTGGGATGCAGTCTCGACCGATAAGCTTGACCAAACTAATCGTATTGTCGTGATGGTAGATGGTCGAAACACGAATCTTTCCGAACTTGGGCATGTCCTGCAAGAAGGAAAATTCCTCGGTCGTGTTCCGATGATTGCGCTTACGGTGCAGAGTGAAATGCCTGATCCTTCAATCAGACGTCGCTTTGTGACTGCGATAAGTCCAAATGCTTCGGATGAGCATTTGTTTTCGGCCCTTTATCTGGTTGAGGCATTCGCACAGGAGCGTAGAATGAAGTCAAGAGAAGTGCGCCAAAGTGACGGTCATTCAGCTTCGCCGCCAGCAAGCAATCGCATCCTTGTAGCCGACACAAATCGGACGAGCATTTTGATATTATCCAAGGTTCTTGAGCAGGGAGGTTATCGTTGCTCGATTGTGGAGTCTGGTGAGAGCGCCTTGGATGCAGCAGAGCGAGAACTATTTGACGTGATATTTATTAACGTGGATAAGCCGGCGGTCGATGGCCTGGAGGCGGTGAAGATGCTTCGCTTTCAGGAGCTTGGAATGCATCGGAATATAATAATTGGCCTGACAAGCCGCGAGGACTCTGAGGCTATGGCGCTATACAAGGAAATAGGGTGTGATGATGTGGTACTTCAGCCAATAGATGCAAAGAAGGTGCTCGATCTTGTTGTGCGACTCAAGTCGCAACGGTCCCAGGTCACGCCTGTAAGCGAACAAGCTAGTAACACCGTGCAACTAATCTCCAGTCATCCGCGCTTCCGTGTCAGCCTGGGACCGCCGATTGCAGATCACACCTTTCCCTATCTGGCGGCCATTGGTGGTGTTCCACTCATTGGTGAGGTGGTATGTCTCTTCATCTCGGATACAGAGCATACACTAGCTAAGCTTGCCGATGCTCTGGAACGAGATGACGTCAACGGTTTTCGCAATGGGGTCATGTCTCTTGGCGAGTCTTCGGCTGTGATTGGGGCCGACAAATTGACGGAGATGTGCAAGACAGCAGGTGTCTTGGATAAGGACAAATTAGCTCTTGGCGAACGGGCTTTGCTCGCGAGCCTACGAGGCGAAGTTGTGAGAGTTGTGGAAGAGATCAAGAGCCATCTACCTGCTAGTGCTGATCTGCCAAGCTCAGCACCGGATGACGTGAAGCCAGGTAAGTTCTGATTGTCACCCCGCGATAACAGCAGGCGTCACTCGGAGGGTGGCCCTTTGGGTTCCGACCTCGACATTTCACTTGGGAGGCGGGTTCGGCTCCGTCGTACTCTGCTTGGTATCTCACAAGCCCAACTGGCGGCGCAGCTCTCGCTTTCCCAGCAGCAGATAGCCCTCCTCGAACGCGGTGAGGGACGGCTGTTCGCCTCACATCTCTACCTCCTTGGTCGAGTGCTAGGCGTGCCGGTGGACTTCTTCTTCGACACAGGAGAACCAGGTCCGGTTGCGAGCAACCCCACATCCTCGGCCAAGGGTGCGAAGGAACTTGATACTTCCGGCAGCAGCATTGGGTTGGAAATCGACGGGCGCTCAGATCGTGAAATTCGGCAGTGGATAAGAGTGTTCTTGCAAATACCGCCAGGTGTTAATCGAAGCCGCCTCCTGATGCTGGTCAAACACTTAACAAGTCAACCTGATGCTAACGCTCAATTAAGATTTCTAGGTAAATATGAGGAATGATCATCGAGACTTGTAGCGGTAGCCGCTCGTTTCTGCGACCGTAGCATGGCGCTCACTGCTGGGCGCTAGCACCGCTACGGAGCATCCCATGACCTATGTTACTCGCTCTCTTCCCAGCCTGGATCAAGCTCAGTCGGTCCTGAGCGGCGATGAGGCCCGCTATGAAAACCTTCAATACCGTCACGATGAGCAGGATCGCGCCTTCTGGTGCTACTTGAATCCAATTGGACGCCCGAGTTTCACACAGGGTCTCCTGGCGGACCTGCACGCTGTGCAGGAGAGAATCCGGACCTTAGTATCACCGTCCGCGAGCGTGCCGAACACGGTGGGTTGGGTCGTGCTCGGCTCACGGTCGCCGGGCATCTTCAGCTTGGGTGGAGACCTGACGCACTTCGCAACTAAGATTACAGAGGGTGATCGCGACGGCTTGACTCAATATGCCTATGATTGTGTCGAGGTAGCCTACCACAATGCGACAGGATACGGTGGTGGCGCCATCTCCATTGGACTAGCACAAGGTGAGGCATTGGGAGGCGGCTTCGAGAGTTTGTTGTCGTGCGATGTCCTGGTTGCTGAACGTCAGGCTCGGTTCGGCCTGCCTGAGGTCCTAATGAACTTGTTTCCTGGCATGGGTGCCCACTGCTTCCTGACAAGGCGCGTGGGATCAGCCGCAGCCATGAGGATGATCCTCTCTGGCGAGGTGGTCAGTGCCGAGACGCTGCACACGATGGGCATCGTTGACGTGCTGGCTGAGGATGGCCAAGGCGAAGAGGTCGTACGGGCTTACATTCTCCGCAACCAGTCGCGTCACAAAGCCCACTCTGCAGCCTACAGAGCACGGCGGCGTGTCAGCCCGGTAAGCCTGGTGGAGCTGCGTGATGTCTGTGATGTGTGGGTTGACACAGCCATGGAGCTGACCGCCGCCGACCTGCGCCGGATGTCGCACCTCGTGTCCGCCCAAGATAGGCGTCGGCGCCGGACCGCTGAGGCAGTTGGCCTTGCAGCAGAATAGGCCGCAGGAGAGTTCCGGCCCCCTGGCTTACCCTGTCCACGGCAACTGTATATCAGCCAGTTAGCCGACGGCCGCCGTCGCCGCTGCCCATGCTTGGGCCGGTGCCGGCGGTCAAACGCTGGTCAAGTTCTAGAGATGTCATATCCCACTCTTGACGCAATTGAGCGACAAGCCTAGCACCCTCAGACCTGAAAGCGTCTTCCGTGATTCTGCCCAATGGCGAGCACATTTTCTGAAGCGCTCTGGCTCCTAAGTTTCCTGCGGTGCTACAAATCGAATGCGTCTCAAAACGGAAACGCTGAACATCCTGAAATGAGAGAGCGACAGTCAGTGAGGAAAGGCTTGTAAGGCAATCATGCTTGAAGTCGGACACGAGCTGTTCAACAAATTCGAGACCACCTAGACGCTCCAGTTCCGCCAGGGTCTTGTGATCCAGCCGTGGGGTTGCTTCGACAGAAGGGGTAAGAGCGAGCGTAGGCTCTATCTTTACGCGTTTCTCCAAAACGCTCCTGAGGGCATCGAAAAGAACTGTCGTCAGTATCGGTTTTATCAAACAGGCTGCCATACCTGCTTGCAAGCATTGGGCCTGAGTATCGGCGCTTTCATCAGCAGTCACAGCGATAAGTGGGACGCGCTGCTTTCCAACGGCAGCGTACTGATAGAATTGCGCCACTTCGATGCCGTTTAAGCCAGGCATATTGACATCTAACAGACCCAAATCCATGTCACCTTCCGAAAGAAGAGATAGCGCTTCCTCTCCATCGGCAGCCAGGGTTACTATGGCGCCGGCGCGTGAAAGCATTCTCTCCATTACCGAGCGGTTGACCTTGTTGTCGTCCGCGACCAGAATACGACATCCTTTCAACTCCTCAGCCATGCTGATTGATTTGTCCACTGCTAGGTGCGTGACAGCGGCTCGGACTTGGACTGACTGCAAGGAAGCAATTCTGACCGCGCGCTGTAGTTCAACGCCAGTACTTTGGGTACTGATAGATGTGGAAAAACGCTCTCGTATCGCTCGATTGGGTAGTCCGCCAACGGCATCAGAAGATGCATAGATCATGGCGTCCGCAGCCTGTCTCCGGGTGTCCTGGCCTTGTTCAAGGGTGACATCAAGCACAAGTCCGCTTTCCCGCAACCCTGGCAATCCTTCCAGGCGCTCGCGTAGCACCGAGGCTTCTAAGGTTCCGCCCGCGACAACAAGAACGCGAGATGGCGCCAGCGGAGCTTCGATCCCAGCCACGGCTTGAAGAGTTAGGCTAACCCAGAACGTGCTACCAGCAGCCAGAGTGCTTTCCGCTCCAATCCTACCTTCCATTAACTGCACTTGTTGCCTACACAGGGCAAGGCCAAGGCCCGTTCCACCGAAGCGTTTGGAAATAGTCTCGTCCGCTTGAGTAAACAGGCCGAAGATATTTTCCAGGTATTTTGTTGCTATGCCAATTCCAGTGTCCATAACCTCGAAGCGAAACGCAACGCTCCCGGCTTCATCAACAACACCATCAGCCGAAATCGTGACAGACCCACGATCTGTAAACTTGATAGCATTGCTGCACAGGTTCAATAGCACCTCTCGGATGCGGCGTTCATCTCCCCTCAGCCGGAGGGGGGTGCGTGCCGTTATATGAGAGCTAACCAACAATCCCTTCTTGCGGCCATCAACGGCCGCAATGGCGACGACTTTCCCGATAAGCTCCACCAGATCGAATTGCTCGGAAACTTTCTGGCTATGTTCTACTCCGGTTTTGGCAAATTTCAAGAGGTCGCTGACAAGGGCGATTTGACCCTCTGCGGCAATGTTTATCGTTTCAACCATACCGGATTGATTGCTGTCTAGAAGTGTCGCCCGCAATGCTTCGGCTGTCCCTACAATGGCGTGTAACGGCGTGCGCAGCTCATGGCTAACGCTCGCGAGGAACAGCGACTTAGCGCGGTCTGCTCTTTCTGCACGTTGGCGGGCTTTAGCTAGCTGGTGAATCAGAGCGGAAGAATAAGCAGGCAAGACGGCAAGCCCTGCCAGCAGGCCAAGCGAAAGGCTGCGGTAAGCACCCCAAAAAGGGTCAGTTTCGATGACTAGAGTGAATCCTGCTATGCTAAGGACCGATGCAGAGATCAGGTACTTGGCGCCAAACCTGAACCCGTATCCTATAATGACCCATAGGTAGGCGGCATACAGGAAAGCGGTCTCACTTCCACCGGCAATGAGCATGATCGTCGCGCCTGAGGTGTCAAGGACAAGTCCAATACCGCGCCTGAGATCAACAAACCGATGTTTTGCGCCAGAGTAGTAGAACATCACAGCCGCAAGGATGATCCAAATGAGAGTTGGTCCGGACCAGCGGGCAGTCAGCAACTCATCGTCAATCGCCCAGAGGGCAAGTAGCATAGCGCCTCCAGCAACCAGGCGGTTGATGCCCATCACCTTGTCATTGCCGAGCTTGCTGCCGCTCCTACGTGTCAGCCTCCGGAAGATGGGCGCACCGCAACTCCGAACGCGGCTGCCACATCCTTCGATAATGCTCTGGATCGCTTGGCGTATGTTTAGGGTCAATGCGAGAGCCTATCGGTTGGTGGAGCGGCGGGGACTAATACAGGACTGGAATATACCTTCTCCGCGCGTCAGCTTGACTGAAGGATGGCCGAGGTAGGAACCCATACCTGACCCAGAAATCTCTAACAAGCGGTATGGAAGTGACGGTACTTTGCTCGACCAGAGATAGCTAAGCCCTGGCCGGCTCATGTGACATGGCAATCCCGTGTGTGAGCGTGACCAACGTCACAGGAGTGGTCAGTAGAGCACGTCTTGTTGCAAACCGGGCATGAACATGATGAGCCAATTCTTGTCATTTTTATGCCTAATGAATAGCAGGGCCACCCACCGGCCGGCAGATCAGGTCGAAGGCGATGCCCGCTGGAGCAGCCAGTTGATGAGGCAGGGCCAGAGCGTATTTCCATGTTCCTCGCGGAAGAAGCCGGCGTGCCCAATCCGTCCAGTGATAGTGTCAGACGGAGCAATATGCCAGCGTGTGCAGAGAGCGCCAGTGAAGTAGGACCCGAGCAGGTCGATGGCGGGCGCCGGGGTCCAGGGATCGTCGTCGGCGCCGACGAGCAGCAGCGACGCCTGGACCCGGGCGAACCGCGCCGCGGCGTCCATGGTGTCGTCGTCGAAGAAGTAGCGCCGCTGCCCGATCCAGTGCGCCCACTCCCGGAATGCCGGGCCGGGCAGGTCCTCGCCCATGCCCAGCCGGCGCATCGGGGCGTAGCCGTAGGCGCGAACCAGGGCGGGACCCACTACCTGGAGCAAGCTGCGGACGCGCAAGCGTTCGGTGGTGCCCTGGACGTAGCCGATCCAAGCCACCGCCGAGCTGACCAGCGCGGCGCCCGCGAGGTGCCGGCTGCCATCGCACAGGCCGATGGCGTGTCCGCCCAGGCTGTGGCCGACCGCGAGCAGCGGTAGGCCGGGATAGGCCGCCCGCGCCCATGCCATGGCCCCCTCGGCGTCGAGGTCAATCCAGTCGCGCATCCTCGCGCCGAAGCCGGGGAGGCCGGGACGCGCCGATGCCGCGGTAATCGTAGGTGAGCGCTGCAAGGCCGCGCCCGGCCAGCGCCGAGGCGAATGGGGCGTAGTAGCGGGCCGGCATCGCCGTGGCCGCATGAACGAGCACAAGGCCCACCGGCGGCGCCCGGCATGGCAGGTGCAGCGTGGCCCCGAGCGGGTAGCCGTCCCGGGCGGGGATCGTGACTGCGGACGCCGAAACCCCGGGGTGGCTCATGGAAGGCGACAGTGTGCGCCTCGTTGCTGCCCGGCAGGTTTGGGGGAATGTGGCTCATGTTGGGCAACAGGCATGGATGAATGACACGGTTCTCTGGGACAGACATTGTGCAACAGCTTGTCTCCTTGTGTACGTGTGCAGGTGAGACATACACAACCTGTACTTGTTGACAGGACGATGCGGAAAGGGTGTGCTTCCGCCGTGTCGGTGTCGCGCAGGCTACGACGCATGGACGTGCGCCGCTAAAACGGCAACAAGCGTAGCTTAGTTGTGAGGAGTGTTGGCTACCCTGTAATTTAACCCACGAGAGCAAGCTGGAAACGGAAAAAGCCGCCCCTGGCAGGGCGGCTTTCCGAGAGGCTTCAAACCCCAGCCCTGACAGGCTGAACATAGGCGACAGAATGATAGCGAGACTAGCGACGGCTCTTTGAGCCGTCAAGGCTCTCGACGCCAGGTTTGTGCCCTCTCCGAAAGCTTGTCCCAACCAAGGACAAGAGAATGGACACACACACCGCGCCGCCGACAGGCCGGCGCAAGATCACCCCGCCCCAGCTCCGCGCCGAGGCGGCCGGGGCCGTTCCCCTTCCCCCGACCAGCCCCGGCCGAGCGCTGGCCGCGTTCAAGCGCGCTGCCGTGGCGCTGGGCGTGCCCCGGAGGGTGGTGGACCTGGTTGACTGCCTGATGAGCTACAGCCCGGCGCAGGATTGGGAGGGCTGCCCCGGCGTTGGCCCCATCGTCTGGCCATCCGACGCGGAGCTGGAGGACCGCCTGTGCGTGGGGCCGAGCCAGCGCAAGGTGATCGTGCGCGCGGCGCTGGACGCGGGCTTCATGCGCCTTCGCCGCAGCCCGACCGGCAAGCGGTGGGGGCACCGCGAGAAGGGCGGGCGCCAGGGCCACATCCTGGACGCATACGGCTTTGACCTGGCGCCCCTGGCAGAGCGCATGGCGGAGTTCGGGCGCCTAGCGGCCGAGTGGGAGGCCCGGCGCGACGAGGGGCGGCGGCTGCGGCGCGAGATCACCAGCTCACGTAACCACGTCCTATCCTTGGTGGACCTGGCGACCGCGCAGGACCTGGACGGCGCCGGGTGGTCCGCGGCTGCCGTGCAGGCCGATGCCTTATGGCGCGAGCGGGGCAACCAGCGCGACCCACTCCCTTTGGTGCCGATTGCGGCCCGGCTGCGGGCGTTGAGCATCCATGTCCAGGAGCAAGTGACGGCAGCCCTGGCGGCTGTGGAAGTCGTGAAGAACGGCCCCGTGGGGCCGGAATACCGGCCCCACCTTACAACTACAATCCAACTTCCTATCGCTACCGCGAATACAAACCCGGCTAATCCGGCCGACAAGGCAGGGCCTTCCAGGCCCGTGGCTGACAAAGAAGGAGGTAGTGACGGCTTGGCAGGTCAGCAGGCGGTGCAGCAGCCGCGAGTCGAGCCGACTCGGGCAGACGAGGTTCAGCCCAGCGCGTTGCGGGGCTTTGTGGTAACGCCAGGGTTCATCCTGGCGGTCGCACCCATCTTCCGGGACTGGACCAGCAGCGCCCGAGCTGGGTGGGACGAGCTGGACCGGGCCGCGTTCCATGTCCGGTCCACCCTTGGCATGTCTCCCCAGGCGTGGGGACAGGCGCGCGTCATACTCGGACAGGAGGAGGCGATCACCGCGCTTGCGGCCATCTGCGCCCGCCATGCGGCGGGGAAGGTGCGTTCGCCGGGCGGGCTGCTGCGGCGCATGGTGGAGCTGCACCAGGCGGGCGAGCTGCGGCTAGACCGGACCTTGTTCGGGCTGGCGGACAAGGTTCGCAAGGAGGCGGGTGCTGCCGGCGCCAGCCGGCCGGGCCAGGCGTGATGACGCCTTGCAAAATCCTCTTGCCATAGGTAGCGGTTTGGCAAGAGGGTTTTGCCGACTGCCGGGCGCGTCGCCGGGCGGGCTTGCATAACCGGCCCAATGAGGCAGGTGGCAGGCTGCCTTCCTTAACCAAGCCTAAGCGTTTCGCTTCGTGTGTTGGGCCTTCTGACCCTGGCTGCGTCCACCGATCCATCCCCGGAGCTGTCCACAGTTCCCTGTATGTCTCCGGCCAGAATGGGCGCGACTCTGGCACTTGCGCGTCAGTTCGGGTTAAACAGGCGCAGGATGGTGGCGATCACGACCGCTTCCTCCCGGGACGATGCAGTGCCGAGCAAGTGGTGGCCGGTGCCGTGCTTGGGGACACCGACGATCCCGTTGCCGGCGGCTTCAATGGTTCGCAAGCCCCCTCCCTTGAACGCGACCAGCGCATCCTCTTGCAGGCCGAGGCCGAGCCAGCGTTCCCGTGTCATGCCTTAGTCCATGGGTACATTGCAGGCAGATACTATCCTGTCCTTCAAACCAAGCCCAGGCGTTGCATTTCATGTGCAGGACGTTTGACCAAGTGGGACAGTCTGCTCATGCTGGCCTGTGATGACGTTCAGGCACAGGCCAGGTGCCCCCGCCGCAGAGAATGCTTCCAACCGGCTCGAAGATGATAGTTCAGGTATCCCAGTTCTAACCCGCGACCAGCCTCAACCCGAGCAGCCCCATGACGGCACTCGCCGTCCGATCCACCCAGCGTTTCCCGCGCAGGTAAGCGGCACGCGGGCCTCCCGACGAGAACAGGACGGCGACCAGCATGTACCAGCCCGCCTCCATGACGAACACGAGCGGGGGCAGCACCAGGACCAGCCAGCCTGGCGGGTGCTGGGGCAGCAGTGCCGCGAACACACTGCCGTAGTAGATGGCCGTCTTGGGATTGGTGACCTGCGTAGCCAGCCCCGTCCGGAACGAGGCCGCCGGATTGGGGTGATCCATCCCGCCACCCGTAAGGGCAAGCGGCGCGGTAGCGCCTTGCCAGAGCCGCCAAGCGAGCAGCAGCAGCCACAACCCACCGAACAGCTTAAGCCCCGCGAAGAGCAGGGGCACGCGCGCCAGCACCGCCGTCATGCCCAGCAGCACCAGCGTGGTGAAGACCACCGCGCCCATGCCCATGCCGAGCGCAGCCGCCATCCCGTCCCGGCGCGAGCGGGCAACGGCCGTCCGTGCCACCAGGACGAAGCTTGGCCCGGGGCTGATGCTCCCGATCAGCAGCACTCCAAGGAGGCCAGCAAGGGCAGTGACTGGTTCCATGCTGGCACCTTCAATTAGGCTGCGCCGTGCCGTACCGGCGAGAGAAGCCCATCAAGCTCCAGCGGCGACTGCGGAGGCAAGCCGGATGTCAGGCTACCTCGGCAGCGACGCCTGGCTGGTCCTGCAACGATCCTGGCGCCCCGCCGGACGCGAACGCGAAGCCCTCGTCAGCCCAGCCTGTGATGCCGCCCAGCATCAGCTTCACAGGGCGGCTCAGCTCGGCCAGGCGCAGGGCGGCGCGGTCGGCGCCGTTGCAGTGCGGCCCGGCGCAGTACACCACGAACAAGGTGTTTTTGGGCCACTCGGCCATGCGCTCGGCCGTGATGTGCCTGTGTGGCAAATGCTGGGCGCCCGGAATGTGCCGCTTGCTGTAAGCCTCCGGCGAGCCGACGACATGGAGGAGGACGAAATCCTTCGTGCCGTCCCGCATACTTCCTGCAACGTCGGCGCAGTCTGTTTCCAGCGACAAACGGTGGGCGAAGTGGGCAAGGGCATCGGCTGATGGCGCGGCAGGCGTTTGCGCGACGGTGCTGGGACGCATGGCAACCTCCTTGTTCTGGTCTGCCCTACCTTGCGCCAACCGCCTGGGCACTGGTCAGCGGCACGAATGCCGCTTAGCGTCAAGATCATGCCAAACCCTGCCCGCAGCCGGTCTATGCTCCCACCCGAGAATCCGCTTGTCGTTGCGGTGGCATATGACGGGCTATGCACCTTTGAGTTCGGCTGCGCCGTCGAGGTGTTCGCCCTGCCGCGTCCGGAGATGGGTCCGGGCTGGTACCGTTTCGCCGTCGCTGCGGCGGAGCCGGGGCCATTGCGGGCAGCGGGTGGCATCACCGTGGGCGTAGATGGCGGCCTGAGCCTGCTCGCCAAAGCCGGCACGGTCATCGTGCCGGGCTGGCGCGGAGCGGACGCGCCGGTGCCGGCCGAGCTTTGCGCTGCCCTGCGTGCCGCACATGCAGCGGGAGCACGGGTGCTTTCCCTGTGTTCCGGCGCCTTCGTGCTCGCAGCGGCTGGACTGCTGGAGGGCAAGCGCGCCACCACGCATTGGCGTTACTTCGATGCGCTTGCCATACGCCACCCTGGCCTGACGCTCGTGCCCAATGTGCTCTACGTGGACGAGGGCAGCGTGTTGACCGCGGCCGGAAGCGCGGCGGGCCTGGATTTGTGCCTGCATCTGATCCGCCGCGATTGGGGACCCCGCGTTGCCAACCAGGTCGCGCGCCGGCTGGTCGTGCCACCGCACCGAGACGGCGGGCAGGCACAGTACGTGGAGCGTCCCGTGCCCCGCGAGCGTGCCGCAGGTTCGCGCCTGGCCAGCTTGCTGGACCGGGTACGGGCGGCATTGGACCAGGAGTGGCCCATTGAGCGGCTGGCGGCCGAGGCGGCGGTCAGCCCGCGCGCACTGCACCGCCGCTTCCAGGAAGCCAGCGGCACCAGCCCTGGAGCCTGGCTGCTTGCGGAGCGCGTGGCGCGGGCGCGCGAACTGCTGGAGGACGCATTGCTGCCGATTGAGGACGTAGCGGCAGCGTGCGGCTTTGGAACAGCCGCGACCATGCGGCATCACTTCCGTGCGGCCCTGGGTATCAGCCCTGCTGCCTACCGCGGCCGGTTCAGGGCACCAGCATGACCAGGCTGACGGTCGGCGTTGAAACGCCGCACCAAGTTGAAGTACTGGGCCTCCTCCAGCAGTCGGACGCCTACTCGGCCTCCCTCTACCCGGTCGAAGGCCGTAGGCCGCTCGGCGCCGATACCTTGAGCGCACCCGGCGTCCATTTTTTCGTCGCACGATTGGAAGGGGTGGCGGTAGGTTGCTGTGCCCTGATTGAGCAAGGCGGCGGCATGGGCGAGCTGAAGCGCATGATCGTGGACAAGGGTGCCCGGCAACAAGGCACTGGCGGGGCCTTGCTCGCGGCTGTCGAGGCTTCCGCCTTACGGATTGGTTTGCACCTGATCCAGATGGAGGTCGGCGCAAGGAGCACCGGCGCCCACGTGCTCTATCGTGGAGCGGGCTACAGTGATTGCGGGCCGTTCGGTGCCCACAGACTCTCGCCACATAGCATCTTCTTGGAAAAGCAGGTTGGGACAGACGCGGCCTGACCCTGCCCTGTCCGTCATATGTGGACGGCCCCCTCCTTGCAAGGTTTGGCGGTGGTTTGATCAGATCGCTTGCGTTCATATGTCCGGCCTGTTGTCGCGCTCGCACATGAACGCTGGCCAAGATGGTTTCCGC
>JAABUN010005634.1_pt1 | contig 15315 bp, 9 predicted proteins | sample 5559311 | NCBI WGS metagenome assembly JAABUN01 (sample SAMN10711877, study PRJNA513370) | rock metagenome | isolation source: Antarctica rocks | place: Antarctica: Victoria Land, Siegfried Peak sud | reverse complement strand
TCACCCTGGTCGGCATTGCCGTGTTGGGCGTCCTGGCGATCATCGCGTGGCAGACCTTCTTCACCCAGGTCCACGCCCTGTTCTTCGCGGACGGCACCTGGACATTCCGGGTCGATGACACCCTGATACGGCTCTTCCCCGAGCAGTTCTGGACGGATTCGGCCATCGCCGTCGCGGTCCTCGTCCTGGCGGCGACGATCCTCACACTCGTCCTGACGTGGCCTACGCGGTCGCGCCGGGAGCGCTCGGTGCTGGCGCCGGAAGCAGCACAGTACCGCGAGCCGCTCGACGCCTCCTGACGGCGAGTCCGCCGCGCCGGGTGCTCAAACCCGGTGGGAATGTGCCGCGGGTTTGGGCTGCCGGACCGGTGCTGGAGACCGCCGGGCCTGACGGCGGGCCGCCGCGCCTGGTTCTGTGGGCCGCCGCGCCTGATGACAGGCGCCGCCGGGTGCTCAAACCCGGTGGGAATGTGCCGCGGGTTTGAGCCGCCGCGCCGGGTGTGGGCCCGGAGGGGTTGGGGTGTGGGCCCGGAGGGGTTGGGGTGGGGGCCCGGAGGGGTTGGGGTGTGGGCCCGGAGGGGTTGGGGTGGGGGCGCGGAGGGGTCCCGGCGGTCGTTGTAGCGCTTCCGGGGGGGGGGGGGGGGGCGGAGAAGCGTTCGGCCCTCAAATCCAGCTCGGCAGCCACATGCGCATGCGCCACTGGTCGTAGGGGATGATCTCGCCCGTCCAGATGGGCAGGAAGAAGGCCGACAACGCTACTGCGACGGCGAGGAAGGCCCCCACCAGCACGATGCCCCGCCGGCGTCGGACGCGGTCTGCGTCAGGCCCGCCGAGCACGAGTCCGAGGCAATAGACCAGCGCCAGAATGAGGAAGGGCTCGAAGGCCACGGCGTAGAAGTAGAAGGTGGTGCGCTCCGGGTACAGGAACCACGGCAGGTAGCCCGCGGCGACGCCGGTGAGGATGGCCGCGGTCCGCCAGTCGCGGCGCACGACCCAGAAGAACAGCAGGACCACCAGCGAGAGCGCCGCACTCCACCAGATGAGCGGGTTCCCGAGCACGGTGACGGCCTGTGAGCAGGCATCGGCCCCGCAGCCGGTCGGCTTCTCGTAGTAGAACGACGTCGGCCTCGTCATGAGCAGCCACGACCAGGCGCCCGCCTCGTACGGGTGGTCCGAACCGAGGCCCTGGTGGAAGCTGTAGGCGCTGCGGTGGTACTCGGCCAGCGATCGGAGACTGTCGGGCAGCCAACCCCACTGGGCCGAGGGATTCCGCTCCGCCCAGGTGCGGTCGTAGGCGCTCTGCGAGCGGAACCAGCCCGCCCAGGTTCCGAGGTAGGTCAGGAGCGCCACCGGAACGAGGAAGACGAACGCCAGCAGGCCGTCCTTGACCGCGCCGCCGAGAAACCAGTGATGAACACCGGCAACACGGCGGGCGTTCATGTCCCATGCGACGGTCAGTAGACCGAAGGCGGCGATGAACGGCAGGGCCGACCACTTGGTTCCCAGCGCAAGCCCGAGGCAGATCCCGGCAAGGAGGCGCCAGGGACGGAACCCCAGAAACGGACCGAAGGAGAGCTGGCCGCGTGACGGAACGCCGTCGTCGCCCCTTCCCGCCAGCGCCGCGAGCCGGCGGGCGATCCGCCGTCGCCCGTCGTCCCGGTCTACGAGGAGGGCCGCGAAGGCGGCGAGCAGCCAGAAGCTCAGGAAGATGTCGAGAAGGGAGGTCCGGGATTCGACGAGGTGGTGGCCGTCCACAGCCAGTAGCAGTCCGGCCGCCGCGCCCAGTATGGCCGAGCCGAACATGCGCTGGGCCACGAGGGCGATCAGCAGAACCGAGAGGGTTCCGACGGCCGCCGCGGAGAACCGCCAGCCGAACGCATTGTCCGAACCGAACAGCAGCATGCCGAACGCGATCATCCACTTGCCGACGGGCGGATGCACCACGTAGGTCGGTTCGTCCAGCAGGACGTCGAGGTTGCCGACGTTGAAGGACTCGTTGGCGTCCTCCGGCCACTCACGCTCGTAGCCCGACTGCAGCATCGAGTAGGCGTCCTTGACGTAGTACGTCTCGTCGAACACGAGTGTTCCTGGCTCATCGAGCCGGACGAAGCGCAGCACACCCGCGAGAAGGGCCATGGCGAGGGGGAGGATCCAGCGGAGCGGCCCGTCGGGTGCCGTCGCGCCGAGGAGACGGGCACCGAGGGCTTCGCGGGTGTAGGCGGTGCCGGGAGCCAGGACCCACGATCCGCCGGGCCTCGAACTGTGCCTGCGGGGGCGGACGGCGGTGTGACTCACCCTGTCATGCTACCGGCGGCGTCTGGAGCGGCCCCGCACGCCAGAGCGACCGCGCGCGGAACCGGAGGGGCGATCGCGGCTAGGCTGTGCGAGTGAAACAGCCACACGACGACGCCCGGATCCCGGCCAGTGAGGACGTGCCCGCACACGACGACGACGGCCGGGACCCCGCACACGAGGCCGACGCCGACGCGGCCGGGTTCCGTGCCTCGCCGACCGCCTACCGTGGCACCGCTGGGGACGGCAGCGGCCGCGGCAGGATCGTCCTCGCGGCAACCCCCATCGGCAATATGGGCGATGCTACCGAACGGTTGATCGGGCTCCTGCACACGGCCGACCTCGTCGCGGCGGAGGATACGCGCCGCCTGCATCGCCTGGTGCAGGCCCTTGGCGTGACCGTCACGGGCCGCGTGATCAGCTATCACGAGCACAACGAGGCCGAGCGGACCCCGGAGCTGCTCGAACTCGTCCGCGACGGCGCCACCCTGCTGATGGTGACCGACGCCGGAATGCCGTCGGTCTCCGATCCCGGGTACCGCCTGGTCGAGGCGGCGATCGCCGACGGGGTCGATCTCACGGTGGTCCCCGGGGCTTCCGCCGTCCTCGCCGCGCTCGCGGTGTCCGGCCTCGCGACCGATAGGTTCTGTTTCGAAGGGTTCCTTCCGCGGAAGCCCGGGTTGCGGGCTGGACGCCTCGTGGATCTGTCGGCGGAGCAGCGGACCATGGTGTTCTTCGAGGCACCGCACCGCCTCGAACCGATGCTGCGCTCGCTCCAGCAGGCCTTCGGATCGGACCGTCCTGCCGCCGTCGCCCGCGAGCTGACCAAGGTGCACGAGCAGGTGGTCCGCGGGCCGCTGCTCGAACTCCTGCAGTGGGCCCAGGACACCGAGGTGCGCGGCGAGATCGCCGTCGTCGTCGCCGGTGTGCCGGACGCACCGCCGTCCCGACCCGAGGATCACGTTGCCGAGGTGAACGGGCTGATCGGCGGCGGGATGAGGCTGAAGGACGCCGTCGCAGCGGTGGCGGCGCAGGGCCGCGTCAGCAAGCGCGAACTGTACGCAGCGGTGATCGCCGCCCGTTGACCTGGGCTGTGCACCAGCCCAAAGAACCTAGCCGTCCGCAGTGCAGGTACTACTGGACACATTTTCATCGCGGGGTCTAGCGTGAGCGGGAATGCGCTCGACGGATAGCGTCCGGCATCCCCTATCAAGGAGCTCAGTATGGCCGTCACCGCAGGCCAGGAGAAGGCAGTACTCGACAAGGTGCCCACCGGGCTCTTCATCGGTGGACAGTGGCGGCCTTCGTCGTCCGGTGCGACGTTCAACGTCGAGGATCCGGCCACCGGGCGGACCCTCCTGACGCTTGCGGATGCCACGCCCGACGACGGAGCTGCCGCACTCGACGCCGCCGTCGCCGCCCAGGCGGACTGGGCGAGGACGGCTCCGCGCGAGCGGGGGGAGATCCTCCGGCGGGCCTTCGACCTCGTCACCGCCCGCGCGGAGGAGTTCGCGCTGCTGATGACTTTGGAGATGGGCAAGCCGCTGGCCGAGGCCCGCGGTGAGGTTGTTTACGGGGCGGAGTTCCTCCGCTGGTTCTCCGAGGAGTCCGTGCGCGCATCGGGGCGCTACTCCGTGTCCCCCGACGGGAAGTCCCGCCTGCTCGTCAGCAAGAAACCAGTGGGTCCGTGCCTGCTCATCACGCCGTGGAACTTTCCGCTTGCCATGGCCACGCGAAAGGTGGCGCCGGCGATCGCAGCGGGCTGCACCATGGTGCTCAAGCCCGCAAATCTGACCCCGCTGACGTCCTCCCTGTTCGCCACCGTTCTGCAGGAGGCCGGGCTCCCGGCCGGCGTCCTCAATATCGTCAACACCACCAATGCCGCCGCGGTCACCGGGCCGTTGATCCAGGACTCCCGCCTGCGCAAGCTCTCCTTCACGGGTTCCACCCCCGTGGGCCGCAGCCTTCTCGTCGCCGCGGCGCAGAACGTGCTGCGCACATCGATGGAGCTCGGCGGCAACGCCCCCTTCCTGGTGTTCGAGGACGCAGACATCGACGCCGCAGTCACTGGGGCGATGCTCGCGAAGCTCCGGAACATGGGCGAGGCCTGCACTGCGGCCAACCGCTTCATCGTGCACGAGGCAGTGGCTGGTCGCTTCACGACGGCGCTCGCCGAGCGGATGAAAGCCATGACCCCGGCGCGCGGAACCGAGGACTCGTCCAAACTCGGCCCGCTGATCGACCGGAAGAGCCGCGACAACGTGCACGAACTCGTTACGGAGGCGATCGACGACGGCGCCGAGACGGTCACAGGGGGAGCGCCGGTGAGCGGGGACGGCTACTTCTACCAGGCGACGGTGCTCAGGAACGTGCCCCGCACCTCGCGCATCATGCGGGAGGAAATCTTCGGTCCCGTGGCTCCGATCATCACCTTCCGGACCGAGGACGAGGCGGTGGAGCTCGCCAACGACACCGAATACGGCCTGGTCGCCTACGTCTTCACGCGCGACCTCAACAGGGGCCTGAGGATGGGCGAGCGCCTCGATACCGGGATGCTGGGCCTCAACGCCGGTGTCGTCTCCAACGTCGCCGCTCCGTTCGGCGGCGTGAAACAGTCGGGCCTCGGCCGCGAGGGTGGTGCGGAGGGCATCGAGGAATACCTCTACACGCAGTACATCGGCATCGCGGATCCCTATGCCTCATAGCGGGGTTGGCGTCAGGCGGTCAGGGCGGACTGCTCCGGCCCTTGTCATCTCGCCTGGTGCGCCGTCCTGCCCGGGGCTGCCACCTGGCTCGGCTGGGTCATGTCGCTCAGGTCCGTAGGTATTTGCGCGTCTTTCATTCGGGTTGGGGCCGGTTCCGCGGCGTGTCGCACGGCGACACGCGGTTTGCTCGTTGAAAGCCGTGCGAATTGATACCGAGCCGACCCGAGCCGCCCCGCCCCGGGCCGTACCGCCCGGCCCCGGGCCGAGCCGAGCCGAGCCGTACCGCCCGGCCCCGGGCCGAGCCGTACCGCCTATGCCGCCACGATTGGCGGCAGGCCTGGAAGACAGGCGGATCAGCCCCGGAAACGGTTGAACAGCGACTGCGGGAAGAATCGGGCCTTCAATCGCGTAGACCAGGAACTCCCGCGGCGCAGGGCCTGTGTGACCTTGTCGACGTCGTCCCAATCCGGTGGCGCTACGGGTGGATCGAGGGTCCCGACGGGCTGCGCGAGGGGTGCCATGAGGACGGACGGGTGTCCGACAGCGAAAGAGTCACCGGTGCGGCGGGGCTCCGCGTACTCCTCGTGTTCGTAGGCTGACCGAAGCCTGGCCAGGGAGGTTGCGGGTTCACCTGTCAGCGCGGCACGTCGGGCGAGGCGCCCCGCGAACGTCCTCGGGGTGTCGGTCGGCTCGAGCGGACACCCGTAGTCTCCGGCAATCTCCGTCGTCTCGGCCCACGCCGCAATAGCGGCTCTTCCGGCGCTGGCACCGGCACCTGAGCCAGAGCCGAGGCGGGAGCCAACGCGGAAGCCGGAGCCGGAGCCAAAGTGAGAGCCGGAGCCAAAGTGAGAGCCGGAGCCAACGCCCGAGCCAGAACCGGTGCCACGACCCGAACCGACGCCGTCGGTCACCGTCCGCCGTCGTGACCGGGTCCGGGCCGTCCGGAGGAGCAGTGGCAGGAGCGCGAGCACCGCGATGCCTGCGACTGCCAGCAGTCCCGCGACCGGGCGTGACTCGTTCTGCAGCACACCCGACGATGTACCGTCGGCGGCTTCGGACGGCACTGCGGAGGGGTCGGTACCATCCGCCAAGCCGGGGAGCGCCCCCGGGTTCAGGGCATCGGAGTCGTCCGCGCGCGGACCCACCGGAGCGAAGGCCTGCTGGGCGTAGGTGGGAACGAAGCCGCGGGACGGCGTCGGCTCGAACTGGACCCAACCCACGCCCTCGAAGTACAGCTCGGGCCACGCGTGGGCATTGCGGGAGTCGACGACGAACTCGCGTAGCTCGGTCCCGCCGGGGCCCTCCGAGGTGTTGCCCGTCGGGCTGCCCGGGGTGTACCCTACGGCGACCCTGCTGGGGATGCCGGCTGCCCGTGCCATGACCGCCATCGTTCCTGCGTAGTGCACGCAGTAGCCCGACCTCAGTTCGAGGAACCGGGCCATGACCTCCATTCCACTGCCGTCATATCCGCCGTCGACCGGCGCCTCCACCGAATAGGTGAATTCGGGGCCGCGCAGGAAGTTCTGGATGGCAACGGCCTTGTCATAGGGGTTCACGAAGACGCCGGCGACCTCCTCGGTGGTGGTGCGCACGATGTCCGGGGTGTCATTGGGCAGTTGCGTAAAGATCTCGGGAACGTCGTATTCATCGGAGGGACCGATGGAGCCGAGCCCCTCACGGGTCAGGACGGCCGACCGGCTCTCCACGAGGTACTCCTGGCGCGCCGTCGAACCGCCGTCCGAAGCCAGGATGGACAGGTTCGCGGCATCCCAGCCCCAGGACCCGATGAGGTTCGTGACCCCCACCGGCGCATAGGGGGACAGGAGCCAGGGGCTCGCATAGCTCTGGGTGGTGACGCGCGTGAAGACCGTGTTCGCCTCCGGACCTTCCTCCGGTGCGCCCGCCTCGGTGCCGATCTCCGCGACGCCGCCCTCGCGGTCACCGCGCCGCTGGTCCGGTTCCCACCGCTGGCCGCTGAAATCCTCCAGGGTTACCGCGCGTAGGTACAGGGGCGTGTCCGAATTGGTGGAGTAGGTGATGCGGCCGAAGCCGGTGGGGTTCCGGAGGTCGTTGCCGAGCGTCACGGCCGGGTTCAGACCGGTGGCGTTGCCCCAGACACTCACGCGCGCACCCTGGGGGAACGCGCCGGAGGTGAAGCCGGGGATGAAGAGCGGCAGGATCACGGTGACGGCGAGGGCCGCCGCGCCGATGGTCGCGCAGCGTCCGGCAAAGCCCGACGACGCCCGGGCACCACCGGACGCCAGCTGGTTCTCCCGCCACTGCGCCATGGCAAGGAGCAGCAGCCACGCCAGCACCGCGGAGATGAACGCGAACATCCCGACGCCGTTCGGCTTGACGATCGCCGGCGCGATCATCACGGTGAGGAGCGCGAGGCCGGTACCCGCAGGCATGCGCACCGTGGCGGCCACTAGATCGACGATGATGGCGATCAGCCCCAGCGCGGCGCAGATGATCAGGAAGATACCCTCGCTGGGAAGCACGGGGGCCACCTGGGAGACGACGGTGTCCTCGGCCTGGGCGAGGAGCCGCTGGAGTTCGAGTGAGGTACCGGGCCCGGGGATGATGCCGAGGATGCTCTGGCGCGGGAAGAACTGCGCGGTCAGCGCTCCGACGAGGACGAGCAGGCCCACGAGCGCGGTGAGGACGCCGCTCAGCCGGAGCGTGCGTGTGAGGGCCATGGCGAGCATGACCGGGATGATAGTGCCCGTCACGGGCTGGAACCATGCCCAGGCCTCCACGACTCCGTTGAGGCTCGTCGCGGCGGCAAGCACGGCCAGCAGGCCGGTGCCCGTCACGGCCCAGTGCCAGGGGTCCGGGCGCGGAGCCTGGCGTGGCGTCGTGGCAGGTGACGGCGCCGCGGGCGCCGGGCGGGAGAGGGTGGAGGTCACGCCGTTCCTCTGTACGTGGAGTCTCTGTACGTGGAGTCTCGGGACGAGCGCGCAGGCTCAGGGTGGCGAGCTGCGGAGGTGGAGCTGGAGGAGCCCGGGGTTTGTCCGACGGCGTGTTCGAGACCGGCCCAGACGGTCGGCAGATGTGCCGAGGGCGAGGCGGCGGTCGCGTGCCATCCCGCTTCCCGCAGGACGTCGAGTTGGCGCCGGGAATCCGAGGGCCGCTCGGCCGCGATGATGGCGTACGACGCCGATCCGTAGTCCGAGGCCGAGGCGAGCGCCCTGGCCTCCTCCGTGGTGATGGCGCCGAGCACTGCGATGAGCGGGCCGCGGTGACCGGTGGCAGCGAGCTTGTCGAGGAGGTCGTCCCCGAAGGCGGCGTGCGGCGCGTTCTGCGCGGTTTCCGCGGCCGATCGACGGACGCGGCGTGCGGCGCTGCGTGCTGCCTCCCCGGCCCGCACCACCGTGCTGCCCGCGTGCTCCTCGGTGTGGGTGCGCCGTCCGGACTCCGGGACGAGCTCGAGGGCGGCGAGGCCCTCGGCGATCCCGGTGACGGCTCCCTGCCCGTGGTGTTCCTCATCGGCGGCGAAGGGAGCCGACGGCGAGTGCAGCAGTGCCGGGAGGCCCTGTTGATCAAGGAACCGCAGGGCGTAGTTGCGCTCGAGCAGGTGCGCACTGACCGACATGACGGCGGTGACGGCCCACTCAAAGGTGGGGGAGCTGGACAGGCCGGCCCCGCCGTCCGCGCCGAACACCGCACTGAAGCCCGTGCTGAAGCTTTGCTGACGCTGGTCCATGAGCAGGGTGGCCTGGGGGGTGGTGACGGATTCCTCCTGCCGCACCATGAGCTCGCTGTGGCGCGCCGTCGCCGCCCAGTGGACCCGCCGCAGCGAGTCGCCATGGCGGTATTCGCGGGTCATGACGTCGTCGTCGCTCGGGTTGGCCTGGCGCCGGGTGGCGGCCATCCCGTCATTGCCGCGGGATCCGGAGAGCGTCGAGGCGAGCAGTTCGACGGGTGCGGGCGTGACGATGAGGGAGTCCGTGCCGCCGAGCACATGGTGGGACTTCCCGAGCCCGAACGGGTCGGTGAACTCGGCCGTGACCGGCCCGATCTCGTAGACCCCGCGCGACGCCGAGCGCAGCCTGTACTCGTAGAGGGAGACGCCGTCGCGCGTGGGTTTGTGGGACGGATAGGTGAAGCGGGGCGCCTGGCCGAACCTGGCCGGCAGCTGCTCCTCCATGGACAGGGTTGCCCCACCCGGTACGGAGGCAGTGAGGGACAGTGTCACGGTAGTCGTCGAGCCGATCTCCATCGACTGTGGCTGGAAGCGCCGGCCCACAGTGAAGCGGGGTTTGATCACCCGGAGGACGAGCAGGGACATCAGCGGCAGCGCGAGCAGCAGCACGCCCACGTACAGGAGGTCCCGGCGGCCGAGGATCTGCGCGGCGAGCAGGGCGACGACGGCGGTGAGGACGAAGCCCCAGCCGCGCACGGTCAGGATGCGCGAGGGAAGCTGATCGAGGAGAGCCATCAGGGATCCACCGGTGCTAGGAGGGCAGGGTGCCGGGGTCGGATGCCATCACCGCTGGGCCTCTCGCGCCACCGGGACCCGCGCCAGGACGTCCTCCACGATGCTCGAGGCGGTCTCCCCGGCGCTCGTGGCCTTGCGGTCGAGCAGGAGGCGGTGAGCCAGGACGGCGTCGGCGATGGTTGCGATGTCATCGGGAAGGACGAAGTCGCGGCCCTCGAGGGCCGCGGCCGCCTTGGCCGCACGGAGGAGCTGCAGCAGCGAACGCGGGCTGGCGCCGAGCCGCAGCCGCGGGTGCTCACGGGTGGCCCGGCCGACGGCGACGGTGTAGTCCTTCACCGCCGGCGAGACATACACGCTGCGGACCCGCCGCATCATGGCGGCGATGTCCGAGACGCTGGCCACCGGTCGCACCGACGCCAGCGGCGACACGGACTGGTGGGTCTCGAGCATCTCGGCCTCGGCGCGGGAGTCCGGGTAGCCCATCGAGATGCGGGCCATGAAGCGGTCGCGCTGGGCCTCGGGCAGGGGGTAGGTGCCCTCCATCTCGATCGGGTTCTGCGTCGCGACCACCATGAACGGCTCGCCGAGCACATGCGTATGCCCGTCCACCGTCACCTGGTGCTCCTCCATGCATTCCAGGAGGGAGGACTGTGTCTTGGCCGATGCCCGGTTGATCTCGTCGCCGATCACGATATTCGCGAAGACCGGGCCGGGCCGGAACTCGAAGCGCCGGGAGTCCTGGTTGAAGATGGATACCCCGGTGACGTCGGAGGGCAGCAGATCGGGCGTGAATTGGATACGGTTGACCGTGCAGTCGATGGTCCGGGCCAGGGTCTTGGCGAGCAGGGTCTTGCCCACACCGGGCACGTCCTCGAGGAGCAGGTGGCCCTGTGCCAGCAGGACGGTCAGGGCCAGTCGTGCGGCCTCGGGCTTGCCGTCGATGACCGTGTTCATCGAGTTGAGGATGCGGGCGCTGATGTCGCGGAAGGTCGCGCCGGTCTCGATTGGGTCCGCTGGCGCCGACAGCCGTAGGTCCGCTTCGGCCTCGGCGGTGGTGTGCTGGACGTCCATGGGTACCTTCCATCTGGGCGGCTGCGGCGGCAAGCGCCGGCCGGACGGGCCGCGATCATCGACTCCCAAAGAACGACCGAGGCCGTCCCCGCCGGGGTAGGACGAACCGGACTGAATGATTCAACAGATTACTAGCTCAACCTACTTCCCGGGAGATAAGTTCCTCTTCCTGACTAGGCTTGGACCATGTGTCATATCCCAGCCGCTGCCCGGCTCCCCTCCACGGCGGGTCACACACCGGGGCAGACCCCGCTGGCCTATCGGGAGCAGGACACCGCACCCGACGACGAGGGCGGCCAGGGTGCAGGGGGCGGTGCAGTGGACGGTGGCGCAGTGGACGGCGGCTCAGGGGACGGCGCGAGGGGCGGTGCGAAGGGCGGCCGACGGCGGAAGGGCGGGTATCCGCCGCTGCCCGAGCCGCTCCCGGTTCCCGTGATCGACAACCACACTCACATCGACTTCCGGTCGGGAGCGGTCGAGGTGTCGGTCAAGGACGCACTCGACGCCGCAGCGGCGGCAGGGGTCCGGGGCGCGGTGCAGGTGGGTACCGACCTCGCGTCCTCGCGCTTCACCGCCGCCGTCGTCGAGCAGGACGCCCGGCTCCTCGGAGCGGTGGCCCTCCACCCCAACGAGGCACCGCTGCTGGCGGAGGCGGGCACGCTGGACGCGGCCCTCGCGGAGATTGAGCAGCTTGCCGCCGGCCCGCGCATCCGGGCGCTGGGGGAGACGGGACTCGACTATTTCCGGACGGGGGAAGATGGCCGCGGCAGCCAGCTGGCGTCCTTCCGCAGCCACATCGACATCGCGAAGCGGCTGCGCAAGGCGGTGCAGATCCACGACCGCGAGGCGCACGACGACGTGGTGCGCACGCTCCTCGCCGACGGCGCCCCGGAACGCGTGGTGCTGCACTGTTTTTCCGGCGACGCGGATCTGGCACGCATTTGCAACGAGCACGGCTGGTACATGTCCTTCGCCGGAACCGTCACCTTCAGGAACGCGGACACCCTGCGGGAGGCCCTGCTCGTCGCGGACCCGGCCCTCGTACTGACCGAGACCGACTCCCCGTTCCTCACCCCGCACCCCTATCGCGGCAAGCCCAACGCCTCCTACATGGTGCCCTACACCGTGCGTTCCATGGCCGGGCTCCTCGACGAGGATCTCGACGACCTCTGCACCCGGCTGACCGCCAACACCGAGGACGTCTACGGCACCTGGGACTGAGCCCGACGGCGGCTCGGCGGCGTCCCAGTGGCGTCCCAGTGGCGTTACAGGAATTGACCCGTCGGTAACTCGTTCGACGACGGTGAGTAGCGTAGCGGCGTCGAACGAGTAGGTGCAGACCGAACCCGGGTGGGCGGCACTCGTGCCCGGGCGTGGTCGGTCTTCGTAGTGTTGAGCGAAGGGGAGCATGACCCGCCCGCCATCACGTCGCGGCCGGCATGCCCGCCCAGTACCGTCTGGCTCCTGAGACCGACGACGGCGGTGCGTACGGGACAGCTTCCCATCCCAGTTGGGAAGCTGTCCCGTAGCGGGCCGGCGGCGCCGGGAACCCTCCTGAGACCAGGGTTCCCACCAGGCGTCGCCGGCTCCCGCACGTCCTCCGGCCGCACGTCCTCCGGCCGCACCCAAAGGGCGGCACCCGCGGAGGGCCACACCTACAGGGGGCGGCACCCGCAGCGGGGCTGCCTCGCAGCGGACCGATACGATGACGGGGTGACCACGCTCCCCGCCTTCGGCCCGCCCGCACCCCTCCTCGGAGCCGCGGACATCCGGCGGCTGGCGGCGGAACTGGATATCCGTCCCACCAAGACCCTGGGCCAGAATTTCGTGATCGACGGCAATACCATCCGCCGGATCGTCGCCGCGGCCAACCTCGGCGAGAACGAGACGATCCTCGAGGTGGGCCCCGGACTCGGGTCCCTCACCCTCGGACTGCTCGACGCCGCCGAGCGCGTCGTCGCCGTCGAGATCGACCCCATCCTGGCTGCCAAGCTCCCCGACACCATCGCGCGGTGGCGGCCGGACCGCGCCATGGCCCTCGACGTCGTCCTCGAGGACGCGATGCGCGTGACGAACCTGCCGCACCCACCGACGGCGCTCGTCGCGAACCTTCCCTACAACGTCGCCGTGCCCGTGGTCCTGACCCTGCTCGAGCGTTTTCCCTCGCTCCGCCATGGACTGGTGATGGTGCAGGACGAGGTGGCGGACCGGCTCGTGGCTCCTCCCGGATCCAGGATCTACGGGGTACCGTCCGTCAAGGCCGCGTGGTACTCCACTATGGGCAAGGCCGGGATGGTCGGCATGAACGTGTTCTGGCCGGCCCCGAAGATCGCGTCCGGCTTGGTGCGCTTCATGCGCAGGGAGCCACCGGTGACCACGGCCACGCGGGAGCAGGTGTTCGCCGTCATCGATGCCGCCTTCGCCCAGCGGCGGAAGACCCTGCGTGCCGCGCTCGCCGGCTGGGCGGGCAGCCCCGTTCTGGCCGAGCAGGCGTTGCGGGCTGCCGGGGTCGATCCGACGGCTCGCGGGGAGGTGCTCGACATCACCGCCTTCGCGCGGATCGCGGAAGCCCGCGCCGAGGCGACGGACCAACCCGATGGGAAGCAACCCGGTTCGAACTGACCCGGTAAGGCCAACCCGGCGTGAACCGACCCGGTGGGCTAGGTTGGTGAGTATGGTCTCGGGCAGAACAGGCGGCATGCGCTCCGGACGGCGCTCCGTCCGCGTGAAGGCGCCCGGGAAGATCAACGTCTCGCTCAAGGTCGGACCACCCCGGGAGGACGGCTACCACGGGATCGCGACCGTCTTCCTCGCGGTGTCCGTGTACGAGGAGGTCACAGCCACCGAGACGCCCGGCGACGGCATCAGCGTGACCGTCAACGGCCAGGGCATGCTCAACCTGCCCGCCGCATCGATCCCGCTGGACCGCACGAATCTCGCGGTCCGCGCGGCCGAACTCCTCGCGGAGGTCAGCCCCGGCCGCACCGGCCTGCACCTCGACATCACCAAGCGCGTTCCGATCTCCGGCGGCATGGGCGGCGGTTCGGCGGATGCAGCGGCCGCGCTGCTCGCCTGCGATGCGCTCTGGGGCAGCGGTTTCTCCCGGGATGAACTGGCCAAGATCGCCGTCGATCTCGGGGCGGACGTGCCCTTCGCGCTGGTGGGCGGCACCGCCGTCGGGCTCGGTGTGGGAGATCACCTGACGCCCGCCATCTCCAAGACGCCCCTGCACTGGGTCCTGGTGACCTCCGACTACGGCCTCTCCACACCCGAGGTGTACCGGAAGCTCGACGATATCCGGCTGCGCGAGGGCATCGAGCCGGATCCGCAGCCGGAGATTGACCCCGCGATCCTCGGAGCCATGCGGGCCGGGGACGCACTGGGCCTCGCTCCGCTGCTCCACAACGACCTGCAGCCGGCATCCCTTGAACTGGCCCCGCCGCTGGGCGATATCCTTGAGACCGGGAAGACGGCCGGCGCACTGGCCGGGATCGTTTCCGGTTCCGGCCCGACGATCGCCTTTTTGGCCAAGAGCTCCGGGCACGCGGCCGAGCTCGAGGCACTCCTCGGGGCCGGAGGGCTGCAGGCCATGGCCGTCCACGGACCCGCCCACGGCGCCCGGATCGCCACAGACTTCGCCGCGGGCTGACCGCTCGCCCCGTCCCGAAACCGTTCCAACCGAAAGCAGTATTCCCCTTGGCACACCTCCTCGGCGCCGAAAACCTCAGTGTCGCCTTCGTTACCCGCACCATCCTCGACAACGTCTCGCTCGGGTTGGAGGACGGCGACCGCATCGGCATGGTGGGCCGCAACGGTGACGGGAAATCGACCCTCATGCGGCTGCTCGCACAGCGCAGCACCCCCGACGCCGGGAGGGTCACCAAGCGGCGCGACGTCTCCGTGGGCTACCTCGACCAGTCGGATGTGCTCGACGGCGATCTCGAGGTGGGGCAGGCGATCGTGGGGGACCAGGCGGACCACGAATGGGCCTCGAACCCGAAGATCCGCGACGTGATGGGCGGCCTGGTCTCCGAGGTGGACTGGCACGCCAGGGTCTCCTCCCTCTCCGGCGGGCAGAAGCGGCGCGTCGCGCTCGCCAAGCTCCTCATCGGCGACGACGACGTCATCATGCTCGACGAACCCACCAACCACCTTGACGTCGAGGGCGTGGCCTGGCTCGCCCGGCACCTGAAGCAGCGCTGGCGGCCGAATGAGGGCGGCCTGCTCGTGGTGACCCACGACCGCTGGTTCCTCGACGAGATCTGCAATCACACCTGGGAGATCCACGACGCCGTCGTCGACGATTTCGACGGCGGCTACGCGGCCTACGTGCTCGCGCGGGTGGAGCGGGACCGCACTGCCGCCGTCGTCGAGTCCAAGCGCGTCCAGCTGGTCAAGAAGGAACTCGCGTGGCTGCGCCGGGGTGTTCCCGCCCGCACTGCGAAGCCGAAGTTCCGCATCGAGGCCGCGAACGAGCTGATCGCCGACGTGCCGGAGCCCCGCGATTCGCTGGCGCTGAGCAAAATGGCGATGTCCCGGCTCGGCAAGGACGTCCTGGACCTCGAGGACGTCAGCCTCACCATCAACGACGGCGACGGCCCGGAACGGCAGCTGTTCAACGAGATCACCCTGCGGCTCGCGCCGGGCCAGCGCCTGGGCCTCGTCGGCGTCAACGGCTCCGGCAAGACCACCCTGCTGCGGCTGCTCAACGGCGACATCACCCCGGACACCGGGAAGGTGAAGCGGGGCAAGACCGTGCAGACGGCCGTCCTGTCCCAGGAGGTCCGCGAGCTCGACGACGTCAACG
>JAABUN010005633.1_pt1 | contig 15319 bp, 21 predicted proteins | sample 5559311 | NCBI WGS metagenome assembly JAABUN01 (sample SAMN10711877, study PRJNA513370) | rock metagenome | isolation source: Antarctica rocks | place: Antarctica: Victoria Land, Siegfried Peak sud | reverse complement strand
GGAAGCGAAACGGTCCCCGCCGATCGGCGGTCGGCGTGACCCGCGCGCTGAGCTTGCCCCGGCGCCGGGCAGGAGTCTTCATCGGCGGCGCCGGCGGCTTGGGTACCACGGCCGCGGGCGGAGCGGGCGCCGGTGGAGGCGGAGGAGACCCGGGCGGCGGGCGCAACCGCAGTACATAGAGGCCCGAGTTGACATCACTGACCACGATGCTGTCGTTGGCCGCCACGTCCACCCCCACGACGTTCGCCTTGCCCGGGATGCTTGCGGAGGGGTCAGGGCTGTCCGGTGGCACGAACGCGGCGATCTCCTTCGGGTTGGCGCTGGTCAAGTCGACCGCCCGCAACCCGTTGGCATGCCCGGCCACGAAGGCCGTCGTCCCCCGCGCGACCGCGTGATGCACCGCATACACGCCGAGATCCGGCGGCGGGAACACGTCCGCGCCCGGCGGCCGATACGTGCCGCGTAACGTCGGCGACGCCGGGTTGGTCACATCGACGACCCGCAAGGCTCCCCACTCACCCTTGCTGTCGACCATCGCACCGTTGAGCGACTGGCCACCCGCTCCGCAGCCGCCACCGCTCTGGACGGGGCACAGGGCGTCGCGGAGTGCGACCGCATCAGGACTGTCGATCATCGTCACCGGGATCGTGAGGTCCACCGGCCCGGCGACGGGGTCGCCGTCGAGGGTGACCGCTTGCGGCACGGTCGTACTCGTGTTGCCGACGACCACGCCCAGCGCTCCGGCGGCTTGCAGCCGGGCGATGGCATCGGCGGTCGAGCAGTTCGTTCCCACCGCAGGTTGGCGGTCGGCAACCCTGTTGCGGTCGCGGAACGCGATCTTGCCGGCCACATTCGGATTGCCCGGAAGCTCGTCGCCCGGGCAGGCGCGCCCGACGTAGACGATGTCACCCGGGATCTGGCTATTGGGCTTGCGGTAGACCTGCGCTGTGTTCTCCGGGTCAAACAGGGTGAACGATGCCTCGCAGGCAAACTTCGAACCCGCGAGGGGACCCGCCCCGTTGATGCGCAGGCTCGACTCCGGGCCGATCCAGTCGTTCTCACCCACGAGTGCGAGCTCGCGCCCATCCGCTCTAGCGAAATCCACGTACGCGGCATTTCCCTCCAGCTTGCGATCGGTCGAGTACGCGAAGCGTCCGAGGGTCGCCGGGGCGGCAGGATTGGCGAGGTCGACCGTCAGGAGTCCGGCGTCGAAGTATGGGACGAGTGCCCGGTTGCCATTCTGAACGCCCACTCCAAGTGCGGCGTTGAAGTTCCGGCAGCCGTTGTTCGACGTGCTGATCGGCTGGGCGGTGCCGCCCGGAGGCGTGAAGCCCGGCGGCCGTTGCTCGACGCCGTTGTTCAGCTCGGCCGCGTTCGGGTAGGAGCCGACGAAGGTCGGACTCGCCGGGTTGGTCACATCGACGATCCGGACGTCCCCGCGATACTTGCAGCTGGCCGGGAAGCCCGGGGTACCGCACTCCTTTCGCACGTTTCCCGGCTGGCTGTTGGACGAGAAAGGCTCGGTCGAGAGCGACAGCAGTCTTCCGTCATCGCGCTGGACGAGCGTGACGTTGTCGTTCGACGAGGCGCAGCGCGTCGAATCAGCGATGCTGCACGGCGGGTCGCTCGCGAAGAAGAAGTTCTCGTCCGGGTTGAACCGGCTCAGGAACTTCGGATTGGCCGGATCGGTGATGTCGTAGTACGCGACGCCACGCTCGGCGGCGTTCCCGAGATCGTCGTTGGCACATCGAACGAGCGCGACCGCCAGCAGAACACCCTTGAAGGATGGGGTGCTCACGCGGAGCGCCGCGACGTCGCTGGCGACGGCCTTCACCGCCACCGGGATCTCCGACCGGACGACCGGCGCGCTCGGCGTCGAGACGTCCACGATCTTCACCGTGGTATTTCGGCAGGGATACGTTGCGTAGAAGGAGGAGCGCACGCCGCCTCCCGGCAGCACGCCAGAACCGACGACCGCAATGTTGTCGACCGCCGCGACTTGTCCGTTCAACCCCGAGCCGCCGAGGTTCGTCTTGCCGACCACCTCCAACGACTGAGCCCGCGCGGCGGTCGGCAGCGCGAGCAACAGCGCGAACATCGGCAACGCGAAGACCCGACCCGAGCGATTCATAAAGGCTGCTCCCTGGAGAAATGCTCAGCGGGCGCTGAGATCGGATCACCCTACACGCGAGACACGCACACGATAAGTGTGCAAACCATGTAGCTGCAGGACGATCATGCGACTCCAGGCTGCCGGCCAAGGTCAGCGACGAGCCCCCGCATCGCCTCGATCGCCGCAGCGTCGGGGGCGTAGTCGAGGGGGGCGACGCCGAGCCGCTCGGCGGCGGCCACCTCCGCGTCGGCGGGCAGCGACGCGAACACCGGCTCACCGATCCGCCGCTCAACGTGACGGACGTCGTCCGGACCGTCGACGCGGTTGGCGATGAAGAGCACGTCGGCGTCGGGCGCCTGGAGGCGAGCGAGTCGTCCGACACGCTTGGCCGTCATCGTCGACTGCGCGGTGGGCTGGACGACGACGAGGTACGTCTCGGCGTAGGGCGCCCAGCCCTCCGCGGTCTGCCACGGGCCGGCCGGCAGGTCGCCGATGAGCGTCCAGTCGCGGGACTCGGGAGCGTCGACCAGGCCTTGCACCACCTCGTAGAAGGCCTTGCTCGATCCGGTGATCGGCCGTGACCCCTCGCGGGCGACCTTGCCGCGCTGCAGCAGCCGGACGCCATCGGGCGCCGGGGTCGCGAAGCGCTGCGCCGCGCTGACCGCGTCGATGCCCTTCCGCCACCCCCATTGGCCGCTTCCGTCCTGCTCGACCGCTTGAAGCAGCGGCGGCTCGGTGGGCTCGGGCCCGCTGCCGAGGCTCAGCGACAGTCCGGGCAGGAGGTCGGAGTCGAGCGCCAGGACCCGCGCGCCCTGCCGTGCCGCGAGCCGCGCCAGCGTCCCGGCGATGACCGACTTGCCCGCGCCACCTTTGCCGACGACCGCGACCCTCACCGGATCGGCACGACGTCAGGCGCGGGTCGCGTCTCGGAGAGGGATGCCGGCCGGGTGGATCAGGCGGCCACGCCGATGCCGGTCAGCCGGTCGGCGAGGTCGACCAGCGCGCGCACGCCGGGCGCCTCGGCGTCAACGTCGATCGCCGCGCGCCCGTCACGGTCGGCGGTGGCGATCGCCGGCTCGTCGCACACCACGACGACCTCCGGGTCACCGCCGACGCCCTCCAGGATCACCTCGAGATCGCCGTCGTCGCGCACCCGGTTGGCCACCAGGACCACGCGAGGAGCACGGTCGACCGCCAGCTCGAGTGCACGCCGCGCAACCTCGATCGACTTCGCCGTCGGCTGGGCGACCACCACGATCACGTCGGCCTGCCCGGGCTGCAACCGCACCACGGTCCCGACCCCGGCCTCGAGATCGCCCACGACCACCCGGTCCTCGCCCTCCAGCTCACCCAGCAGCTGCTCCGCCGAGACCCCGCAGCACTGACAGCCCGGACTCGGCCGATCGATCCGCGAGGCGACCACCAGGCGGACCCCGTCAGGCGCGTCGGTGCCGAAGCGCTCCACGAAGCCCTCCGTCGACTGCTCGTGCTCGGTCTCCCCCGTCTCGAGCCCCTGACGAACGGCCACCAGCAGATCAGTCTGCTCAGGACCCACGCCCAGGGACACCCCCAACATGGGGTTGGTGTCGGCGTCCAAAGCCAACACCCGGTGCCCGGCCCGCGCCAGCGCCCGCGCCATAGTTCCGGAGACCGTGGTCTTGCCCACGCCTCCCTTACCCGCCACGACGATCTTCATGAAATACACGGTACTCCCCTCCGAGCCCTCCGCCAAGGTCTCGTGGGCGGGAACCGCTCGGGTGACTTAGACCAAGAGCGATTGGACGCGTTGCTGGAGAGCCCATAGGGTGCCCTCATGGACGGATCAGACCACTCGCGATCCGGCGTGGTCGCTCCCGACTCCTCAGACCCCGAGACAGACCAGGCGCTCCTGCGGCTCCTCGCGCCCGTCGCGCTCGGCGCGGTGCAGTCGGCGGCGGTGGCCGCCGCCCTCTGGAGCGGTCGCGGAGACGGCGAGGCCGCCGACGGTGCGGCGGCGAGCGCGATGCGCGCCGTGCTGGCGCGGGGCGGACCCGCTGGCACCGTCGTGACGGGCGAGGGCGAGAAGGACGACGCGCCGATGCTCGCGTCCGACGAGCAGCTCGGAGGCGACGGGCCGGCCTACGACATCGCGGTCGACCCCCTGGAGTGCACGTCGCCCTGCGCCGCCGGCCTGCCGGGCGCGCTGACGACGATCGCGATGGCAGCCCGCGGCGCGATGCACTTCCCCGGGCCGGCGTTCTACATGGACAAGCTCGTGGTCGGCCCGGCCGCTCGTGACGTTCTCAACCTCGAGCGAGGCTCCCTCGACAACGCCCGGCGGATCGCGGAGGCACTCGGCGTGCCGATCTCCCCCCAGCTCAAGGACGAGGCGGCGGCGCTGGCCGCTGCCGGCGTGGACGTCGACGCCATCCTCGAGCTCGACGACATGGTGAGCGGGCCGGCGCTGTTCGCCGCGGCGGGGGTGACCGGCGGGGATCTCCTCGCCCCGCAGCCGCATCCCGACGGCCTGCTCGTCCACACCCTGCTGGTGACCTCTGGCGAGGCCCGGCGGGCGGCCATCACCGTTCCCCTTCCCGAGCAGTGATCGACGTCTGCTTCACGCGGGCGGAGGTTCGGCCGGCCGAGGTGGCCGTGGTCGTCGACGTCCTGCGGGCCACGTCCTCGATCGTCCAGGCCCTGGCGTCCGGCTACGAGCGCGTCCTGTGCTGCGAGTCGATCGAGCGGGCCGAGCGATTGCGCGGACTCGGGAGGGTCCTCGCCGGTGAGCGGGAGTGCGTGCCCCCGCCGGGCTTCGACCTCGGCAACTCGCCGTCGGGCTTCACCTCGCCACTGGGGACCGAGGTCGTCCTGGCGACGACCAACGGCGCCCCGACGCTCGTCGAGGCGGCCAAGGCGGCCGAGCGCGTCGTCGTCGCGGCGCTCTTCAACCTGAGCGCGGCCGCGGATGCGGTGCGCGATGCCGACGTCCTGTTGGTGTGCGCGGGCACCGACGGCCGGCCCGGCCTGGACGACGTCTACGTCGCCGGGCGGATCGTGGGCCTCCTCGAGGGGCCGCGGACCGACAGCGCGCGCATGGCCGAGTGCGTGGCCGAGCGGTACCCGGACCCGGCGGCGGCTCTGGCCGCCAGCAAGGCCGCCAGGAACCTGCTCGAGGTCAGCCTGGAGGACGACGTGCGCGACTGCGGGCAGGAGTCGATCCACGCGATCGTGCCGGAGGTCGTCCGGGCCGACGATGGCGTGGCGGAGGTCTCGCTGCCGCAGCGGACCTGAGCTAGGGAAAGCTTGCCTCCAGGCGCTCCGCCAGGGCCTCGATGGCCCGCACGGCGTCGCTGTCGGGAGCGTGGTCGAGCAGCGCCGCACCGGCGAGCTCGGCGCTGCGAACTCCCTCGTCGACCGGCACGGCTTGAAGCACCGGCAGGCCGAGGACCTCCGCGACGTGCTCCTCGTCCCGCGGTCCGGTGGACTTGTTGACGATCAGCGAGACCTCGGCGTCAGGGTGCGTGGTGGCCACCAGTCGCGCGATCCGTCGCGAGGTGAGCATCGACTGCCATGTCGGCTCGACGACCAGCAGGAAGTGCCGCGCGTAGGGTGCCCACTCGAAGGCCACCTGGCGCGGACCGGCCGGCAGGTCGCCTACGACGACCCAGTCACGCAGGTGGGCCACGCGATGCAGGCCGTGGATCGTCATGTAGAACGCCTGGGTGGCGCCGAGGACCGGTGCCATGCCGTCGCGCGTCGTCTTGCCGATCTGCAGCAGGCGCACGCCGTCGGGAGCGTCGATCGAGAAGCGCTGCACCGCCCGCGCCGGCCCGACCCCGCGAACGAAGTGCCAGCGCTTGTCCTCGCGCCGCTCGGTGGCCGCCAGCAGCAGCGGCTCGTCCGGAGGATCGACCCCGAGGCTGTAGGACAGGCCGGGCAGCGGGTCGGAGTCCAGCGCCAGCACCCGCCGCCCGCGGCGCGCCAGCGTCCGCGCGAGCGTTGCGCTGATGACCGACTTCCCTGCTCCGCCCTTGCCGACGACCGCGATCCTCATGCACTGCGCTCGTCAGCGACGCTCGCCCGAGAGCTGCCCCTGCGACCTGAGCGCGACGAACTCGGAGTAGCGGCTCAGGAAGGCGTTGAGCACCGAGTTGGTCTGCAGCAGCGCTTGGGCGGAGGCGTGCAGCTCTTCCATTCCCGGTCGTGTGAGCTCGTAGATGCGCCGGTCGGGCCCCGACTCCGAGGACTCCCAGGCGGAGTGGACGAAGCCCTCCTTCTCGAGGATGCGCAACGCACGATACAGACGCCCGGGATCGGCTCGACTGACGCCGAGCGGCTCGAGCCGCTCGAGCAGGTCATAGCCGTGCGCCGGCCTTTCGCGCAGCAGCAGCAGCAGGCACGGCCGCAGGAAGTTCTTGGGAAGCAGCTCGGGAAGGGCGTCAGTTCGAGCGGACATGTCCCGCCTTGTGGGCGAGGCAATCGGCGGCTGCGTCGGGGGACTCGTGACACCAGCAGTCCGCGTCGCATTCGCCGTGGGCGGCCTTGGTCATGTCGGCCATCTCGTCGGCGAAAGTCCGCTTGCCACTCTCCTCGCCCGTAGGGCTCAGCCAGTAGGCGCCGCCGACGTGCTCGAGCAGGCCGTCGGCCACGAAGCGCTCCAAGTAGTCGCCGAGATCAGCGGCGGGCATCGCGAGGAAACGGCTGAGCTCCTCGATACTCGGCGTCTCGGCGATCCCCTCCGAGCGCATCCAGTACATCGCCTGGAGCACCTCGTCGCGGATCCGCAGAACCTCAAGCTCGTGCATGTGCGCTCCCCGCCCAACGGTGGGCGATCTCGTCAATCGCGTGGATGGCCGGCGCGTCCGGCGAGTGATCCAACGGCGCCTGGCTGGCGCGCTCAGCGGTGATGAAGCACTCGTCGAAGGGCACCAGCCCGCCGACCTCGATCTCATGCTTGGCAGCGAAGGACCGCACCGCGTCCTCCTCACGCTCGTCACGGATCTTGTTGGCCACCAGCGCCACCCGCTCCAGCCCCAGGTCCTGCGCGAGCACCGCCATCCGGCGGCCCGTCTCCAACGACTTGAAGTACGGCTCGACGACCGCCAGCATCGCGTCGGCGTAGATCGCCGTACCCCGCGAGAGGTGCTCGGGCGACGCCTCGGTATCCAAGATGCACACATCGCGGCCGTCCTCGGAGACCGCCTCGATGATCGTGCGAACGGTCGCGTGCATCTGACACAAGCACCCCGTGTTGGCGTGCTGCGGATGGGCCATGACGAGCAGGTCGACGCCATCGGGGCCCGTCACCGAATGCGACGCCTTGATCTCATCCAGCGACTGCGTCAACTCCACGCCCCCGGACGTGCGCCGCAACAGGTCCGACGGCAACGTCGGCATGTCGCTCATCCGCTCGGCCGGGATGCCCAGCGTCAACGCCAGGTTGGGGTTGGAATCTCCGTCGATCGCCAACACCCGCTGACCCCCGCGCGCCAACAGCCGCGCCATGGTCCCCGAGATCGATGTCTTACCCGAACCACCCTTACCGGCAATTGCAAGCTTCATGCCGACAGCCTACCGCGAGTTCGTGCCCGCTGTCGATGAGTTGGCCGAAGCGGAGGCCATGCGGCGCCGACGTCACGCGCCTCTACGCAGGCGATGCACGCGAGCTTCCGGCCCGCTGACCGTCGCCCCCGGCTCGGCGGTCGGCTCTCACGGGTTACCCGCGCGCACGTGAGAGCGCGGCGACGCACGGGGCCAATTGCGCCGAATCATGGAGCTCGCGAGGCCGCCACGACTATTGGTGCTGGACATACAGCCGATGCCGCACTAGGCTCACGCGACAGGAATCCGGTGACTGCGCGAGCGGGCATCGAACTTGAGTTGGGTCAGCGGAGGGCGCGACGCCATTGGCGCGCGCCTCGGGCGTACGGAGGAGAGCCATGACAGTCGCAGGTTTCATCAACAGGGCAATCGCTTGGCAGGAGGCCACATGCCACTGCTGAACCGGCCGCAGCCGCGGCAGGCCTCCGCGGACGGCAGCCGAAGGCTGCCCGCGGACAACCGCACTCCCCCGAGCTCGGGTGGCGTGCGCGGCGTCAACTTGCTCATCATCGTGCTGGTCGTGCTCGCCGTCGGCGGAGCCGCGGTGCTGCTGGCACGCACGGTGATGATCGCGTCGCGCATCGACAAGAAGGCGCAGAACATCGCCGCGAGCGGCCGGGGCATCAACCTCTCGACCGACTCGATCGTCCAGCTCAACCGCACCAACGCGCTCGCCGAGTCGATCTTGAGGTCGGCGAAGCCGCTCGACCCCCGGCTGACCGCCGTGGTCGGCAGGGCCCGCTCGATCCGGGCCCTCGCGGGATCGATCAACAACAAGGCCGGGACGATCAACTCGACCGCCGGCGCGATCAACTCGAGTGCCGTCACCATCAACGGGGACGCCACGAGCATCAACGGCAGCGCCGGCGAGATCAACTCGAGCGCGACGACGATCAACGGCACCGCCGGCGCCATCGCCGGCAGCGCGCGGAACATCGACGAGGTCGCCAAGAGGATCAACGGCTCGGCGAAGAGCATCAACTCGACCGCCGGACCGATCGTGGGCGTCGCGAAGCTCATCGACCGCGACGCGGCGAACATCAACCAGAACCTCAACACCACGATCGGGATCGCCCGGGCGATCAAGGTCGACACAGGTGACATCCTCGGCCAGGCCGGCGGGGCGCTCGACACTGCCGCATGCATTGACAACAAGCTCGACGGCGGTGGCGGCGACCCCTCCGACTGCAAGGGAAGGTAGTGAGATGAGAGTTGCTTCTGACACACGGTGGACGTGGATCTTCGCCACCGTCGGGCTGCTGGTCGTGCTGGTCGTGATCGGGTTCCTGCTTGGCATCACCGGCGCCCTGTCGTCGATCGACAAGGGGCTGAAGTCGGCCGACAGCTCGGTCACCGGCATCAACGGCGACGCCAAGCCGCTGCCCGACCACATCCAGGACATCAACGGCAACCTGACGGCGATCGACAAGGCGTTGAAACCGATCCCCGGCCAGGCCTCAGACATCCTCGGCTCGCTCACCTCGATCGACGGCTCCCTGGTCCGCGTCAACAGCTCGCTCGGGAGCACGACGAGCTCGCTGGTCGATACGTCCAGCTCGCTGGTCAGCACCTCCGGCACACTGAGCACCGTCTCAGGGTCGCTGGTCGACACGTCCGGCTCGCTGGTCAACACGTCCCAGTCGCTGCGCGGCACCTCCGGGACGCTGCGCACCATCAACAGCTCGCTGCGAGACACCTCCGGCGTGCTGGTGAGCATCGACGGGCTCGTGAAGAACATCAACAGCCAGCTCATCCTCACCCAGCGCAAGGGCAGCAACGGCACCGCGCTGATCCCGATCAACGTGGCACGCGCCAACATCATACTGACGCCGGTCGAGGGCGACGCGAAGGCGATCAACGGCGGGCTGATCGGGGTCAACAGGCACCTGACAAGCATCTGCCGCTCGAACGTCCTGAACGTCGCCCTTCCCGGCCTGGTCACTCCCTCGCCGAACTGCTAGGAGCCTGACAATGAGAATCCTCAAGGGAGAACGCGGGCTCGCGCCCGCAATCCTCATCCTGGTGATCGTCTGGGCTCTGGCGGCCGTGTTGATGCTCACGGGGACGCTGATCGCCGCCGGTCAGATCGACGACAGCGTGGCGATCATCAAGCCGGAGGTCTCGGACATCGGCACGGACACGGAAGCGATCGCGCTCGCGGCGAAGACCGCCCGGATCTCCAAGGAGATCCTCAGGGCGGCGGTGCCGTTGACCGGCGAGCTGGACGACACGCTCGCGGCGGCCCGGGGCATCGACACGACCGCCAAGTCGATCCTGCGCAAGGCCGGGACGATCAACAGCACCGTGTTGGACATCAACGGCAACGTCAAGACCATCGGCACGACGGTCGGGTCCATCGGGTCCAACGTGAGCGCGATCGGCGGCACCGTCCAGGCCATCGGCCGCAACGCCAGCTCGGTCAACGCGAGCGCGCGATCGATCAATGCGAGCGCGCAGTCGGTCAACTCCAACGTGAAGAGCATCGACCGCCGCGCCACCTTGATCCTGTCCACCGTGAAGTCGATCGACCCCGCGGTGAGCGGCATCAACAACCGCGCCGTAGTCATTCAGGGTGTCGCCAGGGATCTCGGGGGCGATTTGGCGCAGGTCCAGAAGCTGGTCGGGCGCACCAACGGGGATTCCAACACCATCATCAATCACGCCAACTCGATCGACTGCAGCAACATCCTCAACCTCTCCGGAGGCAGCGCCGGATCACTGACCGGCGCTCTCGGTCCTCTGCTTGGGGGCGCTACGGGCACCACGGGCGCCACGGGGGTTCTCAATCCTCTGCTTGGCGGCGCCACTGGGGCTCTGAACCCTGTGCTGGGCAATCTGAACCCGCTCAACCTCGTCGGGAAGACCGAGAGCTGTAACGCGTGACAGAGGTCGCACTCGCGGTCGGCGCGGTGGTCCTGCTCGGGGCCATCGCGCTGTTGCCGTTCTTCGTGTCGTTCCTTAACGATCTCGAGGCCAAGGTGGCGAAACTGCGGGCGGTGGTACCGGACGCACACGACCTCGCAGCGGCCGGTAGGCCCCCCGCCGAGCCCGTCGGCGACACCGGTGCCGCGGGGTCGCGTCGCGATCACGCAGAATGAACGACGGCGGTCCCTCCGGGCCCGGTCGGCTGCGCGCGACGCTGTCGTCCTCGCTGCTCGGGCACGGCGTACGGTCGCGCCTGGTGATCACGCTCGTGGCCGGCATCGTCGCCCTGGTGGCGGCGGCGGCCGTGGGGCGCAGCGTCGTCTCGTCGCCGGCGCCACCGACGCCGCGGCCAGCGCCGGCGCCATCGGCGGCCGCGCCGACCCCGGTGCCGGTGGCGCCGGCGCCGGCGCCGGCGGCCGATCCTCCCGGGTACGTACGCTTCCGCGACGCCCGGACGGGCTTCTCGATCGCCTACCCCAAGGGCTGGTCACGTGTTGCCTCGCGCGAGGCCGCGGTGAAGCTCCTCGTGGCGAAGGGCCGAGCCACGTCGCTGCTGGTGCGTGTGGCGCGATCGCCGGTCACATCCGACGTGACGCGCGAGACGCTCCCGATCGTCCGCCAGCTCACCGACTCCCTGGTTCGCGCCGACGGGCGGATACAGTCGATCGTGGAGCCCCAGCCGCTGGTGCTCGCCGGGCTGCCCGGGTACCGGTACGTCTACACGTTCGCCACGACGAGCGGCGGGTCAGGCGCGCACATCCACTACTTCCTGTTCAAGGGCAGGCGGATCATCACGCTGGTGCTCCAGGCGCTGCCCGCGCAGCGCCTGGAGCAGGACCTACCGCTGCTGAAGCGGATCGCCGAGACGTTCCGAGCGCGCGTTCCGTGACACGGACAGCAGGCCGACGCCGAGGGCCGCGGAGCCGGAGATGGTGTGCAGGATGTTGTCCGTCGCGCCGGCACCCTGCATCGAGAGGATCTGAAGGTTGTCCGTGAGCCCGAGGAACACAGCCACCAGGTAGACCGCGCCGCCGCCGATCAGCGCACCTTCTGTGGCCGGCCGCCCGAACTGCGCGATGATGATCAGGTAGGCGCCGACGAACACGTGGAACACGTTGTGAAACGGGTTGATGTCGAGGCTGAGCAGCGTGTAGTCCGTGTCCGAGACGAAGTTGTCGAAGCCGGTGACGAAGAACCCGACCAGCCCGCCGACCAGATAGCCCGCGCCGACGACTACGGCCGCCGCCTGCGCGAAGCCCTTGTTGCTGAGATCCATCGCTCCTGCTCCTCCCGCTCGGTGTTCGATGACCCTACCGCGTCCGACCCATCGCCGGTGCGCCGAGCCGGCGCGGTAGGTGTTCCAAACATACAGGCGTTGTGTTAGGCTCGCCGCAAATGAGAGTGCTAGCCCAACAGATCGTTCAGAAAGAGTCGTTCACCGGGTGGTATACGGGTCTGATCATCGGCTTCGTGATCGTCGCCGTCGTCGTTGTTCTCGTCGGGACCATCCTGATGTACGCCTCGCGCATCGCCGACCAGGCCAAGGATGGGATCGGGCGGATGGACGAGGCGCGTGCAACCACGGCTCCGGTCTGGGAGATCCAGGATCTCAACGAGTCCGCGACCGGCATATGGAGGGCGGCCGAGTCCGCTCGAGAGCTACTGGGGGAGAAGATCAGATGACGCTGTTGCTCACTGTCACGTCGGACGAGAAGGTGTTCTGGTACATCGCCCTCGGCATGGGGCTTGTCGTGATCCTCGTGGTCATCGTGCTCCTCGCGCTGCTCGTCTCCCTCGTGCGCGACATCGACGAGGGCGTGACCTCGCTCTGGACGGTGACCAAACGCCTGGCCATCAACACCACCGGCATGTATCAGCTCGCCGGTACCGCGTCCGTCCTTCGCGCGCTGCGCGAGGAGTGCCTGCGCCAGGACAAGATGCTCCACGAGCGCAACGGCATGGTGGCGCAGCGATGAGCCTGACCCTGCTGACGGTGCTCACCGTCGTCGAGATCGTCGCCCTCGTGGTGGTGCTCGCGATCTACCTCCTCGTCATCGCCAGGCAGCTGCGCTCGATCTCCTCCACGCTTGCCGAGGTGACGTGGGGGGCCCGTGCGGTGGAGCGCCAGCTGCGCGCGGTCCGCTCGAACGTCGGGCAGATCAACGCCGCGCTCGGGGACGTCGCCGGCGCCCTTCCGGGCGTCACCAACCAAATCGAGGATCTCGGCCGAGGAGCACGCGTCTCATGACCCTCTGGTGGATCGGCAACATCATCTTCCTGTTCGTCATCATCCCGGTCGTCATCGTGATCCTGGGCACGGTGCTCGGACCGGCGAAGGAGATCGGCCTCTACGCCGACGACATCTGCGAGAAGGGGGCCCAGTTCGGCCCCCACCTCGACTCCCTGCAGGAGCTCAACACGACCCGCGAGCTCGTGCATAAGGTCACCCCCGAGATCGAGCGCTACGTCAGAGCGCTCGACCAGATCCACTAGGAGATTCCCTATGGGAGCCGCGCCCACAGTCACCCTTGCCGCGATCGGAGCCGCGCCCGCAGTAACGCTTGTCGCCGTCGCGCTGACCGTGGCGGTCATCGCGATCTACCTCATCCTGATCGCCGTCATCCTGAAGAAGGTCTTCGGCCGCCTCGAGACGATCCTCGGGGCTGTCAGCGACGTCAGCGACAGGTCGGCTCCGGCCGGAGAGGTCATCGCCGCGATCAACAAAGACCTTGCCGCCGGCCATCGAGCCCTCGACGACGCCGTAGAGCGTCTCAGGGAGCGCACCGAGGACGACGCCGACCGAGAGCTCTCCCCTGCGCCGGCTCGTCGCGGCGGCAGCGTCGCCGTCTCCCCGCCCAGCCGCGGCGGCAGCGTGGCCGCTGACCCCGGAGCGGGTCGCGGCGGTTGGTGGCAGCGATGAATTCTTTCCAGCGAAAGTCAAAGGAGCCGACGCAATGAGCGACAACGACCCGAACAGCGACAAGGTAAAGCCAGACGAGGTCAAGTCAGAGGCCGCGGAAGTAGTCCAGCAGCTACGCACCAAGGAGCCGGAGGCGCCTCCCGGAGCGGACGAGCCGAACCCCAGCGTGGTGACCGACGAGGTCGCCGGCGAAGAGCGCGGCGAGCACTTGGAGCCGGGCTCGGGCGGCTACATGGGACGCGACGTGAAGAAGGACATGCCCGTCGTCCCGGGCGTACCGTCGTCGACTCCCGACTCCTGACCGGGAGTTAGACGGCGCTACGACCCGATGGTCGGGGGCGCCGTCGTCCGTCTAAGGAAGTGCAGCGACCTCAGGCGGCGGTCGGGGCGATTGCGGGGGTCATCCCGCGTTGCGGTCGGTCCGCGCCGAGTCCGCTGATCAGACGTGCGAGCCCGGCGATCGCGCGAGGATCATGTCCCGCGACGAACTCGTCGATGAACGGCATGGCCGCCCGCATGCCGATCGCCAGCGGCTGCTGGTCGACCTCCATCGGCCGGGGGTTGATCCAGACCAGCTGCCGGGACTGCAGCTGCAGCCGGCGAACCTCGGTGGCGAGCATCTCGGGGTCGCCGCGGTCCCAGCCGTCGCTGACCACGATCACGATCGCGCCCCGGGCGAACCCGCGCCGCCCGTAGGTTCCGTTGAACTCCTCCAGCGCGGATCCGATCCTTGTGCCGCCCGACCAGTCCGGGACGGCGGCGCGCGCCTGCTCGAGCGCGCGCTCCAGGTCTCGACCGTCGAGCGACCGCGTCAGGCGCGTCAGCCGGGTGGCGAAGACGAAGGCCTCGGTCTTGCGGGCGGCGCCGACAGCGGCCTTCAGCGAGGCGAGCAGGACGCGCGAGTAGCGCTCCATCGACCCAGAGACGTCACAGAGGAACAGCAGGCGTCGCGGGCGCAGCGTCGGCGCGGTGAAGGACAGCCTGAACGCCTCGCCGTCGGTGGCCAGCGAGCCCCGAAGGGTTCCGCGGACGTCCAGCCGGTTTCCGCCGGCCGCGGGACGGCACCGGCGCGAGCGGCGCTCCGGCGCGGCGCGCTTGATCTCGTGGGCAAGCTGCCGCAACGCCGCGAGCTCGTCGGCCTGGTACTTCAGCCGCTCCTCCTCGCTCGGCGTGTCCTGGGCGCTCCACGCGGCCAGGACCCCGAGCTTCTGGTCGCTCGTGCCCTGCTCGCCGTCGGGGCTGGGAATCTCACGGGTGGCGCGGTTCTTGCTTCCGTCGAGCGGAGCGGCGTCGTGAGCCTCGCCACCGAGCTGCGGCAGGGACTCACCGCCGTGGTGGGAGCCGCTCATGCGCTTGTCGTCCTCGCCGTGCTCGGCGCCGCGCTCCTCGAGGATGAGCGCGCGACCCTCCCAGAAGCGTTCGAAGACCATGTCGAAGACCGTACGCTCGTCGGGGTTGTGCACGAACGCGGAGTGCGCTGCCCAGTAGACGTCATCGCGCTGACGCACATCGATCTCCGCCAGCGCGCGCAGGAAGACGTGCTCGCTGTCGACGCTGGCCGACATCCCGAACGTGCGCAGGACGCGCGCGAGCCCGACCGCGGCCGAGATGATCGGGTCGCCCGTGGGCCGGCCGAGCGTGTCGGACCTGATGGTCACCCGGGGGATCCGTCTCGCTGTGCGCCGTTGGCGCGCTCGATCAGCGCCTCCACCGGCTTGCCACGGATGCGCTCGAGGTCGTCGCGCTCCTTGAGCAGCGTCCCGAGCGTCCGGTCGGCCGTC
>JAABUN010005632.1_pt1 | contig 15319 bp, 16 predicted proteins | sample 5559311 | NCBI WGS metagenome assembly JAABUN01 (sample SAMN10711877, study PRJNA513370) | rock metagenome | isolation source: Antarctica rocks | place: Antarctica: Victoria Land, Siegfried Peak sud | reverse complement strand
TGCTACTTCCGAAAATTAAGCAGAATATTATGTAAAGTGATTGAAGGGATTTTGTTATTGAAGCTGCTGCAAATGAATCGTTTATCGTTTGCTACTTTACATAATCTTTTACTTTGCATATCCGAGCGCAATTGGCCGGATGGCGTTTTCTGCTGCATTGTTATCAATGTGAAGTTCCCCATGATGAGCATAGATCATCAGTTGGTGCCAACGACCCAAGGCATAATTGACTGCTTTTCCCATGGTAGTGGAAGGCAGCACAGCATCTGGCGTTTTTTCTTGCCTGGGCATGTGTGCTATTAGCCACACATTAAAGGCTGTTAGCAATGGCACTGCTTCCTTTTGCCTTAGGGTATAGCGTTCATCGTAATTTAACGATAGATCTTTTGCCTTTCTTTCGATGGCATATAGCTGTTGAATCTGGGTAAGGGCATAGGAAGCAAGCTGGGGGTGGTTGTCCAGTGCTTTTTCAAACATGCGCCGTGCGTGCGCCATACATTGAATTTGGGTAATGCCTTCCTTGTTGTCAAAGTTTTCATACACCCCATAGCCATCGGTTTGAAGGTGGCCCTTAAAATCTTTAAGCAAATGTTCGGGGCCTTCTCCTCCCCGGCTAGGCTGGTAATCAAAAAGTGCCATTCCGGTTAACGGCGCATGGTAGAGCCAATGATACCCTGTGTGAGTACTACCTTTCTTATCCTTGTCTAAAACTTTGATAGGCGTTTGATCTACCTGAAGATAAAGCTGGCTCAACACTTCCCTTTTGAGTAAGTCATAAAGAGGTTGCAATAAATCATAGCAGGCGGTGATCCAGTCATTAATAGTAACGGGTGATAACTGTGTGGCAACAAGGGCCTCGGTGGATACAAAGCGCTCGCTTTTGGCGCCATGCACCAGCCGTATGAGCTCCTTTACCTGGAAGGTAAGTTCCTCAAGCCTCGCATTTAATGTTTCATTGCACTTTTCAGATTCAATGAGCATTGTGACAAGCTCCTCCCTGCTGATGTTTTCGTATGCTGGTGCCAAGAATATAAAGATACAACTAATAGCGCATATACATGCACGTTATATTAATTATATTTAAAAATATTTTCATCTTATTTATAAGCCGGCTCTTCCATGATAAAGCGTTTGCGCCTTCTTACCGATCCCAGCCATATGCCCTCAAGGATAAGAAGCAACTGATGGCATTGTAGCTTTATAGAAGCACTCCCGGGATCAATTAGGGGAAGTTCATAGGTTCCCTTTTCCAGGCGTTTGTAGTAGATGGAAAAGCCATCTTTTTCCCAAAGCAGCAGCTTAACCTGGTTGCGGCGGCGGTTGAGAAAGACGAATATGTCGCCAGATAAAGGATCCTGATGCAGTTCCCCGCGTACAATGCCCCTTAAGCAATCAAAGCTCCTGCTCATGTTAGTATCTCCGCTGTATAAATAATAACGGCGGCTATCAGATAATGCAAGCATGCTTTAATAAATTAATGACCGGATGAAAGAAGCCGCTACAGGTTGGTAGCATTTTACGCAAGCTCCACCAGGAAGTGATACTTCAATAACTGGTGTTGTACCTTGAAATGATCCAGGGTTTGAAGAGGGTAGTCGAATAGGAATAAACCGATTGCCCTTTTCTGGTTTTCTGCCAGGCGTGGTTTTGTATTTTTTTAACCAGTAGTATAATACTGATTTGCAAAGGTCATGTTCAACAGCGTACGCAACGCCCGTTTGGCCGCTACTCTTACAGGCTTCTACATGGCGATACATATCATCCTGGCTATACTTTACTTTTTTCCCAATGGTTGATTGCATAATTACTTTTAGGAAGCAAAGCTAGCAACACCAAAAGGAAAACCATCTATGGCCTCGGTCGTACGGATACATTCTCCAACCATCGGCAATACTTGTTCGTTAGGCGAAAATTAAAATACACGGTATGAAAAAAGTATTATTAGTCTTGACGTTATTGACAACTATTTCAATGTCATGCAGGAAAAATAACAATAATAATGCTGACACATTTCCAGCGGAAACGCAGGAAGGAAAAAATACGTTGGGCTGTTATATAGACGGTATAGCTTTTATGTCAGGGACAACTTTATTTGGACAAGTTAGACCTGTAAATGTAAGCTACTACCGAGACTCAACTACATATTATAAAGCAGGGTTCTTGTCTATCGGTGGAATTGATGCAAGGTATTCTTTGGACATTGCAGGAGACATTGTAATAAATAAACTACAAGTCTTTGGAGTAGGTGAATATTATTTAATGCATGTCGCTAATTGTGGAAGCAATTATGGTTGTGACGGCATTGGTTATCATAATGCAAAAACTAGTAAAACATATTTTGCAGAATCGGGCAAACTAACGATTATAAAACTTGACATAATAAATAAAATAGTTTCAGGAAGATTTAATTTTTTAGCAAAAGATACAGCGGGAAATAGGATACAAATTACTAATGGAAGATTTGATGCAAAATATTTAAACTAGAAAGAACCAAATCTTCGCCTAACAGTAGGTTTGGCAATAGGCTGGCTGACGGAATAACAATCAGCTTCAATATCAACATTAGTTTCAGCTGGACGTTAGTAAATTTGGCTTTCAGTTGTTAATTTTATCTTTAGTTTTTCAATCAGCTTTGGTTCCAAGCTTGACAATGTAAAATGCCAGCCCATCGCCAAGCTTTACCGTTGTGGGTAATCTTAAAGCCGGTTCAATAATCTAACGCAAAGACAGTAAATGACAGAGTTTCAACAGGCATTTTCGTTAGCGGGAATTCATTTAGGAGTAGCTTTAATACTTTCAGCCATTTTATTGTTGATTAGTAAGTCCGAGAAAAGATTTTTGCTTTTGGTTTTCGCTGCCTTTTTCGTAGCGACATTTTTAATACTTTTTATTCCTGACTTACCATTTTTAAATAAACTGCATTGGAATTGGCAGGGAAAGTTTTTGACTTTTATCTTGGCAATAGCCTTTGTTTACTTTCTTCCTTTTCTGACCAAAAAGGAAGCGGGCTTTACCTTTAAGGTCAACAAGTCGGTTTGGATAACCTTTTTAATCCTGTTAGCAATAAGCGTAGCATACAATATTTATGTTAGTAGTTTTTCAGAAGGAGACAAAACCCAAGAATATCTATTTTTTCAATTGACAATGCCAGGGTTGTCAGAAGAACCAGTTTTCAGAGGGGTATTACTTGGACTTTTAAATTTAGTATTTGTTTCAAGAAAGAAAATTTTAGGAACATATTTTGGTTGGGGTGCTTTGGTTCAAACAATTCTTTTTGGGGTGGGGCACGCTATTTATTTTGACAACAAAGAACATTTGCAATTTTATTTTACAGGTTTTGCTGAAACATTTGTTTTAGGAGCTTTTATGACCTACCTAAAAGAAAAAGGAGAGAGTTTAATTCCAGCTATTTTATTCCATAACTTATTTAATGCTTCATTGCCGTTAATTAGACTTTTTATGTAGCGGTGGTAGTGTAACAAAGGCTACTGCCAACATATAAGACTTCGTCGGGTGCGTAGCACCAACAATGAAGTCAATGTTGTACTGAACCGTACGGTAGTAATTTGATGTATGAGGATTTCGATTTTGCTTCCTGTCACGCTAAAAACTTGAGAACTATCATAAAATATTTATTTTGGCCATTTCCAAACATATGTTAAAATAAAAACACCCATAATCTGATTTATGAATATCGTGTTATGGATGATTAACTGTCGACCGAACGGAACTCGACCTCTTGTTATAGCAAAGGTATCTTCTTCATTCGCTAATGCTTTAATTCAATGCCAATCTGTTTTTTAATGCCATCATATCCTCGCTTACTTTTTTATCCAAGATTTTAGCATAATGCTGTGTTGTCTTTAGATTTTTGTGACCCAGCATTTTAGAAACAGATTCAATTGGCACCCCACTGCTTAATGTGACTGTAGTAGCAAATGTGTGTCGGGCAGTATGAAAAGTTAATTGTTTATGAATGCCGCATAGGTCAGCAATCTCTTTAAGATAATTATTCATTTTTTAATTACTAATTACTGGTAGTAAAAGTTCGTTGTTAGAAAATTTTGGATTGTTATCGTATTCGCAATGATCTCTAAACAAACCGGCAATAGCGGAATTCGGAAAGGTGAATCAGTCTTGGTTCTTTTTGTAAATATCCATTTTCACCATCCGTACCTATAGGGATCTCATTACGTTTCAGTTTCTCAATATCAGCGTAAGCAAGCCCGGTGTAGCAACAGAATAAAAAAATGTCACTGACTTGAGTTATACGATCAGCTACAAACTTTTTTCCGCTATTAACTTCAATTCATGGTGATTCAGGACTTCACGGTTGACTTCCCGCGAGCTAGTTTATATCCAAAAAAGGGATCCTTTTGCAGCCACCCATTTTTAAGACAATTCATTAGAAGAATTTTTCTAAAATCACCTAAATATTTCATGGCTGTGTTGTGTGCACAAATACCGTTTTTAAAATAAAATTCACTATCTGAAATAAACGCAAAATCAACCTGTGTAATCGGAAGATCATTTTGTTGAAACTTCCACTTGGTAAAATCTTTCAAATGTTTATAAGCTGTTCTAAAATGCACCAACTTCCCTTTTGCAAACTCATCACTTTTTAAAGGATTTGGTGAGTCATTTTTTGGACCAGTTTTGACTCACTGAATTACTCACCAGAATTTTGGACATTTTTGAATAATTTGGTGAAGTCTTTAAACTAAAAAAGCCCGTAAATCAACGATTTACAAGCTTTTAAGCATTTTTGATATCCAAACAAGCGGTGAGGGAGGGATTCGAACCTCTGTTATAAATCATTAATTATGAACAATTTATAAGACGTTTCATTCAAAATTCCCTTTTTCGTCCCTTGTTTCAAAGCATAATAAATCTAATAGCTAAGATACGATACATAAGTATTCTATGAAGCATAACAACACATTATTAATTAAGTCAAATTCAGATAATTATAGATAAAAAAAGCGATTTAAACAACTTTCTCCTTTTCAATTTAACATTCTGAGGAATGTTTAGAGTAGGGAAAAAATTGTGACGACAAATATTTTAGTGCAAGCAAAAAATACAATGATAATAACGCGGGTTCGAGTCCCGTCCGGTCCGCATTAGTTTCCTCAAAACCCGCGCTGCTCGCGGGTTTTGCTTTTTAAGGTCTATTTTTAGGTCTATAAAAACCCTTTTTTACTAAGAACTTTACTTGTCTTTATTTTACCTTATATAGCTTGATAGATAAACACTATAAAGATACAATTTTATCAAATCGTCACAAATACGCATGCACTTCTTCTTTTCCACATAAAAAAAGCAGCGACTTATTACAGCTTTTGATTTGAATCAAGAAGACATTAGTTGCCGTATATCGCTACCAGAAATACATTCTCGACCTTATCTTCACACTTTTCAATTTCCCATGCTTTATCGAGTCATAAATGGTGGGTTTAGTAATCTTAAAAGGAGAACAGATCCATCGTATTTTGTATAAAGGTTTTCAGTTAGGCCACCTGTTTCTATGATATTGGTTAAACCTATGGTAGCCAAAATACCAAATTAATGATCTTTGTCTTTTGGAGGATTTGGATCGTTTCCATAGCTATTGGGATTTTGGATAGTACCATCTTTTTTATGAGGTATTAATTCAGCCCCCTCTTCCTTTGCTTTTTTCCTGCTCCAATCTACTGCATCTTCTTTATTTTCAAAGTGCTTGGATGCCCTTTCAGCGTTTTCTCTTTTGGAATCCCAACCGCCATTGCTATTGGGAACAACGTGTCTTTCTTTACGTGACATGGTATTACATTTTAATGTTTAAGATTCTTTTTCTTCAATTTTGCTTTAATCATAAAAAAATACTTTTCTTTATTTTTCCTGTCTTCAATACGTCCTGATTCAATCCTTTTTTCATCCCACTTACCGGCGTGATAAATATGATCTTTTTTTATCCAGTAATGCGATTTGCATTTGAAACTCCAATTGCCGATTGATGGACTAAGTGAAACCGATTTACCATCAAATATGAGTGTCCAGTCTGTAGGCGACAAAGGTGTAACTACTTTATTGCCGCAGCCACATACGCATAAATGCACCGCAGTGCGGTATTCAACTGTGACATACAAAACACCGTATTCCAATTGATCGGGCACAAACTCTACAAATTTATGTAGTATGGTCTTCATTCAGCAGCTTATTGGTATTAATAAAATAAAGGCTGTTATGTTCCTGCTTCAAATCTTGGTAAAAGCCGGACATTTTCTTCCATTTCAGCACTGCCATCACAGCATTCATACAGTTCAGATCTGCAATTTGAATATTTGTGGCATATTCATTTTCTTCAAATTCGTCTTCTCCTATTCTTTCATCCAGGTGATCATTTTTCTTAACACTGCCAGTTGTGACCCGGAGTGTTCCAATTAAACTATCGTCAAGCATTTTTACGCCAAGACCAGTGTCAATAAACGTAACGTGTAATGCACTAATACCTTTGGTCAACATACTGCGTGTGCTGTTTTTGTCAACACTGATAAAAACATAGTTAAACCCAGATAGCTCATTTAGGTTTTCTGCTGTTACATTGTAATTGTGTCCTATAATGCCATTGTGCATACATGAGAAAACCTAATAGTAGTAGTCGCATTTTTTTAGCCCGCCGGGCGTTTCAAGGATGGCAACGCCAATTGCTCCAGGGGCTCTGAACGCATTATGAAGAAGAAAAAAGTCACTGTCAAAGATATGAATTTCGCTCACGGGTGTTTTTGCCAGTAGGTCGAGTATATATGAACCTGTACCACCCAGTCCGATGATAGCCACTTTCTGATGGCGCAACTTACGGTTTAAGAATGCAATTTTAGCTCTTGACGAATTTGTGTCTGGATATCATTATTGTCCGACTAAAAATAACTCAAATTTCTCTACAACCTATCTATGGTAAAGGTTTTAACCAAAAATCTCTATGTTTCAAAAATGAGGGTAGTTGAGGGTAGTTTTTTTTAGGTAAAAAAAGTATTAGGTGTGTTGTGTGATTTTCGCCAGGCCTTATAGGTATCTTTAATAAACTCAAACAACTCAACATAGCTCATCAGGTGTAATCTTACTACGGTAATCATGTTGGCGAATGATTTTTTGGTAGCTGCTTTTTTTCTGATAAATACCATAAGTAACTGTGCAATCAATACGCAGTACACCTGCATTTTAATAGCGTTTTCACTATTTCCCCAAAAATATCTCAATGGGAAGTTTTGCTTGATTTGTTTAAACAATAGCTCTATCATCCATCGGGTTTTATAAATCAATGCTATTTGTGATGCAGGAAGGGTAAGGTTATTAGTAAGAAAAGTGTATTGCTTTCCATCATCTGCATTGACGATGATACGGCGGAGCCTGACCCGTACTACATTGCCTGCGGTATCTTTGTACCCCACGGTGATAAGTTGTTCTTTTACAATGCCCTTTGCCTTTTTCTTTTTGGTATTATCCACCAGCACTTTGTTTACATGGTATACCGCATTGTCTTTCATCCGGGTGACAAACCAAATCTTTTGTTTTGTCCATTTATCAAACTGGCTATAATGGTTGTATGCTTTATCAAAAACCAGAAAGCTATTGGCTGGCAAATCAATATGGTAAAGGAACTTACGGTCATGTACCCTGGCCTCGGTCATCCTAACAAATTCAGCTACACCGCTAAAGGCGTCCATCATAGTATGAACTTTTATACCACCTTTTTTACGACTGCCGTCTAAGGTATTACGCCCCACGCCCCTCAGGATGTCACTAAACAAGCGGATTGTGGTGCTATCAATAATTTTTAAATTACGTATACTTAATCCCTTTAACCGGCTGTCCGAGATAAAACTGTGATATCGCTTTACTAAACCAAGGTAAATTGTTTCAAAGACGAGGTAACTGCGATTGGTATTTGCATCTGACAAAGTGCTTCGGGCAGGAGCTTTATCCAATCCCAAAGGAGTCAACTTGCCTTCGCAGCCTAACATGCCCTCGCAGAGCTCCCTGAGCCCATTACAATAACTAAAGACACCATATAGAAGGCTAACCAAATGCATCCTCAATGGCAAGCGTTTGTAGTACCTGTTAGCCTTGTGTTTTCGATTGCCTGCGTTAATAACAGCTGATGGAATAACATCTAATTAAGTATTTCACAGTACGTCCTGATTTTATCATAATAGTTATCATAGTAGCCGCATGCTGGTTTGCTGGATAAATAATGATTAATGATTATTTCAGTTGTCAATTGTTGTAATTGGCTATTGTTGATAATGGCCGAAAGTGGAATTCCGGTCGGGTCACAGGGGGTCTGCCCTACAAAATAAACAGTATGGTCTGGCCTTGCGGTCAATGTGGACGTTGCTAATACCAGTACACAAACAACACTGCCATATTTGATTTCTTTTTCAGGATTAACATATGGTATGTGGTGAACAATTAGGTATTGTCCATCAATAATTTGCAGCTCATATCCCTCCTGTTCCAGCCTCTTTAAATCCGGGCTATGATTTATAAGTTGATGTTGCATGAAATATCATTTTGTTCTTAATAAAAACAACATCATTTTTCAGCATTGATCCTTCCGTGTTTTGTTTTGGGCCATCTTCGTATGCCACTGTGTATACCATCATGGCGCTCTCTTTATAATTGCCATAAGCGATGGTTACTACTTCCTTAAAGGTAATTTTGTTCTTGTCCCATTTTACAGATGTCCCATTGACAATAATTTCTTCTTTCGCGACCTCAACAGAATAGAAATGCTCCACACCTGGTAAAGCAAGATTAATTTTTGCATCATCCGTAATCAATTCATCTTCGCCCGGTTTTTCTATCGCAAGAAAAAGTTGGTCATATTCATTGACGTTCTCCAGATGTTTAACTTGTTTTCCATTAATGTATTCGCGGTACCATTCAAAGTGTTTATGGTTAACGGTCAGCTTCAGTAGCATCATTTACCGGCTTTCCCTGCTGTAGCATATAATTGCATCTTCTTATATAATCTATGAACGCCTTATCCTGGTAAAACCAGGTGTTCTTACGGTTAAACTCTGTACCAAAACCCGCATTTACGCCGGGATTGCGGTCCTCATATAGTTGCTCTATGAACACGTGTAATAATGTGTTGTTAATGCCTTCTGTGAACGACCAGTCGCCACGCTTTTTTAGCAACGCCGGATAACGGGCATACGCCAGTCCACCGGCTGTAAATGATTCAGCCGACACTTTTGCTTTTCCGTAAATGTGCGCGGCTGAAGATGCGGCACGGCACTCGATATTGCCCAATGTGCCTTCGTTCCAGAACTCTCCACCTATTTCATCTGACTGTCCTCCATACATCAAAAACTCGGAAGGAAAACCCCAGGGCTCGTAATTCTCCAGCCACAATTTCAAACCATGTTGATGGCTGATATCACGCAAACCACCCACGTAATCATACGCAACTTTATCGGCTATCAGCCTTCGCAAATCCCACAGGAAACGGTTGCTTTCATCTGCAGTATTTACGATACGTCTTGTGAGAATAGGCAACCAGGGAAGCGGACTGTAGCCCTATCGTTTTTTAAATTTCTCTGCCATGCCGTCTGTCCAGTTCTGAGAGCCTGTTTCGTAGCTGTCGGGGCCACGACAAATTTTAGGGATCTGCCATTGGCTGCAGACAAACGCTCTTGTATTTTACCAACAAAGGAATTAAAGTGATTTACCAATGCTTCCTTATTCATCTTATCCACTTCAAAGCCGCGGCCTTCAGGTGAAGCAGGCGAATTGGTAACTCCGGTGGGAACCATGCAGTAGCGTACAATAATCCAGTTACCAGGAGGGATCTTCCAGTTCAGGGTTTCATCTGCCGACAAATATTTAGTAAGATCAATTACCTGTGCAGAATTGATCACAAAGTTTTTATCGGTTGCTTCTAATTGCGATGGCCACTGGTATTCATTCCACAAAGGCAGTGGTGTCTGAAACATTTTCGCCAGTTGTTTCTCTGGAAAACGCTCTATACGGGGTGCAGCCAATAACTGTATTTCCGCGATTCCTCCTTTACCATGTATATGCGAAAACCGTAGCCGGAGATGTTTTGCTGTCTCTTCTTTAAAAGATATAGTAACAGGTGCATAGGGCATAAATCCTACATGAAGCTCTGGATTACTTCTGTCAACTTCAAATTGTTTTATGGTTCGATACGTGCCGTTGTTATTTACCTGCAGTTCTGCCATAGCCTTTATAGGTTGCTTTGCCATATAAAATACAAGGCTTCGCGCAGTAAAACTGTCAGGCAGAGTTACATCTATATTGATGATAGAAGAATCTGTATGACCATTTGGAAATATTGCACTGGTTGACGTATCATTATCGACAGCATATGGAAGATTTGTGATGGTTGCTTCTGAAGAAAGAACAGGTTTACGTATGGCTATAATATCGCCATCAGCCTCGGGCTGCTGAATAGCCAGTACTGAACCCCCTTTACTGCACAAGGGGTATATTTTGCTGAACAATGGAAGAGGGCAATAGAAGCCGATCCGGAATTTGTTTTTGTTACAGGATGGAAAGAATGGACTGCAGGAAGGCAAACCATGAAAGAAGATGTATTCTCGTTTAGAAATCTAAACTTCATTACCTGTAATACAACTTACACTAATTATTCTTGTCAATACCAAACCTCCAGCTTTGGTTTATTAGCAGATTCAAGAGAACTAATTAGTGCCTGCCTTCCCTTATCTTCATCATCTCCCAACTGCCTTGTTGGTTATGGTACTCAGAAAAGAAGTGATGTAACAGAGGCGGTAGCATCGGTAGATAAAAAAAGACTGGATAACTTGCCCAACACTATAAACAATAAGCTTCTGTTTCAACGGCTAATTACACAGCTTGTACAACGGAAGCCATAATATTAATTCAACTTAAAAAGTTTCAGTAGATTTGATCCTTTTTATCAAAAGCCAGTTCACCGACTGTGAAATGAACCGGAAATTTTTGTTATGCCTGTTCGTGACCGCGTCAGGATTCAAACCTGAGTAGAAGAGTGGCGCCCAGCCCGAGTTTCAAATAATACAAACACACAACAAGTTCGAATAAGGCACGATATATTTTTTAATCTTAAATTTTTTAATCTTTTTTAAATTCCATCGCAGCATACTTTCGGAAGTTTTTAATCCGGTGAAAAGTAATGAAATTTGCATCATGCTGATTATGTGCTCCGCCTTCAGCATCATCATAAGCGGTTCGCGATAAAGCGATTATATCATTGCCTTCAAATTGCCAATCAAGATATTGGAAACCATGTTTGTCCATATCCTGATGTTGAAGGATGATAGATTTAACTTCCCAGTTTCGTAAATCCGTTGAGCTGCACAGCGCCTGTGTGTTACGGGTGCGTTCAAAGTTTTTACCTTTAAACTCCTCGGGTACATAATTGGATAAAGTCCAGTAAAGCTTTGTTTTTCTATCGTACCTGATCGTAAATTTTTTACTTCCTCCGGGGAAAGCAATGAAGTCTTCATCAGAATTAAAAGTAGCCTGCCTGCCATCGGCACTTATTTTGATAATGGCGGCCTTTTCATCTCCATGTAATGTATATGCAGCACGCAAAATATTTACAATACCTCCCGATGGACCAACAACAGCATTCCCTTCCAGCCATCCGCCGAAATTACCATTCAGATAAGTAGAATCATAACGAACACTATTGCTGAAGATCCAATTACTTGCATTGAGTAAATCCGCGTTAACCGGTACAGACATCATGAAAGAACCAAACATTTTCCCCCAGCCTCTAATGGGGCCCATTGCATCTTCCATTGCCCGCCATAACCGGCCATCGTGTTCAATTACAGGCGTTGGCGCACAATGATATTGTCCTTCCAATAATAATCCGTTCCTGGAATCAGTAGGATTTGTCCAGGTAATACCACCGTCTGTAGATCTGCGGATAATGGTATTGCCGTATTCTTTCCAGGTGCCCAATATGTAAAGATATTTTTTGTGTACAAAAAGCTTGGACCAGTATTGTCCATTAATCTCAGCAATTCGTTTCCATGTTTTGCCCTTATCAGTTGATTTAAATATGTGTGTGATGGCCCTCTCATGTTCTGTGCCTTTCGGCCCAAAAAAATCATGAGAGGCAACATAATTGCCATCAGGTAAAATACAAATGCTCGGAGATCCAAGGTATAATCCGGAAGATACCGGGCTGTGATCTACGACCACACCCGGAACAGTAGCATCATCGGTTTTTTGTGCAATGATTGAATTGGTACAAATGCAAAAAAATAAGATTAAGCAGATTGTCTTCCCTTTTAATTTCATCGGAACGATTTGTTTTTGAAAATAGTCAAAAATTAAATAGATAGTTATTATTTCCACTCAGTATGTTGCACGAGGTTTTTACTATTATCAATGGCTGATTGCGGAATTGGCCAAACATAATTCTTTGCAGGATTAAATACACGCGTTTCTATGGTTTGTAAAGGTAATACACCTGGAATAGTTAGACTAACGATAGTTTTGTTCAGTACTTTATCAGCTATTTTCCAGCGGATAATATCATAATACCGAAGGCCTTCACAAGCGAGTTCTACCCTGCGTTCATTTCGTATAAACTCTCTTAAATTTTCTTTGGTATTGTAAACAGTACGGTCTGCCTTCGGCATTCCGGCTCGCAGACGGACAAGATCCAGCGCATCATATATCGAGTTATCAGGACCACCCGCTTCGTTCTTTGCTTCTGCATACATTAATAAAAGATCCGCATAACGAAAAATGATCCAGTTTACATAACTTGTTCTTTGCTGGGAAAACATATCAGCTATATATTTCCGGGGATAAATATATGTTTTTGCCTGTGCTTTGGTTTCAGCGTTATTGATGGGATCATATACCACGCCGGCTAAACTTTGAAAAGGATAGATAAAGGTTTCATAGAACCTGGGATCCCGATTATCAAATGGCTTCAATGGATCATACAATGGCGACTTTGTAATGGGGAGGCCATCTTTACTTTCATAAGCATTCACCAAGTCAGGTAGCGGCATAGAAGCGCCTATTCCGCCGATATTGTAAAAGGGATACAGGAAAGTAATGTTATGTGTATTCAGGTTCGCCGCATATTGGTAAGCCAGGATCACTTCTTTCGTTTTATTATTAAAAGAGGAGAGGAATAATTCATTAAACTTTGGATGAAGCTGATAAACATTCAGATCCATAACTGCTTTTGCCGCGGCAGCGGCTTCTGCCCATCGCTCATTATATAAAAGCACGCGGGCTTTAAGGGTCAAGGCGGCTCCTTTGGTAGCTCTGCCTATATCACTGGCAGGCCACGACACCGGCAGATCATTAATTGCAATATCCAGTTGTTCTAAAATATATTTGAGAATTACACTTTTTTCAGTTTTGGGAAGGTCAGATTCACTTATAGACAATACTTTAGTAAAGAAGGGAATATCACGATACAGCGTTATCATTTCAAAATACCGAAACGCAATTATAAAACGGGTTTGACCGGTTAGATTCGATTTCCCGGTAGCTGAAATACCCGGAACCTGGTCAATTTTTTCCAGCAGTTCATAACAGCTTCGCAGATAGGTATAATCCCACTTCTTTTTAACTACAGCGTATGTTGGATCAAATGTGCCATTAGCAACATATCCTGCCCCGCCATCTGCTCCCGGGCTACTTCCGTAGGTATCATCACTCATCGTATCAAAATAAAAATCAGTTACCTGCGGTAGAATTCGGTATAAATTATTTACCCAGAGGGTTGCATTTTTTTCAGATGTCCAGAAAGTAGCATCAGAAGGAGCATTTAACGGGTTTTTATTTAAGAAGTCTTTTTTACATGATGCTACCAATAAAAATATTAGTACCACGTTTAGCTTTAATATATTTTTCATAATAATTTAAATAATGTAATCAAACGTAATTAAAATGAAAGGTTAACACCCAGCGTGGAGATTTTGCTTAAAGGATAGATACCACCATTACCGTTTGGAACTTCAGGATCATAACCTAAAAATTTGGTAGCGGTGAACAGGTTTTCCCCGCTGAAATATATTCTTGCCCTGGATATTTTAAGTCTTTCAATAATTTTAGAAGGAAGACTGTATCCTAACTGGATGTTTTTAAGCCTGAAATAAGCAGAGTTTTGAAGCTTAAAAGAAGAAAAGCCTTTATTCAAAGCACTTAACCTGTATTTAGGGAAGCGAGCACCGGTATTGTCGGCCGACCAGGCATCTTTTTGAAAAGTAAATGCACTTGCATTTTCATCAAGGATGGGATCACCTGCCAAAGAAGTCAAGTATGATTTACGATAACCAACTCCCTGTCCGAATGCTGAAAAATCAAAACCTTTCCATGACATATCTATTGTAATGCCATAAGGAAAATGTGGGTTTGGATTTCCTAAACGAATTCTATCCTCGGCTGATATGGTGGCGGGATTTCCGCCGTTCTCTTTGAACCGTATGTCGCCTGGGCTTGTTTGTATATTTTGGAAGGAATGATTTTTAACTTCATCTTTGGTTTGAAACAAACCATCCGCTTCCCATCCATACCATTCATTCAAACTGTATCCAACGGAAGTAATAGAGTTTCCACTAATGAAAGGGCCGGTGCCCGCCAAATCAATGACTTTTTCTTTAGCGTCGGAAATTTGAAAACGTATGCTGTAATTAACCGCCCCGATATTGTTCCGGTGCCTGATATCTATTTCCCAGCCTTTGTTATCCACCACACCGGCATTTTGAACAGGCGCTGCTCTTCCATAAGTGTCTGGTACTGGAAGAGCCAATAAAATATCTTTTGTACGATCTTTAAATACATCCAGGCTAACACTTAATTTATTGTGAAAAAAGCTTGCATCAACACCGATGTTTGTAGTTGTTTTCGTTTCCCAGGTTAAATCGCGGTTCGGAGAACCCCTGTAAAAAGCTGAAGTATTTGGCAAACTGTTAAAGTAATACGCTCCTGTGCCAATTGTTGATGCATATTGATATAAGCCAACGTTCTGGTTGCCTACCTGCCCCCATGAACTTCTTAATTTAAGTTCACTAACGATCGGGTTATTCTTTAAAAAGGGCTCTTCGCTGATTCTCCAGCCCGCAGAAAATGACGGAAAAAGTCCCCATTGTCTTTTTTCTGCAAACCTGGATGATCCATCATAGCGCAGGTTAGATTCAAACAGATATTTGTCTTTAAAAATATAATTTAAACGGCCAAAAAAAGAACGGATAGCCCATTCAGAGGCATCGCCGGAGGTTGTCCAGGTAGTCGGATCAGAATTTCCCGCATTAATAACATAAATGTTATC
>JAABUN010005631.1_pt1 | contig 15322 bp, 14 predicted proteins | sample 5559311 | NCBI WGS metagenome assembly JAABUN01 (sample SAMN10711877, study PRJNA513370) | rock metagenome | isolation source: Antarctica rocks | place: Antarctica: Victoria Land, Siegfried Peak sud | reverse complement strand
CCTCAGGAGTGCTGCTCGACGGGCGGCCGCGCACAGCCATGTCCAGGTAGGTGACGGCGTTGAGCGCGGTCGTGCCGGCAGCGCCGGCGGCCGCTCCCAGCAGTGCCAGTCGGGTCAGGTCCTTCACAGCTCTCGTCTGGTATTCGTTGACGCTTCCGTGCCCGCACCTCTGACGACGACACCAGCCGCGGGGCAGCCGCACCTCGCGCCCTTCCAGCTCGCGGGTCATGTGTCGGCACGGCGAACCTCACGCCGCTCACCCAGAGAACCCCTGGCCTTCAGCTCCTGCGGTCCGCCCAACCGCGTGGCCTCACTCGACGTTCGACATGATGTTGTTGGCAAGGCCGATCACCACTCCGACGACGGCCAGGGCGGCGCCGGCGATGAACAGGACGATCGCCGTGGTGGTGTCCATGCCCAGGGCGACGACGCCACCCCCGATCAGGGGCGGTGCCCATGCACATCAGCGCGACCGACAGCCACAGCACCTTGGGGGTCTGGTGGAGGCCCTTGTCGAAGGCTGCGCCGTGGAGAGGACTGTCGCCGGTCTCGTCGGTGTTGGTCTCCTTCGTGCTGGTGCGTCCGACGGCAGCCTGCGCGGTCATGCTGGACTGGTGCGGGTCGCTGTCCGCGCCACCGCCGCATCGCTACCGCTCGCGTGCCGCGAGTGGGCGTCGAGCACGAGCCCGATGACACCGGCGGCGGCGCACGCAGCCGCGATTAGCCGGTCAGCGACACCCTGGCGGTCTGGCGCTCCCGCTGCGGCACGACGGTGTAGCGGGGATCGCGAGCAGACTGCTGGCCGGCGTGGAAGATCCCGAACCGGGTGCAGACCGAGCCCGCCACCAGGCAAGCTCCGCCGAGCGCCGAAGCCGTCCGACTCCACCGGGCGGCGGTCGCCGTGACGAGTCCCCCGACGGCCGTCAGCGCATGAGCGGCGCGCAGGTAGTGCCCGGCACGACCGTGGTGCATCGGTTCGGCGGCGATGCCCATGCCGGCTTCCATCTTGCGGCTGGCGGCCAGGTCCAGCACGGCTCCCGCCACACCCAACTGCCGCGCCGGACCCGCCTCGTCGACCGGGGTCGTGAGCATCGCCGCACCTCCGGCCGCCGCGGCGGCGCTGCCGACGAACACGAACGGCAGGTCGCGGCCGGCCTCGTGCCAGGAGGGCGTGGCGGTGTCGCTGAGCAGCACGGCGGTGTACGCGGCGACCGCGGGGGCGACCCCCGCGGCGAGCAGGCCGGCACCGCGGGCGAGCCCGGGCAGAGCGGCAGAGTCGGTGGCCTCGCACGCGCGGCGGGGCAGGACCTGCCGCAGCTCTGACAGAGCGGCGAGCGCCGCCATCGGTCCGTACAGGGTGAGGAGCCACGTGCCGACGCTCATGGGTGAGCTGGGCTTGGCGACGCGGAGCATGTGGTGGAAGCGGGCGGGCCGGCCGAGGTCGTGGATCAGAGCGGCGAAGCTCGCCGTGATGGCGGCGAGCGCCGTGACCCGGGAGGTCCGCCGCAGCGCCGGCCGTCCGGTCAGGTCGGCACCGGCAGCCAGCAGGGACGACCCGCCGGCCAGTCCGCCGAGGAACAGGTAGGCGGGGATGTCCGCTTCCCACGGCGAGGCCTTGACGACGGGGCGGCCGTAGTAAGAGATGAAGTGCGCCTCCGGGACCATCGCCCGCTCACGGCGACCACGCCGACGGGTCCGCGTCTCCGGCGCGGTCATGCTCGGCCTCCCCGGACGAAGATCGCGACCGTGCCGGCCAGCAGGGTCACCGCGGCGATGCCGGCGCGGCGCCACATCTGCGGCAGGTCCCTGGTCGTGACCACCGGGTCGGGGGGCAGGCCGTAGACCTCCGGCTCGTCGAGCAGCAGGAAGAACGCTCCCGCCCCGCCGACACCGTCGTGCGGGTCGTGGCCGTACAGCTGGGCGTCCTCGACACCCGCCTCGAGGAGCATGTCGAGCCGTCCCTGGGCCCGTTCGCGCAGCTCGTCGAGGTCGCCGAACTGGATTGACTGGGTCGGGCACGCCTTGGCGCACGCCGGTTCGAGGCCGTCACCGAGCCGGTCGTAGCAGAGCGTGCACTTTTGGGCCAGTCCGACTGCGTCGTCGCCCGCAGGGCCTTCGCGCTTCTCGATGACCCCGAACGGACACGCCGGAACGCAGTACCCGCAGCCGTTGCAGATGTCGTCCTGCACCACGACGCTGCCGAACTCGGTGCGGAACAGCGCTCCGGTCGGGCAGACGTCCAGGCACGCCGCGTGAGTGCAGTGCTTGCAGACGTCGGACTCCATCAGCCACCGGAACGGCACGCCGCTGTCGCCGGACCCGGCGCCCGGCAGCCCCGTGCCGGGCATGCCGAGGTCGACCGGCGGCGTCGTCGGGACCAGCGCCGGCGACGCCGCCGGCGACGTCCCGGAGCCTCCCGCGAGGGCCAGCACGTCCAGACCGGCGTGCTGCAGGTTGGCCGCGCTGTTCCCGAGCGGCTTCTGCTGCTCGATGAACGCGACGTGCCGCCAGGTCGAGGCGCCCAGTCCGACGCTGTTGTCGTAGGACATGCCGGTCAGCGACAGACCGTCTTCGGGAACCTCGTTCCACTCCTTGCAGGCGACTTCGCACGCCTTGCAGCCGATGCAGATGCTGGTGTCGGTGAAGAAGCCCTTGCGGGCCGGCAGCGCTCCATAGCCGACGCGCTCGTCCTGCGACGTCATGCGGTCACCGTGTCCGTTCCGGTCTCGGAGGGGATGCCGGCTCGGCGCCGGTAGGCCGCGACGTGCTCGAGCAGCGCCGGCCCACGGGGACGCTGCCCCGGCTGGATGTCGCAGGTCGCCGCCTTGGTCTCCTGGATGTGCACGTTCGGGTCCAGCGCGATCGAGACGAGCTCGTTCGCGGCGTCGCCCGTCGTCAGCCCGTTGGATCCCCAGTGGTAGGGCAGCCCGATCTGGTGCACCGTGCGCCCCTGCACGGTCAGCGGCGTCATCCGCGCGGTCACCATGACCCGCGCCTCGATCGCGGCACGGGCCGTGGTGATCGTCGCCCAGCCCAGGTGCTCGAGGCCCCGCTCGGCGGCCAGCTCCGGACTGATCTCGCAGAACATCTCCGGCTGCAGCTCCGACAGGTAGGGCAGGGTGCGGCTCATCCCACCGGCGGTGTGGTGCTCGGTCAGCCGGTAGGTGGTGAAGACGTACGGGAACACGTCCTCACCGCCGTCGCTCGGCGGCGGGTTGTACCGGTTGTGCTCGCGCGAGTAGGTCTCCCGAGCGGGGTTGCTGCGCTGGCCGTACAGCGGGTTGTCGAACGGGGACTCCTCCGGCTCGTAGTGCGTCGGCAGCGGCCCGTCGGTCAGCCCGGCCGGGACGTGCAGCCACGCCTTCCCGTCCGCCTGCATGATGAACGGCTCGTTGCCCGCGATCGCGTCCTGCGCCTTGGCGCCTTCCGGCGGTCGGTAGTCCGGACGCTTGTCGGCCTCGAAGTCCGGCACGTCGTGGCCGGTCCACGAGCCCTTGTCCTCGTCCCACCAGACGTAGGCCTTGCGCTCGCTCCACGGCTGCCCGTCGGGGTCGGCGGACGCCCGGTTGTACAGGATCCGGCGGTTCGCCGGCCAGGCCCAGCCCCACTCCGGAGCGACCCAGCTCTGGTCGCGGCCCGGGGTGCGCCGGGCCGCCTGGTTGACCCCGTCGGCGTAGACACCGGCGTAGATCCAGCAGCCGCAGCGGGTGGACCCGTCCGCCTTGAGCCCGGTGTAGGAGCCCAGTGGCGTGCCGTCGGCGTTCCAGCCGTTGATCTCGGCCAGCACGGCCTCGGCCTTCGGCTCCGCGAGCGGCCCCTCCGTGGGGTAGTCCCACGTCAGGTCGAGCAGCGGGCGGTCCCGCTCATCGGTCGAGGCCGCCAGCTTGTCCCGGATGGTCCGGCCCAGGTGGTAGTAGAACCACAGCTCGCTGCGGGCGTCACCGGGCGGCTCGACCGCCTGGTGGTGCCACTGCAGCATCCGCTGGGTGTTGGTGAAGCTGCCGCTCTTCTCGGTGTGCGCGGCGGCCGGCAGGAAGAACACCTCGGTGCCGATGTCCTCGGTCTTCAGCTCGCCGGTCTCGATCTCCGGCCCGTCCAGCCACCAGGTGGCGCTCTCGATCATCACGAAGTCGCGGACCACCAACCAGTCCAAGTTGGCCATGCCCAGGCGCTGCATCTTCGCGTTGGCCGACCCGACGGCCGGGTTCTCCCCGACGACGAAGTAACCGCCGCCGCCCTCGTCGATCTGCCGCATCACGGTGTTGTAGGTCCCGTGGTCCCCGGTCAGGCGCGGCAGGTAGTCGAAGCAGAAGTCGTTGTCGGCGGTGGCAGCGTCGCCCCACCAGGACTTGAGGAGGCTGACCGTGTAGGCGTCCATGTTGCCCCAGTAGCCCTTGCTCCCCGCGTCCGCCTCGATGAAGTCGGCGAGCGTCTCGTGCTTGTGCGCGTGCGGCATCGGGATATAGCCCGGCAGGATGTTGAACAGGGTCGGGATGTCGGTCGAGCCCTGGATGCTGGCGTGCCCGCGCAGCGCGAGGATCCCGCCGCCGGGCCGACCGATGTTGCCCAGCAGCGCCTGCAGGATCGCCGCCGTGCGGATGTACTGCACCCCGACGGTGTGATGCGTCCAGCCCACGGCGTACGCGAAGGCGGTGGTGCGGTCCCGACCGGAGTTCTCCGTGATCGCCTGAGCGACCTGCAGGAACAGCTCCGCGGGGACGCCGCAGATGTCCGCCACGACCTCAGGGGTGTAGCGGGAGAAGTGCCGCTTGAGCACCTGGAAGACGCAGCGCGGGTGCTGCAGCGTCGGGTCGACGGTCGGCTCTCCGGACAGCGACGGGCCTCCACTGCCGTGCGATTCCGACCCCGCTGACTGCTTGGAACCCTGCGAGGGGCCGTCGCCGCCGGAGTCACCGCCACCGGTCCGCTCGTCGAACTGCGTGTCCCGCCTGCCGCCGGCGGACGTCACGTCCACGCCGTCGTACTGCCAGCTCGACGGGTCGTACAGGTGCTTGTCTGGGTCGAAGCCGGAGAACAGGCCGTCCAGGTCCTCGGTGTCGCGGAAGTCCTCGCGCAGGATCGTGCCGGCATTGGTGTAGGCGACGACGTACTCGCGGAAGTCCTTCTCCTCAGCGAGCACGTAGTTGATCAGTCCGCCGAGGAAGGCGATGTCAGAGCCGACCCGGAGCGGGACATGCAGGTCCGACACGGCGCTGGTGCGGGTGAACCGGGGGTCGACGTGGATGATGGTCGCTCCGCGGGCCTTGGCCTCCATCACCCACTGGAAGCCGACCGGGTGGCACTCGGCCATGTTGGAGCCCTGGATGACGATGCAGTCGGAGTTCTGCAGGTCCTGCTGGAACGTCGTGGCGCCGCCACGACCGAACGAGGTCCCCAGACCGGGGACGGTGGAGCTGTGTCATATGCGGGCCTGGTTCTCGACCTGAACCGCCCCCATCGCGGTGTAGAGCTTCTTCATGAGGTAGTTCTCCTCGTTGTCGAGGGTCGCTCCTCCCAGGCTCGCCAGGCCCATAGTGCGTCGGGTGCGCTTGCCGTCCTGCTCCCACTGCCAGCTCTCGTTGCGCGTCTTGATCACGCGGTCGGCGACCATGTCCATCGCCGTCTCGAGCGGGAGGTCCTCCCACTCGGTGCCGTGCGGCCGCCGGTACTTCACCGTTTGCACGCGGCTGGGGCTGGTCACGAGCTGCTTGCTCGCCGAGCCCTTCGGACACAGCCGACCGCGCGAGACCGGGCTGTCCGGGTCACCCTCGATCTGGATGACCTTGCCGTCCTTGACGTAGACGTCCTGACCGCAGCCGACGGCGCAGTACGGGCAGATGCTCTTGACGACCTTGTCGGCGCCGGCCGTCCTCGGCGTCAGTTCGAACGAGCGACGGGACTGCGCTGCGGCCCCTCGGCCGGAGCGGTCCTCTCCGAGGACCTGACGCACCAGCGGCCACGTGGTGGCCCAACCCGGCAGTTCCATGCTCGCTCCTCGATCGTGTCGTGACGGCGGTCCTGGACGGTCCTGCAGGTCTGGTCTAGCGACGCCGATGCCAGCCGAGCACGACCAGCAGACCGAGCGCAAGTGCGGCGACGACCGGGCCGGCCCGGGACCATTGGCGTCGCGGGTCGATCCGCGCGGCGACCGCATCGACACGGGAGGCGAGCCGGTCTCGGGTGCGGTCGAGGTCGCGCTGCATGGCTGCTGTGTCACCGCGCGCGACGGCGGTCCGCTCGTGCAGCGCCTCAAGCTGCTCGCTCACCGGCTGCCCGGCGTAGCTCGGACGCTCGCGCGTCCGCGCGTCGACCTCCGCCTCCGACGCGCCCTTGCCGCGACCGCGCAGCAGCCGGCCACGCGCCACACGCACCGACGCCTGCGGCTCCGCCTGGTCCGACGACGTCATCTCAGATGCCCGCAGCATGGGCGTAGAACTGCTGATCCTCGCGCCACCCGCCCTGGCCCATGCCGATGTCGTGGACGCTCTCGACGAATTCGATCGCACGGACCCACTTGACCATCTTGAAGCCGAGCTGGGTCTCCAGGCGCAGCCGGACCGGGGCGCCGTGCTGCACCGGCAGCGGAGCGCCGTTCATCTCGAGCGCCAGGATGCACTGGGGCTGCTTCGCCAGGTGCAGCGGGACGGTCCCGTAGAAGTAGCCGTAGCGGCCCTCACCCTCGGTCTCGCCCTTGTCGTCCATCGCGTAGAAGACCACGTGCTTGGCCGCCGGCAGAGGCTGCACGCGCTCCACGAGCGCAGCGAGGGGCACTCCGGACCACTGCGCGATCGCCGTCCAGCCCTGGATGCAGTTGTGCTTGACCGTCTGCGATTGCTCGCCGAGCCCGCGCAGCTCCTCGAGCGACAACGACACCGGATGCGCCACCAGCCCGCCGACGTCGAGTCGGTAGTCCGCGAACCCCGACTCGGCCATCCGCTTGTACTCCTCGTCAGGCGGCGGGAAACCGTTGACCCGGTGGTAGGCCGAGATGTCCCGCGAGCGGTAGCTCTGTCGCGAGGTGAAGGTCCGCGCCAGGACCCGCTCCATCGGGTTGACCACATGGCCGAGCAGGACCTGAGTGCGCCGTCGGTGGCGGAGCGAGAAGCGCGTGAGCACCACGTTGAGCAGCACGATCAGCAGCAGCGCCACCGCCGCGATGATGACGGCCAGCGTGCCGTTGACGCCCTGCCCCCCACCCAGGACGATCTTGCCGAGCTCCTCCGGAAGGCCATGGACGACGACCATGAAGGTGTGGACGAGCACGAAGCCGGCGAAGGCGACGAGCCCCAGGAAGTGCAGGCTTCGGGCCCCCTGCTTGCCGCCGAATGCGAGCGCGAAGCGAGGGAAGCGAGCGAGTACTGACGGAGACATCGCCGCACCGGTCAAGATCTGGAAGGGGGCGAGAACGAAGACGACCAAGAAGTAGGTCAGCTTCTGCGCGGCGTCGAACGGCTCGCCGGGGATCTGGGGGGCCAGCTCGAACTGCAAGTAGACCCCCACCGACCGGACGGCGTCCGGCAGGATCGACCAGTCCGTGGGGACGAGGTAGCGCCAGCGGCCGGAGATCAGGACCATCGCGATGTACACCGCGCCGGTGAGGATCCAGAACTGGACGGTGAGGAAGTGCCAGTGCCGTCCCAGGCCCAGGTTCTTGCGCCCCGGCAGGGCGACAACCGGTGACCACGACTCCTCCTCCGACAAGCTCGACCACGGCTTGCGCGGCTCGGCGGAGAAGGTCTTCTTAGAGAACCGCAGCCACTCGCGGCCGGGCGGACAACCGTCGTTCCAATACAGCTTCGGGAACGCCGACAGCACCTCGAGGCCGGAACGGGCCAGCAGCAGCAGGAAGACGAGATTGAGGAAGTGGGTCACGATCACCCACCAGGGGAACTCCCCGGGCACAACCACCTCCCCGTCGCCACCTGCGGGACGACCTGTCCACCGCTCAGCTGTCGAAACATGGTGGATGCTGCGCGCCGTCGTTCTCCCGGCGCACCGTGGGGCACGGCTTGTTTGCCGGTCCTTGAGCAGCTCCGGCACCAGGTGCGTCAGCAGGAGCCGCCGAGTCCGCGCCCGTTCCGCCACCCCCATCCTGGAACCATGACCGCGGCTGCCCACCCCGTCGGACCTGGCCGAACGCGCCGCCGCCGAGCGGCCGTCGCTGTGGCGCTCGCCGGCGTGCTGCCAGGCGGCATGGCCCTGCAGCAGCCGCGCGGACCGGGTGGGGAACCGGCGCCCTCCCCGGCGGGCGTGGCCGCAGCAAGCACCGCCGCCGCTCAAGGGACACCGCTGGCGCGCATCGCGCTGGCCGGAGACGTCGGCACCGGCGACGACCCGGAGCGCCGCACCGCCCGCGCCGTCGACGAGCGGGACGGAGCGGACGCTTGGGATGCGTTCGTCCTAGCAGCTGACTTGGCTGCGGAACACGCTCGGACAGGACGACGCTCCCTGGGCGGTCGCCTTGATGCACCACCCGATGCGCTCGGCCGGCCAGCACGGTTCCTCGCTCCATGTGCGCGCGGCCCTCGCTCCGCTGTTCCGGACCTACGGCGTGCAGCTAGTCCACCTGTGGACCTCATTGAGTCTGATCGACGGGGGCCGCGTCGTCATCTAGGTCGTCCAGTAGTTGACCACCACTCGAGGCGGGCAGCAAGGACCTGGGTGACTCGGGCAGCGACCGCTGAGGGATCGCACGCTGGTCCTGGGCAACAGCTACAGCTGGGGCTCGAGGACGAGCAGCCCTTGGACAGCCCTGCCTTCACCAATGGGGGTGAGGTCGAAGCCAAGCTGCTCCAGCACCGCCACCGCGCCAGCGTTGTCTGCGGTGGTTTCTGCCTGCACAGCCGTGAACCCCAGCGAGCCGGCCTCAAACAGCGCTGCTGCCATGGCCGCCCCACCGACGCCTTGCCTCCGGCTGCTACGGGTCAGCCACACCCCGGTCTCCAGCAGACCGGGCCGCTCCATGCGTTGAAGGCGCACTGAGCCGACGACTCGCCGATCGACGGTGATGGCCCAAGTGATCTCCCGGGCCGGGCCGTCCAGACCCGTGCGGCGGTCACGGTGGAAGTCGCGGAGCCATGCGATCCGGGTCGACGACCACGCTGGGCCAACGGTCGATGGTGGAGTCACTTCGTCGGCTGAGGCATCGGTTGTCGCGGCCTCGACGAGCTGCTCGGAGCACGATGTCGTCCACGGTGACCAGCGCGACCTGAGAATTCTATCCGCCAAGAAAGGACCCTACCGGGCTGCAGAAACCCGAACGGCGGATGCTGCGTCCCGCTGACGAAGGACTAGCGGACGCCATTGTCGCTCGTTGATCTCGGACTTGGTCGTCGCCGGATCGTCCCGCAGAGGATCGACCACCGGACAAGATCACGGTCCCGGTGTCGGCCAGATAGCGTTGCCAGAAGCGCGCCAACTACCGCTGCAGGTCACAGCGGCCGCCCCGGCTCCTCGGCGAGGCCGTCCCACTACCTAGGAAGTGGGACGGTCCGCGCCGGCCGCGCGGGCCGCCTCAGGCAGTGTGGCGGGCCCGTGGCCGGGGGATGCGTCCCGGTGGCCGCACCCCCGGTCCGCTCAGGGCCGCTTGAGCGACGAGACGGTGAACGGCTCCGGGCTGTTGCGGTTGTTGAACTGGCTGTTCACGACGAGCAGCCGGCCCTGCGCCAGCGCCGCGGTGGTGGGGAACCGGAAGGACGGGTCGGTCACGGTCTGCACGACGCGCCCGCGGGTCAGGTCGCCGGACAGCCGGACCTCGCTGACGGCCTGGTTGACGTTGCGCACCACGTACAGCGTGCGCCCCTGCAGCACGACGCCGTCGCCGTGGGTCACCCGCTCGCCGCCCAGGTCGATCTCCTCCACGACACCGCTGGCGGTCGAGATGCGAAACAACCGGCCCGTGTCCGTCTGCACGACGATCAGGTAGCGCCCGTCGGGCGTCACGGCGAGGCCGTTGGCGTTGAACTGGCCGAGCGGGTCGTCCTCACTGGCTTGCGAGCGGGAGGCGCTGCTCGTCGACCTGCACAGGACCGGGCAGTAGAGCCCCTCCGACCTGGCAGAGCTGTTCGGCGTCGGCCGGTCCACCGTCTACCGCGCGCTCGAGCGCGCCGCCACAGAGACCGCTGCCGCCAGGATCGTCCGGCCAAGTAGCGTTGTCACAACCGCGCCAGATACCACTGCAGGTCACAGCTCTGGTCGCGCTGATCTTCCGACGGTCTTCCGCCGCGCGAACCCGTTGGGGCGGCGCGAGCGGGCGGGCGAGCCGTCCGGTGCAGCCGCGTCGCCGGGGTCAGCTCGGGGTGAAGGTCCGCACCGGGTGCCCGGCCTCGACGACCGGCTGCACGCGGGTGCCGACGGCGACGTCGTGCGTGTGGGGCTGGAGCGAGCGGACGGCGGCTCCCGACGGCAGCCGGAGCGTGTAGAGGAAGCTCGCGCCGCGGAACTCGCGGTGCTCGACCGACGCCGTGCCGCTGGGCGAGGCGGAGAAGGTCACCTCGTGGGGCCGCAGCATGACCTCGACCGGTCCGCCGGCGGGGGGTGTCGCTGCCAGCACGCCGAGCTCGGTGGCGACCGATCCTCCGGTCTGCTCGCCCGGCACGAAGTCGGCCTCGCCGAGCAGCGTCGCCGAGAACCGCGTGGCCGGCTCGTGGAAGGCCGTGGCGGGCTCGGCCACGTGCTCGAAGCGGCCGGCCCGCATCACGGCGACCCGGTCGCCGACCGCGAGCGCCTCTCCCTGGTCGTGCGTGACGAAGACGCCGGCCGCGCCGGTGCGGTGGAGAGCGGCCACAGTGGCGTCGCGGACGCTGGTGCGCAGCCCGCTGTCGAGGTTGCCGAAGGCCTCGTCGAACAGCACCACGCTCGGCCGGGGCGCGAGGGCCCGGGCGAGCGCGACGCGCTGCTGCTGACCGCCGGACAGCTCGTGGGGGTAGCGCCGGCCGAGCTCGGGCAGGTCGACCAGCTCGAGCAGCTCCTGCACGCGCGCGGCCCGGTCCCGCCCCCGGGGCACCCCGAAGGCGATGTTGTCGACCACGCGCAGGTGGGGGAACAGCGCAGCGTCCTGGAAGACGACGCCCACCCGTCGCTGCTCGGGCGGGATCCAGCAGCCCGGCCCGGCCACGACGCGCCCGTCGACGCTGACCGTCCCGCTGTCCGGCCCGAGCAGCCCGGCGACGAGCAGCAGGAGCGTCGACTTGCCGCAGCCGCTCGGGCCGACCAGGGCCACGAGCTCACCGGCCGCGACCTGCAGGGTCACGTCCTCGACCGCGGTGGTGCGTCCGAAGCGCTTGGTGACCCCGGCCAGCTCGACGGCGACGGTCATCGGGCGACCCCGGCCAGCGCCACCTCGGAGTCGTCGCTGTCCGCGGCGGGCAGCACCTGGACCGCGTCCTCGGCGAGGGCGGCGTCGTCGTCACCCCGGAACAGCAGCACGACAGGGATCATCGCAACCACCACGATGGCGAGGGCGGGCAGCCCCGCCATCTCGTAGCGGGAGTCGGCCGCCAGCTGCCACACCCGCACCGCCAGGGTGTCGAAGCCGAACGGCCGCAGGAGCAGCACGATCGGCAACTCCTTGAGGGCGTCCACCGCGATGAGCACCGCCGCGACGGCGACACCCGAGCGGGCGAGGGGCAGGTGCACCCCGGTCAGGACCCGTCGCGGCCGGGCACCGAGCGACAGCGCGGCCGACGTCAGGGACGGCGAGACGCTGGCCAGCCGGGCCTCGGTGGTCGTGTAGCCGAGGGCCAGGAAGCGGACGGTGTAGACGACGACCAGCGCGAGCACCGAACCGGTGACGAGGGCGCCGCCACCGGGCAGGCCGAGCGCGTCGAGCACCTCGCGCGCGGCGGCGAGCACGAGCAGGGCGCCGATCGCGAGGACCGGCCCGGGGACGGCGTACCCGGAGACGGTCGCCTGCACCCCGAGGGCGATCCGACGGCGACCGTCGACGCGTGCGGCGTGCACGAGCAGGAGGGACACGACCACCACGACGACCGAGACCTGCGCTGCCAGCAGCACGCTGTTGGCCGCCGCTGTGAGGAAGGCCGGGTCGAAGCTGCCACCGGGGCCCTGCAGCGGGGTCGTCGTCGACCACAGCAGCAGGGTCGACACCGGGATGACGACCGCCAGCAGCAGCACGGCGCTGCACACCGCCGTGGCCAGCCAGGCCCGGGCGCCGGAGAGCCGGACGGCGGCCATCGGGGTCGTGCTGCGCAGCGGCGTGCTGAAGCGGGCCCCGCGCCGCAGCCAGCGCTCACCGCCGAGCAGGACCAGCGCGAGCAGCAGCACGAGCAGGGCGAGCACGGTGGCCGCGGGCCGGTCGAACTGCCCGCGCCAGACCTTGTAGATGCCCACGGACAGGGTGTCGACGCCGAAGTACTGCACGGTGGCGAAGTCGGAGAGCACCTCCAGCGACACGAGCAGGCCGCCGGCGGCCAAGGAGGGGCGGGCCAGCGGGAGGACGATGCGCCGCGCTGCCTGGAGCGGCCGCATGCCGAGCGTGCGGGCGGCGCCGTACGGCGTGGCCGCCTGCTCGCGGAAGGCCACGCGCGCCAGCAGGTAGACGTAGGGGTAGAGCGTCAGGGTCAGGACAGCGGCCGCGACCGGCAGGGTGCGCACCGGCGGGAAGGGCGCGTCCTCGCCGAGGACCGCGCGCCAGGCCGTCTGCACCGGCCCCGGGTAGGACAGGAGTGACGACCAGACCAGCCCCAGGATGTACGCGGGCACCGCGGTCGGCAGGACCAGCAGCCACTGCAGCGACCGTCGGCCGGGGAAGCGGTAGGCGCTCGTGAGCCAGGCGAGACCGCCGCCCAGGACGACGGACCCGACCAGCGTCAGCGCGAGCAGGGCGAGCGTGGACCCCAGCAGCGACGTCCACCCCGAGTCGGCGACCCGGCTCCACGGGGCGCTGCCGGCGGTGACCACCCCGACGGCGACGGCCAGCACCGGCAGGAGCACCAGGGCGGCAGCGGCGACGACGACGACCGACGACGCCCGGCGGCCCGGGCTCCGGCTCACCGGTAGCCGGCGTCCGTGAGCAGCTGCACGGCCGCCGCGTTGTAGCGCCCGAGCTCGCCGACGTTGAGCTCGTCGCGCCGGAACTCGCCCAGCTCGTCCAGCACCTCGACCGGCTCGACGGAGCGGTTCACGGGGTACTCGAAGTTGCCGTCCACGAACAGGGACTGGCCCTCGGTCGCCAGCCACTCGAGGAACTGCCGCGCCTCGGGAGCGTCGTCGGCGTGACGGGTGACCCCGGCGCCGCTGATGTTGACGTGGGTGCCGGTCGTGGCCTGGTTGGCGAAGTGGATGCCGACCGCGAGGTCGGGGTCCTTGGCCAGCTCACGCGCGACGTAGTAGTGGTTGGTGATGCCGACGTCGCAGCCGCCGGCGGCCACGGTGCGCACGATCTCGTTGTCGTTCGCGAGGATCTGCGGGTCGTTGGCGACCCAGCCCTCGACGATCGCGCGGGCCTGCTCGGGGCCGGCGTTGGCGATCATGGAAGCGACGAGCGACTGCGTGTAGGCGCTGGTCGACGTCCGGAAGCAGATCCGGTCCTCCCACCTCGGGTCGGCGAGGTCGGCGTAGGTGGACAGCTCGGACGGGTCGACCTCGTCGGTGTTGTAGATGATGACGCGGGCCCGCTCGCTGAGGCCGAACCACCGGTCCTGCGGGTCCCGGAGGCTGGCCGGCACCGCCGACTCGAGCTCGGGGGAGTCGACCGGCTGCAGGAGGTCCTGCTCGGCGGCGAGGGCGAGGTTGGCGACGTCCACGGTCAGGTAGACGTCGGCCTCGGTGTCGGCGCCCTCTGCCTGGAGCCGCTCGCGCAGCTCGGCGTCGTTGCCGTTGAGGAACTCCACCTCGATGCCGGTCTCCTCGGTGAAGCGGTCGTAGGCCTGCTCGGCGCCGTAGGAGCGGGCCGAGTAGACCTGGACGGCCGGGCCGTCGCTGCCTGGCGTGATGCCGCACCCGGCCAGCGCCAGCGGCAGGGTGAGCAACCCGGTCGCGGTGAGCGAGCAGCGGCGGGACGAGCGGGAGAGCACGGCAGACCTCTCGGGTGGGGAGCGCTTAGGGCAACCTCACCAAATCTACGTCACGCTCTGGGCGGCTGTCCTGGGGTGACGTCCGGATTACCGGGTTGGAGAAGATCTTTGCGGGCACAGCACCTCACCAGGGGGACGGACCAGCGACGCAAGGGGCACGACGTGGCAGAGCTCAAGAAGGGCACCAGGGTCACCGGCGGAGACCGGGACAAGCTGGCGGCTGACCTCAAGAAGCGGTACGAGGGCGGCGAGAGCATCCGGCTGCTGGCCGAGTCGTCGGGGCGCTCCTACGGGTTCGTCCACCGGATCCTCAACGAGTCGGGTGCCACGCTGCGCGGCCGCGGCGGCGCGACGCGCAAGAAGACCGTCTAGCCCGACCGACCGTCGGCCCCGGGGCAACTGGCGTCCCTCAGGCCCCAGGTGGGACTCTGTCGGAGCGTCACACGAGCCCGACCTCGAACCAGGAGCCGCCCGCATGGACATGTCGCTGACCGCCGACCAGGAGGCCGTCCGCAAGGCCGTGAAGGAGTGGGTGGACGACGTCGTCGTGCCCCGCTCCCTGTCGAACGACCGCGAGGAGCGCTTCCCGCAGGAGGCGCTCGACGGCCTCAAGCAGACCGGCTTCATCGGCATGTCGATCCCCGAGGAGTACGGCGGGGGCGGCGCTGACCCCATCTCCTACCTGCTCCTCATCGAGGAGCTCGGCCGCGGTGACGCCAACGTGCGCTCGATCGTCTCGGTGCACCTCGGCCTGGTGGCCGGGGTCATCGCGCGCATGGGCACCGAGGAGCAGAAGCAGCGCTGGCTGCCGCAGATGGCGACCGGTGACGTCCTCGCGTGCTTCGGTCTGACCGAGCCCGACTTCGGCAGCGACGCGGGCAACCTCGCGGGCACCGCGGTGAAGCAGGAGGACGGCAGCTACACGATCAACTGCCGCAAGATCTTCATCACCAACGGCAGCATCGCCGGCCTCGCCCTCGTGATGGCCCGCACCGGCGGCCCCGGTGGCAAGGGCGTCAGCGCCTTCCTCGTGCCGACCGACACCCCCGGCTTCACGGCCAACAAGATCCACGGCAAGCTCGGTCTGCGCTCCTGCGACACCGCGGAGCTCGTGCTCGACGACGTCGTCGTCGGCGAGGACGCGCTGCTCGGCGGCGTGGAGGGCACCGGCATGAAGGCCGCGATGTCCGCGCTCGGCGACGGTCGCATGTCCATCGCCGCCTCGTGCACCGGCATCATCCAGGCGTGCCTGGACTCGATGATCGAGTACACCACCCAGCGCGAGC
>JAABUN010005630.1_pt1 | contig 15322 bp, 22 predicted proteins | sample 5559311 | NCBI WGS metagenome assembly JAABUN01 (sample SAMN10711877, study PRJNA513370) | rock metagenome | isolation source: Antarctica rocks | place: Antarctica: Victoria Land, Siegfried Peak sud | reverse complement strand
ATAAATAGGAAAATTTTAGGTTTTTTTTATTCTAGCCTAAAAGTCCTAAATATAGAAAATCCGGATTTAAGGCCTTAAATCCGTGATTTTCCTCTAGCGCCGGGAAGAAACGGGAAGCTCGCTAGAGCTATAGCGGCTACGTCATCAACGCTAGCGTAATATAGGTTCTAAATACAGTCGATTCACGTAATTTATACATGCGTAAGGTACCCCCTTTAGCCTAGCCCCGTTTCCTATACCTACATTACGCCTGCGATTAATTCTCCTACTAAGTATTAGTACTATTAGTTACTAATAAGACTTAGTACCTTATTATAATTACCTAGTTAGTACTAGCCTAATATAGTTATATTATAGCTAATTAGTAGGACTTATCCCCTATTAGTCCTATTACCTAGTATTTTCTAAAAGTTGCTAAATGCGCTAAATGCGCATTTAGCAACTCATAGTATCATTCCCAGCCCCAGGGCTGACACATGAGCGCGCCTGTCATATGCGTATTTTCCGCATTTTTCTGTATTATTCCACGTTCCCAGTTTGCCGATGTACTAAATATTGTAATATCTTTCCCTTCACGTCATGAGACAATTACAACGCTAGGTAGCTATATCTTATAACGCTAGGTGGAATACCGCTAACTAGGTCCCATCTCAATAGATATCTCGTCGAGCAGGGCGGGAAATGGCGGGGCGGAGCGGGGTTGAAATTCATAGGAATTTGGAAGCCCGCCAAGTCTTTCCGCGCCTCTTAGCGCGTTTATTTGCTTTAGTATAGTTCGTCATGTTCCATATCGATGGCTCCTGATGCATGACTTGCCTCAACATTGACTCATTGTAGAGTTGCGGCCTAGTATATGCTCTTTTCCTATAGTCTTTTGGAAGTAATCCTCGTCCGGCAAAGACCAAGCGCGCTCTTCACAGTACCTACAACTACCTATCCCCAAGAGTCTCGCCGTGAAGCGGAATGGCCATCTATCCCAGTCCCAGCGCGAACGTGCACGGTAACACGCCCAGCTCCACGCCTCCGCAACCCATCAACATTGAGGTATGGACCGAGCAGGCTACTCAGTCGCTCGATACGGCCTCCCTTGTCTCGCCAGGTGGCGTACACGGCAGATCTGTCTCCCTTGCCATTAATCTTGACGAGAAGGCCGCCTTGAAGCGAGACCATCATGCCGACGATACCTCATCGACCTACCGTCCACGACGCGAGCCGCTTCGTCGCGACAGCCTGAATCGTCGCGAAGCCCTTCTCAAAGGCAAGGAAGGGAGTCGCCGACGGACGCGGTGGGAGAACGGTTCGTATCAGACACAAGCAAATGTGATGCGGATCGTTCATTGACGATCTTGGGCCTTCTAGATCGTCTGCTGAACAACCCGTGGGCACAACCGCCGTTGGCGAGCGATTGGGAAGTCCATCCTACATATCCCAAGCACACAGTCCCCTACTATCTCGCGCCGCTATGGGACCAAGACATGGCCGCGCGCGCCGGTGCCGAAAAGCAGAAGCGTGAGACCGCGCGCAAGCAGGCTCAAGCGTCGGACGAGGGTGCGGGAAAGATACCGCGGGAATTGAGAGAGAAGCTGAAGAAGGCCAAAGCCGCGAGGGGGTTGCTGAAGGACTTGGAAGAGCAGGTGAGGGTTTTCGTGAAGAGCTGGGAAGATTCTAGCAAGAAAGAGGCGAAAGCAGAAAACCCTGAGATCGATTCTGAAGATGAGGAGATTGTCTTTGTTGGGAGGAACGGGCAGATGAGTGATATGCCTCCCTCACCCAAGTCCAAGGACCGCAAAAAGGAAGACGAGATCGAAAGGGATCGGTTGGTGTTTGATAGTCTGGCCAATGATCAGGGTGCGAGCTTCGGGTACGTAATCTGTATCTCCTTGTCACTGCCTTCTTCCGTGCTGATAAGTTCAGACGCTGGCTGGTTCACTCAATCGCTTCCTACTACGGTCTACACACCTGGTCGGTCACGGTGGGAGACCCAGCGCGACGGGAGGCCTATGTGGGTATCCCATCCACCCTGGGAATCGGTAGACCACCATCGCCAGTGCTACGAGCTCGTCCCTTGTGGGGCATGGTTTGATTATCTAGTCTCTCAGGGGGCCGTAGCTCGATATTGCATTACCTTTCCTTGTTGTACACTGAAGCATTTTCGAACTGCTGCCACCTTTTTGTGTTCTATATATATTGGTGTGTCTACTCGGGAGCGCACATTGGTTTACCTTCATGCTAGCATTTCAAGCATCATAATACAAGCCCTCAGGAGGCCTTCTAGCTATGACCTTTCGAGCTATACAGATAGGCAACGATATAGAGGTCTCAGGACATTATTGCAAAGCATATATACCCGAATTTGCAACGGATAGTCCGATTTCTGATTGATGCTATATGCAGATCATCTCAGTATTACTTCGGTTCTCGCGAGACATTGATCTACCTCCCGAACCGCTTTATCTCTAGATACCTAAGTGGTGGAAAGACGATGAGAGTAAAAGCCGCACCGAGCCAAATACCGATGTCACCGCCAGTCCCAGCACCGACACGCGTGGCCACCGGGCCTACGAACCATACCTGGTCCATCCCTATGATCGCGCCAGCCCACCCAACCAGGAAAGCAAATAGTGCAGCCAATCCAAGGGGCAGATACTTCTGATCTTCCCACTTCGTCCAATCGAAGCCAACGTTTCTCCTAAAGATAAGATGTTCCTCGAGGACGATCGAGACGAAAATCATGAGCCAATACCCCATCAGCGCCAAGAAATTCTGAAAGATGGCGAAGAGGTGGTCGCGGCCTGCGATAGCGCAAACAAAATAGATGGTGACGACCACACACACCCAGAGGTAACGGGGGATGGCCTTCCCATACCGACCGAGTACTTGACAGCCAAGGGCTGCCGCATAAGTACCTGGAACATTGTTCGAGATAACGCCTAGGGCAACAACTACGCCGCAGAATTTGCCAAAGCCGCCTAGAGGACCGAATCCTTCCACGATCAAGGCGCCGGACGAAATAGCGAAGGCGTCGGACCATGCCAACGTATTTGCAACACCGGATGCGAGGCTCACGCCTATTAGAGTGACGAAGACGAATGATAGAGTCAGGCCCGTCAGGGTCATGAAGAAGGTTAAGCGCCTGTTGGTTGATTCGGGATAGTAAACATAAAAGTCTGAACCAGCAGCTGCCCACGAAAGGGGAACCGAGAGACACAGGGAGAAGAAAGAGAGGCGGTGGGCGTCGATTTCGGTAGATGTACCCGTGGATTTGAGGGAGGTGTTGACATAAGGACTGGCTTCACCAGCGAGGATCAAGAGAACAACGACTTGAGGAATCCAGGAGTAGCGTTCGTATGTATGGAAAATCGCCATACCAAATACAGCCACTATCCAGCTGATTAAGGCAACAATGATGATACCGACGATGATAGTCATGCTGCCCCCACTGACGGCAGACAAGATTTGGCCACTGATGATGCAAGCGATGGTGCCGTAGCCGACCATAAGAACCTGTCAATCTCCTAGTAAGCTTTTGACGCATTCCTGCAAGAAGAGTGCAGTTTGAGTCAAGGTCCGAAAAGTGAAATTTTCTGGGACGTTCATCAAGTCTCACAAGCATATCGATTTGCGGTGGGATCAAACAAAGAACGAAACGAACCATGTTCAAGAAACAGGCAATCTTGGTGGGCCAATATCCCATGAAGTATCGAGCACAGATCTGATCCGTTAGCCATTGACTGCCGGCAAGCAAATTACTTAGAGTAGGGAAAGTCGCACCATGGTTCGGTTGCCACTCTGCGCGCCCCAAATACTCATATACGCCGTAGGAATGGATCCCACAAAGCTACCAAACGTTGCCATCATGGCACTATCCACGAATCCCAGATTGAAGAGCAGTGGACCAAGCATGCCGACGGCGAGATTATTGGCAACCACGTTCGCACCGAACCAAACCATCGCCATCTGGGCATACCCAAGGTTTGATGAAGCTTGTCGCTCTTCTGGCAGAACTCGCACGATACCGCGTGCCTCGAGGCCGGCAAGACCTTCGATCCTGGCATTCCATCTTTGAAACTTGGTCGGGACAGAAATGTGAGTAGTGCGTTGAGCGGTCGTAGATGCAGCCTCGAAGGTGCTCTTCTCGTCAAGCTTGCTGCCGGTCAACACATCGGTGGTTGCGCCCGATTTCTCCAAGTCAGCGGGACGGAGCTCGTTTGAGAGCATGCCGATCAGTGAGCAAATCTCGTTCTTTGCCTTGCGACAGTACCTCCGTATAGGACTGAAGATTGTAGACTCATGAGAGATCCCTGGAGACTCATGGCGAAGTATGAAGGATTCTGGCAGCATAAGCTTGCTGAGCCAACTAATCGAAGGTTTGACTCGTCAACTGAGCTTCATGCAATATCTAGGCTAGCACGTGGCTAGTTGCGAGGAAGTGCATGGGCTAGATGCGGATGCCCAATGGGACTTTCGTCACCAAGCAGGTAGAGTTGCTAGCACTGTTTGACATTGTGGGGTGAATGGTGCGGCTCGTCGTTCACTCTTGGACATCTTGTGAGATCCATGGAGATAGAGGAACAGTCCGATCGTAGTGTGCCCCACCCCGAAGGCCAGAGGCGGTGATTGATCGCTGTTTATCTGAATATATTATCGTCTCGACGAGCTAAGACTTTCTTGCCCGACTGTCATTGGAGCTGATCAAAACGTAAGAGACTGCAGCGAAGGTTCGCAACTCTCCTCCAAGCCCCAATACAAAGAAGAACTACCACTGTCGCCAGTGCCTTCGAAGGGAAAAACCTGTTATGGTGGTGCAAAGGGCGGCGTTGGGTTCGCCCTTGTAAGACTCGTCCATGCCGTGTAGATTTACCGGTGTTCGCCATTCTCCAAAAGGCTTACCCCTATTTGCCTAAATCTGCTCGTTTTGCGGAACTGAAAGTTGCGCGCACCACGAGAATGTCAGAAAGTCTTCTTCTTATTACTACGCAACAACCACGCGTTGGTATAACTCCAAACTCTCGCGGTATCTTAAAAACATGATAAATAAGATATCTGCTAGGTCTTATAAGCTCCTGGGGCCTAGTTCCCATGCAAAATCCAAGCTGTAGGCAAATCACTATCCCTCGTGCCCCGCTATCAGAACTTACCTCGGCTAGAAAGTTGGCTCCATGAAGAGACGGATTTCTTACTACTATAGAGTCCTACTATATAACCACCTAGAATAATTACATGCAAATCCTAGGGCTTTATAAGTATACATCAAGGATGACACTAGACAGATTTGAAGTTATACTAAGGCGTGGTTGTTGCGTAGTAATAAGAAGGAGACTTTCTAACATTCTCGTAGTGCGCGCAACTTTCAGTTCCGCAAAACGAGCAGATTTAGGCAAATAGGGGTAACGTACTTTCTAAGGCTCTGCCGAAATCCCCAAGAAACGCGTGTCCGCGTGCACGCTGGATGTACAAATTATAGAGAGCTCCACTTTGAGTCCGATGACAGCCATGACAAAGTCGCAGGATCCTGTCCCAGCCAATGATACGATGCCCTCTTCACGGCACGAAGAGCATCAATACCTCGACCTCATCCGCAACATCCTGCAGAATGGTGAACACCGCCCAGACAGGTAACCAGGACTAGTCACCACGCCGACATGATATCAGACTCATATGTTCCAGGACAGGAACAGGCACACTGTCCCTATTCGCTCCTCCGCCTCTCCGCTTCTCACTGTCACGTCCCTCCCTTGACCCTTCACATCCACCAACGCCCATCCTTCCCCTCTTAACCACCAAACGCGTCTTCATCCGCGCCGTCATCGCCGAACTCCTCTGGTTCATTTCCGGCTCCACGTCCAGCCTTCCCCTCTCCGAATCCGGCGTAAAGATCTGGGATGGCAACGGCAGCCGAGAATATCTCGACAGCGTCGGCCTTTCCCATCGCGAAGTGGGCGATTTAGGTCCGGTATATGGGTTCCAGTGGAGACATTTCGGAGCAAAGTATGTCGATGCCAAGGCGAACTATGAGGGACAAGGGGTGGATCAATTGGCCGAAGTTATACAGAAATTGAAGCATAAGCCCTATGATCGAAGGATTATTCTGAGCGCGTGGAATCCGGCGGATTTGGGAAAGATGGCGTTACCGCCTTGCCATATGTTTTGTCAATTCTATGTCTCGTTTCCCAAGACTGTCCGTACGGCGCAAGATGGTGAGAGCGCTGCTGCACATGTCAATGGAGACTCTGGAGTACATACAAATCGTGACGCGGCGACGAAGGCACGTGGAGTGCTTTCGTGCCAGCTATACCAACGGTCCTGTGACATGGGACTGGGTGTCCCTTTCAACATCGCTTCTTACGCCCTTTTGACACACATGCTGGCCAACGTGTGTGATCTGACGCCTGGGACATTCATACATACGATGGGGGATTGTCATGTTTATCTCGATCATGTGGAGGCACTGAAAATCCAATTGGGAAGGGAACCACGAGACTTCCCGGAATTGCATATATTGGACCACCACGACGGGAATATAGATGGGTGGAAGGCTGATGATTTCGAGATCAAGGGATATAAACCGCACGCGAGTATTCCCATGAAGATGAGTGTATGATGTGCATGTATAACATTGATAAGGTGAAAGAAGGTGTACTGTCCCAAGTTATCCATATCTTGTAAGATAGTTATGATTGTCCACTGGACCTCTAAATAACCTTATAATCGCGCCATTTAGGGTATCCTCCGGCGCCATCGCTATATTCAGGTAAAGAGAAACCGGAATTATCCACGTTCAAGGGGCGGAACCCACGCCCCTCAGCAAGACGATGGTGTTCCCACTCACGCACACATCCCCAGCCTTCTCCGCAAATCCCAGTAATCGTCCAGCCTCCACATGGAAGACCCTCAGCATCTCCTCTTCACCACCCCCATGATTGTTCAGGTTCTCCACCTGCAGATTCTTTGCCGCTGCATCCAACATCCTCCCAACGGACCAGTCCTTGTTATACCAGAACTCGCCTTTGGGCAGCTTGCTGCTTGTCGTGTTCGCTTCGGCTTCCACATACAGATATATACGTTTCTCGGTAGGCACATTTGCATCGCCCTTGGCTGTTCGCTTCAAGGCATTGACCGCTAGCATCCGGCTGGCTGCTGTAGAAGGCTTGGGTTTGGGGAGGACGGCAGCTTGTTTCTCCTTGCCCCACATTCGTAACCGACCGAGAGCCGCCTTTGCCTTCTCCGCTTGTGTAGGACCGGACCATTGCCGTGCCCCAAGCGGTAGGAGCGTAGTACAGTCATGATCCTCTTTCAACCGATGTTTAAGACAGTATTGCCGGTTACAAGTCGGACAGCCCACACCGACAGAGCTGAGTGTGTTTATATAGGTCTTGCAGCTTGGATGTGAGCACTGCGTCGCACTTGACACCGTAGGTTTTCCAGCGCTCGGAGCATTGTTCGTAGGAGTCAGCGCAGCAGCTTTCCGCCGCGCCGCCGCCCACTCCCCTACTCTTGGACACTTATGGGTGGTCTCGGTTCGGTGGTCAAGGCAATAGGTCCGTTTGCAGGATTCGCAGCGGAAGGGTAGGAAATCAAGCTGGTTGCAGTAGATGTACTCGCAATGGGAGCCGATGGAGTCGATGTCTTTGTCCATCGTTGTGAAGGTTTGGGGTTCTAGAGGCCCGGGGGAGGTGGATGAGGAAGCCATGGTAAATAGCTTCCGAATCTATATCAGCTGTTCGTGTTTGCCGCCCTGCAGGCAGCGGGATTCGTCAGCTCGCTGCCATAGAGATATAATTTAGGCTTTGGTAATCAGAGTGTCGAGGAACATACTAGAAGGTATTCGGTATGTAGCACCGGAATCGGTAACCAGGCGAACTTTTGTTATGTAGTTTTATGGCAAGGCTTTGTGTTGCGCCCTTCTAATTTTATCCTCTAGCCCGATTATCTCCCCTGAGCATCTTGTATGTTAGTAGATCGTATCTGGCATGAATAGTAGAGATAACGCACTCTTCTTCCTGTTCTTGATTTCATCCGTCTCAAGCTTCACCCACAACCAGTAGAATGCTTGATAAGTGAATATAGCTCCGAAGAACACCTTGGCGACTGGACGACTAAAGGCTTTGTAGAAACCCACCTTGTCACATTCAGATGGGCTTATCAGGAGATCAGAAAACCGAGGCCTACATGTGGGGATACGGGTTTCGAAGGCTTTTCCATCTAGAAGACTGTGGTCATTAGAGGAAATGGCGAACGTGGTGGATAGTTGTAGTTGAAAGTCCACACTGATTCATAGAATACCTCAAATTACATCGATACCTCGGCAGTCAGCTAGGCGACCAGCCCCGGCCGCCCCGGGCCGGCCAAGAGCCATTTGCCTTTGCCTTTACCGACTATAAACCGCGCACTACAAACATCAATATCTGTAAGCTAATTTCCTTAGATCATCGATATACATAATGTGCTTGTACAATTTCTTTCTCGTCTAGTCTAGTCCTTACAGACCTACACTCCTTATGACAACAGTAAAGCAGCGGCTGCTCTCCTATTTAAGGCGCTTTTGGATCTTTGTTTGGAATCTTGTCTTCATTTACCACAATAGCGCCCTCTATGAGATAGCAAACATTTGGAAAATGCGCCATAATCCTCCAATGCATTAGAAACTTACTCCACCTATCTTCACCTGATGGCACCCAAACCGTTTCCTTTTCCAATAGGTATTGGAGTTGACGTGTGCAAGATCAGCCGCATAGCGGCTTTTCTACGGCAAGATGATCTTCGAAATCGTTGGGCTCGACGAGTCTTCACTCGGTTGGAATGGAAGGGGCTTTGTAGGAGGTGCCAGCAAGCCAACATGTTGGGAGAACCGATCAGCCTAGCGAGACAGGAGATGCAGAATAGAGAAGAATCCGAAGAGAAGCCTGGAAGTGATGTTTGGACATTGCCAAAGCTCTCCGAGCATTCAATAGTACTTGGAAACGACGATAAATCGGAATATTGGTCTGCAATTGCCGACGGCAGGTCGAAATTGGGAAGGCTGGCACGTTATCTCGCGGGCAGGTTAGTTTCCGTATTTGATTCGTCCCAGTTTAACGTCTTGCCTTGTTCATGGTTGTAGATGGGCTGCAAAGGAAGCAGCAATAAAGGCACATAGCCATCGACGACTATACATGCAAGACGTTTCTATTGTCGAGTCGCGCAACGGTGAGAAACCGATGGCATTGATAGATCCAGTATGTGATGCAATTCAGATGGACGAGCGAGTAGCAATCATAAGGGGTTTGCGGGGATTTGGTCCCCAAAGTCAAGGGTTTCCTAAGGGGCCTCTGATTGATAGAGAAGAGCATGATTCGGTGCAGGTGGCCCGGAGTACAGGCAAATACTTCAACAGACGCCGCAAAATCAAGGAGAGTGAGAGGCAAATTGCTGACATCAGCATAAGCCACGACGGCGAGTACGCTGTAGCAAGTTGCATGGCTTATGATCCACCTGGTTACTCTCCTGAGGGGCGACGAACAGTTGATGATGGGCAGGGGCCTGCGATACACGAACCACAATGGGGTGACGAAGGTTGGTTCGATCCTGACTACATCGCGAAGGATGGAGGGCGGAGAGATAAGTCGGTGAACGACTTGCTAGGAGCAGCAGAGCTGCCGGTGGAGAAGGAGAACTATGGGAACGCTTTGTAGAAAGCACTACTAGAAGATACCATGACAGCCAATATATGCATCTGTTGTCTCCTGTCATAATAGGATGAGAGGTGCGAAGATGTGCTAGGAGAAGCTGCCATTATGACCGAAGTACTGGAGAAGAAGGCCGGAAAATTGGGATATGCGCTGTCTCGATTTAGAAGTTGCACAAAGTAGGCACCTCCTGTTGTACAATGCTACTCTTTGCGGCTCAGACCGGACTGCTTATATGGTATCGCCGATCCTCTCCTCCAAGACTCTCTACGACTGCGTTAATGGGTCTTCCTTGCGTTCTGCTGTGGCCATGGCTTCCCAACTTTGAACAAGTCTCAGCTCGTAATCATTGGAGAACAATGGCGTGCCTGGGGAGGTTTTCGCAAATAGTTATGTATTGTAATAGTATCATCTCGAGCATGAAATGAAAGGGGTGCGGCCATCCACTATGACGGGCTTGGGTCTACATTTACTGACCGAAAGTCCAGGTGTTGGCGCAATGGTAGCGCGTGTCTCTCCTACGGGCACGCCCAAGACAAGGTTGAGGTGTGCAAATACAGTTCAACTTTTTCTTTCCGATCTATACTTACACATTACTAGGGTTCGAGTCCCTTGCTCCTCGATTAATTTTTCTTTTTCTAATCTTGTTGGTCGCAGTTCGTCTTTGCGGTAAATTTCATAAGAAAGTTGGTTCGCTTTCCATCGGCGCTGGCTAAATGATGGAGCTTGTGTAGTTCATTGCAGTGTGGGAAGTGTTATGCCAGACGTTGAATCTTCACCTCTACTGGTTCATAGTAACGTCGCTTTACAATTTCGAGCTGTCGCAATAGACTTTGGACAAAGAGCGTACGCTCGGTCGAAAGAGACATATCGGTGCTAATTACGGGTCTGCAGCTTATCAACTTGCAAATCCGCATTCCACATCGTGGTCCTGTCAACGCTGTCGGTTTTCTTCCAAATACCGTCAACTTACACGATTCAGGCCGATGCCTTTTTCCCATCACAGCCACAGTGGCCAATTCTGTGGTCACGCGGAGGATAGACTTGAGGAGATCGTGCAAACAGCTATAGGGAAGAAATTGGAAGTTTTCGCGTTGACGGAGCACATGCCTCGGGATGAGGATGATTTCTACCCCGAAGAGGTTTTCCTGACTTACACATTGATCCAAGCATGAGTTGACGGACCAATTAGAGCGAAACCCATACTACAGCCACACTTGCCAAGTTGTTTGCGGATTACTCCCAGGAGGCCTTACGATTGCAGTCGTTATACGCCTCCGATATCAAGCTGCTCATTGGCACTGAGGTCGATTGGATTCGATCTTCCTCCAAGGAATTCATCCATACATTGTTAGACGGTTACCGATTTGATCTCTTCATCGGATCTGTGCATCATGTTCATACCGTCCCCATTGACTTCGACCGCAATATGTATCTTAGAGCGCGCGAAATAGCTGGAGGTACAGATGAAGGGCTTTTCGAAGACTACTTCGATTTGCAGCTTGATATGCTGCAAGCATTGAAGCCTCCAATCGTTGGCCACTTTGACTTGATTAGACTGCTTAGCGATGCCCAGAACGCATCACTCAAACGATGGGATGGTGTCTGGCAAAAAGCTCTTAGGAACCTTGACTTCATCGCGGAATATGGGGGTATTATTGAACTTAACTCGGCAGCATTGAGGAAGGGAATGGAGGAACCATATCCTCAAGCAGATATCTGTAAGGTAGGCTAAGATGATCTCATGATATTGATCCCGCTTCTGATCGAGAAACACGGCTCATCATGTTCATAGGCCTTCATGACTCGAGGTGGACAATTCACCCTGTCCGACGACAGCCATGGCATAAAACAAGTCGGTACCAACTATCCAAGGTTATTGATGTTCATTGAAAAGGTTGAGATCTCCCCTGTAATCTTCTTCGGAAAGGGGTCGCCTACAAAAGACGAACGATTCCCTGGCATTACAACAAAGGCCGTCAGCCTTGCAAAACTTAGGGCGCATCCAATCTTTGCCTGACTTAATCTGCTAGTCTATATCTCTTTGGTGAAATTACTCTTGGAGTGGAACAAAACCTGCCAGAAGTTTCATGCATGACCAAAAGCGGTAAGCTTGACGATACAGGGTTTATGAATGGGCATCGAAGAGTCAAGCCGGGCCTCGACCGACTCACGATAGTTTCATCGAGTTGAATAAGAGTATGACAGGTACCTGCAGCCAGCACGCCATCAGGTCAGCCAGCAGTCCATTCACTTTACCCCACGCTGCCCATCGGTGCAGTTCCTTGCGGATGCTCGCTTAACGCTGGCGATCAGTTCAACGGTCTTGCATGAAAAGGGATATCTTGACTGATAAGATACAGACACTTTTCTGATTTGCTCTAGTGTGGGGGTACACAGTAATTGCATTGATCTCTACATGATGGGAACACCCATATCCCAGATGTGCCAACACATCTGGCAGGCTCATCGATTCGAAAGCGGTAGCGACAGTGCCGAGCTCTCAGCCAATGATGCATGACTGACATGGATCACGCATCGAGAGCCTGCCAAATTGGATAGGCATCTCCGAATTTGGCCAAAATGTGCTTGGTGGACGCGCATATGGCGGAAGGACTCGACCGTGCAGCATGACTGCAGGAGTAGTAAATGCATATAGAACGTTTCAAAGTCAAACAGAGTTCGAGGAGACGCAACATTGAATGTCACCTTTGCACTGGCTCAAATGGCATTCAACATGATGATATGTCAGCAATGCACGAAGTACTCCGTAGCCCTGACCTGTCTCCCGACGGCGTTGTTATCTGACTCTGGGAGGAGCATGGCACCATGGTTCATGAATACCGCCCATGGAGAAGAGGCTCGAGACCAAATCATCAGAGCTACGTTCGCCACTGAGTTGTCAGCCTGTAGATCACTGCACAGGGATAATTTTCTGACTTTGGGTTCTTGACACATGTTGTTGGCAATTTTCTCCTCACCACCCATGTTCAGCGGCATCGTGTTCATTCCCATGCGACCATCCTCCCTTCCCAGAGGCCCGAGGAGACCAAGCAAAAGCTATTCGTCATAGAAAAGGTGCATCTTAACCGTCTTCAGCATGAGCCTCCTCTAGCTTCAAGACGAAGTGGGATACTCTGAGCCTACTTATCGTTTCCTCCACCAAGTTTCAACGACCTACCTCATTCTTCTGGCCTTGGCTCCCCACTACTCCGGAACCGCATACCGCTCCCAGAGCTCTTTCCAGCCTCTCGAGCTGTGGGATCAATGCCTATGAGACTTGCATATGCCTCAATATGGACTCGACCGCCGACGGCCCTTGTCACGGCCAATATCTGGGATGAACAGCAGGGGCTCTCGGGCCACCAATTGGCTTGTTGGGCTCAATGTGAATGGAGCCATTCCTAAAGCCGGTCATATCGACTTTCCCGTACAAGGAAATTCATCTTTTGTCTCCGAGGTTGCACACGAAATTTTCCCCACTCTTTTCCTCGAGGGTGATCCAAACCTACACGCTCCAACTACTCAAGTCAGGATTATGCATTCCAGAGGAACTCCCTAGTCTCTCTTCTTTCTTTCCTTCAGTACCGAGCCTCCAGTCAAAACAATTCTATCAGGTCAACCATATTCTAGGTCATACCTAGTACATTCAAATTCACCCAGATTTCACTGGACAATCTTCAACCTTCAACTTGCCTCTCTCGCTACATAACTAGCTCTACAGCCAGTCTCACCATTAGCAACAATGGGAGTCACTAGGAAGATCGTCACCAAGGGCAATGGCACTGACAAGCCCAAGGCTGGGGATGAAGTCACCATCGAATACACAGGCAACCTTTACGACGAGTCGAAGGGAGCGAAGGATGACTTTCGAGGCAAGCAGTGTGTACCCCCACGCCAACGCTGTAGTCCACTGGCGGATATCTAAGCGGCATGCTGACCAGTGTCCACCTACCGTTAGGTTCGACTCCTCCAAAGGCCGTGGAGACTTCAAGACTCAGATCGGCGTGGGCAAAGTCATTAAGGGTATGACGAAACTACAATAACCCCCAGGGTCAATGATTGACACACACAAGGCTGGGATGAGGGCGTTACGGAGATGAGCCTTGGGGAGAAGGCCATCTTGACCATCTCGAGGTACGTATGTCTTGATATCCGAGCATGTGCAGCGTTTGTTCGCACGCTCGTTCCCATGGCTGTTGATCAATGTTGATATAAATGACTGACATTCCCACGCAAATAGCGACTATGCATACGGCTCCAAGTAAGGTTACACAATTCTTCCTCCATTGCATTCGGGCTCTGGGGATGAATACGCCCTGTCACCACACTCCTTCTACCTGCAGGATGGACTGATTCTATCATCCTACACAGCGGCTTCCCAGGTCTGATCCCAGCAAATTCCACCCTAGTCTTGTAAGTCGAGGTCCCTTTTTCCTTTCAAGCTAATTCAATCCTCTGCAACGACGCTGTAAAATTCACAAACATCACTCAAGATATACTACATTGCCGATTGGCCTCTAATATACGTCCATATCGATATTGAAACACCCAGCAGCTAACCAATTCATGGTGACACGTTAGTGAGGTCCAGCTCAAAGGTATCAACGGCAAGAAAATTTAGTACTGCCGGATCCAGTATAGCAGGACCAACCAACCCGAATGACGCCGCAGGGTGCTCGATTTGGCGAGATACACATACGATACAGACGGCATACTTTATGACTATCCTTCCGAGGCTCAGAATGACTACAGGTTTTCCTCTCAAAAGATGGCTGGCAAGCTGGGTTAAGACAGCAAAATAGAAGTTCACTGGACGGTATCAGATCAATCCTACAATACATACAGAACCACGTGCCGGGCTTGTGAACCCTCCACATGCTAGCACGCCATTTGCACCCACCTTTCTCGACCATCACAACCTTCGCGGAGCGCGCAAGACACGCTTGATACACTCAATCCTCTCACATCGCCACCCATACTCTTTTTGACCCATTCCCGTGGATCCTACCACTCCAGCTCCACAAGATCCTGAACCTCATGCCCGCCTCGACCCTCTCAAATACGCGTCCGTCCATACCCAGCCACCATCAGAAAATTTCCCCCAAACCCACAACGACATACTCGAGAACTCGCTACAGTCCTCTGACCACCTACTCTCCCAACACAATCCCCATACTCTCCCACAACAATCCCCGTCCCTCTTCTCACATTCCAATACTCCGCCTCCCATCTCATCCATCTAATTCCTCCCCAGATCCAAACCCAACCGCACCTAATAACCCCCCTTATAACCATATCCCCATCATACTCAACATCCCCTCCAAGGCAACTAACCCATCAAACCATCACTCAAACCACTCTTCCCTCGCCAATTCCATCCCCAACAGCATCCCCAAATGAAGCACTATAATGCAAGCCCCAAAAAGCCGTCCATATATCTCCTCAAACAATCACGAAACTCACACTTAACTCACCACCCCCAACCCTCATCATTCCCCACAACAATATCCCCACCCCCTCTTCATCCACCCCGGGCATTAGATCATAGTCCAATATCAAGTATCAACAGCATCCATCCATCGACATCGTCCAAAACTTTCAACCGTGCCCGATCACCACACTCAACTCACAACTCACAACTTCCCCCTGAATCC
>JAABUN010005629.1_pt1 | contig 15327 bp, 12 predicted proteins | sample 5559311 | NCBI WGS metagenome assembly JAABUN01 (sample SAMN10711877, study PRJNA513370) | rock metagenome | isolation source: Antarctica rocks | place: Antarctica: Victoria Land, Siegfried Peak sud | reverse complement strand
ATCTCAATCCGATCGAACTGCTGTTCGCCAAGGTGAAGGGGCTGGTCCGGGGGGCGAAGCCGCGGACGCCGGCGGCGGTCGATGACGCGATTGGGGCGGCACTCGACCGCGTGACGTCGGCCGAGTTAACCGCCTACTATCGCCACTGTGGCTACGCCGTCCCCGGACATGTACCGTGAGAACCGCTCTAGACGGCGACGAGAGTGACCGGGGCGTCGATGGCGTCGACGAGCTGCTCGTGGATCTCTGGGGTGCTGAGAAAGAACTTTCGGACGGCACAGTTCTCGGCCGAGGCCAGGATCGCGGCCTTCTGAATTTCGTCCAGGGGACCGTGGAGAGCGATGTCGGTGGCAATCCGCCAGTGCGGGACGTCGTGGGCGTCCACGTCGCGATGGATGCGGACCTGGATGTCGAATCCTTCGAGCGGCAAGTGTTCCCGCTTCGCGAAGCTCTGGATGTTAATGCCGGTGCAGGCGCCCAGCCCGGAAGCGAGGAGCTCGAACGGACCCGGTCCGGCGCTCTCGCCTGGTGTCGCCGTGGAGCGGCCGGTCGTGAAGTGGTGCTCCCGGACGTTCACGTCGAATGCGAATGGGGTCTCGGGCTGCGAGCTTATGCGGGCAAGGTAGTCGGCCATGTGGCCCTCCGTTGTCATCGCTGGCCGGCAAAGGCGACCTGGATCAGGGGGCTCAGCCAGCGCATACAAACCGTAAGGAACATACGATACCGCGCCTCTGGTCCCGCCGCCAGATCTCGACTATCAATGAGCGTCTCGCTCCGTAGCGGTGTTGAGTACAACCTCAGGATCACGTCCGAGCGGCCCGTTTGCTCGCGACGTTGTTGGACGGGGTGCAGACTCTAGCATCGGCGACGGACTGGTTTCCGAGCCCTATAGTACGTACGGTGAAGTGACGGCACCAGTCTCAGACCGTCCGAACTCTAATGGGACCCTAGGGACGAATCAGACAGGACGGTCCGGACAACGATGGTTCCTCAGCCCACCAGCCTGAACGGCCAGACGGGATGGCTTCGTACTCCGGAGGCGCAGAAATGGTCAGGGGCTGCCGGTGCGAATCCGCAGGCGTGAGACCGATCGGCGGAGTCCTGGAGCGAACGGGGAGTGTCGCAACGTGAGCCACCTGAGCCAGGCAATTCGAAGCCACCGTCTGGTGCTCTTCGACCTCGACGATACGCTCTGCGACTACACGCTGGCTCGCCGCCGCCGGCTGGAGCGGACGTTCGGTGACGCCTTTGATGCCTCTGGTCGTGATCGGCCGCCGGACATGGCCGACCTGATCGGCCGGTCGATCGCGCTCAACCCGCATGGCGCCGACCACTTCCCGGAGTTGCTCGCGGACTATGGTCTGTCCGCCCGGGCGGTCGAAGCGGCGCAGCGCTGGTATCGGACCAACCGGTTCCACGAGTTGGCGTTCTTCAGCGAGGCCAGAGCGGCACTGGCGGCCGTCCGGGCGCAGCCTGGTGTGGCCAGTCGACGGGCTGGCGTGATCACGAACGGTCCGGCTGACGTCCAGCGGGCAAAGGTCGAGCTGCTTGGGGTCGCGGATCTGGTGGACTTCGTCGTCATCTCGGGGGAGTTCGGTGTTCACAAGCCGGATCCGGCGATCTTTCGCGAGGCGCTGCGGCTCGGCGACGCGTGCGCGGGTGAGGCAATCTACATCGGCGACTCCATGGAAGAGGACATAACGGGTGCGCGGGCGGCCGGTCTAGCAACAATCTGGGTGAACCGGGATGGTGGTCCCTGGACGGGTTCCGGCGAGCCACCAGACAACGAGATCCGGAACATCGAGGAGATCGCGCAGGCACTTACGAGTCTGGCCTGACGCTGGCATGGATCGATCTCTGCAGCGAGGTAAGCAGGGCCGACCGGCTATACTTGGGGAAGCGTAAGCGCACCCACTGTGCGGTCATCCTCAGCCCCCCGGCCCGTAATTGACTCATTCCCAACGGTCGTGAGTGCTCGCTCGCTCAGCTGCCTCTCCGGGTTGCGACCGGATCGAGGCACCACCAGACGAATCAAGGAGAATCCACAGCGATGACGACGACGACGATGGTGGAGGCGACGACCGAACCGACGACAGGGAAGCGGCGGATCGTCGTTGCCGCGGAACTTGGCTATTGCTGGGGGGTCCGGCGGGCGCTCGACATCGTGCAGGCTGCCGCCTCGACGGATCGCAAGATCGCGCCGATCGGTGACGTGATCCACAACCCGCAAGTTGTGCAGCGGCTCCGGACGCAGGGCGTCGAGGGGCAGCCCGACTTCGACAGCGCGGTCCGCGAGGGGTTCAAGCGCGTCGCGATCACCGCCCACGGCTGGGGACCGGACATGGCTCTCCGCGCGGCGGAGAAGGGTGTTGAGCTGATCGACTCGACCTGCCCGCTGGTGACCAAGGTGCAGCGGATGGCGCAGAAGCTCGCCCGGCAGGGGTACTTCATCGTCATCTACGGCGACGACTACCACCCCGAGGTCAGGAGCGTGCTGGCCTGGTCGGGGACGTCGAAGGCAAAAGCGGCAAAGAAGCTTGAGCAGCTGGGCTGGAACACCAACCGGGGCGAGACCGGCGAGGGGCTGATCGCGCCGCCTCGCAAGGTGGCGTTGCTCAGCCAGACGACGAAGAACGTCGATGATCTCATGGCCTTTGCCCGTCAGCTGGAGGCACTCGTCATCCCCGAGGGTGGCGAGTTCCGGTTCGTCAACACGATCTGCGAGCCGACGTCCGAGCGGCAGCGGGCGCTGAAGCGGCTGATCGAGGACGATCACTGCGACCTGATCCTGGCGATTGGCGGCATGAAGAGCAGCAACACCGCCCGGCTGGCCGACGTCGGCAACAAGGCGGGGGTCGAGAGTCACCACATCGAGCGACGCGAGGATATCTCGGACGAATGGCTCGCGCGGGGGACGATCGTCGGGATCACGGCCGGCGCCTCGACGCCGGATGACGTCATCCAGGACATCGTCGACTACCTCGTCGCGAAGGGTTACCCGGCGCCGGAGAACGGTATCCGGCCGATCGACCCCGACTACGTCCCCTCCTTCTAGCGACCGTCCCGGCGGGGACGACCCTGGTCGGGACGCGTCCGGGCCCTCAGGTCGTGAGGCACTGGCGGTCGCTCTCGGCATGCTCGTTCTGGTGCTCCTCGCGACGCTCCTGATCGACCCCAGCCTGATCACTGTGACGACAGGCAGCCCTGACCACGGGCTGCCTGTTGCCATTTCGGTTGGATTCTGGCCTGGGTAACGACGTTCCTTGCTGTGGCATCTGTTGGCCAGTCGCTGGGGATGATTGGCGTCGGCGTCGTAGGGTCATGGGCTTGCCCTGAGCGGCGTCCGCAGGCGCCTTCGCTGTCAGGCCGAATCCCTGCGAAACAACACGCCGGTTCGAGTCGCCGATACGTCTGCAACACGGTGGATTACATCGCACCTGATGGGGCCCAAGGCGTCGCGGCGAGTCCGGGATTGTTTCCCGGGCCGGTCCCCCGGTGAGACCGTGTGAGCTAGCGATGCCGTACCGGCGGTCCAGACGACGTGGGCGTAGTGCCAGTCGCCGGGTTTCGTGCGACGGGCAGTTGCCCCCAGACCACTCTGTCGTTGAGCGCGATGGTTAGCCGTTCACTGGCGTCACCGTCCTCCCCAGGGTCCCAGACCTGGAGAGAACACGTACGCCTCGCCGGCGGCGAGATCGGCCGGCGTCCGGTTGAGGTAGATGATGGTGCCGAGCAGCGGAGCGGCGTCGAACTGGAGCAGCGCGGCGTCCGAGTGTGAGACCTCGCAGAGGGTGGGCTCCACGCCGAAGCCTCGGAGGACGACATTACGGTACCCCGCCAATCAGACATTCATCGCTCGCTCACGTCCAGCCTCAACCGCTCGCTACGTTGCCTGGTACCCACAGTCGAGCCCCGGCGATGACCGACCGTTGTACTCAGCCCGGTCGTGTGAGCGAAGGTAGGTTGAGGTGAAGCGATAGACCCCGGACAACTTCTCATCGTGACCGGCAGCATCCACTATGACTGCTTGCTGCGCCTGCCACGCCACCCGGTCGCCAAAAACCGGGTGTTGGCGGTCGAGTCGTCGCTCACCCCGCTGTGCGATGCGGAAGTGCGGAGTGGGTGCCACTTGACGTCGTCAGGTCGGGGTGGCGCGCCAACAATCGGCCAGGTGGTCGTCGACCATGCCGATGCTCTGCATGAAGGCGTAGCAGATCGTCGGGCCGACGAAGTTGAAGCCGCGCTTCCGCAGGTCCTTCGAGAGGGCGAGCGAGGCCGGGGTGAAGGCGGGGACATCGGCCATCGTCGTGGGACGACCGGGCTCCGGCAGACCAGTCGTGTCCCACGAACGGCCCCAGAGGTAGCGATCGAACGAGCCGAAGTCAGCCTGCAACGCGATGATCCCGTTGGCGTTGCCAGTGGCGGCGACGATCTTGGCGCGGTTGCGGACGATTCCGGCGTCGCCCATCAGGCGCTCGATGTCGTCCGGGCCGAAGGCGGCGACCGTCCCCAACGACCAGTCGGCGAAGGCCGCGGTGAATGCATCCCGCTTGCGGAGGATCGTGGACCAACTCAGGCCGGCCTGGAAGCACTCCAGGATCAGGCGCTCGAACAGTTGGCGCTCGTCGTGGCAGAGGACGCCCCACTCGGTGTCGTGGTACGCCTGCATCAGGGGGTCCGTCCCGGCCCAGGGGCAACGGATCAGCAGGTGCTCAGGCTCAGGGATGCCGGCGACATCGATCACTATGCCCCCGGCCAAGACTTCTCTCCGGTATGGATCGCGACCGTGCCGCCGCCGAGGAGATGGTACCGGGTGTTGACCAGGCCAGCCTGCTGCATCAGCACAAGGACCTCGCCCGCCATTGGAAAGTTCGCGACCGAGCTCGGCAGGTACCGGTAGGCATCGCGCTGCCCGGACAGCATCCCGCCAACCAGCGGCACGACGCGCTGGAAGTACACCCCGAAGCCAGCCCGCAGCACCGGGACGCGGAACGGAGTCAGCTCCAGGCAGACCCAGCGACCGCCGGGGCGAAGGACGCGGACCATCTCCGTGATGGCGCCCGCGTAGTCTGGCATGTTGCGCAGGCCGAACGAGACCGTGCAGGCGTCGAAGGTATCGTCGTCGAACGGCAGGTGCATGGCATCGCCCTGCTGGAAGTCGATCGTCAGGTCCGTCCCGTCGGCCGATCTCGCCGCCAGCTTGATGGCGGCGGCGTCGAGCATCGGCTGGGACAGGTCGATCGCACTGACCTCACGCGCGCCGGCGGCGGCGAGGGCGAGGGCGAGATCGCCGGTGCCAGTGGCGACGTCGAGGACATGGGCGTCCCGGCCACCCATGACGGCCTGGCGAGCAACCATCCGGCGCCACGCCTGGTCGCGGCCGCCGGTCATCAGCCGGTTCATCGTGTCGTAGCGCCGGACGATCTGCCCGAACAGCACCTCGATGTCATCGGTTGAGCGGAGCGCACCGGACGCCCGGTCGCTGGCCGGACTCTTCGGGGTGGTGACGGGTGTTGGCGCGGACGGCGGGGTGGGCGTCGGCACGGTGGGCTCCGGGGCGAAGGGCTAGCGGACGATGGCGATCGCGAAGAACAGGGCGAAGAGCAGCTCCAGTCGGGCCGTCCCGGCGAGGCGGGCGTTGAGTTGCCGGCCAGTCTCGTGCATCACGCCACGCGTGATCATGATTGTAAGGGGTATCAACGCCCAGGGGATCAACGCCCAGACCTCGAGTTCACCGGTGAGATACAGGGCGACCGGCGTCAGGTAGGCAATAGTCATCAGCACAATGTATTCGGCGATCGCACCATTGGGGCCAAGGCGGACGGCGAGCGTGCGCTTGCCCGCGACCCGGTCGGTGTCGACGTCACGCAGGTTGTTCACCGCCAGGATCGCCGTCGCGAGGCAGCCGATCGGGATGCCGGCGGTCAGGGCGAGGTTGGTCAGCTCGCCGGTCTGGACGTAGGCGGTCCCGGCGACGGCGACGAGGCCGAAGAACAGGAAGACGAACAGGTCACCCAGCCCCGCGTAACCCAGCGGGGCGGGACCGCCGGTGTAGGCGACAGCGGAGACGACGGCCAGCAGTCCGATGGCGAGGATGGGCCAGCCACCCAGTACGACGAGGTAGCTCCCGGCCAGCATCGCCAGCAGCAGCGTGGCCGCGGTCGCGAGCAGGACGTGGCGGGACGGGATTAGTCCGGCGGCGGTGACGCGTGTGGGGCCGAGGCGCTCAGCGGTGTCGGCTCCCTTGTGGAAGTCGAAGGCGTCGTTGGCAAAGTTGGCGGCGATCTGGAGGAGCAGGGCGACCGCGACGCAGGCGAGCGTCGCACCCAGGTCGAAGCCACGCTCCCGGATCGCGACCGCCGTCCCCACGACGACCGGTGCGATCGCCGCCGGGAGGGTCTTGGGTCGCGCGGCGAGCAGCCAGGCCTGTCGCCGCCCGATGGCAATCGGGCCAGAGCGAGCGGGGACGACTCCGGTCGTGGCTGTGCCATCCACCGACGCGGCGGTGTCCGGGCGGTCCGGATGACTGGCGGCAGCTGGCTGAGCTTGGGAGTTCACGGGGACCTTCTTCCGGCAGGCTGAGCGACCGGCGCGATGGACCGGCCGAGAGTTCGACAGCGATTGGGCAGCGTTGGCGACGGAGTATCCCACGCGCTCCCGGAATCTGATCACATTCTGCCGCTGTTGGAGCGTTCGCCTCGGCGGGTGAGCGCCACACCCGTGCAGATGGCGGCGGGGTAGGCTAGGCTTTCCCCGGGTGACGATGGCCGCATGGTTACGTCGCCCAATGCCAACGGGAGCTCGGGATGCCGGGCTGAGAGGGCGACCGGATGTCGCCGACCGTCGAACCTGATCGGGGTAATGCCCGCGAAGGGAAGCTGGCCGATCGTGCGCGACGGCGATGACGCCACGCAACGTGATCACCACTCGACTCCTCCTGTCACCGTGGCCTGGTCCGTTCCTTTCGGGGCGGCGCCGGGCAAACCAGGTGGCCCCGTTCTCTGACCGATCTGGCGTCCGCGCCGTCCCCCGGAAACGGGAACGGCTCTGAGCGTCAGATTCACGGGAGACGACGGACGCATGACCCATCACGAGACGAAGACAACGACCCGGATCGACGCTCGCACCGCCCGGCTGCGCATTCCTCTGACGACTGCGGGGGCGGGGCTGCTCGGCCTTGCAACCGGATGGCGATCCGCTGCCGCGCAGGAGCCGACCCCCGTGACGCTGGCGCTGGACTGGTACCCAAACGCCAACCACGCCGGGATCTACCTCGCGCAGGCGCAGAACCTGTTTTCCGCGGCCGGCGTAACGCCCGAGATCTACACACCGGCCGATCCGACGACGGTGCTCCAGACCGTCGGGGCGGGACGGGACGACTTCGGGATCAGCTACCAGACCGAGGTGCTGCTCGCTCGGGCGCAGGGTGTCCCGGTCGTAAGTGTCGCGGCGATCGTCCAGGTGCCGCTGGTCGTGATGATGACCTTGACCGAGCGCGGGATCAGCCGGCCGGCCGATCTGCGGGGCCGGTCGATCGGGACGACCGGGCTGGCGAGCGACGAAGCGCTGCTCTCGACGATCCTCCAGGCCGACGGCGTTGGGCTGGGCGACGTGGAGATCGTCAACGTCGGCTATGACCTGCTTCCCGCGATCGCCTCCGGCCGGGTCGACGCCGTCACTGGCACCTATTGGAACCATGAGACGCTGATCGCGGACCGCGAGGGCTACGACGTCTCGCTGCTCCGGTTCGAGGACTGGGGCGTGCCGGCGTTCTACGAACTGGTTCTGGTCGCGAGCGAGGAGACCGTCGCCCAGCGACCAGAGATCGTCACGGCAATGGTTGCGGCGATGGGGGCGGGCTACATCGCCGCGGCCGCCGACTCGGCGGCGGCGCTGGCCGCCCTCTCAGCGGCATCCCCGGACCTCGACGTGGAGCTCGAGACGCTGGCGATCCCGCTGAGCGCCCCCACCTGGGTCGACGCCAACGGGGAGTTCGGGGTCCAGACGGCGGAGCGGTGGGACGCATATGGTGGCTGGATGGTGGCCAACGGGCTGATTCCCGTCGACTTCGACATCGAGGCGGCCTGGTACCCCGGCGCGGGTGTCGCTCCGGCCGGGACGCCACTGGCGACGCCGATCGGGTAGAGGGTTCCGGCTCAGCCGGTGCGGGCGATCAGTCGTCCGTACTGGCCCACCTACGATACGGAGTCCGGCTGAAGGACCATCGGTTGCGGACTGGCTGCCAGATGACCCCTTTCCGGCACCTCCCCGCCGCGACAGAGAGGGGGCATCTTTGGGCCGTGCAGCGTCGGTAGAGGACGACTAGTCGTCCAAATTCATGAAGGCCGATCCGAGAAACCTCTTTCTTCGGCTGTGAGGAAGGGGATGTTTGCCACCGAGACGTCTCAGCGATCCGGATCATCGCGGCCTTGGAACTCGTCAGTGGTGACGCGACGGTGCGGAGGCGGCCGGGTCTGGAGTCGATCAGTGGCCGAGGGCGTTGCGGTCATCCTTGTGCCGTGCTGGTCCACGCTGACCGCGGCCGATTCCCTGGGCGCTGTCCGGGACCTGCCGGCGCTGGATCAGCGCGACGAGAACTACCACGACGACGGCTGCACCGAACACAACCCGCCACCACCATGAGCTGTCGGTCCCGCTTGCGTCATCGGTCGGATCGACGGGGCTGCTGATCGTGTCGCCGTTGCCGACCGGCTGGAGCCGAGGGCTGGTGGCCTGCCCGACCGGGCTGGTCGCCTGCGCCGCGGCCGCATTGGGCGCCCCCAAGATCGGGGCGTCCGTCGGCACTGACGTGACCGTGCCGACCACTGCTATCAACGCTGTCAGGACCACGCCCAGGATCAGCCAGTGCGTGTGAGAGCGAGGGGTAGCCGAAGGGAGTGATCGGGTATGAAGCAAACGGGGTCCTCCGAAGTGGGGTCGGCGAGTGCGAAGCAGCCAGGAGCGGCTCTGGCTCGGATCACTGCCGAACGAATCTCGCGGTGGATGACCGCAATGGTCGCGCTGGTCGGAATCGAAGAAGGATGCTGCATGGTACGCGATCAGGCCCGGAACGGCGACTGACGCTCATGCCGCCCGGTCCAGAGGGATGGCGGCGGACTGGCTGGACATCGCCCCGACCTCCGGGAGGATCGTCTCGGAGAGCCCATCGAGAACCGTGCCGATGTCCGTGTCGGTAAAGCCATTCCCGAGGAAGTCGATCCGGTAGCGGGTCGCCCCTGAGATCCAGCTGATCGATCGGGTGGCCGGTTCACTGGCCGTGGGCGCGGTCGCTGCTTCCGTTGCGGTGTGGCCCAGAACGGTCAGTGAGCCTGAGCCTGAGCCTGAGCCGGATTCGGCATCGTCTCCGGCCGGGGTGGCGGAGAATACGATCCGCTCGACCACTGCGCTGGTCGTCCGCCGATAGGCGATGGTGTACGTGACAGCGGTCCCGTCCCCGGTGGCGTTTCCGGTGACGGTCCGATCGATGAGGCTGGCGGCGCCGAAGCCGTTGGGCATGGCGCCGGGGGTCACGATGGTCGAGCCGGTCGGGAGGTCGTCGCGGAGTTCATCCCACCCGCTGCCGAACGGAACGAGGCTCTCCACGAACGTCATCACGACATCGACGGGCAGACCAGCGGCGGTGACGCGGTAGGGCAGGGCCGACGACGACGAGGCGGTCGCTGCATCCTGGAGCAGTCCCGCCTCGGTCCAGGTCACCTCCACGATCGTGCCGGCGGCAAGGGCCGTGCTGGGCTGCCCGTCCAGTCGCAATCCACCGCGGCCCGGGGTGGTGGTCTGCGCGATCGTGACAGTAGCGGATGTGCCCCGCACGACGGCCTCGTAGGTGTTCTCGCCCGTGACGGTCGAGTTCCCCGCAGCTGGCCCGGCGGACATCACGATCGCCATGTCCTCCGCGGCGTAGCGAACGGCGAACGCGTCGGTCGCCATCGTCTCGATCACGACGGAGTCGAACGTGCCCGGCGGGACGGGCTGGTAGAGGAGCGGGCTGATCCCGTCCTGCACCGTTCGCCGGACGGAGCGCCACGTGTCCCGGTTCTGGCTGGCGGTAATGCCGCCGGCCGGGCCGGGGCCGACCAGCGGCGGGTTGTCTCCGGGCGCCGGGATATAGGCGGAGCTGGCGTCCGTCCCGGTGCCGTCGGTGGTGCCGGGCTGGCCACCAAGGGCAGCGCCCTGCTGCCCACCGGCCAGTTGGGTCGCTTCAGCGGTGGGATCTCCACTGTTAATCGTCCAGACCTGCTGGAGGGCGAGCCCGAGCCCGAGCCCGACGACGATCAGGCAGGCTGCCCGAAGCGACGCCGCGAGTGGGTTCGACCGTCCAGAGACCATCCGCCACGAGTTGTCAGCGGCCGACCGCGAAGCTGAGGCGTTATCAGGGGTATCGGCGAGTCGGCGCAGCATTCTTGGCTGCGGTGTGGGTCGTGGGCCGGTCCGGTTCGACCTGATCCGTCCAGGCAGCGCGGCGAAGACCCGGTCGGCAACGGGTTGCCACTCGGCCGTGTCGAGATGCCGGCCGAGGCGGGCCCGGTCGCGGTCGAGGGTGCGGCTCAGGGAGCGGCAACTGGAACAAGTGGCCAGGTGCGTGGCGATCCGCCGGGACTGGACATCGTCAGTCGGACCCGCGAGCAGGTCGGCGCTGACCTGCTCGCACCGGAGAGGGGGCCGGTCGGTCATGCGGTGGTTCCTCCCGAGCGGGGCGTGGTGGGGTGATCAGTCGACTCACTGGGGGCTGGCCGAGCGGGCCGCAGAAGCGTCAGGTGGGGAGCCCGGGCGACGGGCTGCCCCTCGGGGGGAGACGTCCGGTCCGGTCCCGTTCCACCGAGAGTGGCGAGCCGGGTGTACTGCTCGCGGAACGTGGCTCGTGCCCGGCTCAGACGGGTTCGGGCACTGGCGGGACTTCCGTTGAGCTGCTGGCCGATCTCCGCCCCGGAGAAGCCGGCGGCGTGGAGGAGCAGGGTCGCCCGATCCCGGGGGTCCATGCCGTCGAGGATCTCCTCGATGGTGTCCGCCTCGACGATCCCGTCGCTGGGGGAGGCTTCGCTCGGGAACAGGTGGTCGACGCTGTCGGCATCGGCGTCGCGGTCGGTCCGGTTCCCCCGTGGGAGGAGCTGGGAGAACGGCACCCAGCGAATCACCTTCCGGCGGCGGAGGTGGCTGAGGGCGTGGTTGGTCGCGATCCGGTACAGCCAGGCACCGAGGTGGGTGGGCTCGGGGTTCGGCCAGGTGCTGTACGCCGACAGGAAGGTCTCCTGGGCGAGATCTTGGGCCAGCTCGGCGTCTCCGACCATGCGAACCAGATAACGCGACAAGGGCGCCTCGTAGGTACGGACGACCTCGGCGAACCGGGCGTCGCGAGCTGCATTGGCGTCGACGAATCGCGGGGAGCGGGGCATTGCGCGGTCCTGGCGGGAGCGACCGCGCTGCCGGAGCAGGGCGCGGTCGCGGCAGGGTCATCGAAGGACAGTCTCCTGACCATCAATGAGGCGTATACCCGGTGTACGTCGGCGCTACTCATCAAGATGCATGGGAGCCGGTGTTTGTTACAGAGGCCGATGGATTTGTTGCCCAGTCCGATTGCCTGTTGGTGCTGGTGCCGCAGGAGGTCGAGGAGGAACGAGGACTGGCCGGTGACTACCGAGCGGTTCACCGAGACAAGACGGTCACAATTGGCAGGATGGCCGCAATCGGTTGGATCGGGTGTAGTTGTCGCCAGGACGTCATTCTGGCCGGACCACGACATCGTTCGTCCAGCGCCTTGCGGCACGTGCCTTTTTGAAGCTGTTGATTTGGTTGGATCGCCCATCGAGCCTGGCGGAGGGCCGCGAGGTCAAGGGAATGCGCAACCCAAGACTGATCCCAATCTTCGACCCGAACAATGTCGGGCCGGGTAAAGATGGACAGAACGCCCATCGTTCACGGGCGATGCCGCACCGTCGGACCATCGAAACATGGCTCGCGCACCACCCCTTTGTGCTCGATGGCCGTGACGTGCGTGCTAGAATAACCTCCACGACCGGGCCCTGCCCGGAGCCGGTTCTTGCTGCCATGACGCGCCAGTGATGTGCGCCACGGGACGATTTCCGGTCTCGCCAGGCGCTCACTTCCAGTACGACGTGGGTCACCGCCGAACCTCTCGGTGAGATGCAGGTCGTTCATCAAGGCGCGAGCCAGTCCGGTTGCCTCAGCGATGCGGCGGTGACGGGCGCGCCCAAGGAGCCGATGGGGCAGCGATGAGCATGCCAGCCACGGATTTACGAGCACTCTTCTTTGGTCCAAATGCCGGTTATGTCCTCGATCTCTACGATCGGTACGCCGACGACCCGACCTCCGTCGATCCCGAGACCCGCACCTTCTTCGACACCGCCGACCCGCGGGAGTTGGCCGACCTCGCCGCTGGTCCGTCATCCAGAATTGCGACTGGCCCTGCCACTATCACGGCGCCGGCTGGTCCAGCCGCCGACGTTGGCAAGATCGTCGGAGTCTCCCAGCTGGCCAGCGCGATCCGCGACCTCGGCCACCTGTCGGTTCAGCTGGATCCGCTGGGGTCGGCGCCCCTCGGTTCGCCGGAACTGAGCTCCGAGCACTATGGCCTGCAGGACGCAGATCTCGCCTCGATTCCTGCGTCGGCGGTCGGTGGTCCGGCCGCCGAGGGGCTGACGAGCGCCGGGGAGGCAATCGTCCGGCTTCGAGAGATCTACGGGGGCGGGATCGGCTTCGACCTCGATCACATCCAGGCGGCCGACGAGCGGGCCTGGCTGCGAGACGCGATCGAGAACAACCGCTACGGCGCGCCACTCAATGGCACCCAAAAGCGAGCGGTGCTGGAACGGCTGACGCAGGTCGAGTCTTTCGAGACCTTCCTTCATCAGACGTACCCCGGCCAGAAGCGCTTCTCCATCGAGGGCACCGACATCCTGATTCCGGTCCTCGACGAGATCATCGTCGACGCGGCCGCGACGGGAACACGTGAGGTCATCCTGGGGATGGCCCACCGCGGCCGGCTCAACGTCCTGACGCATGTCCTGGGCAAGCCCTACGAGGCGATCATCGCGGCGTTCGAGGGCGGCAAGGGCAAACAGGCGACGGCACCTGACTCCCTCGAATCCACCGACGAGATCACCGGCAACGATCACACGGACGATGTCACGGGCGACGTCAAATACCACCTTGGGGCCAAGCTCGCCGTCGACAGCGCGACCGGCCAGGTGACCAACATCCCGCTGGTCCTCGCGCCGAACCCGAGCCATCTCGAGGCGGTCAACCCGATCGTCGTCGGGATGACGCGCGCCTCGCAGGATCGGCGGGACCAGCCCGGCGACCCGGAGCGGGACGACTCCGCCAGCATGGCGATCCTGCTTCACGGTGACGCGGCCTTCCCCGGCCAGGGCGTCGTCGCGGAGACCCTGAACCTTTCCGGGCTGAAGGGCTACGCCGTCGGTGGGACCGTCCACATCATCGTCAACAACCAGATCGGTTATACGACCGACATCGGGGACTCACGCTCGACCCTCTATGCCGGCGACCTCGCCAAGGGTTTCGAGATTCCGATCTTCCATGTCTCCGCCGACAACCCAGAGGCCTGCCTGATCGCGGCCCGGATCGCGCTCGAGTACCGGCAGGCGTTCGACAAGGATGTCCTGATCGACATCGTCGGTTACCGGCGCTGGGGCCACAACGAGGGCGACGATCCGACATTCACCCAGCCGCTGATGTATCAGAAGGTTCAGAAGCGGACAACTGTCCGGGCCCAGTGGGCCGCGAAGCTCGCTGAAGAGGGGGTCGTCTCCGCCGACGAGGCCGAGCAGATGCGCAAGACTCAGCTCGCTGAGCTCGGCGACCTGCGCAAGTCGGTCGCGGACGGCCTCGCCACTCCGCCGCACGAGGAGATCGCTGGTCCGGACGGTCGGCGTGAGGTCGAAACGGCCATCTCCGAGGCGCAGCTCCGGACCTGGCACACCGCGCTTCATACCTGGCCGGAGGGGTTCATGCCGGTCAGCAAGCTTGGTCGGCAACTCGACAAGCGCCTGAAGCTGATCGAATCGCCCGACGGCCGGCTGGACTGGGCCAATGGTGAGGCACTCGCTTTCGCCGGGATCCTCTCCGACGGCATCCCGATCCGGCTGACCGGGCAGGACGCCGAGCGGGGGACCTTCGTCCAGCGCCACCTCGTCCTCCACGAGAGCACGACGGGCGAGACGTATAACGCTCTGGTCCATCTTCCTGGGGCAAAGGCGTCGTTTGCGGTCTACAACAGCCCGCTGTCCGAGAACGCCTGCGTCGGCTTCGAGTACGGCTACAGCGTGCATGCCCCGGAGGCGCTCGTTCTCTGGGAAGGGCAGTTCGGCGACTTCGTCAACGGCGCCCAGGTCGTAATCGACCAGTTCCTCGCCTCAGCCCGGGCGAAGTGGCAGCAGGAGCCGTCGCTGGTCCTGCTGTTGCCGCACGGCTATGAGGGGCAGGGGCCTGAGCATTCCAGTGGGCGGCTGGAGCGGTTCCTCCAGCTCGTCGCGCGCGATAACCTCCGGGTCGCGAACTGCACGACGGCGGCGCAGTACTTTCACCTGCTCCGCCGGCAGGCCGCGCTGCTGAAGATCGATCGGCGGCCGCTGATCATCATGACGCCCAAGAGTCTGCTTCGGCACCCGCTGGCCGCCTCGCCGCTCGCTGACTTTACGTCCGGGACCTTCCGGCCCGTGCTGGACGATGCGACCGCGGCTGACCGCCGGGCCAGCGTCACCCGGCTCGTGCTCTGTTCCGGCCGTATCTGGGTGGACCTGGAGGCAAGCGAGCACCGCGCCAACGCCGACAAGGTCGCCGTCGTCCGGGTGGAACAGCTCGCCCCGTTCCAGCGATCGGCGATCTCGGACGTGGTCGGGCAGTATCCGAACCTGACCGAGCTCGTCTGGGCGCAGGAAGAGCCGCGCAACATGGGGGCGTGGAGCTTCATGGAGTCTCGCCTGCGCGAGTTCGTTGCCGGCGGCATTCCCGTCCGGTACATCGGGCGGCCCAACCGGGCGAGCCCGGCCGAAGGGTCGGCGGACATGCACGCCGCCGAGCAGAGCCGGATCGTGGCGACGACGCTGATCGTGCCCGAGGTGCCGACCAACGGCCGCTCGGGCAATAGCGCCGCGAGGGGCAACGGTCGGCAGAGCTCCCGGCGAGTCGAGGAGCGGACACCCGCGTCTGTTGGGGACGAGTAGCCGGCTGGGCGACCGTAGGGGCGACCCTTGTGGTCGTCTGTGTCGCCAGGCGCCATGAAATTCATCGTGGACGCCAGGTGATAGGGCCGCCGCAGCGGTTATCGCCCCT
>JAABUN010005628.1_pt1 | contig 15328 bp, 16 predicted proteins | sample 5559311 | NCBI WGS metagenome assembly JAABUN01 (sample SAMN10711877, study PRJNA513370) | rock metagenome | isolation source: Antarctica rocks | place: Antarctica: Victoria Land, Siegfried Peak sud | reverse complement strand
GTGGACGATCGGGTCATCGACGTCAGCGTGGATTCATCACCAGCACGCAGCACCAGCGGGGCAGCAACAGACATACCCCATTCTCCCAAACACGAACCGTAAAGTCACTTACAACACGCGACACTAGAACCCTCAGCGAGCCCGGGGCCGGGGTCACTCGCTGAGGAAGCCCTCCTGGACCAGCCACTCCTTGGCCACCACGGCCGGGTCCATCCCGTCGACGTCGACCTTGGCGTTGAGCTCCAGCATCGCCTCGTTGGTGATCTTGGGGTTGATCTCGGCAAAGATCTCCGCGATCTCCGGGTGCTCCTCCAGCAAGTCGCTCTGGATCACGGGAGTCACGTTGTAGAGCGGGAAGTAGCCCTTGTCGTCCTCCAGCACCCGCAGGTCGAGCGCGAGGATGCGGCCGTCAGTGGTGAAGACCTCACCGAAGTTGCAGTCACCGTCGGCCGTGGCTTGGTAGATCACGCCGGTGTCTAGGATGGTCACCTCGCCCAGCTCGGAGTCCTTCAGCTTGTAGGTCTTGAGCATGTTGGGGAAGCCGTCGTTGCGACTGGCGAACTCGCTCTCGATGCAGAACGTGAGCTCCTTCTTGGGCAGAGCCTGCAGGTCGGACAGCTTGGTGACCCCGAGCTCCTCGGCCTTGTCCTCACGGATGGCGAAGGCGTAGGTGTTGTTCATCGGTGCCGGCGGCAGCCAGGTCAACCCGTTGCCCAAGTCCTCGTCGCGGACGGCCTCATACTGCTTCACCGCATCCGGGATCGGCTTCTCGTGGCCCAGGTAGCTGAGCCAGCCCGTCCCGGTGTACTCGTACGAGATGTCGATGTTGCCGTTGAGCAGGGCCTCCCGCACGCCGTTGCTGCCCGGGGTGTTGCTCTGGTTGGTGACGTCTGCGCCAGCGGTGCTGAGCACCGTGGCCAGCAGGTTGCCCAGGATCAGCTGCTCGGTGAAGTTTTTGCCCGCCACGGTGATCTCGACACCGTCCAGACTGTCGTACTTCTCGATCGAGCCCGGCTCGGCCTCGAGCACCGCGCCGTTGGCGGAGCGCAGGCCGCACCCGCTGGCCAGCACGGCGACGGCCGTCAGGGCGAGGATGCCGGTCAGTCCTCGGGTGGTGCGCTGGTTGCCCAACGGGGTATGTCGCATCATCGGAGTCCTTTCGGTGCCGCCACGAGCTCGACCAGACGGGCCAGCCAGTCGACGAACAGTGCCAGCGCCGCGACCAGGATGGCCCCGACCACGAGCACGGAGGTCTGGGCGAGGGTGATGCCGGTGTTGATGGGGGAGCCCAGCCCGCCGCCACCGATGAAGACCACCAACGAGGTGGTGCCGACGATGAGGACCAGGGCGATCCGGATGCCGGCGACGATGACGGGCAGGGCCAGCGGCAGCTCCACCCGCAGCAGGGTTGCCATGCTGGACATGCCCATGCCTCGGCTGGCTTCGACCAGCCGGGGATCGACCCCTTGCAGCCCGGCGACGGTGTTGGCGACGATCGGCAGCACTCCGTAGACGACGAGGGCGATGATCGACGCCTTGACCCCGAGGCCGAACAGCGCCGCCGAGATCCCGATCAGACCAATGGCAGGTGCGGCCTGGCCGAAACCGGCGATCGTCATGATGGGCACGGCGAACCGACGCAGCGGACCGCGGGTCAGCGCGATCCCGAGGGGTACCGCAAGGAGCACGACGATCAGGGTGGCGCTGAGGGCGACCGTCATGTGCTCCCGGAGCAGCGTGAGGAGCGGTCCGGAGGTGAGCTGGACCCGCTCGGAGTCGTTGAGGTCGGCGGTGCGCACGTAGATGAGGCATCCGATCAGTGCAATCAGACACAGCGCGGGCTGGGCGATCCACTGGATGAGGGGGGTCTTGTCCTGCGGTCGTCGCTGGGCCGCGACATCGCCCTCCATGTCCAGCTCTTGCGCATCGGTCTGGCGGGTGTCGGTCTGCGCAGTCATCGAGCGTCCTCCTCGATGTCCTCGGTGGTGACCTGCGAGGCCGTCAGGTCGCCTTCTTGGATTCGGTGCATCGCCTCCATAATCGTCTCGACCCGGACGACCCCTTCATATCTGTTGCCCGCTCCGGTAACGACCACAACGCCGTGGTTGGAGGTGAGCATGACGTCGAGTGCGTCGTTGAGCGTGGAGGTCAGACTCACGACCTCGAGGTTCTCGTCGCGGCGCACGTCCTTGAACCCGTTCTGCAGGGCCTCGTCGAGGGTGACCCATCGCTGCGGCCGGTCCTTGTGGTCCAGCACCACGATGTGCTTGCGCCCGAACTCGCGGGCCTTGGCCACGGAGGTCGCCGGGTCGTCCCCGGGTCTGCCGTAGGCAGCCTCACTGCGCTGCACGTCGCGCACCCGGGTCAGGCTGAGCTGCTTCAGGGCTGCACCGGCGCCGACGAAGCTACTGACGAACTCGCTGGCGGGGTTGGTCAGGATCTGCTCGGGTGTGTCGTACTGGACGATCTCCGAGCCCACGTTGAGGATCGCGATACGGTCGCCGAGCTTGACCGCCTCATCGAAGTCGTGGGTGACGAACACGATGGTCTTGCGCAGCTCGACCTGCAGCCGCAGCAGCTCGTCCTGCAGCCGCTGGCGGGTGATCGGGTCGACCGCACCGAAAGGCTCATCCATCAGCAGCACCGGCGGGTCGGCGGCCAGTGCGCGGGCCACCCCGACTCGCTGCTGCTGGCCACCGGACAGCTCCCGGGGGTAGCGGTCCTTGTAGATGCCCGGGTCGAGGGAGACCAGCTCGAGCAGCTCGTCGACCCGGTCGTCGACTCTCTTCTTGTCCCACTTCAGCAGCTTCGGCACCAGGGCGATGTTGTCGCCGACGGTGTAGTGCGGGAACAGCCCAGCGCCCTGGATGACGTAACCGATATGCCTTCGCAGCTCGTCGGCGTTCTTCTTGGTGACGTCCTCGTCACCGATCAGGATGCGTCCGCTCGTCGGCTCGATGAGCCGGTTGATCATCTTCATCGTGGTGGTCTTGCCGCACCCCGAGGGGCCAACCAGCATCACGATCTCGCCGGCCGGGATGGTCATGTTGACGTTGTCGACAGCGGGAGTCTTCGTGCCTGGGTACTTCTTCGTGACGTCTTGGAGCACGATCTGCTCTCCGTGAACCCCACCCCCGTGCGAGGACGAGGAGGACGGCGAGGACGACGAGGACTCGGCGGTCGTGGCGCCGCGCTTGGTGGTGGTGTCAGACACGAATTCCCCTAGAGGTAGTGACTCGCTTGAAGATGGTGAGTGCGAGATCGAGGACGATGGCCAGCAGGATGATCGCGACAGTGCCGAGAACGACGGACTCGATGGCGTTGGCGCCACCGGTCCGGGAGATGCCGGAGAAGATGAAGTTGCCCAGACCCGGACCTTGGACGTAGGCAGCGATAGCGGCGATGCCCATAAGCATCTGTCCTGACACCCGCACACCGGTCATGATGACCGGCCACGCCATGGGGATCTCCAGCTTGCGCAGAGTGGTGAAGCGGTTCATGCCCATCCCCTTGGCGGACTCGATCAGGGTCTGGTCGACGCCTTGCAGACCGACGATGGCGTTGCGCAGGATCGGCAGCATCCCGTAGAAGACCAGAGCGAGCACTGAGAGGAGCACACCGTTGGGGATGGCGCCGGTCAGCACGCCGAGCAAGGCGAACGAGGGGATGGTCAGACCGATGGCACTCAGCGCGTTGGCCGCGCCGGCGGCCGATGACGACCGGTAGACCAGGATGGCCAAGGCCACCCCGGCGATGGTGGCAAAGAACAAGGACTGGATCACCAGCCAGATGTGCTGCCACCCGTTGGCTGAGATCACGGCCCAGTTGTCTTGCACGAAGACGAAGAAGTCGCTCATCGCTCCCTCACTGCTAGAGAGTCGTTGTGGACCATCACAAGGGGCAGCTGCGCCCAAAGGTGTGACGTAACTTACCCCGCGCTACTGGAGGACCCGACGAGTCCGCCAAGGTTGATACCGAAATGAGACCTGGCCACGCGACAGGTGAGCAGGCGTTTCGTGCGGCAGAATCGAAGCCGTGGACCTGCTGCTGATCGCCGACACGCACGTCCCCACGCGTGCTCGACAGCTGCCGGAACGGCTGTGGGCGCAGGTCGAGTCGGCGGATCTCGTCATACACGCCGGTGACTGGGTGGTGCCTGAGCTGATGGACGAGATGGAGTCCAGGGCCACCCGGCTGCTGGCCTGCTACGGCAACAACGACGGCGAGCGGCTGCGCGCCCGACTGCCGGAGGTCGCCACCGAGGTGATCGAGGGTGTCCGGGTCGGGGTCGTGCACGAGACAGGGCCCCGGGCGGGTCGAGAGGCCCGGATGCGAGCGGCATACCCGGACCTGGATCTGTTGGTGTTCGGACACAGTCATATCCCGTGGGACACGACGCAGGACGGGCTGCGCCTGCTCAACCCGGGCTCGCCCACCGATCGGCGTCGGCAGCCGCACCGCACCTACGTGACGTTGACGATCCAGGACAGCCGCGTCGACGACGTCGTGTTGCACCGGTTGCCACCGCGCAGCTGAGCGGGGCCCGGCCGTTGTGCACGCCACTGGGGGTTGCGCGGGGCGCGTTGGCGCGCGTATCGGTACGGCCGATGCGGTCAGGCCTCCAGGACCACCGCCAGGCCCTGCCCGACGCCGATGCAGATGGCGGCGACGCCGACCCCGCCGCCACGGGCCTTGAGTGCGTGCGCCAGATGCCCCACGATGCGCCCGCCCGAGGCGCCCAGCGGATGCCCGATCGCGATCGCCCCGCCGTGCACGTTGACCTTGTCCGGATCCAGCTCTGGCCAGCCCTGCAGACAGGCCAGGCTTTGTGACGCGAAGGCCTCGTTGAGCTCGACCAGGTCGACGTCGGCCCACCGCTTGCCGGCTCGGGCCAGCGCCCGCTCGGCCGCCTGCACTGGAGCCACGCCGAAGACGTCCGGGTCGTTGCCGGCGACTCCTCGCGAGACGATCCGCGCGAGCGGTTCGGCCTCGAAGCCGGGCTGCTCACCGGCGATTAGCAGGGCGCAGGCCCCGTCGTTGAGCGGCGAGGAGTTGCCGGCCGTCACCGTACCCCCGTCGATCCGGAAGGCGGGCTTGAGCTCGGCAAGGGTCTCCACGGTGGCCTCCGGTCGGATCCCTTCGTCGCGCACCAGGTCGGTCCCGGGCACCGGCACGACCTCGGCGTCGTAGTGGCCCCCGGTCCAGGCCCGGTCGGCCAGAACGTGGCTGCGGGCAGCGAACGCGTCCTGCTCCTGCCGGGGTATGCCGTGCAGCTCGGCCAGCTTCTCGGCCGACTCCCCGAGGGGGATAGTCCACTGCTCCGGCATAGACGGGTTGAGCATCCGCCATCCCAGGGTGGTCGAGTGCAGCGTCTGCGGCCCGGCCGGGAACGCGCGCTCCGGCTTCTGCAGCACCCAGGGCGCGCGGCTCATCGACTCCACCCCACCAGCCAGCACGACCTGCGCATCCCCGGTCTCCACGGCCCGGGAGGCCTGGATCACGGCCTCCATGCTGGACCCGCAGAGCCGGTTGAGGGTGGCGCCGGGGACGGACGTGGGCAGCCCGGCCAGGAGCGACGACATACGAGCGACGTTGCGGTTGTCCTCACCGGCCCCGTTGGCGTTGCCGAGCAGGACGTCGTCGACGTCGCCCGGGTCCAGGTCGGGTATGCGGTCCAGTAGGGCGCGGATGACGTGTGCGGCCAGGTCGTCGGGCCGGACGGCCGACAGGCTCCTGCCGTATCGCCCGAAGGGGGTGCGCACGGCGTCGTAGACGAAGCTGCTCACTCGGCCCGGACCACGACCGCATACGACCCCACGCCGACGAGCCGGCTACCGGGCACGTCGCGGTCCTCGTCACCGAGCAGCCGAATGATGGCCCCGGTCTCGGGGTCGAAGTCCACGTCGAAGACGGCGCCGTCCTCGTCGCCGTCGGTGGTCAGCACCCGCTTGCCAATCAGGTGGTGCTGCTTGCCGCGCAAGGCGGCGACTGACTCGTCGGCGGCGGTGGCCGCGTCGGGGGACTCGACCGTGACCGCGTCGGCCCCGAACGATTGGATCGCTGCCCAGGGCAGGATGTCGCCCGAGGAGGCGGAGCGCAGCTCCAGAGCAAGGACAGACCCCGCGTCGGGATCCACCACGAACCCGTCAACCACTCCGACGGTTGCAGCGGTCGAGGTGCTGACCACCTTGCGCCCCTGTGCCTCGGAGAACCTCATTGCCTGCGCCCGAGTCGATCGCGGAAGTCTTCGACCGCGGTGCCGAAGCCGGCCAGGTCCTCACGGACGAACTCCTTGACCCCGGCCGGCACCACCAGGAACTCCCCGGAGGCGGCCAGGGTGTCCGGCAGCGGCACCAGGACGGTGCTGCTCTGATGACCTAGGCCCGGTGTCGGCCTGATCTCGTATCCCACGACGTCGCACTGGGCGCGGCGGCCCCGGTCGACCTCGATGATGGCGTCGACGACGGTGCCAAGATCGGTGCCCTCGTCGGTGAGGACCTGTGACCCGAGGACGTCCCCGCCGCCGGTGCCGCCGGAGTGAGGCAGTACGGAGCCCATCGGGGTCAGGGAGTCACCGTCGGCGACCATGACCGCGTCGTTGCCCAGGGCCACCACGTTGGACCAGGCCAGCGCCTTGCGCAGCGGGCCGGCAAACAGGCCTCGCCCGGCGAGGGTGAAGCCGCCGACCTCACCGCCGTCGGCCCAGAAGACGACGTCCTTGATCTGGGCAACGTCCTCACCGCCCAGGGTGACCACGGGTCGCCCAGAGGTCTCGCTGGCGCGCATCAACCGGCTCATGGCGCTCCGCCGGCTGCCGTCGAGCCACCGGAGCTCGAGCCGCCCGCCCGCCTTCGGCGGCGGCCGCGCTGCTCCACGATGACCCCACCTCGGCGACGCCGCGCCTGCACCAGGAGGGCAACCAGCACCAGGACCGCGAGCACGACGACGACCACGACCAACCAGGTCCACCACTCCATGACCAACCTCCATCGGCGTGCAGCCACGGGCCGGCGGGGGCCGGACCTGCGTGCGCTCAGAGTACGGGGCGGACCCCCCCCGGGGCTACTCGCTCACAGGGTCGAACGGTCCTCCAAGCGCAAGAACTCCAGGTGTCGTTCGTACTGGTCCAGGCAGTCCTGGATGATCTGACCCTGGCTGTAGCCCATCACGTCGTAGCCCAGGCTGCCGTCGCTGGAGTGCACCTCGAGGCGGGCATAGGTATCCCGGTCCCGCGCCATCCGCCCGCCGTAGACCGGCACCGGCGCTGAGTCGATCTCGACGCAGTACCGGAACGGGTGGAGGTCGTCGGGGGAGGCCTGGAGCACCACGTTGGTCGGCGGCGCACTGTCCGGCTCGGCGTCGCCGCCGGGAGAGTTGCGCCTGACTTCGGCGCTCACACCCCGCTCGTTGAGCTCCGCGGCAACCTCATCCAGCGCCGGCTCGACCACCTCGGCGAGGTACTCCCTGGCGCCCTCCTCGTCGACGAAGCTCAGGGCGCGGGACAGCCGGCCGCGCCAGGCCAGGGCATCGGCGCCGTCGCCCCCGCGGGCCGAGAGCATCATCGGCAGCGCACGGCGGCCGCTGTCGACTCGCATGCCCTCCAGCTGCAGCGCTTTCCACAACCCGAGCATGACCAGGAACATCACGAACGCGAACGGCAGCCCCATGATCACCGTGGCGTTCTGCAGCGCCGTCACCCCGCCGACGAGCAGCATCGCGATGGTCAGCAGGCCGGTGACGACCGCCCACACGATGCGCAGCGGTGGACCGGCGTCGTCGTGCACGGTGCGCAGATGTGAGCTCAGGTTGGCCATCACCAGGGCGCCGGAGTCGGCCGAGGTCACGTAGAACAGCAGACCGACCACGGTGGACAGGCCGATCAGGAAGCCGGCTCCCGGGTACTGCTGCAGCAGCGTGTAGTAGCCCTGCTGGGGGACGTTCATCGCGAGCTCGCCGAAGGCGGCGTCTCCGGAGCGGATCGCCTCGATGGCGCTGTTGCCGAAGATCGAGACCCACATAACGATGTAGCTGAACGGGATGATCATCGTGCCGAGCACGAACTGCCGGATGGTGCGGCCGCGCGAGATGCGGGCCAGGAACAGACCGACGAACGAGGCCCAGGCGATCCACCAGGCCCAGAAGAAGAGCGTCCAGCCGCTCATCCACTCACCGGCGTCGTTGTAGGCGAACGTCTCCATCGTCATACCGGGGAAGCCCCGGACGAAGTCGCCGACATTCATGACCAAGGAGTTGAGCAGGAACGACGTCTTGCCGGTGACCAGGATCCAGCCCGCCAGGGCGATGGCGAGCAGCACGTTGATCTGCGACAGCAGCCGGATGCCCTTGTCGACGCCGGTCGTGGCCGAGATCGCAGCCATCACCACGGCCAGCACGATCAGCCCGATCTGGGCGCCACGACTCTCCTTGATGCCGAACATCAGTTCCAGGCCGAAGTTGAGCTGCACCACCCCTATACCCAGGCTGGTGGCCACGCCGAAGACCGTGCCGAGCACGGCCGCGGTGTCCACGGCGTGACCCAGCCCGCCATCCATCCGCTTGCCGAAGATCGGGTAGAGCGCGGAGCGGATGGCCAGCGGTCGGTGCAGACGGTAGGCGAAGTAGCCCAGCGTGATGCCCATCAGGGCATACATCGCCCACCCGGTGATGCCGTAGTGGAACAGCGTCCACGTGGTGGCCTGACGGGCCGCCTCGACGGTGCCTCCCTCACCGACGGGGGGCGCGAGATACTGCGTGACCGGCTCCGCGACGCTGAAGAACATCAGGTCGGTGCCGATCCCGGCGGCGAAGAGCATCGCGGCCCAGGAGAACATCGAGTACTCCGGCCTGGAGTGGTCGGGGCCGAGCCTGACGTGCCCGAACCGGGACAGCCCTAGGTAGAGGACGTAGATCAGCACCAGCGTGGACAGCAGCACGTAGAACCAGCCGAACCAGGTGGTGGTCCAGCCGACGGCGGCGCCGATCGCGGTCTCCGCCTGGGTCGAGGAGGCCATCGCCCAGATGGCGACGATCAGCACGCCTACCACGGACGCGGTGAAGACAACCTTGTTGACCCGGTATGCCGGCTCGCCAGTGCTCGGTGCCGGCGCCTGTGCGGGTGGTGTCTTGGATGTCGTGCTCATCGGGGGACTCCGATCTTGTGGTGCGCGGTGCGCTCCGGGGCGGGGCGTGCGCCGGTCGCGCTGGGTGGGTCGGTGGTGGCGTTCCACGCGTCGTTGCGCGCGTCCCCCGGCGGGTAGAGCGGCATACCCCGGCCGTGCAGGTAGAAGGGCACGTCCTCCGGCGGCAGCAGGGTGTTGCCGGCGATCAGGTCGGCGGCACGCTCGGCGACCATCATCACCGGGGCGTAGATGTTGCCGTTGGGCACGATCGGGAAGACGGAGGCGTCGACGACCCGCAGCCCTTGGGTGCCGTGCACCGCCATCGTGGCCGGGTCGACGACACTCATCGGGTCTGCGCTGCTGCCCATCTTGGCGCTGCACGAGGGGTGCAGCGCCGTCTCCGCGTCGCCAGCGACCCAGTCGACGATCTCCTGGTCGGTGCCGACCTGCGGTCCCGGAGAGATCTCGCCGCCGCTGAACGCTGCAAAAGCAGGCTGCTCCAGGATGGTGCGCGCGGCCCGGACCATCTCGATCCACTCCCGCCGGTCGGACTCGGTGGACAGGTAGTTGAACTGGATCGCCGGGTGCTCGCGCGGGTCGGTGGAGCGGATCTTGACCGAGCCGCGGCAGTCAGAGAACATCGGGCCGATGTGCACCTGGTAGCCGTGCTCGGCTGCCGGCTTGGTGCCGTCGTAGCGGATCGCGATCGGCAGGAAGTGGAACATCAGGTTGGGGTGGGCGACCTGGTCGTTGCTGCGGATGAAGCCGCCGGCCTCGAAGTGGTTGGAGGCCCCGACGCCCTGCCGCAGGAAGAGCCACTCGGCACCGATCCGCGGCTTGTGTCGGTGTTTGAGCCACGGTGCGATGGAGACCGGCTGGGTGCTCTCGTGCTGGATGTAGACCTCGAGGTGGTCCTGCAGGTTGGCCCCCACGCCGGGTAGGTCGACCAGGGGAGTGACCCCGGCCGCGCTCAGGTCGTCGGGGTTGCCGATACCGGTCAGCTGCAGCAGCTGCGGTGAGTTGAACGCTCCGCCGCACAGGATCACCTCACCCGCGCTGGCGCTGCGCCGGGCCCGGCCGCCGACCAGGTAGTCGACCCCGGTGACCCGCGTCCCCTGGGTATGCAGCGAGGTCACCTGTGCCAGGGTGCGCACGTCGAGGTTGGGTCGGTTACGCACAGGGTGCAGGTAGGCCCGCGCGGCGCTGAGCCGGCGCCCGTCGCGCACGTTGCGGTCGAACTTGGCGAAACCCTCTTGGCGGTAGCCGTTGACGTCGTCGGTCAGCGGGTAGCCGGCCTGCTGGACCGCCTCGAAGAACGCGCCGAACAGGGGCGTCGTGGCCGGGCCACGCTCCAGGACCAGGGGACCTGATCCGCCGCGCCAGTCATCGGCGCCGGCCAGGCAGGTCTCCATCCGCTTGAAGTAGGGCAGGCAGTGCGCGTAGTCCCAGTCCGCCATGCCCTCCTGCTGGGCCCAGCCCTGGTAGTCCATCGGGTTGCCCCGCTGGAAGATCATCCCGTTGATGCTGCTCGAGCCGCCCAGCACCTTGCCGCGGGCGTGGAAGACCTTGCGGCCGCCCATGTGCGGCTCCGGCTCGGAGGAGTAGCGCCAGTCGTAGAACCGGCTGCCGATGGGGTAGGGCAGCGCCGCCGGCATGTGGATGAAGGGGTCCATCCGGAAGTCGCTGCGACCCGCCTCGAGCACGAGCACGCTGGTGCCAGGGTCGCTGGACAACCGGTTGGCCAGGGCGCACCCGGCCGAGCCCCCGCCGACGATGACGTAGTCGTAGCTCTTGCGTGACGGCATACCTGCTCCTGGGGTGGTCATACGGCTCAGTCGAACCAGCCGGTGCGGGCCGGCCGGGTGTTGTGCCAGACGTGCTTGGTCTCGCGGTACTCCTCCAGCCCGGCCAGGCCGAGCTCACGGCCGATGCCGGACGCCTTGTAGCCTCCCCACTCCGCCTGTGGGACGTAGGGGTGGTAGTCGTTGATCCAGATCGTGCCGTGCCGCAGCCGGGCGGCGACTCGCTCGGCACGACCGGCGTGCTCGCTCCACACGGCGCCGGCCAGGCCGTAGATCGTGTCGTTGGCCAGGGCCACCGCGGCGTCTTCGGCCGTATCGCGGTCGTCGCCGGAGAACGTCTCCACGGTCAGGACCGGGCCGAACGACTCGTCCTGGACGCACTGCATACCGGTGTCGCAGCCGTCGAGGACGGTGGGACGGTAGTAGAACCCGTCGCCCAGCTCCGGGTCGTCGGGCCGGGTGCCGCCCGCTCGCAGGACGGCGCCCTCCTCGAGTGCTGCGGCGACGTAGGCCTCGACCTTGGCGCGGTGCTCGGCGCTGACCAACGGCCCGGTCTGCGCGCGCTCGTCGAACGGACCACCGAGGCGTATGCCGTCCGCTCGGCGGGCCACCTCGTCCACCACCTGGTCGTGCACGGACTCCTCGACGATCAGGCGCGCGCCGGCGGAGCAGACCTGCCCGGAGTCCAGGAAGATCGCGGTCAGCGCGTTGTCGATCGCGGCGTCGAGGTCGGCGTCGGCGAAGATCACGTTGGGGTTCTTGCCGCCGAGCTCGAGGGCTACCCGCTTCACGGTGTCGGCGGCCGCTGCCATGATCCGCTTGCCGGTGGACAGGCCGCCGGTGAAGGAGACGAGGTCGACGTCGGGGGAGGTGGTCAGCGGGGCGCCGACGTCGGCGCCGGTGCCGAGCACGAGGTTGGCCACGCCATCGGGCAGGCCGACATCGGTCAGCGCCTGCATCAGCCAGATGCTGGTCGACGGGGTGAGCTCGCTGGGTTTGAGCACGAACGTGTTGCCGGCGGCCAGGGCTGGCGCGACCTTCCACGAGGTTTGCAGCAGCGGGAAGTTCCAGGGGGTTATCAGCGCGCAGACGCCGACCGGCTCGTGCACGATCCGGCTGGCGACACTCGGCATACCCGTGTCAACGACGCGCCCGGCATCGGCCCCGGCAAGGTCGGCGAAGTGGCGGAACACCGCCTCGATGTCGGCCATGTCGGTCTGGGACTCGACCATCCGCTTGCCGGTGTCCAGGGACTCCAGCCGGGCCACCTCGTCGGCCTCGTCGTGCAGCTTGTCGGCCAGCCGGCGCAGCAGCGCGGCCCGCTCCGGCGCCGGCGTTCTCGGCCAGGGTCCGTCGTCGAAGGCTGTGCGGGCGGCAGCGACTGCTGCTTTGGCGTCCTCCGGCGTGCCTTCGGGCACCGTGACGACCTCGCTGCCGTCGGCCGGGCAGCGGATCGTGCGGGTCCCGCCGCGCGCTGCGTCGCGCCACTGACCGCCCACGAAGATGCCTGCCATAACAGGACTCTAGCGAGGTCTGCAGCACCGTAGGTCTTGGTCGGGTATCAACTGTCGACGCGTCATAATCCGGGTATGTCGTCCGCTAACTCCTTGCGTGCTCGCCTAGCCTCCTCGGCCACCGTCCACGGCGCCTGGTCCATGTCCCGTGACCCCCTCGTGGCCGAGACCTTGGCTGCCAGCGGTGCCGCATACGTCTGCGTCGACCTGCAGCACGGGTCGGCCGAGCCGGGCGACGTCGCGACCCTGGCCGGCATCATTGACGCCCGCGGTGCCTCCCCGCTGGTGCGGGTGCCGGCCCTGGACGCGGCGGTCATCGGCAAGGTCCTCGACGCCGGCGCTCGGGGGGTCATCGTGCCGCAGGTCGAGACGGCCGAGCAGGCCGCAGCCGCGGTCGCCGCCTGCCGCTACCCGCCGCAAGGCCACCGCTCCTACGGACCCTTCCGGGCGGGTGCCGCATACGGGTCGACGAACCCCGACGTGCTGAGCGACGTCCTGGTCTGCGTGATGATCGAGACCCGGCAGGGGCTGGACAACGTCGAGGACATCGCGGCCACCTCCGGCCTCGACGCGATCTACGTCGGGCCGGCCGACCTTTCCATCGCACTCGGCCTGCCGGTGGCCTTCGAGCACGAGTCGGGGGAGCACCCGCAGGCGCTGGCGACGATTCGCGCGGCGTGCGACAGACACGGCATCGCCGCCGGGATCCACTGCGCGGATGCGGCCATGGCTGGCCGGCGCCTTGCCCAGGGGTTTGCGATGACAACCGCCGTGACGGATGTCTCGCTCGTGGCCGACGGTGCTCGTGAGGCGTTCGCGAGGCTTGGTCCTCCAAGCTGACGACAGCCGGACAGTTCGAGCAGGACAACTACCGTGTGCTCCCTTACCGTGTAAGGGTCGATGCTGTCAGCGCTGACAGCAATCGGTCATGTCTGCACCACACCTCACCGCAAAGGAACCTATATGTCTGACCTCACCGTCCGCTCCATGCACGATCTGGGTTTGGCCGCCTGGTTCGGCGGCTCGCTGATGGGTGCCGTAGGCCTCAACGGCGCAACTGCCGAGGCCCGCGACCCGCAGGAGCGAACCCGGCTGTCCTCGCTGGGCTGGGCGCGCTGGGCGCCGGTCCAGGTGGCCGCCATCGGGGTGCACGCCGTCGGAGGACTCGGCCTGATCGCGGCCAACCGTTCGCGGCTGAAGCACGACTCGGACTCCGCAACGAACACGCAGGTCAAGACCGCGCTGACGATCGCTGCAGCCGGCGTCACGCTGTACTCCGGTCTGCAGGGCCGCAAGGTCGGCCAGATGCAGGAGGAGGGCGCTGCCGGCGCCACCGAGCCGCACGCCGGCGCGAGTGACGAGCTGGCAAGTGCTCAGAAGCAGCTGAAGGCTCTGCAGTGGGCCATCCCGGCTGTCACTGGAATTCTGATCGTGCTGGCGGCCCAGCAGGGTGAGCAGCAGCGTCAGGCGCTCGGAGTGTTCGACAAGCTGCGCTGACTGACAACCCGCACCGCACGCCGCCTCTTCGTGTTCGAAGGGGCGGCGTCGTGCTGTCGCGCGGGGTCTGTCGGTGGTCGGATCTAGGTTGCTTGTATGGAGCAGGCGACGGGTGTGCGGGTGGCCGACAGGCCAACGGTCGGCCTGCCGTCGGACCACGTGTTGGTGGATGGCACGGCGTCGGGCGACCTGGTGGGGATGTTGCGCCGGTGGGTGGATCGCGCGCAGGGGCCGGTTTATGGGGGTGTCCACAGCTGAGCTGATGGGTGATTTGCGCGCGTTGCAGGACCTGCTGGCGGTGGCGGGGGCCGCGCAGACGGTGCGGATCGCACAGTTCGCGGCCCGGGAGGAGGATGTCGATGACGACGGAGTGGTGCTGACCGGGGACCGGGGGGGTGGGGCACGTTAGTGAGTTCGCTGGCGACGAGCTGGCCCCGGTGCTTGGTGCGGCGCCGTGCACGGCGGCCCGGCGGGCGCAGGTCGCGGCCAAGCTGTCCGCGGACCTACCGGTCACGATGCGGGCGCTGACCGATGGAGAGCTGGACGCGTTCCGGGCCCAGGTGGTCGCCGAGGAGCTGGACCTGGCCGACTCGGACGTGTGCGCCGTGGTCGAGGAGATGGTCTATCCGGCCGCGACCGGGGACACCCCGGGTCGGCTGCGGTCCCGGGTGCGCCGGGCGTTGCGTGAGATCGACCCGCTGGCGGTGCGGGCGGCCGCGGCCACGGCGCGCGCGGACCGGTTCGTGCGAGTCCGCGAAGGTGCGCTGCCCGGGGTCAGTGAGTGGTGGGCCAGCATGCCGACTGAGGACTCGCTTGCTTGCTGGGCCGCGATTCAGGACGTCGCGCACCGGATGAAGGCCGAAGATCACACCCGGACCCTGGACGCCTGCCGCCTGGATGCCCTGGTCGACCTGATCCTGGGCCGGGTCGAGGTGGCGACCACGATTACCCTGGCTGTGCCCGTGCACACCGCCGCCCACGCCGCCGGACAAGCCGGCCAAGCCGGACAAGCCGGCCAAGCCGGCCAGCATGAGGGTACGGAGTCCTCCGCACCGGCGCCGGGGCCAATAGGTGACGCGGTCAGCGCAGCTGCAGCGGGGTCGGCGGGTGGGGCTGCCTTCTTCGCCGCGACCGGACCAACTGACACCGACACCGACACCGACACCGATGAGGGTTGCCCGGATCAGGGTGGCCCTGGTCAGGGGTATGAGATGTTCAAGATCCGGGGCGGGCTCAGCTTCGCTACCGGGTGCCAGGTGCCCGGGATGGGAGCTTGTCAAGATGTCTGTGTAAGTGATGTGGGTCACAGTGGGTTTACAGGTAGGCGTTGATGCGGTCGGGGTAGACCAGGGCGAGCTCGCCGAGGGCGGCTTTCCAGCCCTGGATGACGGAGCCT